>ERZ869936.382-NODE-382-length-43780-cov-6.057038_pt1 | contig 43780 bp, 16 predicted proteins | sample MGYA00520876_ERZ869936 | MGnify/ENA primary metagenome ERZ869936 (study PRJEB32218, sample SAMN09650985) | biofilter metagenome | isolation source: enrty point of leading RO module | place: Saudi Arabia: Thuwal, RO plant located on Red Sea | collected 2016-02-17 ... | reverse complement strand
TTGGCGCTGGTGTTCTTCTTGTCGGGCGGCGGCGCGACCACCTGCGGTCCCTGTTTCAGGTCCACCGGCACCTTGGAATAGCGCACGGTCCCCGGCGGTTCGCGGTCGATCCGGCCATCCTCCGCCGCCTCCCCGAAATGCACCGTGACCTTCGCCTCCTTCGGAGCGGTCAGCTCGAGATTGCCGAACGACACCCGCCCGAAATCGATCCACACCACCCCCGGCCCGACTTCCCGAATCACGAGCGGCTTTTCCTCAACCAACTCCACCGGCGCCGCTCCCATCGGAGAAAACGGCAGGCAGACAACCGGCAGACACAGGCGAAACGCGGGCGAACTCAGCATGATGATCCAGATTACGCGTTCTCCGGACCGATCCGTCAACTCACGGCATCACCCCCAACCGGGGGAGATTCGTTCAGGACAATTATCGGCATCCTGTAGTGCCGCTTCACTACGTTTATCCCTATTTTCAGGTCCTATCTGACTTCAGAGCTGACATTTTACGACAGCCCTGAGACGTTTTTTTCCCATGAAACAAGGCCACTTTCCCCGCATCGGCATCCGCCCGACCATCGACGGCCGTCTCGGCGGCGTGCGTGAATCGCTCGAGGAGCGCACCATGGAGCAGGCGCGTTCGGTCGCCCGCCTCTACTCGGAAACGCTGCGCCACCCGGATGGTTCAGCGGTCGAGTGCGTGATCGCCGACACCTGCATCGGTGGCGTCGCCGAGGCGGCCGCCTGCGCCGACAAGTTCCGCCGCGAAAACGTCGGCGTCTCGCTCACCGTCACGCCCTGCTGGTGCTACGGCTCGGAGACCATGGACATGGATCCGCACACGCCCAAGGCGGTGTGGGGCTTCAACGGCACCGAGCGCCCCGGCGCGGTCTATCTCGCCGCCGTGCTCGCCGGCCACACCCAGAAGGGCCTGCCCGCCTTCGGCATCTACGGCAAGGACGTGCAGGCCGCGACCGACACCGACATTCCCGCCGACGTCCGCGACAAGCTGCTGAACTTCGCCCGCTGCGGGCTTGCCGTCGCGCTGATGCGCGGCAAGGCCTACCTCTCGATGGGCGGCACCTCGATGGGCATCGCCGGTTCGGTGGTCGATCCGAAGATGTGGGAGAAATGGCTCGGCATGCGGATCGAGGCGATCGACATGAGCGAGATCGCCGGCCGCATGCGCAAGGGACAGTACGATCCCGACGAATACGCGAAAGCGCTCGCCTGGGTGAAGACGAACTGCCCGGAAGGAAAGGACTACAATTCCCCGGAAACGACCCGCACGCGCGAGCAACTCGATGCCGAGTGGGAGGACAGCGTGAAGATGGCGCTCATCGCGCGCGACCTGATGGTCGGCAATCCGAAGCTCGCCGAGATGGGCCTCGGCGAACAGGCCCACGGCCACCACGCCATCGCCGCCGGCTTCCAGGGCCAGCGTCAGTGGACCGACCACTTCCCCAACGGCGACTTCATGGACGCCATCCTCAACTCCTCCTTCGACTGGAACGGCAAACGCGCCCCGCACATCCTTGCCACCGAGAACGACGCTCTCAACGGCGCCGGCATGCTCTTCGGCTGGCTGCTCACCCACTCGGCCCAGATTTTCGCCGACCTGCGCACCTACTGGTCGCTGGAGGCCATCGAAAGCGCCAGCGGCAGGCAGCTCGACCACCCGCTGGTCGGCGACGGCATCCTCCACCTGATCAATTCCGGCCCGGCCGCGCTCGACGGCACCGGCGAGCAGACCGACGCCGACGGCAAGCCGACGATGAAGCCCTTCTGGGACATCACCGATGAGGAAGTCGAGAAATGCCTCAAGGCCACCACCTGGCATCCCTCGATCACCGAATATTTTCCCGGCGGCGGCTGGAGCACCCGCTACCGCACCCGCGGCGGCATGCCGGCGACCATGATCCGGCTCAATCTCGTCGATGGCCTCGGCCCGGCGCTGCAGGTCGCCGAGGGCCACACCATCGACCTTCCCGATGACGTCCACGACGCCCTCGACCAGCGCACCAACCCGACCTGGCCGACCACCTGGTTCGCGCCGGTGCTCACCGGCGAGGGTGCCTTCACCAGCGCCTACGAGGTGATGAACCACTGGGGCGCCAACCACTGCGTGATGACCTGCGGCCACGTCGGCCACCTGTATCTCACCCTGGCTTCGATGCTGCGCATCCCGGTCTACATGCACAACGTGAGCGGCGACCGCGTCTTCCGTCCCAGCGCCTGGAACGCCTTCGGCACCGCCGACCTCGAGGGTGCCGACTTCCGCGCCTGCGCCAACTACGGCCCGCTGTACGGGTAATGGAGGGCAGACGCTCCCGTCTGCCAGCGGCATGACCGTCCCGGTCATGAACGCCGCGGCTCGCATCACCCCGCCGGCCTGCGGGTTCAGCAGGTTCGAAGCGCTTTCCCGATCCATGATCGGGACGATCATGCCACGAGATCCGCCCTCCCTTGCCCCATCGCCACGTCGCGATACACTCACCCCATGGAGTGGATGGAAACGATCGGCATCGGCCTGCTGATCATGCTCGCCCGCATGGCCGATGTCACCATCGGCACCCTGCGGGTGATCTCCGTGATCGACGGCAGGATGAAGACCTCCTTCATCCTCGGGTTCCTCGAGGTCGTCATCTGGCTCTCGGTGATCTCGGTCACCCTCACCCGCATCGAGGAGAACCCGTGGCTCGGCCTGTTCTTCGCGCTCGGGTTTTCCATCGGCAACGTGCTCGGCATCTGGGTCGAGCGCCGCATCCCGCTCGGCAACCTGACGCTCCGCGTGGTCGGCGGCGACGAGGTGCGCGCCCTCGCCGCCGAACTTCATGAACGCGATCTGCGCACCACCCTGCTCAAGGGCGAGGGCTTCAGCGGCGAAAAGAACATGCTCTTCTGTTTCATGCCGAAGGGCGCGCTGCCGAAGGTGATGCCGTTGCTCAAGTCACGCCGCGACCAAGTGTTCTTCACACTCGACTACGGCGGCATCTCCAACAAGGTGCTCATGCCACGGACCAAGACTCCGCCCAGCCGCCGACGCTCGGCACTGCGGAAATGAGCCGCTTTGCCCGGCAGGCCCTCGAACGTCTCCGGACCGTCCGAATCCTCACCTCACGCGGCGGCTTCGCCGGAGACCGTTGATTCCCGGACTTGGACCGCGGACTTCAGTCCGCCATGCTCGAAGCAAGAAGCTTCTTCCTCCGACCGATGCAGCGCCTCCTCCTCACGTTTCTCGCCATCGGCCTCGGCATCCTCGCCTTCCCGCCCTTCCATTGGCATCCGCTGGCACTCGTCTCGCCCATCCCGTTGATGTTCGCGCTTCACGACGCGAAACCGGCCCCGGCGCTCGGACTCGGACTGCTCTACGGACTCGGACTCTTCGCCGGCACCCTCAACTGGCTCGCCGTCCTCTTAGGCCCTTTCGCCGTCCTCCTCTTTTTCATCCTCGCCCTCTTCCCCACCGTCTTCGCCGTCATCACCGCGAACCTCGCCGACTCGCTCGCCGAAAGAAAGTGGCTGCCCTGCGCCATCGGCGTCCTGTGGACCGGGATCGAATATTTCCGCTGCGAATGGTTCACCCTGCGGTTTCCCTGGATCACCCCGGGCACCGGCCTGCCGCCCGGATATCTCACGCCGTGGATCGGCGTTTACGGCGTCAGCCTGCTGGTCGCCACCGCGGCGGCCGCCCTCGCCTTCCGGCAAATGAAGACCGGCCTCTCCCTCCTCGCCGCCGTCGCGCTCGCCGCCTACCTTCCCCAGCCGTCCACTCCCGAGGGGGATCTCACCATCGCCGCGGTGCAGGGTGAGGACGTCCCCTTCGACCGGCTCGTCGGGCTCTCCGAGCATGCCGGAGCGCCCCTCGATGCGATCGTCTGGCCCGAGGTTTCCGTGGTGCCCGACATCCGGACCAAGCCCGCCCAACTCGCTGCGGTCCGGCGACTGCTGGCGGAAAAGCGGGCCGCCTTCCTGACGCTCGGCACCGTGACCGACCTCGGAGCCGACCGATGGGCGAACACCGCCGTGACCATCGGACCCGACGCCATCCTCGGCACCTACGACAAGAACCGCCCGGTGCATTTCTTCGACGACGGTGAACCGGGCACGGAAGTCCCGACCGTCGGGACCCCGCTCGGCCGCCTCGGCACCACCATCTGTTTCGACAACGACTACGAAGCCGTCGTCCGCCAGGCGGTGCTCAACGGCGCGGAGCTCTTCCTCGTCCCGAGCATGGACGCCGCACCCTGGACCGCCCGCCAGCACCTCCAGCACGCCGAACTCGCCCGCCACCGCGCCGCCGAGAACGGCCGCTGGATCGTCGTCGCCTCCAGCTCCGGCCTCACGCAGGTCATCGACCCCCGCGGATGCCGCGTCGCGGAACTCCCTCTCTTCGATCCCGGAGTGCTCGTCGCCAGAGTCGCCACCCGGAGCGGGCTGACTCCCTACACCCGCTTCGGCTGGCTCGTCGGTCCGATCTGCACAGCCCTCGCGGTCGGGTTGCTGGTGCTGACCTCGGTTCTCGCCAGAAAGCAGCGCGTCGATCCCCAAAAGTCGCGTCCGGCTTTGCCGGACGCATGACTCCATCTCACCCCCGTTGAATCCCACCGAACGGAATGCCCGGCATCATCTTTCGCTGCGTGGATCTTGGGACCCCAACCAAACTTCGACGGCCTGAAGGGCCGAAACCTACCAGCCCAGGGCAGCGCCCTGGGTTTCTGAAAAGCAAAAGAACCTGCGCTTGGCAGGCGCGGGGCTCCCGCCAAGCTCCTCCACCCGGGACTCTCCCCCTTCCCCCCGCCCGACGAACCCACCATCCAGCGCGGTGAAACCTCACTCCCTCCTCCCGCCACAACCTCATCCACCACACTCATGCACGCCACACCTCGGCCACTCCGGAAACAACCGATTCCAGCCCCGACCAGGCTTCGGGCCGGTGGCTAAATGCTCCTTTTCAAGGACCCCTTCGACGGCATCATATTTCGGTGCGTGGATTTTAGGGCCGACCCTAACCATGAAGGCACAACTAAGAATTTTGGGACCCCAGACACTTGTCAGTCTGCCTCAGTGGTTTGTTGGGGCTTCGCACTATAGGCGCTCATTGCATGGTGGATTCAGCTTCATAATGAGATCCCGCTCCTCGGCCACGCGCTCCGACTCATTGCTACTCGACGTATGTGCATGGATGTGTGTAGCTCCATTGCGAATTGCTTCTGCCTCCTTCTCATGCCCTGCAAGACGATTTCTAAGGTTCATTGTCTGGCCAACGTAAACTGCGATCCACTTGCCACTATCCGGGGCAGTCTCCTTTGCGTAAATGTAATTCCCAGGCAACTCCTTCCAATCCGTGTAGAACGACCTTATCCAATAACCGTATTTTGCGCCGGATGCGCCTTCCCATGTGATATCTGCTTGGTTCATTTGTTAGATTCCGTGGTGTAAAGTTCCAATTCCGCTCAGTATCCTTCAATCTTCAAGGACATGTTGCAGAACTCGGTGGCTCCGCTTAAATCTGGAAAAAGGCTCAAGTGATTCACATTCATGAGATTCAAGGCGCGCAGGCAGTCGGCCCTGTCACCATCGGCCTCGGGAATGGTGACTTTCAATAACACAAGATCCTTCCTGCCTGCAAAGTGCCGTTTCACCCATTTTTCTATGTCGACACTTGGCGATGATCGTGTGAACAGACCACGCTGATTGACGAGTCGTGCGTTGTCGTCAGTGAGCGGCGATATAATCTCAATGATGTCTGGCCTGTCGGGGATTGCGCCGTGGGCGGCGGCAATATCCTCCGATTTTTCCTCGACGAGGAACCGACTCAAGGCGTAGACAGCCCTTTTCTCCGCAAGATTATTGCTAATTTTGGCAAAGGCAAAGTACAGGCCTAGGTAAGGCGATTCAGTCCAGTCTAGGAGCGGCGTGTCGAGGCCATAGTGCTGACCCAGCGCCCACCACTCACTGTCGTTTAACGATTGAGGATTTTGACCTCTTCGTCCACGCGCCGACATGCGAAACGCCTCGAGATGAGACACAGGGCTCAGGGGTCTCGTGATCGTTCTTACCGTGCGATCAAGTGAAGGCTCAAGCGGCCAAGTTGCCTTCCTTTGTCCCCGGAAGATATACGGCTTATAGTCCTTGAAGGTCTTTGTAACGTAATCAAAGAACCACTTCCATGAGGAGAGTGCGACTTCTTTGACTCCGTCAGCGTGGCTGATTACCTTCGATCTGGGAATGTTGGCCATTTGAGTATCGCTTGCTCAGATTCTTGCCCCAACAGTGTATTGTATCGACTCGTGGTTTCCGGTGGAAAACACGAATCGTGTTTTCCCGGAGGATGCGGGGTCGTGGTTCCGCCGTCAAGAAGGGGGTGCGGCGGCGGATCGGGAGCCTATTTCGCGCTGAACTTCAGGCACTTGCGGCACAGCGCCGGCCCGGGGTCGGGCCGGATCGCCGGCATCGGAGCCGCAGCAGCTTGCCGCGAAAACACGAATCGTGGTTTCCAGGGGAAATCCCGTACGATGAGAAGAAAGTTATCCCGTCCGTTGCACGGCGTGGAACCTCCGAAGCCGGATCGTGCCGGAGGCCCGGTGCTTCCGAGGCATGGTCGTTTCCGGCCGGGTCATCGGGCCGGGTCGAAGGTTCCGGCTCATGTGAGGAGCGGAGAGACGACAGGCGTTCCAGGCCTGCCGGCCGGCCCCGTGTCGCGCGGGGCGCGGGGCGGTCACGGCGACCTCAGGGCGTGGGTTCGGCGGCTGCAAGGCGGGCTCCGGCGACCGCGCGCTGGGAATCCGATGCGGCGACCGGCCGCCCGCGGCGCGAGGGCGTCGCGGGTCCCTCTGCCGGGAACCGGCTTCCTCCTCCCGTCGGCGGCCTATCCCCGTCCATGACCGGGACGGTCATGCCACGAGGCGCGCCCGGACCGGGCGGGGCTGTGGAGGGCGACGGATCGCCGGCGCCGCTCGCCGCCCCCGCCCTTGAATCCCGCCGGGGCCGACGCCATACTGCCCCATGCTTCGCAGAGCCGCCCTTCTTTTCCTCCTGCCCCTCGTCGCCGCCGCCGCCGCGCCCGCCCCGGTCGATGACGGCGTGCGGGTCGCGGTGCTCGGCTACCACGATTTCTCCAAAACGGAGGAGGAGACCGAGATGCGCATCCGCACCTCGAAGTTCCGGCAGCACAGGGAGATGCTGCGCGAGCTGAATCTCCCGGTGATCTCGATGGCGGAGTTCCAGAAGTGGAAGCGCGGTGCGGGCGACCTGCCACCGCGCTCGGTGATGATCACCATCGATGACGGCTGGAAGTCGGTCTACACCGATGCTTTTCCCATCCTCAAGGAGTTCGGCTATCCCTTCACGCTCTTCCTCTACAAGAACTACATCGACGGCGGCGGCAAGGCGCTGACCACCGCGATGGTCAAGGAGATGAAGAAGCACGGCGCCACGGTCGGCAGCCACTCGGTGAGCCACCCCTACCCGGCCACGCTCAAGGAACACCGCCGCGAGGGACCGGATGCCTACGACAAGTTCCTGCGCACCGAGATGGGCGAATCGAAGCGCTTTCTCGAAGTGCGGTTCGGCGACGAGGTGAGCACCTACGCCTACCCCGGCGGCTTCCACACCGAGGAAATGTATCCGCTGGCCGAGGAATTCGGCTACCGGCAGCTCTTCACCGTGATCCCCGACAAGGTGACGCGCGACACCGACGACCTCACGCTTCCCCGATACGTCGTGCTCGGCACCCATGACCACATCTTCGACCTGGCCATCCGCTTCGGCACGATCGCCGGCGGCGACCCCGGCGCCATCGCCGCGATCAGCAAGCCCACGCCCTTTCCCGTGACCCCGGCGCCCGGCGCGCTCGTCGGCGACCGCCTGCCGGAGATCTCCGCCGATTTGTCCGACGCCGGAGAAATCGACCCCGAGACCCTCACCATGCGCATCGCCGGTTTCGGCACCGTCCCCGCAGCCTGGGATGCGGAGAGCGGAACACTCACCTGGAAGACCAACCGTCCCCTGCGCCTCGACCAGTACGACGTCGAGGTCCGCTGGAAGACCCTCGAAGAGGCGGGGGAAGCCCCTGATCCCCTGCGCTGGACCTTCCGCCTCGACCGCGAAACCGCCTACGTGCCGCGGGACCTAAGTGCCAAGTGAGAGGCGTAAATTCCGGGCTCCGCGATCTCCTGAACGACGAGGCCAGCCTGCCAGTGGCATGACCGTCCCGGTCATGAACGGGAACGCCTGAAGCGCCAACCCGATTTCAACGCTCCCGTGAACCACCGCAACGGCCTTCGACGACGATGCTCGAACCACCATCCGGTCATCGAAGATCAAGAGCCGAAGCGCCTCACCGGTTCATGACCGGGACGGTCATGCCACTGACAGGTGTGCGGGCCCGGTCCCCGATATCAAGGCCTCAGCATTTTCCTTGGCGTCCCCGGCGTCTTGGCGGTTCATTCCCCCCGTTCCGCAATCCGCAATCCCAAATCCGCAATCGACGTGTTCTCCGCCCTCTCCGACTCCCTCGACAAGACCTTCCGCAACCTGCGCGGCGTCGGGAAGATTTCCGAAAAGAACATCACCGACGCCCTGCGCGAGATCCGCCTCGCGCTGCTCGAGGCCGACGTCGAGTTCACCGTCGCCAAGACCTTCATCACCCACGTGAAGGAGAAGGCGATGGGCGCGGACGTGCTCAAGTCGATCAAGCCCGGCGAGCAGATCGTCAAGATCTTCCACGACGAGCTCGCCGACCTGCTCGGGGGCGACCAGGTCCCGCTCAATCTCGACCCGCCCGGCCACGTCCTGCTGTGCGGTCTCAACGGCGCCGGCAAGACGACCACCGCGGGCAAGCTCGCGCTGCGCCTCAAGAACGAAGGCCGCAAGCCGCTGCTGGTCGCCTGCGACCTCTACCGCCCGGCCGCCATCGACCAGCTCGCCACCGTCGCCGGCCAGGTCGGCGTTCCCGTTCATACGCCCGACGCTTCGGAAACCGACGTCGTGAAGGTCGCCAAGGATGCGCTGGCCTGGGCCGCGACCCAGAAGGGCGACGTGATCATCTTCGACACCGCCGGCCGCCAGGAGATCGACGAGCGGCTGATCGAGGAACTCAAGAAGCTCCACGCCTTCCTCAAGCCGCAGGAAACCCTGCTCGTCGCCGACGCCGCCACCGGCCAGGGCGCGGTCTCGGTCGCGAAGCACTTCGACGAGGCGGTCGGCATCGACGGCATCGTGCTGACCAAGCTCGACGGCGACGCCCGCGGCGGCGCCGCCCTGTCGATGCGCGCGGTCACCGGCAAGCCGATCAAGTACGTCGGCGAGGGCGAGAAGCTCGACCAGCTCTTCGAATTCCACCCGGGTCGCATGGCCGACCGCATCCTCGGCATGGGCGACGTCGTCGGCATGGTCGAGCAGGTCGCGCAGAAGATCGACGAGAAGGACGCGATGAAGTCGATGGAGCGGATGGCCTCCGGCAAGTTCGACTTCTACGACTTCCTCGACCAGATGAAGATGATCGGCAAGCTCGGCGACATGAAGGGCCTGATGTCGCTGATGCCCGGCTTCAACAAGATCAAGAAGCAGCTCCCCGACGCCGCCTTCGATCCCAAGCGGCTCAAGCGCACCGAGGCGATCGTGCTTTCCATGACCCCCGACGAGCGCCGGCGTCCGGAAATCATCAAGGGCTCCCGCCGCCAGCGCATCGCCGCCGGCTCGGGCGTCACGCTGGTGGAGGTGAACCGCCTGCTGAAGCAGTTCGGCGAGATGCGCAAGATGATGCGCTCGCCGAAGCGGATGAAGAAGATGATGGGCGGCCTCGGCGGGATGGGCGGTGGATTTCCCGGTTTGGGAGGCGGCGGCATGCCGAATCCCGGCGATCTGGGCGATCTCGACGGTCTTTTGAAGGGCCTGGGCGGAAAGAAGCGCTGATCCGCCCAAGATCAGACTGGCCCGAAGCGTTTTCCTGGATGAAATTCTCCCCGCACAACCCAACCGTCACTTCATGAGCCTGCACGCCCAGATGTCCCCGGAAGCGATGCGGATGATGCAGTCCCGCAAGCGGACCGCCACCGTCCTCAGCATCGTCATCAGCTTCCTGGTGATCCTCCTCTTCGGCCTCATCCTGGCCTTCATCTTCCTGACCCCCTGGCAGAAGGAGACTCCGGTCATCGTCTCCTACTCCGCCGGAGTGGAGGACGACACCGAACTCGAGCAGAAGAAGCAGATCAACCAGGTCGAGCGGAAGCCGAGCGCTCCTTCGAGCTCCGCCGCCAAGGTGATCGCCGCGAACACCTCGTCCCCGACCGCGGTGCCGGTGCCCGAGGTGCAGGTGACCGAACCCTCCCTCGACTTCGGCAGCGGCGACGATTTCGGCGACGGCTGGGGATCGGGTGGTGATGGTTCGGGTGGCGGCGGTTTCGGCAACATCCCCGCGACGATGAGCAAGCGCTGCTCGAAGGAGGATCGCATGGCCCGCCTGGCCGAGAACGGCGGCACCGCCGAGTGCGAGGAGGCGGTGGTCAAGGCCCTCCGGTGGCTGAAGAAGACGCAGAACCCGGACGGAAGCTGGACCGGCAACTACAAGGGAGCCATGACCGGCTACGCCCTGCTTGCCTACCTCGGGCACTGCGAGACGCCGCTTTCGGAGGAGTTCGGCGACTCGGTCACACGCGCCATCGTGTACCTGATCGAGCTGGGCATGAAGAACGACGGCAGGCTCGCCACCAGCGCCGAGGGCAGCCATCAGTGGGTCTACGAACATGGCATCGCCACCTACGCGCTGGCCGAAGCCTACACCTTCTGCCACCAGCTCGGCCTGAACATCCCGAACCTCGACAAGGTGACCCGCAATGCCGGCGACATGATCATCAAGGGCCAGGGGGAATCCGGCGGATGGGTTTACGGCTACAAACCGACCAACGGCGGCGACAACTCGGTCGGCTCCTGGCAGGTCCAGGCGCTGAAGGCCTGCAAGCATACCGGCCTGTGGGACACCGGAGCCTTTCGCAAGCCCTCGAAGAAGGCGCTGGAATGGTATGAGAAGAGCCAGAGTCCCTCGGGTGCCATCGGTTACCGGGGTCCCGGCGGTGCGAGTCACGGCCTCACCAGCGGCGGCGTGCTCGCCTTCCAGATGTGGGGCGAGGGCAAGTCGAAGCCGGCCCGCCTCGGCATCAAGAACATCAGCGAGAACTCGGAGTTCGACTGGAACGGCGAGTCGGCGAATCTCTACTACCACTACTACAACGCGCAGGCGATGCTGAACTACGGAGGCGTTGAATGGAAGAAGTACAACGACCGCTTCCGGGACGTGCTGCTCAAGAACCAGGCCGAAGACGGCTCGTGGGTCAAAAAGAAGGTCAAGCACGGGGCCATCAACGTCCACATGAGCACCTGCCTCGCCACGATGATGCTGGAGGTCTACTACCGCTTCCTTCCGGCCACCGGCGAGGGCATCGAATGAACGCTCCCGAGCGCCGTTGTCCGGTATGAACCACCCTCCCGAGGCATTGTCCCGCCGATCATGGCTGCGGCGGTCCGCCGGGACACTGCTCACCGCCGGCCTCTGGCCCGGACGGCTGCGGGCTGCCGAAAACGGACTCGGCGGCGGCTTTTCGTTCCTCGTTCTGAACGACACCCACTTTTCCACGGACGCGTGCCCGGCGTGGTTCGAGCGCGTCGCCGCCAGCATCGGTGATCTCGAGCAGAAACCCGAGTTCTGCCTGGTGGTCGGGGATCTGGCCCAGGACGGACGCAAGGAGGAACTCGGCCCGATCCGGGACTTCCTCCGCGGTCTCGGCATGCCGTTCCATGTGGTTGCCGGGAATCACGACTACGCGCCCGGAAACGACCGCTCGATCTACGACAAGCTGTTCCCCGACCAGCTCAACTACCGCTTCGATCACCGGGACTGGCAGTTCGTCGGCCTCGACTCGACCGAGGGGGTGAAATATCAGAACACCAGGATCCAACCGGACACCCTCACCTGGCTCGACGCCGAGATTCCGCGCCTCGACCGCAGCAAGCCCACGGTCCTCTTCACGCATTTCCCGCTCGGCGCCGGCGTGTCGATGCGCCCGCTGAATGCCGACGACCTCCTCGAGCGGTTCACCGACCACCACCTTGTCGCGGTGTTCAACGGTCACTTCCACGGCTTCACCGAGAAGAAGCTCGGCAGCGCGGTCATCACGACCAACCGTTGCTGCTCGATCAGTCGCCGCAACCACGACGGCACCACCGAGAAGGGCTATTTCCTCTGCACCGCCGGCGAAGGCGCGATCCGGAGGGATTTCATCGAGGTCCCGACCGGCTGAGCCGCGGTTTTCCCTGAAGCGGCGATAGGTTTCGGGACGGCTCCCCGTTAGCCCTCAGTCAACCCATCACCGACTCCCATGACCGGAATCCGCCGCCTTCTCCTCTTCACCGCGATCGGCCTCGCAACCGCCTCCCCTTCAGCCACCGCCAAACTCAAGGTCTTCGTCCTCGCGGGACAGTCCAACATGGTCGGCTTCGGGCAGCTCGAAGGCAGCCCCGGGACCATGGAAGCCTACGTCAAGAGCAAGCCCGACGACTACGGCCACCTTGTCGGAAAGGACGGCGATCCGGTCGTGCGCGACGATGTCTGGATCGTCAACCTCTCCGATCCCTCGAAGCCGCAGCAGGGCTGGTTGACGACCGGCTACGGAGCCAGCGAGGGGCACATCGGCCCCGAGTACGGCTTCGGTTTCCAGCTCGGCGACCACTACGACGAACCGGTGCTGCTCATCAAATGCGCGTGGGGCGGCAAATCCCTTCAGAACGACTTTCTCTCACCCGGCTCCAAGGACTACCCCGATCCGGAGAAGGCCGGCGACACGGGATACTTCTACCACCAGACCGTCGGAATCACCAAGGAGGTGACCAACAACCTGAAGAAGTATTTCCCGGACTACGACGGGAAGGGCTGGGAACTCGTCGGCTTCGGCTGGCACCAGGGATGGAACGACCGGATCAACCAGGCCGCGGTCGATGTCTACGAGGAGAACATGGTCCGTTTCGTGAAGGACATCCGCAAGGATCTCGATGCACCGGACCTCCCATTCGTGATCGCCAACACCGGCATGGGTGGCTGGGAGATCCCGCAGCGCTACAAGGCGAAGGTCGAGAAGCTGATGGAGGCCCAACTCGCCCTCGGGGATCCGGTGAAGCACCCCGAGTTCAAGGGAACGGTGGCGGGAGTCGAAACCCGCGACTTCCAACGCAGCCGGGAAGAGTCGCCGTCCGGGCAGGAATTTCACTGGATGCGCAACTGGGAGACCTACTACCTCATCGGCAAGCACATGGGCGAGGCGATGATCGGGCTGCTCGGGAAGCAGGGCTGACAAGTCCCATCGATCCCCTCACCCATTCATCCGGCCATGAGAATCCTCGCACTCCTCTTCACGTTCACCGCCCTGCTCGGAGCGTCCGAGAAGCCGAACATCATCCTGATCCTCTCCGACGACCAGGCCTGGGACGACTACGGCTTCATGGGCCACCAAACCATCGAGACCCCCCGGCTCGACCGCTTCTCGGAACAGGCGCTGGTCTTCCCCCGAGGCTACGTCACCACTCCGCTCTGCCGGCCATCGCTCGCGTCGCTCTTCACCGGACTCCATCCCCATCGCAACGGGATCACCGGCAACGACCTGTCCGACGACGCCACGGGAAAAAAGGTGCCCCGGGGATCGGAGGAGGGGGCCAAACTGCACGAGCAACTCTATCAACGCTTCCAAGAAGCTCCGAGTCTGGCCGCGCTCCTCAAGAACGAGGGATACCTGACCCTGCAGACCGGCAAATGGTGGGAGTCCGACCCGAAACGTCACGGCTTCACCCATGCCATGACCCACGGCGACCCGCAGCGGGGTGCACGCCACGGCGACGAGGGGCTTGAGATCTCGCGCAAGGGCATCGCCCCGATCCGGACGTTTCTCGACGAGGCACGGGAGAAGGATCATCCCTTCTTCATCTGGCATGCGCCGTTTCTCCCGCACACTCCTCACAACCCGCCGAAAGCGCTTTTCGAGAAATACAAGGCCAAGGTCGATTCCCCCCATGTCGCCCGCTACTATGCGATGGTCGAATGGTTCGACCAAACCTGCGGCGAGCTTTTCGACGAACTCGAAAAGCGCGGCCTGACGAAGGACACACTCGTGATCTACGTCACCGACAACGGCTGGATTCAGTCGGCCGATAAGGGAGGCTTCGCCCCGCTCTCGAAGCAGGACGTCCACGAGGGCGGCGTGCGCACTCCGATCATGCTCCGCTGGCCCGGGCACATCGAACCGCGAACCGAGGCCGAGATCGCGGTTTCCTCGATCGACATTCCGGTGACCATCCTCCACGCCGCCGGCATCGAGCCACCCGAAGCCATGGACGGCATCGACCTGCGCGACATCGAAGCGCTGCGCGAACGCCCCGCCATCTTCGGGGCGGACTACAGCCACGACATCAAGGACGTCGCGGACCGTACCGGCAATCTCGAGTCGGTTTTCGTCGTCGCCGGACCATGGAAGCTGATCCGCCACAATCCGTCGAACTTCCCCCCGCCCTCCTACGGCGGCACCCGGAACGGGAAAGCCTGGAACAAGAAGGGCGAACCGGAGCTCTATCAGCTCATCGAGGATCCCCGGGAGGAGCACAACCTCGCGGACAGGAAGCCGGAGGTCATGGAGCGTCTCGATGCGCTGCTGGACGAATGGCTGGAGGAATTTCCAGCCAGTCCGGCCGAGTAGCAGCGATCCGGGAACGCCGGCCCCGGGCGGGACCGGCGAAGAAGGCCCATCAGGGAGTGGAAGCCTCCAGGCGGCCGAAGAGCCTGCCGTCCGCCGCCGCCGTGCCGTCGATGGTCGCCACGATGCGGATCATCGATCCATTGGCCGTCGCCGAGAACGACACGTCGCCGTCGGTGCTGTCACCGACCACGCCGGGAACCGGCACGCTGGTCCAGGGCGCCGAAAGGTCCGCGTCATGCTGGAGGTTGAGCAGCGCGCCACCACGGTCCGCATTCGCCAGACAGTCGAAGGTCATCACGAGGTTGCCCCCGCTTTGGCTCACCGCGGGGAGCAGGCCCCTGGCATCGACGTTCGGATCGGCCGCCCCCAGCAGGAAGGCCATGCCGTTGCCGACTCCGTCGCCGTTGGCGTCCCCATCGAAGCCCTGCTCGCCCGACCATTCCTCATAGAGGGTGCGGATCTTCGTGATGATCGTCGAACCGGTGTGGCCGGAGCCATCATCGACCGTCAGGGTCAGGTCTTCGCCCGCGGCCGTCGGGGTCACGCTCACCCCGGAAAGCACGCCGGCGACGAAGCTCGCCGAGCTGCCGCTGAAGCCGCCGCTGCCGCCGAAGGTGACCGTGCCCGTGAAGCCGGTGGCGGTGTTGCTCGCCACATCCAGCGCGGTGATGGTGATGCCGGTGATCGGCGTGCCCACCGTCTGCGGCGAGCCGATCGCCGAGATCACGAAGGAATCGACCGGGCCCTGGCCACCTCCCAGGCCGCTGACGACCAACTGGAGGTCGGTGCCGTCGCCGCTGATGACCAGCTCGAGATCCGCGCCGCCGAGGGTTCCGATCGTGTCGCCACCGTTCAGCGAGCCCGAGATGACCTGGTCGGTCTCGATCAGGGTGTAGGTGCCATCCTGCAGCCCCCCGAGATCGCTCAGGTCGAAGTCGCCCAGGCCGAGCACACCTGTGCTGATCGTAAGGACGCCGGCGGGGCCGAGCACGATCCTGTCGCTGGCGGCGATCGGACCGAGTTCGAAGCTCAGCTTGCCCGCTCCTCCGGCCAGGGCCGAGATGTCGAGGTTGCCGCCGACCGTCAGCGTGCCTGCGGAGGCGCCGGGGGCGACGTTGCCCGCGGCGGCGACCGTGACCGAACCTCCGATGACGCCCGAGCCGCCCAGGGTGCCGCCCGTCACGGAGACGGCGCTCGCCGGATCAAGCGAGCCGTTCACCAGCAGCGTGCCGGCGGTGACCGTGGTGGCCCCCGTGTAGCTGTTGGCTCCGCCGAGCGTCCAGGTGCTCGAATCCATCTTGGTGAGCGGCAGCGGCCGGCCGGTCGTGAGCGCATCCGGAGCGTCCGAGATCACGCCGGTGACCTCGTTGACGGTCCCGGAACCGTCGAGAATCAGCAGGGGCACCCCGTCGGCCCCGGCCACGTTGCCGGCAGCCATGGTGATGGTGCCGATCGACAGGTTCGCGGTGGTCGGATTGAGGCGCGTCTCCGTCGTGTTGCCGGCGGACCTGCTCGTGAGATTGTTCAGCTCGAGGGAGCCGATCCGAAGACCGTAGCCATTGGCCCCCAGGATGTTGATCTCCTGATACGAGGTGTCGCCGTTCACATCCAGCGAGACCAGCGAGGGGATCACGAACGTGCTGCCGGTGGTGGTGCCGGAGCTGGTGCCTCCGTTGGCGGTGTTGTTGTTGCCCACGAAGACCGTGTGGTTCCCGGTGGCGTTGTTGGTGTCGAACGTGAAGGTGTTGGGGAGATTGATCGTGCCGGTGCTGTCGTCGAGGAGGCTGATCTTGCCGTTGGAGCCCGACGTGTGGTCCAGAAGGACGGACGTGTTCGGCGAGAGCGCCTGAATCCCCTGGATGAACAGCGTGCCGTTGTAGATCCGGGTGGCACCGCTGTAGGTGTTCGTGCCGGAGAAGTAGAACGGCTCGTTGTCCCTGCTGGCGGCTCTCAGGTCGATCGTACCGCCGCCGGCCCCGCCATCGACGATGTCACCGGTGACGTTGAACCTGATATCGGGGGAATTGACGTCGCTGCGCAGGGTCAGAACACGCCCGGTGTCGTTGTTCGAAAGCTTGACCTGTCCGGCCAGGGTGAGGTGCCTGCCGGCTCCGTCGATGTTGTTGTAGAGCGTCCGGCTGCCACCCGAGTTGGTCAGGTCGCCGTTGATGGTGAGACTGAACGTTCCGTCGATCTTCGGGTTGTTGGTCAGGATCACGTCATTCGAAATGACACGGTCTCCCTCGAAGGCCTCGACCCGGCTGTTGCCGTTGGCGAGGGTCAGGCTGCCGCTGCCCAGCCCGCCGTTCGTCGTGCCACCGAGTTGCAGGCGGGCCGCATTGACCGTGATCGAGCCGGCTCCGCCGTCGCTACCGGAGGCGCGCAGAGTGCCGCTGTCCAGGATGATGTTTCCGTCGCAGGAGTTGGCACCGCTGAGGACGAGGATGCCGGAACCGTTCTTCGTCACGTTCCCGGCTCCCGAAACGCCACCGCTGATCTCCACCTCGTCCCTGATCGTCATCGTCAGGTTCTGGGGCGCCGTCAACTGGGAGGTGATGCCGCTGGTATCGGTGAGGGTCAGCCTCCCGCCCCCGCCGCCCAAACGGTAGGTCGTGCCATTCGGCGTGAGCAGCCCCGTGTAGGTGGAATCGCTGACGGCTCCGAGGTAGGTGCCGGTGAGTCCCGCAGCGTTGAAGTCGAAGGCCGTGGTTTCCTGGTTGTCGACGGCGACCGTGCCAGTCGAACCCGGAACGATTCGATCGACCAGCGCCGTCGGGATGTTTCCGGCCCCGAAGCCCGCGCCGAAGACCACCGTGCCGCCGGACTCGATCGTGAGGTCCTCGGCCGTACCGAAGATGGCGGCAGGAGAGTCAAACTGCGCGATGCCGCTCGCGATCGTGGTCCCGCCGGTGGCGGCGGTATTGTCCCCCGAGAGCGTCAGGATGCCGCCGTGCAGGGTGGTGCCGCCGGTATGCGAGCTGTTGCCCGAGATGGCGAGAGACCCTCCGCCACCGATGAACAGGGACCGGCTGCCTCCGGATTCGGTGATCGGCACCCCGATCGAGGAGGTGGATCCGGTGACCAGGCTGAAGGCACCGTCGGCGGTGAGGTTAAGCGATCCGGAGGATCCGTCCGCAAAGGTGAGCGAGCCCTCTTCCACGATGAGGCTCCCGATGTCCCGGGCACCGTCCACCGTCACGGTGTAGGCCCCGGAGGCATCCGAGCCTGCGGAAAATGCGGCGATGTCACCGGGGCTCCATGCCGCGGTCGCAACGTCGCCATCGGCCGAGCTGCTCCAGTAGGCATCGGTTCCCCACGCACCGGCTGGCGTCGCACCCCCGGCTCCGGCGGTCGAGCCGTCACTGTCCCAGTACGCCACCGAAGGCGCGGCAACCGTCAGGATGCCGGTACTGGAGGTGTGGATCCAAGCCGGAGTGAAGTCCGCGCCGCTGCCTGGCTTGCCGTAGGTGCCGGCCGACTGGGCCGCGCCGTCCAGATTGAGCGCCGCGACGGTCATGTCGGCGTCGATGCGGAGCTTGTTGGTGCCGGCATTGGTCGGGCCGTTGTCATTGAGGCTGAGCGTGGCCAGTGGTGACATGGCATACGGCGAGTTAATCCAGAGCATCGGGGACCTCGCATTGTAGGACCCCTCGACCGTCACATCGCCAAGCCCGAGGGAGCCGGGCGCGTTGGCCTGGAACGTGTCGGCCGGATTGCCGCGGGTCCCGACATCCTGGATGACCAGTCCGGTGAAGGAGTTTCCGACATTGAACTGGCCGATCGTGCCACTCTGACCGCTGGATTGCACCGTCAGGACGTGAGGCCCCGTGATCGGATAGTTGAAACTCGCCGTCGTGGACGTCTGCGTCGATTCTCCGAGGCGGATGGTCGCGTCGCCGGTCAACCGGACCGCAGGGAAGACCGCGGATCCGCCGCTGCGGCTCTTGATGAGCGAACCGGATGCCATGGTGATCGTAGTCGATCCGGGGGTTCCGAGCGCATTGAGCGAGGCGGCATAGGAGGTCGTGTATCCCAGTTGCAGGGTGGCATTGGATTCAATCCCGAGGTTGCCCGTGAAGGTAGGAGTGGTGGCCGACCATGCGGTGGCGGTCTTGCCGGCCGGGATCAGGACGTTCACGGCACCTGCGGGGACGGTGGAGGTGTCCCAGCTCGACGTGAGGTTCCAGCGGTCCGAGTTCGTGCTGTCCGTGCCGATGAAGACGTACGGAGGACTGTCCGCGGAGGTGGTGAAACTCCACGTTTCCGACCCGGAAATCCCGGCAAACGGATTGCCCTGGAGATCCAGAATCGCCCCGCTGTCGATCTCGACGTAGTGGACCGTCGAAACCATCAGATTCGAGATCGGATCGATCGTCAGGGTGTCATCCACCAGCGTGACGTTGGCTCCCCCGACATCGATGGTCGCCACAACCGCATCGCTGCCGTCACGGATCGTGATGCTGCCCGTGCCCTTCTGAACCAGCTCATCGAAGGTCACCGTCAGGTTGGTGACGACGCTCACTTCGGTGCTGCCGTCGGCGGGATCCAGCGTCAGGATCGACGGCGGGGTGAGATCGGGCAGTTCGGTCGAGAAATTCCAAGTGGTCTCGTCCGCGATCCCGGCGAATGCATTGCCCTCGAGATCCTCGATCGCCGTGGCATCGATCAGGATCGCATAGTCCTTGGCATACCCGAGGCTGGATGCCGGATCGATGGTGAGCGTCGCGCCACCGAGGGAGACCTGCGACCCATCGGTCACGTCGATGGCGGTATCGATCGCATCGGTCAGGTTGCGCAGGGTGATGTTGCCCGTGCCGATGGAAACGGACTCGTCGAATGTCACCGTGAGATCGGTGATGATGAGCACGCCACTCGAATTGTCGGGTGGACTCAGTGCGGAAATGGCGGGTGGCGTCGTATCGGGCGGCCCGAGCGAGACGACCAGGTCGACGGCACTGTTCTCAACCACGCTGCTGCCGCCGGCAGGGCTGTGGCTGATGACCAGACCAGCATCAACGGTTTCGCTGGTCTGGCTTGTCACGGCGCCGACGACCAGCCCCGCTGCCACGATGTCGGCCTCGGCGGCCGCCTGCCCGAGCCCGACCACATCGGGAACCGTCAGGGTGATGGCCTCCACGGGAATGATCGTGTCGTCGCGGATGTCGCCGGACGTGTCCAGGGCCGTGCCGGAGGCATCCAGAAGCACCGCCCCGGCGGGCACCTCCAGGCGCAGGTTGCCGGTGGTGGTCGGCGTAACCGTCACGGAGAAGACTCCTGGCGAAGTCTCGCTCACGGCATCGATCGTGATCGACGCGCTTCCATCGTTGGCGAAGTCGGCCGCATCCACGGTGGAGGCATCCATGTCCTGGCTGAAGGAGACCGTGTAGGTCACCGGGGCGAGCCGTGTCACCGGGGCGCCGCCCCGGTCATCGACGAACCCGGCCGAAGCCAGGGTCGGAGGAATGGCCGGCAGGCTGGCATCGCCGGCCTCGGCATCGACCGGATCGGACCAGACGGTCTCGTTGAGCAGCGAGTTCCGCGCCTTGACCCGGAAGCTGTAGCTCTGGCCGCCGGTGAGGCCGAGGTTGTTCCAGGTGTTCGACACCGTCCAACCGCTGTTGGCCCCGGTGGTCGTGTTCTCGAAGTAGTATTCGTACGGGCCATCGATACCGGTCGCGGCCACCGCCGTCATGCTCACGGAGTTGGCGAACCTTCCCTGCGGCGCGATGGCGAACTGCATCGGACTCGGGCTCGGAACGGGCGAGAAGGCGGGATTCGGATCGCCGAGGGGGAAGTAGAGGTCGATGATGTCCTGCACCCGCGCCTCGACCTGGGCCGCACAGGCCTCGACGTACATTTCGTTGACGGTGATCCCCGCGCGCTGCTGGTCCCCCGCCCCGAAAAGCGCCTCCTCGTCCCATTGGCGGGCGTGTTCACGCTCCGTCCAGTATCCGCCGATGCTGGGCTGACGGCCCCACCAGGTCGTCGCGAAGTTCCGGAACTCCAGGTTGTTGGCCGGGACGAGGGACTTGTAGTGGTGAAGCAGGCGGAAGATCTCCGGCGAGGGCGTGAGGCCCGCCGCATCGACGGCCGCCTCGACCGCCGCCGGGTCCGACGGAAACAGTCCCCAGAAGTGGAAGAGGGGCCGGATGTCCTGGTTCACGCTCTCACAGAGGCGGATGAGCATCTCGTCGTCCGCATCCAGTCCGTCGTTCGGATCCGGGAACGGATTGCCGTTCTCCTGGTCGAACATGATGGAGTAGTGGAACTGGTCGAGCCCCTCCCATCCGAAGAGGCGCACGATGTCGGTGTATTTGGCATGTCCCTTGAGCTGGTAGGCTTTCTCACCCGAGGCCATCTCCACCTCGCGCGGGGAGAAGTTGAAGACCGTCATCCACGCGATCGCCGTGTTGTCGAGCGCGCGCTCGGGGCCGAAGCCGCGGGACTTCGCATGTGCCTCGTCGAGGCTGAGACCGAGGCTCCGGTGCAGCACCGCCACGTACGGGAAATTCACCGCCGACTCCGTCTCACCCCCGAATTTCGGGAAGAAGTAGGCGTGTCCCTGCTCGTGGATTTCGGTGTCGGCGCCGCTTCTCGGACCCCTGACGAGATAGCTCCCGGCATACCCGCCCTTGTTGTCGGTCGCCGGGCTGCCATCGGTCTGGTTCGTGGCCGGATACCCCGGCGCGTGGACGGCGGAGCGAAAGATCAGATCGACCTGGCAGTACATCGTCTCCTTGCCACGGTCGCGGGGGAAACCCATCAGGTCGTTCATGGCGTCCATCGCGCCATCCCACTCGCTCATGAGGGTGACCGGATCCTCGAGATTGTAGATCCACGTCCGCGGCACCTGCATCATGAACTTCTCGGACTGGAAGTCCGCCCAGGGAGCCCCGTGGTTCCGCTCGGTGGCGAGCCAGTCGGCCAGGCTGGTCGTGTCGTAGCTCTTGAATGAGAAATAGGGCGAGCGGACCGCTCCATCGACCTCCACGGTGACCACGCCCGCATCGGCCCCGAAAGGCACCTCGATGTAGATGCCGCCCCCGTAGGGACTCGCGACCTTGGTGACCGTGGAATTGATGTCGTAAGTGATCGTGGCGCGGTCCAAACGGCGGATCGACGGGCGGTTGCGCTCCTCCATGTCCCATGAATGGGCGCCAACCCGCACTTGGTAGCCCTGACCCACCAGCGAGGCAGGAACCGTCACGGTGGCAATGGTGCCGGGGGCAAGGTAACAACCTGTCGGCTTCCGGGCCGGCCATTCCCATTGCTGGGTATGGCGTCCGAAGGTGTCGTCGAAGGAGCCGTTGATCGTCGCGGTGTGATTCACCGGGGACCCCGTGACCGGACCCGGGAAGTGATTCGAGCTTTGGAAGACGAAACCGGTCAGCAGGGCCTCGTGGGTGGCAAGGTTCCCGGGCGTGTAGATCTCATCCATGATGGCCTGCATCAGGATGTAGATCGTCCAGTCGAGTTGGTCGGAGGCCGAGTTGGGATCGGGAACGGGGTTGTTGCGGTCGAAGCCGCCGCGGGCGATCCACAGCGGTCCGATCTCGGCGTCGTAGGCCTCCACCACCTCGAAGGCGCTCATGATCGTCGCCGCGGATTCATCGAGACGCTCCCTGTTGTTCGACAGATTCGTCCGGTGGTCGGCGATCTCGGAGGCCGTCAGGCCGGCCACTCCCTCGATGTGATCCTTCAGTTCGACAAGCGCGGTATCCACCGGATCCACCGGGGTGCTGAAATTCCAGGTCGTGTCGTCCGCGATGCCCGCGAAGCTCAGCCCGCTGGTGCTGTCGATGGCGGTGGCGTCGATCCGGACGGCGTAGGACTTGTCCCACAGCAGGGCGCTCCCCGGATCGATGATGAGGGTGTAGCCGGCCGCAGAGAGGCGCGGGTCACCCACCGGGATCACCGTATCGATCCCGTCGGTGAGGTTGCGCAGCGTGACGTCGCCGGCATCCAGGACGACCAGCCTGTTGAAGCTGGCGGTCAGCAGACCAGGAACGAAGACATCCGTCGCATCATCGACGGGGTCCTTCGCGATCAGGAGCATCTCGTTGGCCTCGCCGGGCGAGTTGAGGACCGTCAGCGTGCCGCTTCCCGAGAGCCAGGGTTCCGAGCTGTTGTAGATTCCCGCCGGCTGCTGGACGCCGTCGAGGTGCAGTTCCGCGATGGTGTCGTTCGCGTTCATCCCCAGCTTGTAACCCAGATTGGTATTGGGGTTCCCGCTCAGATGGAGGGCGGCCTCGTCGCCCATGGCATCCGGTGCATCGATGATGAGCGTGGTGCCATCGTCGATGATGACGTCTCCGGTCCCCAGGGAACCCGGAGCCTCGGCCTCGATGGTTTCCCTGGTGTCCTCGGCTTCGGTGCCCCCGGCATACAAGCCTCCGGACCAGTCGTTGAGTCCCTGGAGATGGAGGACGTTCCTGCTGCTCGAGTGGATGGTGAGCAGACCGTTGCCGCTGATGGTGCCGGTAAGCGTGCGGTGCCTGTTGTGCGCCGAGGTGGACCGGCCGAGGGCGATCGTGGCATCTCCCGCCATCAGGATATCATTCGAGTGAACGCTGTTCTGTCCGTAGCGGAGCGTCACATCCGATCCGGCATTCAAGGTCCACGTGCCCGTGCCCAGCGCACGGAGGTCATCGGCCGTGGATGAGCCTCCGACCTGCATGATCGAACCGGTCTCCAGGGTGAGGTCACCCATGTAGAATGGCGTGACCACGCCGGAGTTGGCGAAGGTCACGCTCGCGTGGTTTCCGGCACCGATCACCACGTCGATCTCGCCGACGGGCACCCCGTTGTCCCATTTCGCCGGGTTGTTCCAGGTATCGACGTTCCAGTTGCCACCACTGAAGATGTGCGTCGTCAAGGTGGGCGGCGGGGTCAGGATCGTCGTGAAGTTCCAGGTGGTGTCATCGGCGATGCCGGCAAAAGTGTTGCCGGCAAGATCCACGATGGCCAGCGGGTCGATCCACACGGCGTAGTTCTTGGCCACCAACAGGTCGGCGGCCGGATTGATCGTGATCGTGTCCCCAGTGAACGAAACCTGCGCCGCGTCGGTGATGTCGATGGCGATCTCGCTCGCATCCGTGAGGTTCTTCAGGGTGACCTGACCACTGCCGGCGACGACGGCCTCATCGAAGGTGACGCTCAGGCTGGCATAAAGAGAGACACCACCCGCATCGTCCGCCGGAGATTCCGAGACGATCGACGGCGCCGTCACATCCGCGGGGCCCGTGGAAATCACCAGATCGACATGGTCGCCCTCGTCCGCGCCGGTTCCGCCGACCGGATCCTGGCTGATCACGTCGCCGGCCGGAACGGTCTCACTGGACTGGTTCGTGATCGTCCCGGCGAAGACGTTGGCGGCCAGAAGTGCCGCTTCGGCGCCCGCCTGCGAAAGCCCGACCACATCGGGAACGGTGGTCGCAACGGGAGGCGTCGTTCCTTCAAGCTCGACCATGGCCCGGCCGATGGCGTCGCCGACCAGCAGGTAGGTCTCGGCATTCCAGTTGTAGTGGTAGCCCTGGTCGCTCGGCGAGATGCTCGTGTCGCGCCAGTAGTCCCGGGTGTCCACCGAAGCGACGTTTCCGTCGTAAAGGGGATGCTGGGCGGGATCACCGACGGCCATCTGGGCCTTCCAGATCACGTCGGCACTGCTGCCGGTCTGCCAGTCGCCGGCATCGAAGCCGGTGGACGCGACCACGAACGGCGCATCGGGCACGACCTTGCCCGGGTACCGGGCCTCGTAGTAGTCCCGAAGCTCGTCGATCAGCCTCACGAGGTTGGCCTCGTAGTTGGTGGCGGCGACTCCGGCGGTGCCGGTGCCTGCCTGGCCTCCGTCCTTGTGACCCTGCCACCAGGCGAAACCCGCGATCTCGAAACCCTGCGCCGCCCACTGCGGATACTCGGTGGCGAAGTTGTCGAGGATGTCGGTCACGTTCTCCACCGAGTGGATTTCCCAGACGGTCGCCCAGTCGCCCCCGATGCCGGGCTCGGTGTTCGGGGCGGAGGTGTGGGCGGACTTCGCATTGTAGACCACGCCGTTGTGCTTGAGCTGGCAGCCGTCGGGATACGAGATACCGTCCGTCCAGGTCATGTTCGGCGCCATGTCCGCCTCATCGAGGAAGAAGTCGTCGTACTGCTTCCCGGCATACCAGACGAAGGGCGACGGCCCGCTGCCCGTGAGCCAGCGGTCGGGGCTGTCGCCGTAGCCGGCGTAGGTGTAGCCGTCGGTCCAGTCGAAGGAAGCACTCCCTGGCGGCAGGCAGTCCCAGCTCAGGCTGCGGTTGCCGATGCTGCTCTTGATCACCAGGACCGGTGCGTCGTGGTGGTAGGCCATCACGACGCCGAAGCCGAACTCGGGACCATACTTGTCACCCGCGACCAGAGGCTGCATGGGCCCGTCAGCGGTATCCGAAATGAGGCCCCGGTAGCGGACATCGTTGTAGACCGACCAGTTGCCGGAGCCATCGACGAGATTCGGAAACTTGTTCTCCGACCCCGTCATCGTTTCCAAGGTCCCGGGACCGTCGCCGGCGACCTGCCCGTAGCCGACCATGTTCGACTGACCCGAGAGGATGTAGACCTTGACCGGCCTGCCGCTCACGCCGACGTCCGACGGGCTTGGAGCGGGCAGCGGATACGGCGTCACCGGCTCGTCGCCGGGGTCGGTCGGGTCCGTGTGGGACGCCGCGATTTCATACCAGTCACCGGCGTTGTCACCGTCGCTGTTCGCGTCAACGGGGCTCGTTCCGGTGTCGGACTCGTCGACATAGACACCCGTGTTGGTTTCCACGTCATCCCCGAGGTTGTCGTCGTCCGAGTCCGTGTCCGTCGGGTCGGTTCCCCGGTCGGTCGCGCTGACCCAGACGCCGGTGGCGGTTTCCGCCCCGTCGTCGATGCCGTCGCCATCGGTGTCCGGGTTGGAGGGGTCGGTCGCCGGACGCAGCCCTGCCCCGGCGAGTTCGTCACCGTCGTCCAAGCCGTCGCCGTCGGAGTCGGACTCGTTGGGATCGGTCCCCGCCTGGTATTCCTCGAGGTTGGTGAGCCCGTCTCCCTCGATATCGTCGCCAGGATTCAGGGCGGTCGATGGCGGATCGGTGTGGGCCAGCTCGTAGGCATCCGGGAGACCGTCATTGTCCGCATCGCTCACCACGAAGGAGAACACCGGGCCATGCACCGGCGTTCCCTCGGGATCTCCGTCCAGGTAGGAACTGATCTGCCAGTAGTAGGTGGCGGCGACCGGAGCGTTGACGTCCACCGAGGTTTCGTTCTGACCGTTGAGCGAGGCCGCCACGATCGGAGTGCCGTTGTTCAACGGGTCGGGATCGGTGCCGAAATGGACGTCGACCCATACGTCGAGCCCGACGTTCGGGGGAAGGTTCGTCCAGCCGAGGCCGACCGTGCCTCCCGGCACCGTCGCGCCATCCGCCGGCGTGGGATGGAGCGGACTCACCGCCTCGAGCACGACGTTGTCGAAGATCGGCAGATCCTGGAACTCGGCGCCCTTCGAGGCATAGGCGTGGTCCATGCCCAGGCGCACGGCGACCCTCTGGCCGATGAGCGACGCGTGGCTGGCACCGGGGACGAAGCTCAGGTCGTCGCCGAAGCTCATGTCGGTGCTGCCGTCGTTGAGTCCGTCGACCGAGGCCAAAACCGTGGCGACACCTCCTCCATCGATGGCAAGTAGTTCCGCCCGGTAGGCCGCCCGGGGCCGACCCGACACCGCCGCCACATTGAAGCTCAGCGTGTAGCCCAGTTCGGCATCGAGAGTGGCATTGAGAATCGAACTCGTCGTCGTGGCGTGCGACCAGTTCGTGACTCCAAGGGGCGTGTAGGAGATCAACCCCTGGGATCCGTGGGGCGTGGAGAAGTCCCCGCTGTCGACGTCGATGGTGCTCTGGCTGGACGAGTGTCCGGTGGTGGCCCATCCGGTGGGATCCGCGGTGCTCTTCCCGCTGACCTCCGGGCTCTCGAAACTCTCCGAGAGCAACACGTCGCCACGAACCGGCAGGCAGGTTGCACCCGCCAACAACAGCAAGTGGGCCAGGCCCACAAACACTGGGTTTTTCATGAATGATGGGTTTTTGCATGAATCCGGGTCCCGAATGCCGAAACCCTGATCCTGCCGTTTGACAAGCCTGCAACCTAGTTCCGGTCACCGTGAAGAAAAGTCAATTCGGCGGTGAAAATAGGCCAGGCTCGCGGCATCCGCCACCCGCGATCACGGACATGCGGGATTCGACTGGGTCGGAGAGCCTCCTCCGCCACCGGAAGGAAAAACGCCGGCCCCGAAGAACCGGAGCCGGCGTTGGAATCGGGCGAATCGCGGATCACTCCGTGGCCAGCAAGCGGCCGAATAGCTTGCTCCCGCCATTGGCCTCGCTTGCCGGGATGGTGACGGTCACGTCATTGAGGATGCCGTTGGGCGTGATGTCGAAATCCACCACGCCGACCGTGCCGGTGGTCTCCGGGACGGTCTCCTCGTTGCCGGCGGCGTCCCAGGCGTCGGTCGCGCCGAGGTCGGCACTGTGCTGGGTCGCCATGCTCGCCCCGCCACGGTTGGCGGCGTTGAGCATGCTGAAGGACAACACCAGGTCGCCGCCACTTTCGCTGACGGTCGGCAGCAGACCGGTGGCGTCGGCGTCCGGATCGGCCGCGCCGAGCAGGAAGGCCATGCCGTTGCCGATGCCGTCTCCGTTGGTATCCACCTCGAAGTCGAGCCCGCCGGACCAGGCGGCGTAAGCCGTTTGACCCGTGCCCGTCACCGAGAAGGTGAACGGATTCTCATCGGAGTCGTCGCTGGCGATCGAGATCGTCGCGCTGCGCGCCCCGGTGGCCGCCGGGGTGAAGCGCACTGTGAAGCTCGTGGTGCCGGTGGTCGCAGGAACCGGGTTGGTCGCCGGTTGCACGGTGACCGTGAAGTCCGCGTCGCCGCTGATGTCCACCAGTGGCGAGCCGATCAAATGGAGGTCGTCATCACCCGTGTTAAGAATGGTGAAGACCATATCGTTGTCCGTCCCGATCGTCGCCGTGCCGAAATCCACCGAGCCGGTCGCGTTCGGGATGTCCGTCGAGTCCTCCTCGACGGCGATCTCCGGGGATCCGCCGCCCACCAGCTCCGCTGCGGGGATTTCAACCGCGACGGTGGCAAGCAGGTCGCTCGCGTTCGCTCCCGAGAACGAGAAGCCCTGCGTCGGTGTCGCCAGGTTCGCACTGCCATACGACATGGAAACCCAGCGGCTGCCGGACTCGAGGTCGGAGAGGGTATCTTCGATCAAGGGCAGATCGGCGGACATGTTGGTTCCCCCGTTGCCCCCGTTGGGACCCGAATTGAGCACGCCGGCGATCACTCTCGCATTGGGCGTGGATGTGAGGAGGTTCACCGCATTGGAGGTCGATTTGTCGGAGGCACCAACCCCGGGTGCGGTGCCCGAGAGCAGGTAGATGCCGAAGATGCTTCCGTTGTGGTTCCCCTGATTGACCACGATGTTCCCCGGTGAGAAGGAAGCGGGATCATCCAGATAGAAGATGGCCGCCGTCGGGATTCCCGCCTCCTCGTGAACCACTCGGGTCATGGTCTCGCCGCTGTAGGTCATCGAGTTGAACTGGCCTCCGGTATTGCCACCGAATCCGTGCTCGCCTCCGATCACCACCACCAACTTGTCGCCGGCGCTGGCGTCGAAGCCTGTGGCCAGCGTCTTGTCGCCGCTGCCACCGACATCCTGGCCCTCCGCATAGCTTTCGATCGCAATCGTGTCCCTCGCGGGCTGGGCGCTGGTATCCAGCGTGTAGACCGGACCTCCGGAGACCGGAACCGCGAGGGCGTTGCCTGCGAAGTCCTCGACCACTCCGGTCACCTCGATATCCACGGTGCCGGCACCGGAAGGAACGACCTCGACCGTGTACACCGCCGGATAGGGCGAAACCGAGGTCCTCGTCACCGTTCCGATCGTGGCAGGGGCGGTACCGGCATTGCCAAAGTCGCTCGCATCCACCGTGCCCGGCTCGATATCCTCGTCGAAGCTCAGCGTGTAGGTGATCGTCGGCGTGCCGTAAATCGGGTTCAAGGCGGCCGGACCGGTGATCACCACCGTCGGAGCCGTTCCATCCGCCGCGACGCTCGACACCGTCAGAACACCGTCGCCGCTGATCCAGCTCACTTCATTGTCCACCGAGGCGGGGGTGCCGACACGGCCGTAGGTTCCAGGCTGGAGCGGATTGCCATCGATGAAGGCTTGGTTGATCGTGTCGTCGGCATTCATGACAAGCTTGGTGCGAGCCGAGCCGTTGTCCGACCCCGGACTGCCGTTGAGGAAAAGCGTTGCGGCGTCGCCCATCGCATCGGCTGCCGTAATCCCGAGGGACATGCCGGCATCAATGGTCACATCACCGGTGCCCAGCGAGTTGGCCGCGCCGCCGAAGACCATCGAATTGCCGTTGTAGGCCCGGAGACCACCGGACCACGAGGCGTTGTTCCCATTGAAGTAACCATTGTTGCGGCTTTCGCCGTAGATGGAAAGCCGACCGGGCCCGCTGATCTCTCCGTTGAAGGTCCGGTCCCGAACGTGGGCATTGGTCGACCGGCAGAGATCAATCTCCGCGTCGCCTGCCACGACGATGTCCTGCGAGTGCGTGCTGTCGGCACTGCGCCGGAAGGCGATCTCGGAACCCGTGTTCATCGTGATCGTGCCGCCGCCGAGCGCGTTCATGTCGGTGTCCGTGCTGTCCGCGGCTATCTCAAGGGTGGAGTTCGCATTGAGGGTCAGGTCGCCGGTGTAAGCAGGACAGGGAACGCCGGAGTATCCCTCGCTCACGCTCGCGTATTCGCCGGTGTCGATGATGGCGCTGAGTCCGCCGCTCGGGACGCCCGCGCTCCAGTTGGCGGGATCATTCCAGGTGTCCTTATTGTAGTTCCCGGCCTCACCGGCGTAGGTGGTCATGTCGGTGGTCGCGAAGTTCCACGTCGTGTCGTCGGCGATGCCTGCGAAGTCGATGTCGTTGTAGTTGCGGATCGCCGTCGAGCCGATCTGCACCGCGTAGTTCCTACCACCGGCAAGCGGAATGGACGGGGAGATCGTCAGGGTGCCGCCGCTGACCGAGACCTGGGAGCTGTCGTCAACCGGGATCAGCGTCTCGGTGGCATCGGTAAGGTTCTTCAGGGAGATCACGTCGGAGGGTGCCGTCGCGGTCACGACCACGTTGTCGATGTACCAACCCAGGTAGTCGTTGCTGCCGCCGGCCAATCCGGTGAGGCACCACTCGATGCGGACCTGCTGGCCGAGACCGGCGGAGAGGTCGATCGGTGAGCCCCCGTTGGCCGCTTCCCAGGGTGAGTTGTTCACGTCGCCGTCGACGGAGGTGTGGACGACCGCGATCTCGGCGTCGGTCGTGTCGTCGATCAAGCGGACGACCGTGGTATCGCCGTTGCCGACGTGGACGTCGAGCGCCTCCATGAAGGTGAGTTGCGCCAGGGCTGCGCTGGTGAGATCGATGACCGGACTCCTGAGACAGGTCACGGTGACGTCGTCGTAGTAGCCGGCTTCGGGAATTCCGGAGTCTCCCAGATCGGTGGCCCAGCATTGTCCGCCGCCGTCGGCGTCGTCGGTGACGGTGTTGCCCACGATGCCGATCGAGTCCGGGGCGCCATGCTCCCAGGTAGTTCCGGTCTGGCCGGCGACCTTGACGGTGAAGCCGCCGTCGGAGCTGTCGAAGTCCTCGTCGAGCAATACCGACCCGCTCCCGGAGTTGATCACGATATCCTCGTCAAAAGTTGCCACCAGGTCGACGTCGGGCGTCACGCCGGTCGCGTCGTCGGCCGGGCTTGTGGGCGGAACGATCACCGGAGCCGTTGCGTCGCCCCCGGCGACGGTGAAGGTCCACTCGCTGGAGGACGTGCCGCCGTAGACATTCGGCGTCGAGAAGTCGTCTTCGGCCACGTTGCTGCTGATCGTGACCTCGTAGTCGGTTCCTTGCTCGAGATCGACGGCCGGATCGATGATCAGGAGATTGCCAGACGCCGTCACCGTGCCATCCGGGTCGGGAAGGGAGCTCAGATCGATCACGAAGTCCGAAGAGCCGTCTCCCCCGACCTCCGCGACCGTAATCGTGCCCGGTGTGCCACCTCCGGTGTAGAGTTGGATCGTCTCATCGAAGGTCGCCTGCAGGTTGGCGCCGGCGTAGATATCCGTGCCTATCACCGGAGCCGGGTCCGAACCCGTAGCAACAAGAACGGGCGGATCGGTGTCGTTGAGGACGGTGTCCGAAACGGTCCAGCCGTCCTGCCCGTCGATCAGGAGGTTCCAGGTACCGGTGCTGAAGGTGCTCTGGAGGCCCGAGGCCATACCAACCTCGAGCGAGTCGCCGCCACCGCGCTCGAACATCACGACCTCGATGGTCGTCGTCAGCGGAGCTGCAAGCGTGAAGGTGCCCCAGGTCCAACTGTGGCCACCGGTTCCATTGTAGCGCACCTCGTTGTCTCCGGCCGTGGGATCGCCGTTGGTGCTGTATTCGGTCGTGAAGCCGGGGAAGCCGTCGGTGTTGTTCGGGTCGATCCTGAGGTAGCCGCCATCGTCGCGGCCGAACCCGATGGTCCAGTCACCCGCGGGAATCTCCACGAAGGCCGTCGCCTTGAGCACGTAGTCGTCCCCTGAGCCACTGCCGTTGGGCAGGTTGTCACTGCCGCTGAAGCTGCCCGCGCCGGCGACGTCGATTTTCGCCCGGACATCCGAGTAGTCGTTGAAGTTGTAGGTCGCGTTGGGAGCACCAAGATTGATGATCGTCTCTGCTTCGGCTCCACTGCCTACCTGGGTGTCACTGCCGCCGCTGACCACGTCTCGCATCAGCAAATTCCAATCGGCATGGGCAAGCGGAGCCAGCAGGGCGGTGGCGACCATGGCGGGGAGGGTCCAAGGGGTTTGTCGGGATATCTTCATGGTTGTTGGGTTTCGGGTTTCTGTCGGGACGAATCGAACCGCTGACCGCGAGGAGCCCAAGGAGGCGAATCAACGCCACTTGTCCACTCGCAGAAAACGGGCATTGATCAAAGACCGTTCCAAATCACGACCCAAGCAATATCTTGCTCGCCTGCCATCCCTTTTCATGGGCAGGTTTGGTTTGTGAAGGAATTCCAGTCGCTGACGGTGGTGGAGCAGTTGGTCAATCACCTCCGTGACGAACTGCACTCCGGTAGCTTCGCCGGAACCATGCCCGGCGTTCTGCGGCTCGAACGGGACCTCGGCGTCAACCGCAAGACGGTCGAAGCCGCCCTCCAGCAACTCGAAGTCCAGGGATTCCTCGAATCGCAGGGACCGGGCCGGCGGCGCCGGATCGTGATACCGGAGGCCACCCAAGCGACCGGTCAGCGGGTCGGCGTGCTGCTCTACGATCGCTACGCCAGGGGTGAGGGCTACATGATCGACCTCGTCCACCGGCTCGAGCATGCCGGCCACCTGGTCGTCAGAACGGACCGCACGCTTACCGAACTCCGGATGAACGTTTCGCGGGTCGCCGCGATGGTCGAGGAGGTCAAGGCCGATGCCTGGGTGGTGCAGTCGGGCTCGTATGACGTCCTGCGCTGGTTCGCCCAGCGGTCGACGCCCACCTTCGCGATGTTCGGCCGGCGCCGTGGCGCGGGATTGGCGGGCGGCGGTCCCGAGAAACCCCCGGCCGTCAGGGAGGCGGTGCGCAAGCTGGTCGCGCTGGGACACCGCCGGATCGTGATGCTTGCCCGGAGCGAACGGAGGGTCCCCCGCCCCGGCGCCAGCGAGCAGGCGTTCCTCGACGAGCTGGAGTCTGCGGGCATCGCGACGACGGCCTACCATTTCCCCGATTGGGACGACCATCCGGAGGGGCTGCGGCGAATCCTCGGCTCCATGATGTCCGCATCACGGCCCACCGCGATCTTCGTCGATACCGCCGAGCTCTACTTCGGGGTCGAACAGGTGCTCCTGCGGCACGGTGTCAGGGTGCCGGAGGACATCTCGCTCATCTGTTCGGATGGCGATCCCTATTTCGAGTGGTGCCGGCCCACCGTGGCCCACATCCAATGGAATCCGGCCCCGCTGGTGCGGCGCATCGTGCGCTGGGCCGGAAAGATCGGCCTCGGCAAGGACGACCGCCGGCAAATCTCGATCCGCGCGACATTCGTTCCGGGCGGGACCATCGGCCCCGCTCCCCGGGAGCGTCGCAGGCAGCTCAAAGGGCTTTGATCACCACTTCGGCGGGACCCTCGGCCGACTCCGGCTTATCGCCGTTCTTCACCAGGGCCAGCCACGCGTCGTTTTCGACGGCCGTGTCCCCTTCCGCCATCTTCTCCGGCACGCTGATCTTCGACGCGAGCAAGGTGGCGGAGGAGCGAGATCGGGAGTCGGCTCATGGGAACGGCAGATGATTTCCCCACCCTCCCAACCGGGAGATACCCGGAAATGTATCGAAACGATTCGGGAAATTATCGTCATCCGCGCCGGATTTCCGAGGCACCGCCTGATCAATTACCCGGCAACCGCCGGCACCCCCGGGGAATCCGGAGCGGCAAACCCGGCATCATTTGAAATTTGATCGAAAAAACGTCATCGGCTGGCCGTAGTGCAAATCGCCCGCGGGCCAAAACAACGCCCGCCCCGCGAATCGATCCGCCTGTGAAACATCGTCATCCGTCCAGCCTCCCTCTCCGCAGCCTGCTCGGCGCCCTTTGCCTCCTGCTCGCAAACCCGGGGTCCGAGGCGCGCGCGCAGGCGGTCGCCGGTCAGGAAATCACCTACCCGGACGAGGCTTTCGCCAAACTCGACACCTTCGAGGGACTGAACCTCGAGGAGGCCGACAAGCTCTACGGCAAGCAGGACTACAAGGGAGCCTTCGCCGCCTACAAGGCCTACTCCTTCGAGTTCGCCAAGAGCCGGGCCCTGCCCTACGTGCTGCTGAGGATGGGGCGCTGCCTGCACCAGCTCGAGAAGCGCAACGCCGCCATCACCGCCTACCAGGACGTGGTCGACTATTTCCCCGACGACGTCCGTTACGCCGCGGCCGCCCTGTTCCACATCGGCCAGTGCCACGGGCAGAACGGCGACGAGGCGAAGCAGACCGCCGTGTGGGCGCGGATGGTCAAGGACGACGACTACGTGTCCCAGCCGAACTCCGGCACCGCCCTGACCTTCCTCGGCAAGCAGATGGAGGAACTCGGCAAGTTCGAGGAGGCGGCCGAGTACCAGTGGCGGACGGCGGTCAATTTCCTCCAAAGCAACCCGAACGCCGCCAGGGAGGCGCGGGAGGCGGTGATCGCCCACTACGTCCGTCGCAATCCCGACCACGACAAGCTCAAGGAGTTCTACGTGGCGGCAAGCGGCTTCGACGGGCGCGGACAGAACACCGACAAGCCCGAGGAGGACGCCCGCTACTGGAACACCGCGCTTTCCACCGCCCTCGACCAACGCGCCGACAGCGAACTCCGGAAGAAGGCCTGCGCCTACTGGGCGGCGAAGATCGGCGACAAGTTCCCCGAGAACGACGACCTGCGGAAGCTCTGGGCCGACGCCCTCCTCGTCGCCGAAGAGGACCAGGAAAGCTGGGTCGCGCGGTTGGAGAAGCAGTTCAAGTCCAAGCCGGCGACGATCGACCGGGTGCTGCAGTTCTGCGACTACCTGCGCGTCAAGGAACTCCGCTCGGCCTTCTTCGAGCGGGAGGGCGCCCCGCTGGTCGGCAAGCTGAAGACCGAGGAGAAGATCAAGGTGATGGACCGGCTCCGGCACCCGCTCGGCATGCACGACGAGGCGCAGATGGTGATGCGTTCGGTGGACCTCAACGGGATGGAAGACGAACAACTCCGCAACATGGGCTTCTTCGCCGCCAACTACGAGACGGAGGAAGGCGTCCTGCGCTACTTCGCCCGGATGAAGGACAAGCTCGCCGGCGCCAAGGCGCGCTTCGACTACTACAAGGCCCGCAGCCACCGCAACAAGCCGAACGCCGAGAAGGCCCTCGCCGAGATCCCCGAACTCCAGAAGTCCCCCGACCACGCCGGCTCCGGCCTGATGTGGGCCAAGGGCGAGCTGCTCCGCGAAATCGGAGAACACGAGGAGGCGATCAAGGCCTTCCGCGCGGCCAACCGCGAACCCGACACGACCTGGGCGGTGACCGACTGCCTGATCGCGATGAAGCAGTATCCGGAGGCGATCAAGACGGTGAGCCAGCTCAAGTCCGTCTCCGGCCAGGCCCCCCGGGCCTCGCTCCGGATCGCCGACATCCACCGCATCGCCGGCGACAAGGCACGCGAGGTCGACCAGCTCCGCGCGGTGCTCAAGCAGTTCCCGAAAAGCGGCGAATCCAGCGAGGCCCACCGCCGCCTCGAAAGCTACGGCGTCGCCCTCGTCGGCGGCGAGGCCGAGGCGGTGGAGTAGGGGAATGACGAAATACCCAAGGACCCAAATACCCGATGAATTCCGAATTCCAAATTTCAAAGCCTGACAACTTGCAGGCACCCATTCACGAGAATCAAAGCCGATGACCACGAGCAACCACCACTCCACCCCGATCCTTCGAGTTTCGAGTTTGGGACTTCCCTGGGTATTTGGGTATTTGGGTGTTTGGGCATTCATCTGCCCTTTCGCCTCCGCCCAGGAGGAAACCACGGAGACCTCGGATCGTTCGCGGATTTCCGAGGACATCGACCGCCAGGCCAAGCACCTCTACGACAAGGCGATCGAGTTGATGGAGTACAAGCAGTACGAGCGCGGACTCGCGATGCTCAACACCGTGGTGCGAGACAACCAGGGTACGCTGCTCGCCCACATGGCCCACATGGCGATGGGCAAGCACTACCTCGACCAGAACAACAGCAAGGAGGCGCTCGGCCATTTCCTGCTGCTCACCCGCCTGCTCGCGCCCGTGCCCGGCGAGAAGCAGACCGAGGACGAACAGTCGCTCTACCACGAGGCCCTTTTCCAGGCCGGATTCAGCCACTACCAGGCCGGCCACTACGCATCCTGCTTCCCGCTCTTCAGGCGCCTGACCGAGGTCGCCGGACGCACCAAGTGGGCCAACATGGCCTACTACTACATCGGCATGAGCCACTACAACCTGAAGAACTGGAACAAGGCGATCGATTCGCTCTCGCTGGTCGGCACCGAGGTCGAGGACGCCGGCTCGTCCGGCAGCGAGGAACTCGGCCGCATCGAGATCGGCCAGCGCTTCTACTCGAAGATCGAGGACGCCGACGTGCCGATCATGCGCAAGCTCGGCGTGCCGGTGCAGGCGACCGTCGAGGTCAGCAGTGGAGACAAGGAGACCATCACCGGCGTGCCGGTGCCCGGCAAGAAGCACGAGATGCTCGCCTCCGCACCCACCGCGCTGGGCGACCCGAAGCCCGACGACGGGGTGATCCAGATGGTCGGCGGTGACACCCTGACCGTGACCTACGTCGATGACAGCACGCTCGACGGCCGGAAGGGCGTGCCGCGCACCGGCAAGGTGCGGGCGGTCAGCACCGGCACCGTGGGCTTCTTTCTCGGCGACCATTCCACTCCCGCCTACGTCGCCTATCCGGGGCAGCCACAGGTCGTGATGCTGCGCGACGCCGATCTCGACAAGTCGCCCAATGCCGAGTCGGTCAGCCTCACCGTCACCTCCCGCTACAAGGTCGAAGCCAAGGATGCCGCGGAAACCGACGACCTGCTCGACATCTTCGCCCTCGAGGACGAGGAGGAGGACGCCTGGCAGGAGCGCGACAGCATCACCATCCGCCTGGTCGAGACCGGCGAGGGCGAACAGATCCGCACCGGCGCGTTCCTCGGCCGGGTCGAACTCGCGCCGGTCGAGGACGGGGTCGAGCCCGACGGCGGCGACAGCGTCCTCCACTGCGACGAACTCGACGAACTGCTCGTCAGCTACACCGACGCGGTTCACCTCTACGGCGACGAGCCGCGCGAGACCACCTCGACGATCAAGGTCTCCGGCTCGGTCAACTCGGGCGTCAGCGCCGACCAGTACGTCGTCTTCGAGGAACTGCTCAAGGCCCGGAAGGGTTCGGTCGAGGCCGAGGCGCTGGTGGGCCTCGGTGAAATCTACAAGGACATGGGCCTCGACCAGCGCGCCTCGCAGCGGGCGCGGGAGTCGCTCGACAAGGTCGATCCCATCATCGTCGACCGCAACAAGCTCCCCGGCGACCTCGTCGAGAACGCCTTCCGCCTGAAGTGGGAGAGCGAACTGCTGCGCGACGACTTCGACGCCGCCACCGCCACCTGCCTCGCCTTCAACCGCCTCTACCCCGAGTCGGTCCTCGCCGACCAGGCGCTCATGACCCTCGGCCGCAGCCTCACCGACAAGGGCGAGTACGAGAAGGCCGTCGACGTCTACGGCCGCGTGCTCGAGCTGGAGAATCCGATTTCCGCCGCGGAGGCGCAGTTCCGCATCGGCGAGGCGCTCGAGAAGAAGGCCGAGGAGGAGGCCGAGGCGGCCGACGAGCACAACAGCAAGTGGGGCAAGGCCGGCCTGAGCAAGGCGACCGCGCTGCAGAACCGCATGAGCGCCGCGATCAACGCCTACCGACGGACCTACGAGACCTATCCCGAAAGCTCCTTCGCCGCCGAATCGCTCGGGCGCGTCGTCCGCCACTATGTCGAGACCGAGAGCTTCGCCCAGGCCGCCAACCTCCTTGAAAGCGTGTTCGCCGACTATCCCGACGCCGCCTTCCTCGACGAGATGCTGCTGCTGTGGGCCAACGTCGCCTTCCGCATGGGCGACAACGAAACGGCCCAGGCCAAGCTCCAGCAGCTCGTCTTCGACTATCCGACGAGCCAGCACGTCGCCGAAGCCCGCAGCAAGCTGGCGGCGCTGCAGAAGGACGCCGAAGAGGAATGACGAAATACCCAAGGGCCCAAACACCCAAGGAAACTCGAATCTCCAAATCTGAATGAGCGAATCGAATCCGTCGCGCCCCCGAGATCCGCAGCGCCTCCGCCCTTCGGGCCTGAAGCTCCTGGTCTTGGGTATTGGGGTGTTTGGGTGCTTGGGTGTTTCGTCGTCTCCGGCGGCCACCTTCGAGGAACAGCGGGCGACCGTCTCCGCGGCGGTCGAAAGCCAGCCGGACGCCGCGATTGTCTCGCTGCTCAAGGCCGGCATCGAGGAGAACCACCCCGCCCAGGCGGTCGCCGTCACCCAGGACTGGCTGCGCCGGAACCTGCCGCAGGATCCCGCGATCTTCTACTATGCAGGCCGTAGCGCCGAGCTGGCCGGCGACTGGCAGGACGCCGTGGCGCTCTACCAGCAGTTTCTCTCCGCCGCCGATCCGAAGTCCGACGAGGCGACCGACGCGATCACCGCCGTCCACGCCCTTCTCGCGCAGCACCTCGACGACAGCGAGAGCGCCTACGCGTGGAGTCGCGGCGCGGCCGGCCGCCTCGCCGTCAATCCCCGGTTCCGGCAGTGGGACCGCTGGTTCCTCGACACCGCCCGCTCGCGCGGCGACCTCGAGGCGGTCGCCCTCCGCCTGCTGGCCACGGTCAAGGCCGGCGTTCCGGAAGACCAACTGATCGCGCTCTACGATGACGACCTCCAATGGCTGCTCGATGGCATCCAGGCGGTCCGCTACGACGAGTTGCAGAAACGCTTCGCCGCGGACTTCGTTTCATCCGTCCAGGAACTCGCCGCGGCCCTGCCCTTCGACGAGGAATTCAAGCTCCTGCTCGACTGGTCGGTGTCGGTGAAGGCCTACAACATGGCCATGATCGACGGGCAGCCGGCCGAAGCCCCGCTCGCCAAGGCGAAAGCCCTGATCGGGAAGTTCCCCCGTCTCGCCCAGCGGGTTCAGACCGACTGGGCGGGCGGTCACAATGGTCGTCACTATCGCGACGATCCGAAGAAATACTGGACCCACGAGACCGAGGCCAAGATGGCGCCGGTCCGGGCGGCCCTCGACAAGCTGAGCCCCCTCGAACAGGCGGATCTTCTGCACACCTGGTCGTCGGGCCACTACGACGGCGGCCCGGACATCATCGAGCCCGGCGAGGTGCCGGCGTTCGTGCTGGACAACTCCGAACTCGTGAACCGCCGGACCGGACCGGTCCTGCGCTTCGAATGGAACAAGCTCACGCCGGAGGAGGCCCGGAAACTCGCGCCCCATCTGGCGCAGAACCCGTCACCGGAGGCATCCCTGGTGCGCGTCATCGCCGCGGCGGGCGACGACAAGAACCTCGACAAGGCGATGGACGCCCTGCTCGGGCCGGAGGTCTGGAGACTCGGCCCTGCCGAACTGGACGGCCGCTATGCCGACCAGCTCTGGCACTGGGCGGGACGCCCCGGAGACAACGCGAAGCGCGACCAGGAAATCAAACGCAGCAAGGACGTCCTGGCGAGGATACCCGCGGACGAAGCCAGGAAGGAGGCACCGGCGAACCAGCGGCTCGGCACGTTCCGGATGCTGTGGAACGACTACCGCTCGAACCAGCCGAAGCAGCCGGCGGTCCGCTCGCGGCTGGCGAACATGCTCCGGGTCACGCCCGAAGCGGTCGGCGAACTTCTCCGGGATGCCAGCCCCGAGGCCGACCTCCTCCTCCGCGATGCGATGGCGAAGGGATTCGAGAATGCCGAGGGTCCGCTCAGCGGTGACGCCAACGAACGGGGCCTCAGCCCCGGCCGCTACAACCCGATCCATCTCCGCCTCTTCAACCGCCACCGGCAGAACCTCGACTACCTGAAGTCCCAGGGACTCTACGAGCCCCACCCCCTCCTGCCCGAGTTGGAGAAAGCGGTGGCCGAGCAACTCAAGCGCGGGCAACTCGAGCCCTGGGTCGTGATGAGCTGGATCAATGCCCAGTTTCCCGAGGACAACGAGGAGTCGGTGAAGCTGATGGAAGCCCTGTTCCAGTCGCCCGAATGGAAGAAGCTCCCGCCACACGTCCGATTCGGTGCCCGCTCGTGGTTCACCAGGACGGCCATGACGCCGCAGCAGTTCGCGCATCTCCAGTCGGCCGATCCCGACTTCGTCTGCCGCGAGCTGATCACGCTGACGGTGCCGCCCGGGGATGGCGAACCGGCACCGGCCGGAGACGACGGGAAAAAGAAGAAGAACAAGAAGAAGGCCGAGGAGAGCGCCTACCAGCCGGGGCTTGAGAAGACCGTCGCCGCGCTCGACAAGACCATCGAAGGCATCCGCAGCGCACCTTTCCGGGTCGAACTCAAGGGGCTGGAACAGCTCGCGAAGGTCGAGGAAACCGTCGGCACAGACCCCGAAGTCGTCTCCAGGCTGGTCGAGGCGGCCGACTCGCTGCGGCTTTTCGCCGTCGACCACACCGTCGGCACCCGGCTCCTCACCTCGCTGCGTGAGAACAAGGATCCGGCGTTGCTCCTGCGCTCCGCCGCCTATCTGTGGCGCGAGGTCCAGGTCCACCATCGCAACCACGAGAACCTGATCGCATTCGCCGAGTCGCTGGTTGACGACCAACCCGAGGCCGCCAGCACGCTGGCCCGTTGCGGGCTGGCCACCATCGCCCGGCACAGGAGCGGTCACACCTGGTTCAACCGCGAGACGGACATCCCACGCCTCAAGGCGGTGCGCGGCAAGGCGGCGATGAGCCTCGGACTCGTCGAGATTCCGGTGCCCAAGGGCCACCCGAGCTACCCGGTCTACCAGTCCCAGGCCGAGTGGATGACCGGCAACGAGGAAAGCGCCTGGGATGCGCTCGACGAGCACTGGGACGCCTTCGAGCCCATCCACCGCGAGCTCTCCGTCGCCTACCTGCTGTGGGTGCTCCAGCAGACGATCTACACCCGTGCCGACGACCGCCAGGAGATGCTGGTGAAGTCCCTGCTCGAATGGGCGAACGAGGACGGCAGCCCCCTGACCCCGACCGAGAAGGTCAGCATCGAACTCGCCTACGGCGACATCGCCGTCCAGCGCGGCCAACTGCGCCAGGCGCTGGAGATCTACACCCGGACGCAGGACAACGAAGCGTGGCAGGACCTGCCGATCCGCTACCAGGCCACGCTGCGGCGGGCCCGGGCCCAGCGGCTCGCCAAGGACTTCGACGGCGCGCTCAACACCCTCAACGAACTCGAGCTCGAGCGGGTCGCGAGCCTCTGGACGGACATCCGCTACGCCCGTGCGGAGGTCTATTTCGACATGGAGGAATACGAGGACGCCAAGGACGACATCGACTCCATCCTCACCCGCGAGCCGAATCACCCGGACGCCAAGATCCTCCTCGGCAAGGTGCAGCTCAAGCGCGAGAAGCTGATGGAGGCCACCGAGGTCGAACTTGGCTCCAACACCAGCCAGCAGACGCTCGTGCCCGGCGAGAAGCTCAAGGTCACGCTGAACGATCCCACGTTGGCCGTCTCCGGCGCCGGCACCGAAATCGAGGTCCGGGTGTGGGCCACCTCCGGCGACGAGGAGCGGTTCTTCCTGCGCCAGTTCGGCGACCAGAAGACGAAGTTCCGCGGCGAGGTGCCGACCGAACTCGGCGCCCCGGCGACCGACGACGGCACGCTGCAGGTGATCGGCGACGACGAGGTCTTCTACGCCTACACCGAGAGCTTCCTCGAGAAGATGAACCAGGTCGACGAGCGCCGCGGCGGCCCGATCACGGTCGCTTCCGACGCGTTGCTGATCGCCTCCGCCCGCAAGCTGCTCACCGAGGCCGAGCAGCGCACCGCCGACATGGAGGCGGTCATGCGCGAGCTCGAGGCCAAGGGCCAACGCGGCGACAGCGAGCAGGCGGCCAAGGCCCGCCTCGCGTCGCGGGCGATGGATGCCGACGCCCGCGCCGCTTCAGGAGAAATCACCGCCGACGAGTTCGGTCGCTTCCTCGTCAACGTCGCCAAGCCCGGCAATCCGATCCACGTGCGGGTGATCGATCCCGACCGCAGCCGCACGCCGGAGATCGACGAGCTGACCGTGAGCGTCTCGACCTCCAGCGGCGATTCCATTTCCCGGGTCACGCTCGCGGAAACCGGCACCCACACCGGCTGGTTCGAGGGCAGCATCCCGACCACCGGTGCCCAGGCCAGGGCTTTCGCCCGCGACTCCGAACCGGGCCGCAACCCGAACATGGTGATCAGCCCGAGGACCGACTACCCCGCCTGGCGCCCGGTGCCCGCCGACGGCCACACGCCGGAATTCCTCATCGACCTCAACGACAACCTCGCGATCGGCGAGATGACGATCACCGCCGCGGAACCCGACAGCGCCCTGAAGGCCTTCGTCCTGCAGACCGGCATGAACGAGGGCGACATGACGACGGTCGCCGCCTACCCACGCCACCAGGGAGCGGTCGAAAAGCCGTGGCATCCCTCGGTCGTCGTGATGAACGACACCGACCAGCACCACGCCAACAACAACCGCTCGGTTTACGAACTCGAGGAACTGAAGGCGCAGGTGGAGCGCGGCTGGCTGACGCAGACCTACCCGGCCGGCGCGTCCGGCAATGTCAGCGGTCCGTCGGAAGCGATGACCGAGTCGATCCCGGGCCAGGTCGAGTGGAAGCGCCAGGATCGCCACCACAACGCCCACGTCGTCTACCGTTTCCGCGGCTACTTCCACGAACCGGAGGCCGTGACCCGGCGTTTCAAGCTGGAGCTCGGGAAGTACCAGATTCCCAAGGACACGCATCCGTCGGTCGCCCATCCGCCGCAGTTCCTGCTGGCCGTCGATGGCCGGCCGATCACCGATCCTGAGAAGCCCGACCGGCTGGAGGGCGAAGTCAACCTGAGGGCCGGCATCCACCACTTCGAGATCTGGGCCACCGGCTGGGACTGCACGATCGGCTTCGGCCGGAGCGTCCGGCTGATGGCGAACCTCGAGGACGAGGACAAGCTGGTCGATTGCCCCGACTCGTTCTTCGACCCCGCGACGTTCCCCGAAAACAGCCTCGACCACCGCAACGCACCCGCGACCATCACACCCGGCCCCGACGGCACCACCTTCACGGTGAAGTTCGCCGAGGCTTCCCGCACGCGGCTCCTGAAGCTCGTCCTCGTCGAGCAGGAAAGCCCGGTTCCCTCCCTGAACAAGATCACTCTCAAGCAACCGGACGGCAGTGTCGTGCTTCCCGTTCCCGACGACTTCGCGGAACTCAACAAGAACGACACCCTCGAGATGCTCACCGGCGACCGCATCTCGGTGCGCTACGTCGATGACCGCTTCGTCACCAAGGACAACGAGAACCACGAGCGCTTCCTCGACGTCGCCTTCACCGACGCCCGCGTCGAGTTCGCCGACATCGAGCCGCGCTGGAGCGAGGGGCATCGCAAGGACATGCCGTACTACGAGCGGCTGCTTCGTTTCAAATACGACGAACCGCTTTCACTCGTCGTCACCGATCCCGACATGGACGTCTCCGGCGAGGCCGACAGGATCCCCGTGACCCTCACCGCCGATGGGAAGGAGCCGCGGAAGTTCGAGGCCGTCGAGACCGGCGATTCGACGGGAATTTTCAAACTCCTCGTCACACCGGTCGCGACCGCCGGAAACGGCGAAGACGAGGTCGTCGTGACCAAGGGTGGCACGATCTCGGTCGCCTACCTCGACGAAGAGAACAACCGCCCGGGCGTGCCCTATGAGCGGGTGGCCACGATCGAGCACGCCGCCTTCGCCACGCCGGAGTTCGTGCTGGCCCACGCCGAGGTCGGCCCCTGGGAGCCGGAGGACGGCGGGCCCGCCCCGATGCGGACGCTGATCCACGGCTTCGAGCCCCTGCGCCCGGGATTACAACTCGACGAACCGCGGCTGACCGAATCGATCCGCCCCCGCCTCGAGATCACCAACACCCTGCTGCCCGCCTCGAAGGCGCCCGACGGAGGATTCGCCGCGGTCCACGGTCGGCCGCTGCACTTCGAAGTGGTCGCGCCTCAGCTCGCGCTCCGCACCGGCTCCGAGGTCACGGTCTATGCCCAGACCGCCGCCGGCCGCAAGGCGGCCGGTGCCGTGCCGGAGTCCGGCTTCGACATCAGCGTGCCCGGCACCGTCGAACTGACCGGCCGCATCGCGCGCTATGCGTCGGCCGGGACGTGGCGCACCGGCGTGCCCGAACTGCCGATCTACACCGGCGG
>ERZ869936.381-NODE-381-length-43822-cov-7.668563_pt1 | contig 43822 bp, 37 predicted proteins | sample MGYA00520876_ERZ869936 | MGnify/ENA primary metagenome ERZ869936 (study PRJEB32218, sample SAMN09650985) | biofilter metagenome | isolation source: enrty point of leading RO module | place: Saudi Arabia: Thuwal, RO plant located on Red Sea | collected 2016-02-17 ... | reverse complement strand
GTTGCCAGAACTTCGCTCCACATGCCGGCAATTCTAGCGATACGGTGCAGCAGCGGGCCGCTGATCTTCGCCATGTAGCGCTCGATTTGCGGCACCGTGCAGTGGCAGTCGCGGCGCGGATCGTTGCGATAGCCGCAAGGGCAGGGGTTCAGCGCCACCAACAGCATGAACCCGCAGGGAAAGGTCGTGCTCGACAGGGCCCGCGAGATGGTGACCGTGCCGTCTTCGAGCGGCTGGCGCAACACTTCGAGCGTGCGGCGATTGAACTCGGGCAACTCATCGAGAAACAGCACGCCGTTGTGCGAGAGCGAGATTTCGCCCGGCGTGGGCACCGATCCGCCGCCGACCAGCCCGGCCTCGCTGATCGTGTGGTGCGGCGAGCGAAAGGGGCGCGTGGCCAGCAGCGGCTGGCCGGGCTTGAGCAGTCCCATGGCACTGTAGACGCGCGTCGTCTCGATCGATTCGCCGGCCGTCAGCGGCGGCAGAATCGTCGGCACGCGCTTGGCCAGCATCGTCTTGCCCGAGCCCGGCGGCCCGAGCATCAGCATGATGATGACGGTTTGACGACACGATAAGGCGTGCGAACACCACACGACACGCCCACCATGCCTTGCGTCAGGGCCCCTACGTTGCGCGTGACGCCAGTTCTCTGCTCAGGGCGACACGAACACGCAAAACGAAGTGCCTAGCGCCACAGTGCCCCACAGCGATTTGCTTGACAGCCGCCGAGGTGGTTGCTTACACGTGTCGCTGACGAGTAGCGGCTAGCTACCGCCGGTGAGCTCGTCCGGCTGTGCGGTTGATTGCACTTCCGCCGCACGGCCGGCCGAGCGCTCGTCTCAAAAGGAAGTGCAAAATGTCACGGATGATGGGCAGGCGCCACCGGCGCCGCCAACGAATCGAATTCGCACGGTCAATTGCCCACAAGCACGGTCGGGCGAGCGACTATCTCCAACAGTTCGCGAACCAAGGCATACCCGTCACGCTGTTCTGCCGAGCATCGAGCCGCAGGCAGGAAAGTAACGGGAGCCTGGACGACGCGATCGACGATGCACGACGCGAGCTTCGGGCGATGGGCGTACCCGCGAACAAGATCGTCCTTTTCGAGGGGGTCGAGTCAAGTTGCATTTGGGACGACCGGCCGATTTTGAAGGACGCGATCGAGCACGCACGAAGGCAGCGAGGCGTACTCGTTGCCCCTTCACGCGATCGCCTGTTGCGGCACGCGGAGTTTGATGGAACCGCCGCGTCCGAGATGCCGACCGATGCCGAGTACAAGGAACTCATGCGGCTGGCCGATGGCGTGCCACTATTCACAATCTGCCACCCGGATCGCGAATCCGTCAGAGCCGGTCAAACGAGGCGGGGGCTGAGATCGGCAACGGCGCGCGGCGTGAAGCTTGGGCGACCGAGTGCCAAGCGGGCCGGCTACAAGAAGGAACGCCGACACGAATTGACGCCGAAGGCACGCCGGCTGCGCAGGCGAGGTTGGACCTGTCGTGCGATTGCCAAGGAATTAGGCGTGCCGCTGGCCACAGTCCACACTTGGCTGTGAACGGCGTTCAGTTTTTTCGCAGCACCGGCGATTGGACGAACGCTGGCCCCACGTGATTTCACGGCAGCACGCTGCATTCCGCCAGTCGCATGTCATCGTGGGAAAACGTCATACCCTCAATCATCACACCCGACCCGATACAACCGACATGCCCCGCAACAACAAAACATCACTCCTTGCCAATGCTGATGCTCCCATCGGGGCGCTCGCTGATGTGATCGTCGGGGATGATCGTCACGCCCTCCTCACGCCATTGTTCGTGAATAAAGTCGCGAAAGCCAGGGACAGGCGTTGCATTGCAGATCGGTTCTAGTTGCACGCCTGTCTGCGTCATCATCACGTGCCCGAAGCTCAGTGACGTTCTGCCTTCGCGAAACCGGATTGCGGACGTCTGACCGAAGTACTCCGCGATGCCAATATCTTCGAGGGTGGCGAAATCGAATCTATATCCGCCAATCGGGCTGAACGTAATCAAACCAATATGGTCGAGATGGCTAAGCATTTGGAAGTTGATGCCGTTGTCGGTATAGATCGGGTGGTGCACGTCGTAGATGAGCGGCTTGCCGTTCCAGCAGTATCGACAGAGTGTCGTGAATTGTTCCGCCTCGCTCTTGTCCAACTCTGCGACGAAGTTCACGGTTCGTTTTGAAAACTCGCCGGGATTGTTCGCCTGCCCCGCAAGGATGCGTGCCCAAAGCTGCTGCATTTCAGCGCTGGACGTGATTCGGCACTTTTCTAGGAAATTCAACAACCAGTCATCGTCAACATTCTCAGGCTTGGCATCATCGTCGAGTTGCGGTAGGGCCAGCGTCGTGATGGACTCGATGTTTTCTTGCTTGCGCGTTTCCTCGTAGGCGATCCTGTGAAACGTGCGCTCCACCAGTTCTCGATCTTGTTCGGCGATAAGCTCAAGCTTTTTCGCCTTGTTCTCGGCATCAGTGCGAATCAGCAGGGCCTCGGACTCAGCCTTGGCTATCCTCTTGATTTGCGCGGGAGCGCCGACGGCACCTATTAAATTCGCAATCTTCTCCACCATAACCGTCACTGGCTTGGTGGGATCGAAGTTGATGTTCACGTCGCCAGGCATCATGTCGCCTCGTAGAAACCTGACATAGGTTCGCCGTTGGATCACTTCTTCTTGTTGTTCTTGGGCGGTTCAACTTGTCCGCTGGCTTGTGGTCCGACTGACTTAAGGTTATCGGGACGTTCGCAGACGGGACGCGACGGCGGCACTCCGCCTTCAAGGATGTCCAAGAAGCCCTCGCCAGGAACACCTCGAAGGGTTTCGCCCTGTTCGGAAACGATGCCTCGCAGTATGCGCTCAATGATCTCGCGGTCGCTGGCCATTTTCGATTGCTCTCCTCACTTTTTCGGGGGTGGCGACGGGTTTTGCCGTTCGCTCGGTGATGTTGGACGAGGCGGCGGTGGTGCGCTACTCTCCCTGCCGCCACGCGACGATTTTCCAGGTTTGTCACTCATGGCTTTCGGCTCCTTCGATTTCACTTCGTCTTCTTCTGCGGCGGCGTTTCCTTTGGCATGACTGGCCGAGGCGGCGGTGGTGCCGGGTTCTTTGGGTGAGTCCGCCGCGGTTTCGGGCCTACTGGTTGCTGGGGCATTCATCGTCTCCTTCGGCAAGGGCTGGCCATCCTTGGCGGGTTCAGTCCGGCCGAGCAACATGTTGAATCCGCAAAACCCAAGCAGTGCGATCACACCGCCCACAAACGTCCGATTCGACAATTTCGTCCACCAAATCGCATCGTCAGAGTGCTCATTTGTCTGGTCGGGGATGATTTCGTTGAGTCGTTCTTCGTCAAGCAGATCACGTTGGTAGCGGCAAGCTTCCTGTGCGATCAGCATCGAGCGCAGAATTCCGATGAGGCTTGTAACCAACAAACACCACGCCGCGATCAGAATCCACTGCGTCCAGTACATCGGATCTGGTACGATGTATCGCAGGAACGCGATCGACACGCCGAGAGCACCGACGCTGAGATTCGCCAACGTCTTATCGTGCAGTTCGGCGTTTTTTTGCTCGATATCGACGAGGCACTTGCGGAAGTCGATGTAGACCTCCGTGGGCATTTCCGACTTGACGGGTGCGGGCGCAGTTGCTGTGGAAGGGTCTATGCGCGTGGGCGAAACCGCATGTCCCGTCTGGTCCGGGGCACCGTCAGTCTGTGCGGGTTGAATGGCCCGGCCTTTCTTAGGCCGTCTGCGTCGAGCCATAGCAGCTATCCCTGGCTTGGCGGGAGCATCCCTACGTTGTATTCTACCGCTCTTCCCGTGGCCGGGGGAGGGGAAAGGCGATCACCGAAAAATGTTTCGCAAGTTTTTTTGGTCGTGAAAATGCGATACGGATTGGCGCGCGCAGGGTCCAACGCACTCCAATCACGCCGGCGCCGGCGCATCAAGAGCGATAATGATGATGTGGAGGCGTCCGTTTCCAATCGACAAAGGAGTGCGACCATGGAAGATTCAAAAGCGCACAGGTGTGCGCATTTGCCGCTGGCCGAGCTCGAGGCCTTGGCCAGGAGGTTGATGAGTGCATACGAGCAGCGGAAATCGGGGGCGCTCCTAGCGAAGGAATGCGGCGACGCGCTGAACGAGATCAAGTCACGCCTCCCGCACGGGCAGTTCGGTGACTGGCGGGACAGGCACTTTAAGGGCGGTCGGCGGCGGCGAGCCCAGCAGTTCCAGCAAGTTGCGAGCGGCTGGGACAGCCTTCCCGAAGACATGCAGCATGACCCTGACTTGAGCGTCAAGCGAGTGCTCGATTTCCTCAACGTCGCATCCACAACCCCGTCACGCGATCCAGATGCCTTGACCCAGGGCATCAACAGCGTCTGCCGCGAGCTACGCCGGGCATTGGAAAGCTGGACACCTAGCGAGATGGCATTTCTCGTGGAACGCTGCGGCTCGCGCGAGTTCGAGCACGTCCTGAGCGAGGCAAAGCAAATCGCGACCCTGCTCGATGAGGTTCAGGCGGAATTGGATCGGGCGGGCACGCACAAATTCCGTGACGAAGTGGTGGCCGACTGCTGCGAGGACTTCAACGACTTCCAGAAAAGCATGCTGGGGGTCGCCTGATGCTCGCACTCGACAGTGGCGCGTTCAGCCTCTACAGCAAGCACGCCGGGATCACCGAAGACTTCTCGTACTTCGATACGTGGGCGTTCCTGGACTACGTGGACGAGTACGCCGACTTCGTTCGCGACCACGAGGAGGCCATCGACTGGTTCGTGAACGTGGACGTGATCTCGCGGCCCGAGCAGTCCTGGGAGGTGCTCAAATACATGGAGTCGGACGGACTCGCCCCCATGCCGGTGATTCATTACGGGGCAGACCTTCACTGGGTGGAAAAGCACCTAGAAGCAGGCTATCAGTACCTCGGCATCGGAGGACCCCGCACGCTACACACCTCGACCTATGCACGTTGGGCCGACCAGATGTTCAAGCTGATCTGCCCTCGCCGTCACGACAAACCGCTGGTGAAGACTCACGGCTTTGGCATGACGCGACACGACCTGCTGATGAGATACCCCTGGACGACCGTGGACTCGAAGACCTGGCTCCAGGCCGCCTTCAACGGCCAAATCTGGGTCCCTCCGCGCACGAGAAACGGATTCGCATTCGACCTCCGACCGCGAATCGTCCCGATAGGACAGACACGCCGAAGAAACACAATCCGTTGGCACGTCCTCCGAGACGTCCGCGAATGGCTCGACTCAATCGGGCTGCCCCTGGGAGAGAACGAAGAACCGGGCGTCACCAACGATGACCATACTCGGACCATCGCGAACTTGGCCTACTTCGACGCCCTCAGCAAACACAGCGGGAAAATGATCTTCACCAGCAGCGGATCGCAATCGACACCAGAAAGCCTGTTCGATGAAGCGAACGTGATGCTCAGCTACTACGAACTGAGGGAAAACAGGGAAACGATGAAACGACTCAAAAGGCACAGCGGCAAGCGGTCGTCCGCTCCCAGCTATTGCCCAACAACTGGTGTACGCCACACAACGAAAAAAAGCCCCCCGAATCGAAACTCCATATGGACGGTACGCTCGCTTCCATCAGCGATTCGGGAAGGCGTGTGAATTTTATGGTCCCTGACAAGCGGCAATACACAGCACTCAATACACGGCTTTTGGGACACCCCACGACCACGACCGACCCAGCCCTACCCGAGCCCTACCCGAACGTGGACAACGGCCACCCGCAAACGTCCGACACGTCGCAGTGTAAAGAATGAACTGATCGCCCTCCGACGCCCTGCGGCCCGGCGAATCCACCGGCTCCTCGTGGATCACGCAGCGTCAACTGTGACGTGTACACGTAGCTTGACACCCCACGGCGGAGGGGGGTTTAATGTGCGACGTTGTGCGTCACCTACCGACGCGATCACACGCACGAAAGGAGCCGGACATGTCGCAAATCCAAGCAAACGCCACACGCCCTCGACAACGCAGTCAGGCGAAACGCACGAATGGGACGGCGAACGCCCGCAGGCCTGCCGGTACAGGGGCCCACAGGGGGCCACGCAAAGCGTCAGGGGCGGCCCGACACGTTGCCGTTTACGTTCGTGTATCGAGCACGTCGCAGACGTTGCGTAGCCAGGAGCCGGACTTGCAACGATGGGCCGATGCCCAGGACCAGCCGGTTCGCTTCTACCGCGACAAAGCATCAGGTGGCACGATGGCACGTCCCGCGTGGGACAAGCTCGCTGCCGCGATGCGTGCGGGCAAGGTGAGCGCCGTTGTCGTGTGGAGGATCGACCGATTGGGGCGCACGGCCAGCGGCCTAACGAGCTTGTTCGATGAGCTTCGGGAACGCCGCGTCAACCTCGTCTCGCTCAAGGAGGGCATCGACTTGTCCACGGCTGCGGGTCGCATGCTGGCCAATGTCCTGGCCAGCGTTGCACAGTTCGAGCGCGAGGTCCGTAGCGAACGCCAAGCCGCAGGGATCGCCGCGGCCAAGGCTTCGGGGAAGACGTGGGGCGGCAGTAAGGCAGGCGTTCGCAAGAAAGTCACGCCCGAACAGGTCGCGGCAATTCGGACGCTGCACGACAAGCAAACACCCATCAAGCGCATCGCGGCAGCCGTGGGCCTCAGTCGCCCCACCGTGTACAGCGTGCTCGCGGTGCCGTAGCGAAAAAAATTCGACGTGTACGCTCAATCACTTCAACGCCGGGCGATGCCGGCGTTTTTTATTGCCTTTGCATGGCGAATGCGTGGCAACTATCGCCGTGGCAGCTTGACATTCAGTAACTTCGTCGTCATCGTTCTCGCCCTCAATGACGCCCCTACTGCACACGAGGTCGCACGATGAAAGCGAAGTCCCCCACCAGACAACGCCGACGCCGCCGCTCGAAGTCGATTGAACTGCCCGCCAAATTCGAGCCCGGGTTCATCCGTGAGATCGACCAGCGATCCGCCCTGGCCGCTCGTCTGCGCACCTCGTTCAGTGAGGTCGTTGAGGATATCGGCGGTCACAAGGAACTGAGCCATACGCAGTTGGTGTTGATCGAGCGCTTCGTCTTCCTTGCCGAGACGATGCGAGGCTGGGAAGTGCGGATCGCCACGAAGCCCAAGGCGAGTGCCGAACTGCTGTCGCGGTGGATACAGGCTCTCAACAGTCTGAACGGCCTGGCGAAGGCCATCGGACTCAAACGCAAGCGGAAGTCAGTCGATGATTTGCAGTCGTATCTCAAAAAGGCCAAGGCAGGCTGATGAACATCACGGAAGCCATCAAGGACGAGCATTTGTTCCGGCCATTCCTGGCCGACCGCAAAGGCTCCCTGTCCACGTGGATGCCGTGGCGTGTCGCGTTGCGTGTGCTGTACGGGTTGCCGGTCAACCCGAAGTATCACGACCTGATTCGTCAATGCACGGGCCGCGATCCCACGAAGCTTCCATGCGAGGGATTTCAGACGGCGTTGTTCCTCACGGGCCGCCGCAGTGGTAAGAGTCGTTGCGGTGCCGCGATCACGGCCGCGTTCGAGGCCGCGTTGGCAGGTCACGAAAAGAAACTGGCCAAAGGCGAACGTGGCTATGTCGCAGTGTGTAGTCCGACACGTAGCCAAAGTCGGATCGTCAAGGATTACTTGCGGGCGATTTTCGACAGCACCGAAATGCTACATGACCAAGTCGAAGGCGAAGACCGAGCCGGTTTCGACCTTCGCAATGGCGTCAGGATTGAAATCTTGACTGGCGACTTTCGCACGGTGCGTGGGTACAGCCTACTCGCTGGGGTGGTCGACGAATTAAGCTTTTTTGGCATTGAGGAGGAGGCGAAGGTCAAGTCCGACACCGAACTTATCCGCGCCCTAAAGCCTGGTCTCGCAACTACCGGGGGCAAGCTGATAGCCATCACTAGCCCATATGCACGCAAGGGCTGGTGTTTCAATCAATGGCAAAAACACTTTGGAAACGACGCAGGCAAGACGCTCATCTGGCAGGCGCCGAGCCGGGTAATGAATCCAACGCTCCGTCAGTCCGTGGTCGACGAAGCAATGGCCGAGGACCTAGCTGCTGCGAAATCGGAGTACTTGGCTGAGTTTCGTGACGATATTCAAGCCTTCCTGCCACGCGAAGTGATTGAAGCCTGTGTAGTCCCAGGCCGCAACGAGAACTTGCGACAGATCGGCCAGCGATACTTTGCTTTTGTGGACATGTCTGGCGGTCGTCATGACGATGCCGCGCTGGCCATCGCTCATCGCAAAGGCCGCATAGTCGTGCTCGATCTGGTTCACCGATATCGCGCTCCATTTTCCCCATTTGAAGTTGCTCGAAGTATGTCGGAGACGCTTCGCCAATGGGGCTTAGTAGCAGCGACCGCGGACAATTATGCCGCAGAGTTCAGCGTAGTGGCCTTTCGTCAGCATCGCATCACGCTCAACCGGAGCAAGCAGTCGAAGTCGCAACTCTACTTGGAACTACTCCCCCGCATCAGTTCGGGCGAAGTCGAACTACTGGATGACGAAACGCTCGTCAAGCAATTGGCGAACCTTGAACGCCGAACACGATCCGGTGGCAAAGACGCGGTGGATCATCCGCCCAACGGGCATGACGATGTGAGCAATGCCGCGGCAGGGGCGATCACTTTGGCCGCCCGCGGCGTTCTGCAGGTCGGGGGCCTCGGCTGCCGCGTCAGAGGTGACGATGACGACGAGTCCGAAGCGTCGGTGCTGCGGGCACGCATGGACTTTTTCAACCGAATCAACGGAGGATTCTGATGGTTACCGAGACTGTGACCCTACACGTGTCGGACGTCGACGCGATCCCGAAGGAAACACCACGCGAGGTGCTCGACCTGATCCGCAGGCTGAACGAGTGCGACGTGACTGATGTTGCCGGGCGTCGCCAATGGGATCGTCTAGCCGGCGGCGACGGTGTTGCACTTCCCGGCGGCCCGATCATCTACAGCACTGGAGCGCGGCGCGACCCTGATCCGCTGGGCGCGTATTTGCCCCCGCCAGCCAACAACCACGAACGCGGCATGATTTTGCTTGCCAGGGCTGAGCACTGCCTGAATCGGGCCGTGGTTGCATTACGCAGCTTCTACAGCGAGGTCCAGCGACCCGCACGGGATGGGGTATGTGACTCGTCTACGCTCGACCGGGCCCGCGAGTTGCGGGCGGAGGTGGATCGCTGCAAACGAGGGCACCGGCTGGCGCGGAACTACGTCGAGCGATCCGCACCCGACTACTTGACGCCGGACCAACGCAAAGAGCGTGACCGAATTGAAGCGATCCAACGGGATCGCGTCGACAAGTTCGTCCAGGAGTTGGACGAGATCTGCAACATCTAAAGGCCGGCCGCGAGGCCAGGGCAACATTCAAACAAGGAGGATTTCATAATGGGTTTCTATCGACTACGCACGGAATTTCGTGGCCTCACGATCGGCTCGCAACACTATGAAGACGGCCAACGGATCGAGCCGGGGCAAGTTTTCCAGTCGGACAAGGACTGGGCCGACCTGTGCCCCACCCGATTCGAGCGAGTCGAGGACGAGGATGCCGTGCGCATCCTTGGCGAGCAGGCGGTGACCCAAGCGGGGGCAGCTTCGACAGTGACTGTCCGGGCAGGACTCGCCGTTGGTGAGGTGCGATCGCTGCTCGAGGGCCATGCCGACAAGGATACCGTGACGCTCGAACTGGCTGGCGGCCGCCTCAAGCCCACGACCACTGTCGCCGAGCTCCGCGAGTTGCTCAAGGACCACTCCGCCACCGCGTTGCTCAACCTAGTCGACAACACCGCAGGGGCCAGCGAGGACGAGGGCGAGGAACAGCCGCCCGCTGATTCGCCCGAGGAACAGGCGGCCTTGAACGATCTGCTCAACTCGGTCGGCAATGACCCGCGTGGCGTCAACGTCACCGAGCAGTTCCCGGATGCGAAGGGCAATGGCCTCATCGTCTTTCGCAAGGGATCTTGGTACGCCGTGTTCGAGGATGACGGCTCGACTGAGCCCGTCAATGCCAAGGCGTTGAAGCAGGTCGAGGTCGAGGACTTCGTTGCTCGCTTCATCGCGGCCTAGCAATCAAGACGCGCGTTTCTTGAACCTGGGCGGGAAATTTTTCCATGGAAAGGAATATGTGATGGAACTTGTTGTGAACGATCCCGAATTTGAGACTCGATGGCGACCTGGCAATGACATGCCGACAACGCAGCAGCAGACCCAGCCAGTGGGCAACGAGTTGGCCCTGACAGTCCTGCACAGTGATGGACGCGAGACGGCTCAGCAGTGTCAGTCTGCCGATGATGCCGTCAACATCATCGCCACCGCGGGCGATGCGGTGGCGTTCAAGATCGGCGGCAACTCGCGCTGGCAGCCGCTCACCGCCCCAGCCGCCAACGGCAACTCGCAGTTGTTCGACCGAGCGGCTGCCGCGGGCTTCGGCCAGCAGACGCAACTGCGCCGGCAAGAGCCGCTCGGTTTGCCCGGCGACACGGTCGTCACTGGCAACTCTGGTTACGCGGCCGAACAGGCCCGCCAGCAGCGGCGTCTCGAAACGATGCTGGCCGCGAACGGTGGCAACCGGGGTCAACAACCCCTCGGGCTGCCGAAAATGGATTTCTCGGACTACGCGGAAAAGAAGTCCGCCGAGCCAGTGACGGCAAACAAGCAGCCGGGCGTGCAGCAGCCGTTGGGGCTGCCGAAGATGGAGTTTTGAGTCGCGATGCCGATTCGAGGGCGAGTCTTCGGCTTTGGTCAACTCGCTGCTAGTCGTGTGGTCGAGTCGCTGAGTGTCCTCCTGACACCTTAGGACGGCGGCGCGACCTGATCCTTGAGAGCGACCAGTAGCCTCGATTCGGCACCTGTTCCGAGGGCCGGCGTTTTCACTCAGCGTGAGGCGCCGGCCTTTTTTTGTGCGCGAAACACGGCGTTGAGGGCAGGTTGGCCTGCGGTCGCCCCTTTGCGAAAATCATGTTGTCACCACGTACCCGGAGGAGCACATGATTTCCCGATCAAGACGCCGTAGGGCCTACTCGTACATTCGGTTTTCAACGCCCGAGCAACTACGTGGCGATTCGCTACGGCGTCAGCGTGAGCTATCCCAGCAATGGTGCGAGCAGAACGGATACGAACTCGACGACTCACTCAAGCTACGCGACCTGGGCATCTCTGCGTTCAAAGGACGCAACGCCACGGAGGGGCGGCTAGGTGCATTCATCAAGGCCGTGGACGAGAAACGCGTGCCGCCCGGCTCGGTGCTGATTGTCGAAAGCCTGGACCGATTGAGCCGCAACGAAATCAGTGAAGCGCTTGAACTGTTCCTTGGCCTGCTACGCCGCGGCATCGAAATCGTGACGCTCACGCCCGGAGACCACTTCACGAAGAAGTCGATCAACGATGTGGTCAAGATCATTGTCGTCATCGTCGTCATGTCGCGGGCGTACGAGGAGAGCGCCACGAAGTCGAAACGCATCCGCGAGGCGCGGAACACGGCACGACAGAAGGCACGCGATGAAGGACGCCTGGTGACGAGCCAAGCTCCGGTCTGGCTCGATGTGGTAGACGGCAAGTTCAAGATCGTTCCGGAGGCCGCGAGCACTATCCGCCGACTCTTCAAGCTCAAGCTCAAAGGCACGGGTACCGACAGCATCGCACGGCTACTCAACGAAGACGCGAAGGCGTGGCGCCCACGGCGACGACGCATACCGCGTGGCAAGCCGACGAAGGACGATCCACAAGGCGCGGCGCTCGGCCCGGCTGAATGGGTCACAACAGACGGCTGGCGTGGCAGCTTCATCAAGAAGATTCTCGGCAACCCCGCAGTCATCGGTCAGTACCAGCCGCACACCATGAAGGACGGCAAGCGTGTGCCGGAGGGGGAGCCCGTCGAAGGTTACTACCCGGCGATTGTGCCGCCCGATCTATTCTTCGCTGTGCAGAAGAAGCTCAAGGCCAACCAAGGCAAGGGCGGACGCAACGGGAAGTGGACGAACCTCTTTCGTCACCTCGTGACTTGTGCCTACTGCGGAGGCGCTATGCAGATGGAGGACAAGGGCGACGGATACAGGCTGGTCTGCCACAACAACAAGCGCGGGCTCGGCTGTGAACGTCAGCCGGTGACGTATCGTGAGGTGGAGGACTTGATTCTCGACAACTGCCATAGGCTCGATCCGAAGCAAGTGCTGCCCGACGATGCCGACAAGGAGCTTGAGTGCAGCGTGATCCGCGAACGCATTGCCGGCAAGGAGGGCAGGCTTGAGGACATCGAGCGACGCATCGCCAACTTCACGGCTCAGATCGGCAAGACCAACAACGCCGAAGCCCGCGACCGCTACGAGGCAGCGAGCCTCAAACTCGATGAGGAGCGGGCTGCATTGGAAGACGAGATCGAGGGCGACCGTGCGGCACTCGAACGGGCCGAGGCCAACAAGCAGACGCTCGCGGCGTGGCAAGAAGACTTCGAGGCGCTCCGCAAGGCTATCAATCGGGATGACGCAGCGGGCGCTGCGGCCCGCGAACGGCTCAACATGCACCTACGAGAACTGATCGACAAGATCGAAGTCTTCGGACGCGGCCATCGCAAGCTCTACGATGCCCAGGCCGAAGACAAGGCCAAGCGTGAACTCAAGAGGAGCGAGCCCGACCTGTTCAAGGCGAACGGCAAACGCACAAGCACGGCGTGGCTGCGGCATCCAGCGATCCGGGAAGCCAACGACGGTGAGGACATTGCCGAACGCATTGAAGCGGGCGTCGCTGAGATCGACCCGCAAGTGGCTCGATCCAAGCGCTTTCAGGCATTCCTGCAATTCGTGACCAAGGAACGGATGTCGCGGGCTGGCCGATTCGTCCGGGTGCATTTTAGGACCGGCCAGCAGATCGACCTCGTGCCGGACGGCAGCCTTGCATCGGGCACGAAGCTCGTGCGACAGGCGCGGGGCAAGAAGCGAGCGTGGCAGTTCGTTTCACCCACGCTCGAACGGCTATGGCAAACATGCCAATAAGGCACGGAAGTCATGCCCACAGTTCGTTCCCGCAGCGTGTGCAATGCGAGGGCACCGGGAACGCGATACTTGACTGGCAATGCGGGCATGTAAACCGCGGATCAATCGTCTTGACCTCCTCGTCCGTCTCTTCGTCCCGCCTCCATCGCCGCCTTTTCTTTTTCGTGGTGGTGGAGCCGGAAGTGAGTTGGCACCACCTGATGAGCGACACCACGCCTCTGGCGATAAGACTGACGACGAATACGATTCCCAGCCATTCCATATGGTGCATCGTAGCAACGGGCCGACGTTGCCTCCTTATGGTTCGTCAAAATGTATTCAACATCAGCAGGTTGTGATTGCCGGCCGCCGCGATCGTCACCGCGCGCTTGGCCATCTCCTGCCCACGCACGTCGGCAAAGTCGACGTCGTAGGCCGAGTACTCGCCGAACCATTCGTTCAACCGCGGCGGCGTGGGATCGATGTCGATATCGCGGGTGAAGAACGCCACGGCCTGGGCCAGGCTCGAGACGGCAATCACTTCGATGCCCTCGACCACGGCCGCTTCGGCGGCGCTGGCCGTGGGGACGATCAGGCCCTGCAAGCCCGCCTGCCGCGCGGCGCTCATCGCCATCGACAGCGCCCCGCGGGCCGGCCGGGTCGAGCCGTCGAGCGCCAGTTCGCCCACGACCGCATAGCGCTCGAACAGTTCCGAGGCGATCTGCCCGCTGGCGGCCAGGATGCCCAGCGTGATCGGCAGATCGAACGAGGCGGCCTGCTTGGGCAGTTCGGCGGGGGCCAGGTTGATGACGATGCGGTCGTCGGGGCGCAGATAGCCCGAGTTGACGATGGCCCGTTCGACGCGGTGGGTGCTTTCCTTGACCGCCGCCTCGGGCAGCCCGACCAGCACGGTCTTGGGCAGCGCCCCGGCCGAGACGTCGACTTCCACCTCGACCGGCAGCGCCTCGATACCCACCAGCGAAAACGTGCGAAGCTTGGCGAGCATGGCGGAAATTGGTCGGCACGAGCGGCGGTTGACAGCACAGCGACGTCCCCCATTTTCGCGGACCACATGTCCCCTGGCAAGAAGGAGTTTGCCTGAGGCGGCGATAGAGTCGGGCTGGATAAGATTCTGAGGCCGCCATGCGTTCTAATGGCGGCCGACACAATCGCATGCGAGGAATCGAACGATGACGCGCTCAGGTGCATGTTTTCTCATCGGGGCGACCGGGCCCGGGGTAACGGCCACGGGCGAGGCGCTGATTGGCAGCGTGAGCGACGACCCGTACGACGTGCGGACCTTCGTGCGGATTGTGAATCCGCGGGGGATGCTGCCGCACGTGGGGTCGGAGCTGGTTTCGACGACCGACGTGACGCTGGCCGAGCGCGGGTACTTCTCCGAGCCGGGCGAGACCTCGCGCGGCATCAACCAGGCTGGGTTGGGGTTCACGTGCGCGCTAGTGTTCGAGCAGAAACCTCAGCAGGCGTCGCCGGAGCCGGCGAAGTTCGGCCGACTGATTCACGAGATGATGACACGCTGTAAAACGGTCAGCGATGCGGTCGAGCTGTTTAGGCAGGCCGGGGCATCGGCGCCCGCGTTCTCGGTCTTGCTGGCCGATGCCCAGGGCGATTTGGCCCACGTGGAAACCGGCGCGTTCGGCGTCAGTTTGAATCACCACTTCACGCGCGAGAAGCCGGGCATGGTGTTTGCCGTCAACTGTTACCTGTCGCAGCAACTGGCCGGACACAATCAGCCGGATGCCGCGCTCGCCAACGCGCAGAACAACAACCAGGTCCGCCGTCAGCGCGGACAGCACCTGGCCCAGCAGGACGAAGGTTCGCTGGACGTCGGCACGTTCGCCCGCATCCTTTCGGACCACGCCAACGGCGAGCGCGATCCGCTGAACAACCCCTTGCTGCCGGCCTGGGGTTACTCGATCTGCAATCATGGCACGCGCGGGCGCGACGACTATCCGCCCTCGGACCTGCCTTGGGGGACGGTCAGCGCCGAGATCCTCCAGCCCGCGGCCGGGCTGTTCTGGTATGCCTACGGCTGGCCATGCGGGGCGAAGCCCAAGTACGGCGATCAGCTTTTTCAGCAGGGAGCCTGGGGACGGTTCGTACCGTTCTCGCTGGAGCTTGCGGGCGGAGATTCGAGTGAGATTATCGCGCTAACGACCGCCGAGGGCGCGATCACGCCGGCCGGCGAGCACAACGCGGCCCATCGCTCGTCGGTGAGCGGAACGTAGGCCGATTGAAGGGCGGCAGCGGCCAGACGCTCGGCATGTGCTTTCAACTCGGCGGGCCAGTCGACGACGTGCTGCTGAAACTCCTCCTGTGCCAAGGTTTTTGACACAAAGCGGAAGAACGAAACCGCGAATTCTCGGAGAGAAGCACTCACGCCAAGGCGTGCAGCGAACCGAATAGATCAGCATGTTTATCATTCTCGTCACCATCTGTGCGTGTTGTCGAAGGACGGTTGCCGTCCTTTGCGGGTGGGTTGCACGCGGGCGCTAGCGCAGCGCCACACAACTCGAAGCTCGACAAGGGTTGGGAGCCACACGGCTGCCAACCCTTTTTTCATTGGCAAAGGACCACGACGCATGACTTGGATCACCTTAGAAGTGTTGGTTCTCAACCATGGACTCGCCCAAGACGCACGCCGCAGCACTCCGGCCAATCGGCCTAAGCGCGATCGTACTGGCTGCCGCGGTCGCAACGGCGGTTTGCGCCGGCCCCTGGTGCCGGGCCGCGGAGCGTCTGCCCGCATCAAGTGGCGACCGGCAATACTTTGCCGCGCTTGGCTCGCGCATGCCGACGGTGGCCGAGGACGACCGCTTTCCGCGGGTATTGAAGTGGCCGGGCGGGCCATCCATCCAGTTGCGCGGACGCATCGACCTCGACTCGATCTGGACGTTGCAAAGTGCCGGCAACGTGTTTGCTTACGGCGAGCTGGGCGCGGTCGTCGGCCTGCGGCGTGCCCGGGTTGGTGTGCAGGGCGACCTGTGCGCGGACCACCGCTACCTGGCGGAGATCGACCTGGCCAGCGGCGAGGTTGTGCCACGCGATATCTTTGTGGCCCGTGGACGCGCGGAATTGGCGGGCGAGCGGCGCATTGGCCATTTTCGCGAGCCGTTCAGCCTGGAGGGCGGCACGAACGCCAACTACTTCATGTTCATGGAGCGATCACCGGTCAACGACCTCGACCCAGCGCGGGCGTGGGGAGTGGCCGTGTTCGATTGTGCACCGACCGAGACAGCGACGCTGGCGGTGGGCGTATTCTTCAACGGCAGCGGCATCGCCGACTTTGAAGCCGGCAATAATGCCGCCTCGGCGCTGACCGGGCGCCTGACGGTTGCGCCGCTGCTCGAAGATGGCGGCCGGCAGCTCGTGCACTTGGGAGTCGCTTCGTCGACGCGGCTCAGCGAGAACGGTATCGTCACGGTCAACCAGCACCCGCGCTCGGCGCTGCTGGATCCCAGCGATTCGACGCTGTCGCCGTTCGTGCCAACCGTGGAAATCGCTGCCGACGTGCAGCAGGCGTTCAATGTGCAATTGGCCACGTGCCGCGGTCCGTTTTGGACGCAGGCCGAGTGGTACAGCTCGCTGATTCCAGCCTACGGCGGCGATCTGGTGTTCCTACACGGCGGCTATGCTTCCTGCGGCTGGTTTCTTACGGGCGAACACCGCGCGTATCAGGCCACCGCCGGAGTGCTGGGGCCGGTCAGCGTTGCGCGACCCCTGGTGCGGGGCGCCGAGTCGCGCGGCCGGCCGTCGGGCTGGGGAGCGTGGGAGCTTGTAGCCCGTTTGTCGTACCTCGACTACTTCGACCTGCCACCAGGACCCGGGGCGTCGAACGTCGGAATTCGGCTGCCGCAAGCAACTTTCGGGGTCAACTGGTACCTGGCCGACCGCTGGCGGCTGATGTTCAATTACGCGTACGAGGTCCCAGACGAGGCAAACATCGGTACGAGCGAAGCGAGCGTTTTTGCGACGCGGCTCAACGTGTTCTTCTAGCTATTGGGGGGGCCGGGGAACGGGGCAATCGGCAAAATCAGAAAAATCTTCAGAATCCACTTGCATTTCTTCCCCCCTGATGGATCATGGGTAGCTTGAGAGGCCGGCAATCGCACTGCACAGGGCACACGATCCGGTCCGCTGGCGAGTAAGACGGCTGCTGTTGCAGCCGGTCGCCAACTGAAGGAGCCGCTAATGAACCGCTACTCACGCCTGCGCACCCCGTCCCGCGGTGCGCTTCTCCGTCCTCTATCGGTCGCGCTTGTCGCGACATCGATTCTGACTGCCGCGGCCCCGCTGGCCTCGGCGACCCCGCTCGACTTCACGTTGATCAACGTGAACAGCAGCAACCAAAGCCGCCTCGATCTCGCGGCTTCGGCAATGCTGGCCGGCGGGCAACTCACGTCCGCACCGCAATACGCCCCGGGCGGACTCAACGGCGACGGCAGCCTGTCGACGCTGTACAACGACACCGCCTCGACCGACAGCAAGCTGGTGACCGACGTCACGCAGTTCTCGATCAGCTTTCCCGGCGGCAGCACGGCGGTCGCCCGCAATGCCACCGGCTTCTTTGGCAACTTGCAGATGGCTCCTGGCATCGGCGGCACTTCGGGCACCGACCCGGCCAACTATGGCGTCAATTTCTCGTCACCGCAGCAGATCGCCATTCCACCAATCGATTTGAACCCGCTCGGCGTCAACCTGATGCTCAACCTGGGCACGCTCACGTCGATCGACGCAAAGATCGCGCTACGCGACGTGGTGGTCGACGTGGTCGGCGGATCGATCCCGCTGAGCCCCGGAGCGACCTACCCGCAGACGTTCGACGCGTCGCAGTTGGACATCGCCTTGACGGGCACCTCCGACATTCTGCTGGGCGCCACGCTCTCGCAGAACAGCTTTGGCGACTATCTGGCCGCGGGCATTGCGCTTGCCGCCTTGCAGCCCGTTCTTTCGGGGCAGGGGATCGACCTAACGGTCGTGAACAACGGCATCGTCCAGCAGAGCTACACGATCGGCTTCGGCTTCAGCACGGCGCTGCCGACGACGATGGCCTCAAACGCCAACGCCTCGCTGGGAACGCTCGAGCAGGTGGGCGGCAACTTGCGGCTCACCGTCCCGGTCGACTTCAACGTCATCCCCGAGACGTTGCCGGCCCCGCTCGACATGCTGCTCGAGGCCGAACTCGGCCTGAGCGGCCAGTTGATTGGTCAGACGCCATTCGTTGTCGTCGACGTGCCCGAGCCGTCGTCGCTGGCGTTGGCCGGCCTGGCTATCAGCGGCCTGGGCCTGGTGGCCATTCGCCGCCGGCGCCGCTAAATAGCCAAATAAGAGCGTCGCTCGCGCGACGCAAAGCACCAATCGAAAGACGCATGGCCCCGCCAAGACGGCGGGGCCTTTTTTGCGCGCTACGCGTTCTGCGAATGGCTTCGATTCGGTCACGTCACGTCCAACACACGTTTACGACCATGCCGTCTGCGCCCGCCCGGGAGTGCCATGCTCACGCTTGCGTGAGCATGCAAAGAGACGTCGAATCGCGGCATCGCATGCTCAAAAAAGTGTGAGTGTGGCATCCCGCATCGCACAGCACGAGCAGGTCGCACGCCCAGCATCAGCCGCTAGTTCATCGACACGTTGCGCACCGGATCGACCAGGCAGCGACGCCAGACCCGCGGGGCCAGCTCCTGCTTCATCCAGTTGCGCAGGCGGTCGCAGCCCAGGGCGTGGACGCAGCGGCGGGGATCGTTCTCGTCGCCGCGATAGCCCCAGTGCACGGCTACCAACCGGCCCTCTTTAATGATCGGGCCGCCGCTGTCGCCGGGAATCGTGACCTGGCGATTGACGATGCCTTGGGCGCCGACGAGGGTGCGCGGCGGATCGCCGTCGAGCGGAATCGGCGCCGCGACGGTGGCCGCGAACGACCGAAAACGCTTGGGCCCGAAGCCCCAGATCTCGACCATGTCGCCCAACGTGGGATTGCAGTCGGCCAACGGCACCGGCTCGATCCCCTCGGGCGCATAGATCCAGAGTGCTGCTACGTCGAGCTTGGCGTTGAGCGCCAGAATGCGGGCGCCGGAGGACTGTCCGTCGGCGAATTCGACCGTGACGGTGCCGATTTCCTTCTCGAACAGATGGGCCGCGGTCAGCACCAGACCGGCGTCGCCGTCGACGGCCGTGAGGGTGCCGCTGCCGTTGACCGTGGGGCCGCGCTGCTGGTAACCGCCGAGCCAATTGCGGACGCGCGCGGCCGCCATCCGAGATCCGTCTTGTTCGTAGCTGATGAGCTCCGCATCGGGGCTCACTGCCAACACACCGGCCAACACAAGGAGCATCTGCGGCACGGCAACAGCCCTCCACTTGCGAGTAACAAACCCGTAAGCCTCGGACCGCCGATCCTTCGCCGAGACCATCCCTGCCCGTCGTCGCCCGGCAAATCCATTGCATCGAGCACATTGGGCGTTTCTAGGATAATCAGGAGGACTCTAACGTTGAAGGGGGCGGGACGAACCGCCAGGGCGAGGTGGGGGCGCGGCGCGACAGAATGTCGGGCGAAACGGCTAAGAAACCCGGCCATTTCCGGGGGATTACTGCGTCAAGCAGCCGACCACGCCGGGCTCAGTAGCCGGCGGCGCAGCCGTCTTTGCGCGATTCGGTAGCGCCGCGGAGGACGCCGTACTCGCGGTCGATCAGGATGCCCTGGTAACCGCCAAATGCCCCGCCGCGGGTCCGCTCGACGCGATGCCCCCGCGATTCGAGATCGGCAATCACCTCGTCGGGCACGGCCGGCTCGATCATCACCACGCCGCCGTCAGGATCGCCGGGGCGCCCGGTGGGTGTGGGGCTGCCGGCGTGGCGCACGCGGGCTTCGTCGCCGGCTTCCTGGACGTTCATGTCGAAGTCGATCATGTCGACCAGGATCTGCACGTGGCCTTGAGCCTGCATGTCGCCGCCCATCACGCCGAAGCAAAACCAGGGCTTGCCGTCCTTGGTGACCATGGCCGGAATGATCGTGTGGAAGGGGCGCTTATGCGGCTCGAGCCGATTCAGGTGGTCCTCGTCCAGGGCGAACAGTTCGCCGCGGTTCTGCATCACGAAGCCCACGTCGCCCGGCACCACCCAGGAGCCAAAGCCTGCGAAGTTGCTCTGAATGAACGAGCAGCAGTTGCGGTCCTTGTCGACGACGGAGAGATAGACCGTGTCGCCGTGCTCCAGCAGCGGATTGCCCGGCGGCACGTTCTTGGCCGCCGTGTCCATGCTTATGAGCTCGCCGCGTTTCTTGGCGTACGGCTTGGAGATCAGTTCCTCGGTCGGCAGCTTGGCGAAGGCCGGATCGGCGTAGAACTTCGCCCGATCGGCGAAGGCCAGCTTCTTGGCCTCGACGAACAGGTGCAGCCACTCGGGGCTGCCGCGGCCCATGGCCCGCACGTCGTGCGGTTCGATCAGGTTGAGCATTTGCAGGGCGGCGATGCCCTGGCCATTCGGCGGTAGCTCCCAGACGTCGTAGCCGCGATAGTTGGTCGACACCGGCTCGACCCAGTCGCTATGATGATCGGCCAGGTCCTTGAGCGACATGTAGCCGCCGTGGGCATCGCTGTACGAGACGATTTGCGCGGCGATCGGGCCCTTGTAGAACGCATCGGGGCCGTCTTTGGCGATGGCCCGATAGCTGGCCGCGAGGTAGGGATTGCGGAAGATCTCGCCCGGCGCCGGGGGACGCCCGTCGATCAGGTACGTCTTGCCGGTGTCGGGATACTGGGCCAGCTTCTTGCCGGCCGATTGCCAGTACAAGCCGATCAACGGGCAGACCGGAAAGCCCTCTTCGGCGTAGCGGATGGCCGGCTCCAGGATCTCGGCCAGCGACTTGCTGCCGAACCGCGCGCGCAAGTCCTCCCATCCGGCCACGCAGCCCGGCACGCTCCAGGCCAGCACGCCCTCGCCCGGGATTGAGTCGAGGCCCTTCTTCTTGAACACTTCGCGATTGAGCTTGTACGGGCTGCGGCCGCTGCCGTTGAGGCCGTAGAGCTTTTGGGTCTTGTTGTCCCAGTAGATGACGAACACGTCGCCGCCGATGCCGCAGCTCATCGGCTCGGTCAGTCCGAGCATGGCATTGGTGGCGATGGCCGCGTCGGCCGCGTTGCCGCCGGCCTTGAGGATGTCGAGCCCCACCTGCGAAGCCAATGGCACGCTCGAGGCCACGATGCCGTGCTCGGCAACCACCACCGAGCGGCTTTGCCGCGGGTTGCCCGCCGGGCGATCGTACGGCGCCGAATACGCGTGCATGGTACCTCCTGTTACCGTGACGATGGCCAGCCAGGCGGCCGCGAGTGCGATGGTCGAACGCGTCATCATATCGACTCCTCGAGAGTTTCAGCGCCAGAAAACTTGCCGTGCTGACTCCTCAAGGTGATCGACTAGCGGGCGGCTGTCAATTTTTTGGCCGCCGGAGTGGGGAAGACGCGGCGCGTTGCGCGGCACCGCCGAGAATTTGGCCGGCCTAGCCGCACGCCTACGTTCCCGTAAACGGCGTCTCGTACTTCACGTCGCCCTCCACGTCGTGAAACCGCACCATCATCGTGGGCTTCTCGTCGACGCGTTCGATCGTGACCGAGATAAACCCGCCCTTGACGCGCAGAAAACGGTGATATTCCTCGCGGTAGTCTTCCTGCTTCCAGCCGCCGGCGTGCGGATCGCTGCCTGGGCCGCAGGAATACTCGCAGAGCTTCGTCACCGGGTCGATCGACATGAACTGCCAGTGACGATCGCCGCAGAACACGGCCACGTCGTTGGCGGCCAGAAATTTGCGCAGCTCGTCGCCTTCGTGGGTGAAGCCCTCGTTGGCGTGATTGTCGTTCTTGTTCGAACGGTCGGGGCCGACCATGGGCGTCGGGCTCAGCAGGACCTTGAAGGCCGCGTCCGATTCCTTGACCGTCTGCTTGAACCACCGCTTCTGCTTTTTGCCCCAGATCGTCTTGTCGGGGCCGTCGGGCATGGTGTTGGGGCTGCGGAAGTCGCGCCCCTCGACCAGCCAGATTTGCAGGTCCTTGCCCCAGCGGATCGTGCGATAGGTGGGCCCCCGCATCGGCACCTGCTCGCGAAACACGGCCAGGCCCTGGCGGAAGGTGAAGTCGCCCATGTACGGTGAGTCCATCGTCGGCCAGCAATCGTTCTTCCAGGTGTCGTGGTCGTCCTTGATGAAGTAGCTGCCCACGTTGCGGTGGAACTGCACGTTGGTGGGCCAACTGTAGGTGCGCTGCCAGTGGTAGCGGGCCAGGTCGACGCTCTTGGCCAGGGCGTCGTAATAGATAATGTCGCCTGTGTGCACGAAGAAGTCGGGGTCGAGCGCTTCGATGGCCCGATAGACCTTGAAGCCGTCGGGCGAATCGGTGTCGTCGTTGCCGAAGCACGTGGCCACGGTAAACACGATCTTGCCGTCGTCGTCCGCGGCCGGCGCGGTGCGAAACTGGCCGTCCATCGTCGCGCCCGGCTTGCCGTCGACGGCGCGCGTCTCGACGCGCACCTGGTAGGCCGTGCCGGGCGTCAGATCGTCGAGCACGAATTGCCGCGTGAAGTCATGCAGCGGCCGCGCGTTGCGCCAGGGAGTTTTCTGCCACTGGCGGTCGTCGGCCGCTTTCCACAGCACGCGCACCTCGCCGTCGATGCCGGGGGCCGCTTCGCGCAGGTCGGCCACCGTGCAGTCGTCGGGAAAATGCACTCCCTTGAACACCCGCTCGCGCCGCGGGGCCGACTTCTTCTCGTACTCGATCGTCACCTCCGGGCCATCGATCGGATTGCGCTGGGCGTTGCGCGTCAGCCGCGTCCAGACGATCGCCGATTGGTCGTCGACTTCGCCAATCTTGATGCCCGTGGCCAGATAGGGGCCCTCGTCGGCCGCGGCAATCGAAAGCAGGAACAGGGTGGGGAGCAGTGCGCCAAGGTGAGCCAGCCGCCTGGGGAATCGATGCATCGTTTCTCTCGCTGGTTCGTCGGTTGGGGACTAACGGGGCCAGTCCGCCCGGGGATCGGCATTGATCATCGACGACGAGGGCGGTACCGGCATGCGGGGCCTCAGTTCCGGGTAGCCCGCGACTTTGTGACAGTTGTAACATCCCTGGAGCAGGTTGCGATACGCATCGCCGAAGGCCCTTAGATCCTGCCGGGCGATGGCTTCGTCGACCTGCATGGCGGGCGATTCTTCGATCGCCTTGCGGACCTTTTCGAGCCGCTCGCGCTGCTCGCCGCTGGGATCGGCGTCGGCCGAAAGCTCCATGTGCATGTTGACCTTTTCCCAATAGTACTGGGCCAAAGGCCAGTTCTGCGCCCGGCCGGCGAACCACAGGTTCGAGGAGTGGTAGTCGGCCATGAACATCGACAGCCGGGCCTGCATCTGCAACAGCTCCGACGGCGGCTCGCTCTGGTCCGCCTGTGCTGCGGCCGCACGAGAAAGACCGGGCCGGGCGAACTGTCCCCACAACGCGGCGGCAAGGATGGCGGCGCCCAGGAAGGTCAAACCACACAGGGTACGGCGTCGGCTCATGAATAGGCTCCCCTAACAAGGAATGCAACGAGACGAATGCGGCAGCGCCGGGTCGAGATCCGGCGCGAAAAGCTCACGGAAAAGTATAGTTCGCACACCGCAACGGAAATTGCGTTCCCGCAACCATGTATCTGAATTCAGCCGACGGCCGTGAGCAACTTTCGGGGCAGGAATCGCCGGTAAATTCGCACCGAGCGTTGTCAAGGCGGTGGACGGACTGTTCTGAAGGCCGCGCTCAGTTTGCGGCACATAGGCAGCGGGGATACGATTGACCGCGACGACCCGACCGCCCGAATTCTCGCCCAAGACGGAGCGCTTCTATGCATATGCCCCCCACCGCGAACGCCGGTATGAACGCCGCACTCGTCGTGCTCCTGCTCGCGGCTCTTGCCCCTACGGCCACGCAGGTCGCCGCGGCAGAAGACGATGCTTTGCCGATTGGTTCACGCCGCGAGTTGTTCGTCGATGACTATCTCGTGGATCGGCTCAGCGACGGCGCGCGATTGCAACTTCATCACCCCACGCCCCGCGACATCGTGCTGGTGCACGACGCTCCCTGGGAAGGAACCGGCAGCGGCTATCACAGCGTCTTTCAGGACGGCGATCGGTACCGCATGTACTACAAGGCCTGGCACCTCGATCCCCAGCAGGGAAAGCTCGATACCTCGCGGCATCCGCTCTTCTGCTGCTATGCGGAAAGCGACGACGGCATTCACTGGCACAAACCCAAGCTGGGTCTGCACGAAATCGACGGCTCGGACCAGAACAACGTCGTGATGATCAGCGGCAAGCAGGGGCCGCTGGTGGTCGATGCCGGTCACCCGGCCGTGTTCAAGGACGACAACCCCGACGCCTCGTCCGATGCACAGTACAAGGCCATCTTTCGATCGTCCGACCCTGGAGGCCTGCTACCTTTCAAGTCGCCGGATGGGATTCACTGGTCGCCGATGACTTCCGAACCGATCCTCGGCGGTTTGGGCGCCTTCGATTCGCAGAACCTGGCTTTCTGGGACCCGACGCTCGGCAAGTACCGCGGCTACTGGCGGATCTTCACCGACGGCGTGCGGGCCATTCGCACGGCCACGTCCGACGACCTGGTGCAGTGGGACGAGCCGCACGATGTGACCTACGTCGACTCGCCGGTCGAGCACCTGTACACGAACCAGGTCAAACCGTACTACCGTGCCCCGCACATACTCATCGGGTTCCCCACGCGCTACGTCGACCGCGGCTGGGCCGCCTCGACGAAGGAACTGCCCGAGCGCGAACATCGCGAGCTGCGATCGTCGTCGACCAAGCGCTACGGCACGGCGATGACCGAGGGCCTGTTGATGGCCGGCCGCGACGGCGTGGAGTTCAAGCGTTGGAACGAAGCGTTCCTGCGCCCGGGCATCCAGCGGCCCGGCACGTGGAACTACGGTCAGCAATACATCGCCTGGCACGTGGTGGAAACGGCCGCCGACCTGGAGGGTGCACCCCCTGAGCTGTCGCTGTACGCCACCGAAAGCTACTGGACCGGCAAGGGGAGTGCCCTGCGGCGCTACACGTTGCGGCTCGACGGCTTCGTTTCGGTGACCGCTCCCTTGAGCGGCGGCGAGCTGCTCACGCGTCCGTTGACCTTCACCGGCGAGCAGTTGCACCTCAACTTCGCCACGTCGGCCGCCGGCGGCATCGGGGTCGAGATTCAGGATCCCGACGGCAGCCCGCTCGAAGGTTTTGCGTTGGAGGACTGCCACGAAGTGTTCGGCGACTCGATCGACCGCGTCGTGACCTGGAAAAAGGGCGGCGACCTCAACTCGCTCGCTGGCCGGCCGATACGCTTGCGGTTTGTGCTGAAGGACGCGGACTTGTATGCGATTCAGTTTGCAGACGAATAGACCGCCAGAGGGCTTCTCATGAGATTATTGACCATTCTGCGGGCCGCATGCCTGCTTACATGGCTTGCGGCTCCGGCAGTGTGCCTGGCCGAGGACGCACTCTGGATACATCCCGACTGCCGTCCGTTGCCGAGTGACAAGCTCGGGCCCTTCGTCCATGTCGAGGAGGGCGTGCTGGCGATCGACGGCCATGCGAGCTACGTCAGCCGCGATGGCGGCAAGTCCTGGTCCGAACCACGACCGCTGTTTGACGATGGCGTCGACATCGAGGTGAGCAACGAGCGAGCGCTGCTGCGAACGAGTAGCAATACGATCGTGGCGGCGTTCATGAACCTCGCCGAGCGACACTGGACGTGGGACAACAAACTGCACGACGCGCCGGGCGCGAGGTTGCCCACCCTGGTGATGCGCAGCCTGGACGAGGGACGCACCTGGCAGGACATTCAGGAACTTCACGGCGACTGGTCGGGCGCCGTGCGCGACATGATCGAAACGCGTGACGGCCGCATCGTCTTCACCGCGATGAAGATGCTGCACGATCCCGGCCGACACAGCGTGCTGACGTACTCGTCCACCGACGACGGCCGCTCGTGGCGGGCCAGCAATCTGATCGATCTGGGCGGAGCAGGGCATCACGGCGGGGTTACCGAGCCGACTGTGACCGAACTGAGTGACGGCAGGCTGTGGATGCTGATTCGCACCAATTGGGGCCAGTTCTGGTCGGGCTACTCGCACGACGGCGGCCGGTTCTGGCGCGTACTGCAACCCTCGGGCATCGACGCCAGCAGCGCCCCCGGCCTGCTCAAACGGCTCGATAGCGGGCGTTTGCTGCTGGTTTGGAATCGACCCCTACCCGAAGGCAAGAGCACCTGGCCCCAGAGCGGCGGCGATCGCCTCTGGTCGGAGACGCCGGTCAGCAATCATCGCGAGGAGTTGTCGCTCGCGTTTTCAGAGGATGAGGGCAAGCACTGGACCGAGCCGGTGGTCGTGGCCCGTCACAAGGGCACGTGGCTGGCCTATCCCTACGTCTTCGAGTTCGAACCCGGCCGCCTGTGGCTCACCACCATGCAAGGCGGTGTGCGTGTCGAACTGACCGAAGAAGACTTCGCTGCCCCCTGAACCGATCCACGCACATCCTTGGGCACGCGTTCCGCAGAAGTACTTGCATCAAGCAGCTTCGGGACGTGAATTCAAGTAGCAGGCAGTTCATGTCTCAACCGCATACGATCGAGCAGCCGTTTCACGACCCCGGGCGATCGGCAATGACCTGGGTTCTTGTCCCGGCGGTGGTGATGTCGCTGGGCTGGGGACTGCGCGGCTATATCGGTGGCGGTCCGCACGGGGCCATGATTCCCGGTGCGCTGGTCGCCATGATGTTGTGCCGCTTTCTGGGTTACGATGCCAGGTCGTCGGCCGTCGTGGTGGCTTTCAGCGCCATCGGCGTCGGCATGGGCGGCAGCATGACCTACGGGCAGACGCTCGGGCTGATTCGCGACGATCCCACTTTTCTGTGGGGGCTCACCGGCACGACGCTCAAAGGCGCCGTGTGGGGGCTGCTCGGCGGGGCCGTGATTGGGCTGGGTTTTGTGGCCCGCCACATCTCCTGGTGGACTCTGACAGTCACGTTCCTCTGCATGCTGGCTGCGATCGTGGCGGGAATCTATTTGGTCAACGAACCGAAGCTCATCTATTTCTCCAATCCGATCGACAGGCCGCGCGACGAATCGTGGGCCGGTCTGCTGTTGGGCGGTCTGGCCGTCTTGGCGTGTTCGGGGGTTCTCAACAGGAGACACGCTCTCGTTCCCGCGCGCTTCGCGCTCTACGGCCTGATCGGCGGGGGCATCGGCTTCGGCGGGGGGAGCCTGTTTCTCGCCACCCAACCCGATCTGCCCGATACGTGGCGCTGGCTGCCTTGTTGGAAGTTCATGGAGTTCACATTTGGCTTTCTGTTCGGTGCGGCACTCGGTCTGTGTGCGTTTCACGCGCGCCACCCCTTGGCATCGCTGGAAGCTGAATCGCGTGTGCCTTTAAGAACGCGGCGGCCTTCCAATCTCGACTGGATCACAAGCGGTGCCGCGGGAATCGCCATCGTCTGTCTATTTTTCTACGGCTGGCATTTCGTGTTGCGAATGGTTTTCCCGTATCTTCGTGACTTGCCGCCGTCGGATCTTCGCCGCACGATCGCCGGCGTGCTGCTGGTGTTTCCCGGCATGGGCGTGATTCAGATGCTGTTGGCGCGGCGCTGGCAGTCGGCGGCCTGGCAGATCGCCGTGAGTATCACGATCGTCGCTGCGGCGATCGACTGGCAGCGCGATCTGCTCCCGCGCGGCAAGATCGACATGCCCGAGACATATCGCCACCTGTACGTGGCCGGGATGGGCCTGATGTCGATTCTGTTTGTCGCCGTCTGGCAGAACCGCCGGGCACCGCGGGTGATGAGTTTGTTCCTGTTCGCGACCTGCGTGTTGATGGGCATCGGCTATATGATGGGTCTGGGACTGTCGGAAATCTGGTGGAGTGATCCCGCGGCCGTTGCGGCGGCCGGCGGTCGCGCGGGCTACCTGTGGCAGACGTTTCGCAGCGAGATCGTCGTGCATACGATTTTTACCACGCTGTTTCTCATCAGCCTTGCAGCAGGTGTGATCGAACGGCGCCGGGAAGGTGCGGCGCTCGCCGCAGGTCTACCAGCAGAGAGTACCCCGCATCGCTGAGAGGGTCGGGTCGGACTTCCCTGAACGAAATGCCGACCTCAAAGAGGTTCTGGCTCCGATGTACCGCACTTGCACCGGGCGCGCCGCAGCAGGCGCCGCGCAGGCGGAATTGAGCGGACTTGACGAAAGGCGAAACGAGCCCAAAACTGTTGGTAGCTAAGCATTTGGCCGCTTGGTGAAATTGGCAGACACGCAAGATTTAGGATCTTGTGCCGAAAGGCGTCGGGGTTCGAGTCCCCGAGCGGCCACTCTTCGTGCGATGCGTCGCGGTCGTCCGAGATGGGACCGCGATCGCGTTCACCTTTGGCCAAGATCGCGACGCGTGTCTGCATGCCGCCCAAGTAGGAAGCATTCCAGAGACGAGTCGAGTTACCAAGGGTCAAAGCAGTCGTAGCTCCGCTGAGCGATGATGCGGCCGTCTTGAAACTCAAGAAACGAGGCGAACCTTCCCCGTACAATCGTGCCAGGTGAAAGCTTTCCTACGGACACGACCAACGTGCCGGACCAGGCGAATTCGACGGCTGCCCGATTGCCGTCTACGATCATGTTCAAGATCTGGTAGCGATGGCCTGAAATCGCTTGCTGGCCACGTTCTGCAGCAGCCAGAATCTCGTTCAAGTTGCGCTGCGCACCGGTCGGCGCAAGCTGGTTGGGAAACTCCTCTTGGACGACGTCCGCGTGGTAATAGGCAGCCAACTTTTCGCCCGTCGCGCCTTGCTCCAACGCGGCAAAGTATCCTCGGGTGAGTTCCTCAATATTCATTGGTATCCTCGACTGAAGATCGCACCGTAGCGGTGCGACACATTGAGAATCGGCGGTTGCATCGGGATCCAGGTGAGAACGCGCGGGCATCGTGCGCTCTCTGTTATAACTCACGGCCCAACTCGATGATCGACTCGCAGACGGTGTGGCTGCCAATCGTCGAAGTTCCGCGGTGCGTGCGACCTTTCAACATCGCGAGGGCCACGCGGTGCGGATCGCCCAGCGGCCCCTCCACGTGGCGGAGGATGATCGTGGCTGAAGGCTTGGCCACCCGCTCAATCTCACGCAACGTCGCCATCCGCAGCGGCGTCCGCTCGGCGATCAACACGTCGACGCTCGCGTCCCTCAGCGGCAACGCTTCACCGCGGGCGACAATTAGACGCGGAATCGGCTGGCCGGCCTGGGGGCCGAACGTCTTCGTCGTGCGAGGATTCAGATTCCAGGCGCGCGGGTGACGCCCTTCGCCGCCGAGGTCGACCACGAAGGCGTCGTCTCGTTCGAGTCGCGTGTCTGCCGAGTTTGCCATCGATTTCCGCCCGCTCGCGTTGCCCACACCGCCACGATTCCCGCGGCACCGCCCACGGCGTGCGCCAGGGGCAAAGGCACGAAACCCGCCGCGGCCGAATCGACGAAGAGCGTGGCTCCGGTGGTCAACTCGTAGGCGATCTTGGCCAAAAATCCGAGCATCGCCAGCACGATCGCTCCGGCCAGGAGCTTCTTGCCCTTGCGCCAAACTTCGCCAAACAGCAGCACGGCCGCAGCGGTAAACAGGCCCGAGTCGATGCCGCTCAAGCCGCGGTACTCGATCAACGCCGGCTGCCCGACCATGAGCGTGGCCGAGATGGCCACGGTCGACAAGCCCAAAGCGGCCAGGAACGTGCGGCGGCTGCGCTGCTCGATCAAGGCTCCCAGCGCAAAGAACGCCAGCACGTCCCAGAGCAAGTGGTCGAGATTCCAGTGCGTGAGATGGCCGGTGAATAGTCGCCACAGTTGGCCGTCGGCGATGGCCGAACGGTCGTAGGTCAACACGTGGGTCCAGCCCGCCACCATCAGGGCGGCCACCGCGGCCACCGACAACAGCAGTGTCGCCAGTGGCAGGTCGTCGGCGGTGCGCGACGGCTCGTCCTGACAGTGAGGGCCCGGGGGGTGGAGGATGTCGGTGCGGGACATGGTTTGGATTCCTGGTGTGTGAAAGGGTTTGGCCGAGCCGTGCATGAAGGTGGGAAAAAACGCCGCGGGCTGCCCGATGCAACCCGCGGCGACCCCGGAGGCAACACACCTCCATCACACACTGCTCTTCTTCCGCCGGCAGGCCCAACCGAGACCGGCCAGCCCCGCGGCCACGGCCGCCGAGATTGGATCGATCGCTCCACCGCCGCCGCCGGGCAGCAGGTCGATGTCGATGCCGCCGCCCGAATCACGCGAGCCGAAGTCTCGCCGCGGTCGCGGTGCCGGGGCGCTGGTGGCAGGCGACAGGTCCGTCGGCGCGGTTGGGGCGGGCGAGTCGGCCTGGGCCAACTCGGTGGGAAGGTTTTGCGGCCGCTCGGCGTTCTGGGCCGTCTTGTCGGCGGGCCGCGGTCCCATCGCCTCGGCCGTCTGGGCCTGCAGCTCCCGCAGTCGCTCGCGCACCGCCTCCTGGGCCCGGCGGTCGCGCTGGATACGGGTCGCGTTGCGGCGTTCGATCTTCCACCGCCGGTACTCGGCGTCGTTCTCCAGCACGATGAACGAGGCGTACGGGTTGGCGATCGAGTAACCTTCGCTCAGCCGCACGATCTCCGACGCGTTCGACTGGCTGCCATCGCGCCGCTGCTCGGCCATCAGCCGCCGCACGCGGTGCTGGGCCCACATCCGTTCGATCTCGGGGTTGCTGTCGTCGGTGGCCGGCAGCGTCACCTCGCCCGATTGGTCGAGCGGAGCACCAAGCACCTCGGCCTGCAACCGCACCTTGGCCGGACCGCTGGACTTGTAGCGGCCGTACATCCGCACGGGCTTGCCGTGGTACAGGTTCGGCAGCTTGGCCGGCTCGACGTCGTAGACCTCGGCTCCTTCGATGGCCACGCGCACATTCGTGGCGGCCGGACGCGTCAGCTTGCGGCGAAAGGCCTGAGCCTGCGCCTCGAAGTCGTCGGCCGTGGAAATGAACGCGGCCAGACCGCCCGTCTCGTCGGCCAACTGGGCCAGCAGCGGACGGTTCACTTCGTTGCCGACGCCCACGCAGAACACGCTCGAGCCGGTGGGACGCTCGCGGATCAACTGCAGCAGTTGCGGTTGATCGCGCTGTTCGGTCATGCCGTCGGAGAGCACGACCACGTTGAGCTGCCGGTCGCTATCCTGGTAGCGGTAGGCCGTCTCGATGGCCGGCCGCAGCACGGTGCCGCCCATGGCCCGTTGCGTGGTGAGAAACTCCACGGCCTGCTGCTTGTTTTCGTCCGTGGCCGGCGCCGCCTCGTTGAACAGCGTGTTGGCGGCGATGTTGAACGTGATCACGTCGAAGCGGTCCTCTTCTCCCAGGGCGCCCACGAACGCTTCGACCGCGCCGCGCGACAAGGCCAGCTTGCCGTCGTTTCGCATGCTGCCCGAGACGTCGACGACGAAGACGTAGTCGCTCCCCTTCATCTGGCTTTCCAGTTCCGGCCCCGCCGTGAGCGTGAGTTGGAAATAGCCGTCTTCTCCCTGTTGCTTCGAGGTGACCAGGTCGATGCCGGTGGTGGGCCGCTTCAGCCCGTAGTTGATCACCAGGTCCTTACCCAGGTCGCCGCCGGTGCTTTCCAGGCTGGCCTGCCAGTAGTGGGCGTCGGCGTGGTCTACCAGCACTAACTGCCCGGGGTGCGAGGGGCTTTTCATTTCCGCAATCGGCGCCTCGCTCTTGGCATCGAGCGTGAAGGAAAACCGCCCGGTGGTTGTGGCCGGCGTTTGCCCATCGGCCACCGTGGCCAACGGGTAGGTGTAGCCGGCGCGATCGTGATCGAAGTCGAGCTCCTGGTAGTACGTCACTCGGACGCGCTGCTCGGCTCCCGCGGGAATCGGAAAGATCCGCATCTCGAACCGCTTGTAGTCGACCTGCTCAAGCAAGCCGGGATCGCGCTTCACGCGCTTGTAGCTCTCATAGATCTCCCGGGCGCGGTTCTTCTCAACCACTTCGCCGACCATCTCCTTGCCGCCGATCCACATGCTGAAGTTCGACACCGAAGCGTCTTTCGGCACGGGGAACGTATACAGCGCCTCGACGACGCGCTTCTCCTTGTTGACGAACACCTGTTCGACTTCGGTGACGGCGACGCCGTTGTTGATCGTGACGTGAACGTCGTGCTCCTTGATCTCGAGCTGGCCGCCGAAAGGTCCGTCGGCCACGAGCAGCCCGGCGCCATAGCTTTGTTGTGGCACGGCGACGATAACCGCCGCGGCCACCACGGCCGCCAGCAGCCCCAACGCCAGGCCGGGCTTTTTTCTCAAACGTTTCATCTGTGGGTCTCCTTTACGTGTGGGGTACGGTGTGAAATCTCCGATCGCGGCAGGACGTATTTCACTTCCCGTGCCAAACGCGACAGCACGAACGCAACACGCTGCTGTGAAGCGATTTACGGATAGCAAGCGAGGCAGAAGAGGAAACCCACTAATCCCAACCATGTACACCCAATGCCGTCACGGTGTACATTTCATGTACAGGCTCTCCGGTCACTCCCTCGCGAGACGCGGTATATGTCGGTATTCACGGCTCAGGAGCGGGCGTTCGCCGAAGCCGTGGGGCAGATGGCCTACTCGAATCCGTTCTTGCCCGAGCGGATCGAGTCGGAACGGGTCGCGCTGGGCGAGGCGTTCGATCCCCACGAGGCCGACTGGAACGTGCGTCCCGGCGACGATCGCGATCACCACAACCTCGAGAAGCTGCTGCAGAAATCGGAAACGCTGCTCGAGCGGGCCCGCGACCGCATCGCCAAGCGGCCCGAGTTGTTCGAGGCCGACCGCGCGCTCTACGAAGACCTCGTGCTCACCGTGCTGTATCACCGCTATCGCACGGCGCTCGACGAGTTGATCACCCAGCCTACGGTGGAGGGTAGCGACCTTCGGGCCGGCAAGCTGTTTCGGGCGCTGCGCGAAGATGCCGAGCGGGCACTGACGTTCGGCGAGCGCCGCTTCGACTTCTCCGAACCGCTGCCGCACCTGTTTGCCGGCTTCTTTCAGATCCGACGAGCGTTCGAGAACATCTTTCGCTTGATCCTGGGTGTGTCGCGGCCCGCGGTGCGATTGCGGGCGGCGGTATGGGAATCGATCTTCACCCACGACATGCGGCGCTATCGACGCGTGCTTTACGCGGGGATGGGCGACTTCACCACGCTCATCACGGGGCCTTCGGGCACCGGCAAAGAGCTCGTGGCGCAGGCCATCGGCCGCTCGCGGTACATTCCGTTCGACGCCAAACAGGGCAAGTTTCGCGAAGACTTCTTCGGCACGTTCTACGCCGTGAACCTGGCGGCGTTGAGCCCGACGTTGATCGAGTCGGAACTGTTTGGGCACAAGCGGGGCGCGTTTACCGGTGCCGTGGCCGATCGGCGCGGCTGGCTCGAGGTGTGCCCTACGCTGGGCACGGTATTTCTCGACGAGATCGGCGAGGTCGACGCCAGCATCCAGATCAAGTTGCTGCGCGTGCTGCAGTCGCGCACCTTCAGCCGTTTGGGCGAAACGACCGAACGCGCGTTTCGCGGCAAGATCATCGCGGCCACGAACCGCAACCTGGCCGACGAGATGCACGCCGGGCGGTTTCGCCAGGATTTCTACTACCGCCTGTGTTCCGACATGGTCGACGTGCCCGCGCTTTGCGAACGCATCGCCGACAGCGAGGAAGAGCTGCGCCACCTGGTGACGCACCTGGCCGGCCGCACCGTGGGCGACGAGGCACAGGCGCTGGCCGACGAAGTGCTGGAGTGGATCGAGCAGAACCTGGGCCGCGACTACCCCTGGCCGGGCAACATTCGCGAGTTGGAGCAGTGCGTGCGCAACGTGCTCATCCGCCGGGCCTACGTGCCGCCGCGATCGCGGTTCACCCAGGCCGATCCCGATGCGCACGACGCGCTGCTGGGCCCCATGCTGGCCGGCGAGCTCACGGCCGACGAGTTGCTGCGCCGGTACTGCACGCTGGTCTACGCCTCGACGGGCAGCTACGAGGCCACCGCCCGAAGGCTGGGGCTCGACCGCCGCACGGTGCGGGCCAAAGTGGACGCGGCGCTGCTCGACGAGTTCAAGACCGCCGGCAACGGCCAGGGCTGAGCCGCAAGTCGGCGGACTATTCTTGGATTTCGAGAAAAAGTTCGCCCGCCTGTCACACGGCCGGCCGCCCGGTCGTCTTTACCCTTGGACACAGGATTGCAATGCCCAAGGGAGGCGTAAACGAATGTCGCACAAAATGCCGCTGCTGGTTCTGACACTGTTGTACGCCGTGCGAATGGCCGTCAACGTGGTGCACGGCCGGGCCCACGACATGCTGGAGGTGCCGCTGGCGGCGTGGCAGAATGCCTTTGTCTGGGGAGTGATTGTCATCGCTCCCAGCGTAGTGCTTATCGTGCTGTGGTTTCGAACAAGCCGTGCGTTGGCGTGGGCTCTGGCGATGCTGCTGGCGGCCGGTTGGCTGTTTGGACTGTTCTTTCACTTCGGCCCGGCGAACCCGGACCACGTGAGCGCGGTGCCCGATTTGCCCGGGCACGACCTGTTTGCCCAGACGGCGGTGGCGCTAGCTTTCGTGGAACCGGCAACCGTGCTGGCGGCGGTATGGCTGGCACGCAGCCTGGAAAAAACGATGGGGGCGGAGCATGTCTGAATCGACGATCGAACAAGCGTTTCTGGCCGAGCGGCCGCGGCTGTTCCAGCTCGCCTACCGGATGATGGGCACGGTGAGCGACGCCGAGGATGCGTTGCAGGACGTGTTCGTGCGGTTGCGCAGGGCAAATCCGACCGACGTGACCGCGCCGGCCAGCTACCTGACGCGCACGGTCGTGCGGCACTGTCTCGACCAGTGGAAGTCGGTCCGGCGGAAGCGCGAGCAGTACGTCGGCTCGTGGCTTCCCGAGCCGCTCTTGTCGACCAGCGACGACCCGAGCGCGCACCAGGAACTGGCCGAGTCGGTGTCGCTGGCGTTTCTGGTGGTGCTCGAAGCGCTCGACCCGGTGGAGCGGGCCGTATTCCTGTTGCACGACGTGTTCGCCTACCCGTTCGACGAGGTGGCGGCGATCGTCGAACGCTCGTCCCCGGCGTGCCGGCAGCTGGCGCGGCGAGCGCGCGAAAAAGTCAGCCAGCGCCGGCCGCGATTTCCGGCCTCGCCCGAGGAGCATCGGCGGCTGGTCGATCGGTTCCTGGCTGCCAGCCGCGACGGCGACCTGGCCGGGCTGCAGAAAGTGCTCTCCGACGACGTGACGTTGTACAGCGACGGCGGCGGCCGCACGCCCGCGGCCCGGGTACCGGTCGAGGGTTTCGACCGCGTGTCGCGGTTCTTGCTCGGCCTGCGGAACAAGACGTTGCGCTCGGGGCAAGACCTGGCGATGGATCGCATCGAGGTCAACGGCCTGGCTGCCATCGCCGTCAAGGTCGCAGGGCATTTGCAGGCGGTGTTTTCTTTCGAAGTCGACGGGGGACGCATCCGCCGGCTCTATTCGGTCTTGAATCCCGACAAGTTGGCCTCGTTCACCGGGGCGGCGGGGAAGAAAGGAGACTAGGCGATGTTGCAGGCGATTCTGAACAACCGGATAAGCAAGGCCGAGAAGGAGTTGGGCGTGCCGCTGGACTACGCGCGGTACATCGCCCGGGTTTCCTTCCGCTCGCTGTGGAAGTTGACCAAGTTTACGCGGCTGGTCGAGCCGCGCCGCGGCCCCTATCAGCACGCGGTATTCGTGGCCACGATTTCAACGGCGCAGTGGGACGATTGCGGTTCGTGCGTGCAGATCGGGGTGAATATGGCCCGGCGGGGCGGGCTGCCCGGCGGCGTGATTCGCGCGGTCCTGGCCCGTCAGCCGGAGCAGTTGCCCGAGGACCTGGCGGACGTGTACGCCTTTGCCGAAGCCGTACTAGGCAACGCGCCCGAACAGGAGGAGTTGCGAGCTCGCGTGGAACAGCGCTTTGGCGCTGCCGGCCTCGTTGAAATCAGCATGGCGATCGCCATGCATCGGGTGTATCCGACCTTGAAGCGGGCGTTGGGGTATGCCAAGAGCTGTTCGCTGATTACGGCCGAAGCGTGAAGCGCGCAGACTCCTGTTCACCGCTTCTCGATGATCCAACAGGACGCGGGAGCCTGAGTCGAACAGGCTGTTCCCGACCGTGCAAGGACCGAGCGAGGACCGTCCTCCCTCCCGCGTCACCTAGCGGGCGAACTCCGCCACTATCACAATCATAATCTTGTCGTAACGATTTAAGAATATTACACGAGTTGGGGGTTGCATATGCACGCGGCGATCCGCGGACAGAGCTTCCCATTCGCACGATGAGGAGCGCCGCCGCTCGCCATCTGAGACGGTCGCGCGGGCGATGCGATTCAACGCGGATACATGGGGAAACCGATCACCCGACTTGTGACGAAGGCAACGCCTGGTTGCTGGTCGTGGAGGGCGAATCCGGATCAACGCCCTGCGTTTCGCATCGACCGTCGCTTGGTTCTCTCGTCGCGCTCACCTCGGACGGCGTGCAAGCGCAGATCGACCGCGATGATCGCTCAGTGTGCATGCTCGGCGTGTTCGTGATAGGCTGTGACACGCCATACACGGCTCACGACGGGGCTCGCCATGTTTGCAACACTCGCCTGCGCGCTGATGACCTGTTGCGCTGCCGGCAATGCGAATGACTACTTCGCGATCCGAGTCGTCGACGATGCCACGGGCCGCGGCGTGCCGCTGGTGGAGCTGCGCACCGTCGACGGCACGCGTTACTGGACGGACTCAGCCGGCCTGGTCGCTTTCCATTCGCCGGGCCAGATGAACCAGCCGGTGTTTTTCTACGTGGTCAGCCACGGCTACGAGTACCCGGCCGACGGGTTTGGCTTTCGAGGCAAAACGCTCAAAACCGTTCCGGCCGCGCAAGCCGAGCTGCGGATCAAACGGCTCAACGTCGCCGAGCGGCTGTATCGCGTCACCGGCGCGGGTATCTACCGCGACAGCGTGCTGCTGGGTCGCGACGTGCCGATCGACCATCCGCTGCTCAATGCCCAGGTAACCGGCAGCGACAGCGTGAACACGGTGGTCTTCGGCGGCAAGGTGCACTGGTTTTGGGGCGATACGAACCGGCCGCGCTATCCGCTCGGATCGTTCCACGTGCCTGGCGCCGTCTCGCTGCTGCCGGGCGAGGGCGGGCTGGATCCCGACGCGGGCGTCGAGCTCGAGTACTTTCTCGGCGACGACGGGTTCGCGGCCGAAACCTGCAAGATGCCCGGCGACGGCCCCACGTGGATCGACGGCGTGTGCGTCCTCGACGACCCGCAGCACGGCGAGCGGCTGTTTGCCAAGTACGTCAAGGTGCGGAAGTTGCTCGAGGTGTACGAGCGCGGCCTGGTCGAGTTCGATTCCAAGCGCAAGCGATTCGACAAGGTCGTGACCTACGACTTCGATGCGCCGCTCTATCCGCACGGCCATGCCCTTGCGCAAACCGTCGATGGCGTCGACTACGTCTATTTCGGCAACCCGTATCCGCACACGCGCGTGCCGGCCACGCCCGAGGCGTTGCGCGATCCGGAACAGTTCGAGACCTTCACGTGCCTCACGCCCGGCACCTCGCTGGGGCAAGGGCGCATCGATCGCGATGCGGAGGGTCGGGTTCGCTATGGGTGGAAGCGAAACGCGCCCGCGGCAACGGCCCGCGAAGAGGCCGACTGGATCGAGAAGAGCAAGCTCCGCCGGGACGAAGCGATTCTTTCGTTGCGCGACATCGACACCGGGAAGACGGTCCTGGCGCATGCAGGCTCGGTGGCTTTCAACGCCTTTCGCAAGCGCTACGTGATGATCTTCGAAGAACTGTGGGGCACGTCGAATCTCGGCGAAATCTGGTACGCCGAGGCCGAATCGCCGCTGGGCCCGTGGGTGTACGCCCGCAAGATCGTGAGCCACGACAAGTACAGTTTTTACAATCCGCGGCATCACCCCATGTTCGACGCCGAAGGCGGCCGCCGGATCTATTTCGAGGGCACGTACGCCACGACGTTCTCGGAAACCAAGGTGGGCACGCCGCTGTACGACTACAACCAGGTGATGTACGCCTTGAACCTGGACGACCCGCGGGTGGTGTTGCCGGTGCCGGTGCGCGAAGAAGTGCACGCAGGCGTACGTCGGCGGACGACCGACGGCAATCCCGGGCACATCGCGTTCATGGCTCCCGACCGCCCGGGCAAAGGACTCGTGGCCGTTGGCCGCGGCAGCAACGCTAGTTTGGTCGTGGGCGACGTGGAAGACGTGGCGTTCTTTGCCTGGCCGCCCGACGCGGAATCGGCGCCGGAGGCGACTGTGCGGCTCTTCGAATGGCGCAGCGGGAGCGATCGGCGCTACCTGGTCGAAGGGGATCGAGCACCGGAAGGATACCAGCGCGCCCGCGCGGCGCTCTGTCGCGTCTGGCCGTATCCCTTGAAGGTCGACATCGATTGGGAATGAATGGGTCGCGGCGAGTCCGCTTGTCGGCGGGGGCGAAACATTCGACAATGCAGGGTAGTGGCCCGCCCCCAAGCGTGACGACAATCCTGCATGGCGACCCATCTTTCCTGTCCGCATTGCCGCGCCGTTCTGCTGTTGCCCGAGGGCTGCGAAGGTCAGACGACGCGTTGTCCCGAGTGCGGCGACAACTTCGTGATCCCCGGTTCTCGGCAGGAAGCGGTAGTCGCGCCGGTCCGCGTCGAGTCGGCTAAGGCCGAGAACCCCGTGAGCGAAGCCGAGCGCCAGCGGACCAAGGAGGCCTTTGAGCGGCTGACGGCCGAGACGGTCGGCCTGGAAGTCGAATTGGCGCGCCGCGAGAAGGCCCGACGGCGGACGGCTTTGAAGTTGGCGTGGGCCGAGCGCTTTCAGCGGGGACGCGCGAAACTCGACGAAACGGTCGGCCGCGCCGGAGGGTTCTTCGTCTGCCAGGCACTGGGAGCCGCGGCGGCCATGCTGCTGGTGAGCATTTTCTCGCCGTCGGCGTTTACCTATTTCGCGGCGGCCGTGTTGGGGCTGGCGGCGGCCGGAACCGCGTACCTGCCGTTCTCGTTCGTGCCCGACGACGCACAGTTGGGCCGGCTGATTCCGCGGTTGCGCGAGAGCGCGGCCGAGGCGGCCTGTCAACACGACGTGCTCGCCGCCGAAACGGCCGGGCAGCGCCAAAAGCTCGCGAAAGCCGAGGCGGAGTACAACCGCGTCAAGTCGGCGCTCGACAGCCGCATGGCGTGGCTGCGCTCGTGCCAGTGGCAAGAGATGAACCGCGCGAACTTCGTCAACTTTCTCAAGCTGGTGTTCGAAGAGCACGGCTACCAGATCGAGCCCACCGGCAAGAAAGGGCAGGTGGGGATTGACCTGGTCGTGGTCCGCGACCAAGCGCGCGTCGCCGTCGTGGTCACCGGCGCCCAGATGGGCACGGTCGAGAAGCGCATCGTCGAACAGGCCGACGCCGGCAAGAAGTGGTACCGCTGCGGCACGGCCGCGGTGATCGCCAACACGCAGTTTCTTCCCTCGGCCCGGCAATTGGCCGAGCGCACCGGCTGCACGCTGATCGACGCGAACCAGATTCCCGACTTGATCGAGGGTCGGATCTCGATCTAAATCCCGGCAGCGTCGGCCGCTTTCACCATGCGGCGCCAGAGGGGATAGACCACGACGCCCGAGACGACCACACCCAGGGCGATCGGCAGATAGGCGTATTGGGCCACGAGCACGAAGAGCCAGCCGAGGGCGGCCACGAGGCTGGGGATCGGATAGAACCACATGCGGAAGGGCATGTGAACGTCGTCGCGCGTCGTGCGCAGCAGGTGCAATGCGAAGATCTGCCCCAGGAACTGGATCACGATTCGCACGATCACGGCTGCCGTGATCACGTCGCCCAACGAGAAGAAACAGAATACGGCCGTCAGCGCTCCCAGCGACAGCAGCGCCACCGTGGGATGCTTTCCGCGCGGATGGACGTAGGCGAAGATGCGAAAGAAGTCGCCGTTGCGGGCCGCGGCATACAGGATGCGCGAATAGCCCATCGTCATCACGAACACCGAGGCCAGCGCGGCCCAGATGATGAAGTAGCTGAAGCCCACGGCCACGCCGCGGCCGTAGAGCCGTTCCATGAAGTCGGCGGCGATGTTCTCCGACTCCATCACCTGCTGCCAGGGCACGACGCCCATGATGGCGATGTTCATCGTCATGTAGATGCCGGCCACGATCAGCACCGAGACCATGACGGCGCGGGGGATCGTCCTGCCGGGATTCACGACTTCGTCGCCCATGTGGCAGACGTTGTAGTAGCCGAGGTAGTCGTAGATGGCGATCAGCATCGCCGCGCCCAATCCCGCGGCGAACGCGGTATCGAGCCGAAACGCATCGGCCGGAAACGTGATCAGCGAAGCGTCGAAGTTGATCAGACCGGCCACGATGACGATGGCGGTGGTGAGCAGCGTGCCGGCGCACAGCACGACCGCCAGCCAGGCCAGCGAGCGAATGTGACGGCAGAGCGACACGGCGACCGCGATAGCCGCCACGGCCGCGATGATCGATAGCGCCAGTCCGCCGCCGGGCAGGCTCTCCTCGAACCCGCCCAGACTGGGAAGCCAGGCATTGAGTCTCTCGACGCGTGCTTCGCCCAGGGCGTAGCCGAAGTAGCCGGCGGCCCCGATATAGCCGGAAGCCAGCTCGAGGGTGCCGCTGATGAGAAACTGCCAGATGAACAGAAAGGCGATCAGCCGGCCGCCGCGGTACTGGCCGTAGATCTCGCGCAGAAAATGATACGTGCCGCCGCTACCGGGCAAGGCCGCGCCCAATTCGCTCCAGACGAGCCCATCGCACAACACGAGCACCGCCGCCACGATCCAGCCAATCAGGGCCTGAGGCCCCTGCATGGCGGCCACGAACAGTGGAATCGTGATGAACGGGCCGACGCCCACCATGTTGGCCACGTTCAGCGACGTGGCCTGCACCAGGCCAATGCCGCGGACCAGTTCTTGCTTGTCGCCCGCGGACGGGGAGCCGGAGGGATCGTCAGCTTGTGGGGGCATCGGCGTTCTCGCTTGGCACTGGCGGAAACGCCCAGTATACGCGTCCAACAGCCAGCGCACAGCCGCTATTGCCGTGAAGCCATGCAAACACCAGCCCGGAGCGCGATCGAGGGTCGGTGGTTACGTTGCGTTTGCTACTAGTCCCTCGCTCGTGCTTCGGGCTAGTGTCGGATCGCGCTGCAAGACGGACGCTAGTAGTCGGTCTTGGCGAACGTGCGTACCGAGATCCAAAGCACGACCAGGCCGAAGGTCAGCGAGCTGAGCACCGAAAGGGTCATCGAGAAGCCGTGCACGGCCAGCGCCGTCGGATCGAAGGCGGCGCCGAAGTGATCGTGGGCGCCTAGCGAATCGAACAGCAGCATGCCGAGGTCGGCCGGCTTGGGCAGAATCCAATAGCCGAAGTCGACCACGCTGCCCAAGAGCGGCGAGCGGAGGCTCTCGGCCGCCATGTCCGTGGAGGTGAAAAACAGGTGCCGCCCGAAGTTCACGCTCCAGGCCACGCACCAGAACAACAGCGAACCAAACACGCAGACCACGGTGCTGCGCGTGCACACGGCCAGCAACACCGAGAAGCCGAAGAAGATCGAGAAGTGCAACAGCAGCAGCGGGATCGAGAGCAGGTACGTCGGATCCCAAAACCCGGTCCGCAGGCCGATGGCGGCCCAGGTGCCGACGACGAACACCAGGGCATAGAACAGCACGAAGGCCAGCACGCCGACGTATTTGCCGAGGATCAGGACCCAGCGCGGAGCGGGTTTGGCCAGCAGCACGCTGATCGCGCGTCCGTCGAGAAACGTGGGCAGGAAGCCAGCCGTCCAGATCAGGGCGAGCATCAGCCCCAGCGTATCGGCGACGCCGCCGGCCAGTAGCAGCTCGAGAAAGTGAATCGCACTGCCGGTGTCGCGCGCGAGCGGGACTTCGATCGCGCCGAAGGCCAGCGTCAGGCGGCCGTCGGCCACCATAACTCCCGATTGTTCGAGTTTGTCGGGGTCCTGCACGTCGACATCGTTGCGCGGCAGGAAGTCGGGATTCTCGCTACCCACGGCCAGCGTCGCGGGGCCCTCGATGCTGATCGTCGCGCAGACGGCGATCGATACGATGCTGATCGCCATCAGCACGTAGAAGATCGCGTGGGCGCGGGCCTGGCGAAACGTGTCGCGCACCAGCCAGGCGAATGTGGCAAGCATCGGAGAGTCCTTCATGCACCTGCTCCTGCGTAGAGGGCTTCGACGGCGCTTTCGAGTTGATCTTCACCGGGTTGCGGGGGAAAACCCGCGCCGGCCAGTTCGGTGGTCGTGCCGGTAAACGCCACGCGTCCGCCGCGCAACACGGCCACGCGGTCGCACAGCCGCTTGACGTCGGGCAGCGCGTGCGAGACCAGGATCACGCTATGGCCCGCGGTACGACGCTCGCGAATCACGTCGTCGAGCAGCCTGCGAGCGGGCAAGTCCATGCCCTCGGCCGGCTCGTCGAGCACCAGCAGCCGGGGATCGTTCACCAGGGCCTGGGCCAGGGCCACGCGCTGCAGCATGCCCTTGCTGAAATGGGCGATGGTTTCGTGTGCCCGGTCGGAGAGACCCACGCGGTGGAGCAGCTCTTCGGTACGGTCGCGCACCACGCGGCGCGGAACGCCCGACATGCGGCCGTAGCCCTCGACGAGCTGCCACGCATTCAAGTACTGCGGAAACGCCGGATTCTCGTGCACGTAGCCGATGCGTGCCAGGGTCGCCCGCTCCGAAAGCGGGTACTCGAGCCGCATCACTCGGCCGCCGGTCGGACGGCAGATCGAGAGCAAGACCTTCATCAGCGTCGTCTTGCCGGCGCGGTTCGGACCGATCAGGCCGAACACTTCGCCCCAGCCGATCGCCAGGCTCACTTCGTCGAGCGCCACCACGCGGCGCGAATTCCACCCGACGCGGTAAACCTTGCTGACTTTCTCGAACACGGCCGCGGCGCGTGCGCTGAGCCGAACTTCCATATCATGCTCCTCGGTGCACACTGGCAGAAACGGACCCGAACACGGGTATCTGCCGGACTTTGCACCCCAAGAGTAGCTTATCTTTCGCCCGCGACGGGGGTTCGGGCGGGACGTGAAACATGCTGGTAGGCGCAGCACGCAGCGGGCGGCGCGATCGGTACGTGCGGCGCAATCGCTACATGCGGCCGCGGTCGCGCGCTCGGCAGCGGGCGCAGTGTGCAGAAACGAACGAAGCCGGCTGCCACGGCGGCAACCGGCTCCGTCGAGCTCACGGTAGATTGTTGCTCGTGCTCAGACGACCTTGGTCAAACCGGGCACGGGAACCTGGTATAGGCCGTCGGGGCCGGGCAGCGACTTCGGCGTGGCGTCGAACGAGAACTCCTCGGGCGCCAGGCTGATGTCGGAGTTGATGGCCTCGTCCCAGGTGATCTCCTTGCCGGAGTAGGTGCACATGCGACCCAGGATGGCCGTCATCGTGCTCTTGGCACCGTACTCGGCCTCGTTGATCGGATTGCCCGAGCGAATGCTGGCGAACAGATCGTCGTGCTCGACCTGGTAGGGATTGGGCTTGGGCCCGCGGTAGCGCCACTTGCTGTCCGCGTCGATGTTGTATCCGCTGATGTCGGCCGTGCCCTTGGTGCCGTGGGCGTATTCCGAGACGCTGTTCCAGCAACCCGGGATGTGGCGGCACTGGCTGAGCATCCGCGAGCCGTCCTCGTAGATGAACTCGACGGCGTGGTGGTCGAACGTTTCGCCGTAGTCCTT
>ERZ869936.380-NODE-380-length-43965-cov-7.957003_pt1 | contig 43965 bp, 38 predicted proteins | sample MGYA00520876_ERZ869936 | MGnify/ENA primary metagenome ERZ869936 (study PRJEB32218, sample SAMN09650985) | biofilter metagenome | isolation source: enrty point of leading RO module | place: Saudi Arabia: Thuwal, RO plant located on Red Sea | collected 2016-02-17 ... | reverse complement strand
TCAATTCCTTTGAGTTTCAGCCTTGCGACCATACTCCCCAGGCGGAGCACTTAACGCTTTCGTTGCGACTGGAAGGCTATGGAGGACCCTCCAATCCAGTGCTCATCGTTTACAGCTAGGACTACCGGGGTATCTAATCCCGTTCGCTACCCTAGCTTTCGTGCCTCAGCGTCAGAAGAGATCCAGTGAGCCGCTTTCGCCACCGGTGTTCCTTAGGATATCAACGCATTTCACCGCTCCACCCTAAGTTCCGCTCACCTCTATCTCCCTCGAGCACGGTAGTATTGGGCGCAGTTCCTCGGTTGAGCCGAGGGATTTCACACCCAACTTTCCGCGCCGCCTACGCACCCTTTAAGCCCAGTGATTCCGAATAACGTTTGGACGGTTCGTCTTACCGCGGCTGCTGGCACGAACTTAGCCCGTCCTTCCTCTGAGGATATGTCAAACAAATGGGAGAACCCACCTGCATTTCATCCCCTCTGACAGCGGTTTACAACCCGAAGGCCTTCATCCCGCACGCGGCGTCGCTCGGTCAGGCTTGCGCCCATTGCCGAAGATTCTCGACTGCAGCCACCCGTAGGTGTCTGGGCAGTGTCTCAGTCCCAATGACGCGGGTCGTGCTCTCACACCCGCTACCCATCATCGCCTTGGTAGGCCGTTACCCCACCAACAAGCTAATAGGATGTAGACTCATCCCCAGGCGGAATCACACCTTTGATCCGGAGATATCATCCGGTATTACCTGCAGTTTCCCACAGCTATCCCGGACCTGAGGGCAGATGATCTACACATTACTGTCCCTTTCGCCGCTGTCCCTCCGGCGAACCGGAGTTCTCGCTCGACTTGCATGCCTAATCCACGCCGCCAACGTTCATTCTGAGCCAGGATCAAACCCTTCAATTTTTGTAAGCCTCATCCGTGCGCCCGCCGCGAGGCGAACACCCGGCTGATTAGCCATGAAAAACTTAGGTTTGGTAGCCGACGCTTAAGCCCCTCGTGATAAAGGGCCCACGCGCCAGCCTTCGCACAGTCTTGTGCTGGCAAATTAATTTCAGAGGTCACTACCGAATTGTCAAAGAGCGCTTCTGAGGGCCTTCGCAGCGTGCTGATCGAAGGCCATGAAAAATCCCCGGCCGTTTGGCTGCCTGAGAGGCAGCGCCGTCCAGGGAGAGACCATTCTAGTGGTCAGCCGGCATGTGTCAACTGCCGCGGTGCAGAATCTTTCCGCCGGCGCTGACAGGTCCCGGGCAGAGCGGCTCTGCAAGAGCCTTGCATCGGGCACCGCTCCGGCTGGCCACCCATCTATACGCGCTTTACCGACCCTTGGTTCGCGCGTTTTCACGATTCCGCGCGGCCGTCGCCGGCCTGCGGCCGCTGCGCCGAAGGGACGATTGCCCGTGTTGCGAAAACACGACAAACCCGGCACATTCTGCGTAGTTCGCCACAATTGCGCGGGCCAAACCAGGAGGGCTGATGCCGGACTCCACGTTCGAGATCTCCGCCGGCGCGCGTCGCCGCGCGCTGTCGCTGGGCCACGTCAACGCCGCGCTCTGGGCCATCGGCAATGGCCTGACCACCGGTCCGCTGGTCTACTATCTGGCGCGCGATCTGGGCGCGGCGGGACTGGCACTGGGGCTCGTGCTGGCCGTTCCCAACCTGGCCGGATTAGTGCGGCTCGCGGCACCAGCGGTTATCTATCGCGTTGGCACCGCGCGGCGCGCCTGCCTGGCTCTTTCGCTGTGTAGCTACCTGTTGATCGTCGGCCTGCCCGGCATCGTGCTGGCCGTGCCGGTCATCTCGCGCAGCGCCGCCGTGGCGGCGATGATCGGGCTGTTGTTCGTCCATCAGTTGCTGGAGTACATGGGCACGGTGGCGCTCTGGTCGTGGTGGGGCGATCTGGTGCCGCGCCGCGTGCGCGGCCGTTACTTCGGGCGACGGCAAGTCGTGCAACTGGTCGTCACGATTCCCACCTTGCTCGGCAGCGGGTACTTTGCTGATCGATGGCGCGCCGAGTATGCCGAAGAGCCCGACCGGCTGTTGTTGGCCTACGCGATCCCGACCGCCTTCGGGGCAATGTTTCTGATCGCCTCGCTCGTTCCCCTGGCGCTGATGCCGGCAACCCGGCGCTACCCGCGACCCGAGCGCATGTTGGCCTGGTCGGCCGTGCGGGCACCCTTTTTCGACCGGACGTTTTGGCCGGTGATGATCTTTCGCAGTTGGTTCTCGTTGGCCAACGGCGTTTCGCAATTGGTCCAAAACGTGATCTATCCCAAGGAAATTCTCGGCTTCGGCGTCGGGCCGTTGCAAGTCATGCGCGTGACCATGCAGGTCGGGCAGGTCGGCGTCAGTCCGGTGGCGGGCCATGCCAGCGACCGCTTTGGCAACCGGCCCGTGCTGATGGCTGCGCAGGCGTGCGTTTCGGCGAGCATGATCTTCTTTCTGTTGGCCCGAGGGCCGGAGACCCGTTGGCTGTTGCTCGGCGCATGGGTGCTCTACTCGGCATACGCGGCGCACAACATCTGTCTGCCGAACCTCGTGCTGCGGATGTCGCCCGAGGTCGAGCGGCCGGCCTACTTCGCCACAAACGACGCGCTGGGCAGCCTGTTCCATTCCGCGGCGACGATCGGCGGCGGCGTGCTGTTCGACTGGTTGCACGCCAACTCGACCGATCCGTCGGCCGAGCCGTATCGCAGTTGCGTCATCGTTCTCGCACTCGGCCTGGCGATGCGCAGCTTCGGCGTGGTGCTATTGGCTCGGATCGAGGAGCCCGGTGCTTGGACCTGGCGCCGGATCGTCGGGCTTCGGACGCGCCGCTCCGACACGGCCCGCTGACTGCCCGCCGCTACGTCCGGGTCCACTTTGGTTGCGGCGTGGCAAACACCTCGGGCTTGACGTCGCCTTGCAGTTGGGCGACGGCCCGCTCCGCTTCGGCCACAGACGCCGCGTCGGCATGCACGTCCAGCTCAAGACGATACTCGACCGACGCGCCCGGCTCGAGCCGCACGACCCGCCCCATCTCGCCTTCGAAGGTGCGCGGGTTGGGAAAGTTCGTGCCCGGCTCAAGGCCCGTAACATATCCGTCGGCCGCCAGCGGCGTGTTCTTCCACTGCGTGAAGTAGGGAAGCTGCCGCACGTTGTACCGCAGGCTCACTCCCTGCGACGCGTGCGCGTTCTTCAGCAAAACATGCGTGTCGCCCGCGTCGTCGCTGGCCAGTTGGAAGAAGTACACCTGCTCGGTAAAGCCCGCCTGCTCGGCCGGGTAGTCGCTCCAGGTATTGATTCCTTCGGCGGCCCGTGCGTCGCGCGGAACCACAGCCGCGACCGGCGCGACCAGCTTGGCGCCGGCGTCGAGGATCGGCGGACCAAAGTTGACGTGATACAGCAGTTGCATCTCGGCCGGCTCGCCGGACAAATTCGTCACGCGGTCGAAGATCGTCAGCCCGCGGCGCCCCGGCGAGGTCTTGTAGCCGGCCGTCAAGCGCAGCTTCTGGAAGAGGAACCGCGTTTCATCGACGACGCCGGTCACCTGCACTTCGCCGGTCGACTCGTCAGCCGCGACTTCCACGCGATGGGCCGGGATGTTCGCGACACGTCCGTGCAACGGGTAGTGGCAAATCCCGTCGGCGCCAAAGTCGGGCGCGCCGTTGCTGGCCAACCCACAGCGGCACATCAATTCGTCGAACCCTTCCAGCCAACCTAGCCCGGTCGGATCGGTCACGGGAACATAGACCGGGTTAACCGGGCCGCGCACCGGCGACCGCCAGCCGATCGGCGTCTCGCCCAGCCAGGCTTGCCACAGCCCCATTCCGCGCGTCGGCACGACCGCGAAGCGCAACGCCCCGTTGTCGACTTCCAACAGGTCGACGCCCTCGCGCACGCCGCCGCGAAGCGTGGTCCACGAGACGCTGGTTTCGTCGGCGACGGACTTCTGCCGCAGCGGTTCGCTGCGAACGCCGTTGGCGGTGTCGAGCAGGATCAACGATTCTGGCACGATGAGTCCTCCGGGCGGTGATGCCTTGCAGGGTGACCACGCCGCCGTGCGCGGCGATGCCGTGCAATCTACGCCCCGGCCCGGTCGATTTCCAGCCGCGGCCGACACCGGCCCCTTCGACGCGCCGGTCGACAACCGCTTACGGCTCAATGGGTCCCAACGCGCCGCCGGGCACTGAGGGCGCGTGTATTGCCACGGCGCGCTGCGCACCCGTTGCTTGCCAGTGGCGCGTACAGCGAATAAAACAGGGGCTTCGCGGCAGCCGGCGGGTGGCGCGAGGGCAGTCCGTGTCCGGGCAAGCCGCAGTCCGCGGCCGGCGGGGCGCGGGGCGCATTCAGCGCAGCGCGTCGAGTTTCCGGGTTCGCCGCGGTAACGCGAGAGCAAAGATTCGAGGAGTCGCGGTTTCGACCGCTTCGTGCCATGGCCACTTCCACCGTCGCAAAGAAAGACAACGTCAGCAAGCTCTTGAACCGCGCCCTGGATGCCGGCGGCGGGCTCCTACGACTGACGCCCACCTGGGTGCCCCGAAGTTTCTTGCACCCCGGCAAGCGGATCAAACTGGCCCCGGGCGATTGGTACGCGTTCGGAGCCGACCGGGGCGGCATCGACGAGCGCTGGTTCGCCAGCACGACCGAAGCGGCCAACGAAAACCGCACACCGGACGAAGGCCTCAGCTACGTTACGTTCGAAGGCCAACGATTCACGCTGGCCAACGCGGTGGCCGAAGACGGCGCCCGCCTGATCGGCAAGGCCATGTTCGACAAGTACGAGCGGTGGCCGGTCTACTCGAAGTTCTTCGACAACATGGGCCCGATCCCGCACCACATGCACCAGTCGTTCGAACACGCGGCGCTGACCGGCCAGCAAGGCAAGCCCGAGAGCTACTATTTTCCGCCCCAACTGAACAACGTCGACAACAACTTCGCCTACACGTTCATGGGCCTCGAGCCCGGCACGACCAAAGCCCAGGTCCGCAAGTGCCTCGAAGACTGGGACAAGGGCGACAACGGGATCTTGGATCTGTCGCGGGCGTACCGCTTGCAGCGCGGCACCGGCTGGCTGATTCCGCCCGGCGTGCTGCACGCGCCCGGTTCGCTGTGTACCTACGAACCGCAGTGGGGCTCCGACGTGTTCGGCATGTTCCAGTCGCTGGTCGAAGGACGCGAAGTGCCCTGGTCGCTGTTGGTCAAGGACGTGCCGCCGGACAAGCACCAGGACTTGGACTTCATCATCAGCCAACTCGACTGGGAGAAAAACGTCGACACGCATTTCAAACAACACAACTACCTGGAGCCGATCGTCGACGACGATCGCAGCGGCACCGGCTACACCGATCGCTGGATCGTCTATGGCACGATCGACGGCGAGCAACTGTTTAGCGCCAAGGAGCTGACGCTCGAGCCGGGCGCGAAATGCCAACTGCAGGACCCCGGAGCCAGCGGCTGGATCACCGTGCAAGGCCGCGGCCGGATCGGCAGCCTGGAACTACAAACGCCCGCGATGATTCACTTCGGCGAAGAGACGGCCGACGAAGTGTTTATCACGCACGAAGCGGCGGCCGCCGGCGTCGAGATCGAGAACACCGGCAGCGAACCGCTGGTCAGCCTCCGCTACTTCGGACCGAACGTGCACAAGAACTTGCCGGGAGTAGGGGATAGGGACTAGGGGATAGGGAGTAGGGAGTAGGCGCTCGGCATTAGGAGTTACGCGAATCGCTAGCACGCATCGTGCGGGGATCCTTTGTGCAATTCAACTCGATACAAGTTACCGCGTTTTTTGGGCTTCTGATACTCGCTGTGTTCAGTGCCCGCTGGTGGTATGAGTCGCGGTTAAGCGAGCGGACCGAATCGTACAAGGCGGATTTGGTGGGCTGGCTTTTTGTCGGGAGTATGATGCTGTCGCTTGGAGTTCTGGCGGCGCGTGGCATAGACAAATACTCGTTCCTCTTGCTAGGGATTGTGGCTGCGTTGGGTTTGGTGCGCATGGTTCCGATCGTTTGGAGTGTCTGCACGTCACTACTCCACGGGAACCGCACGATGTGGACTGTTTCTAATTCCTCCGGTTCGGGCACCGGCAAGTGTGCCGCCTGTGGCGCGCCCGTGGTCGTCGTATGGGGAGAGCCCGGCACGACTGCTTACACGTGCGAACAGTGTGGCGAGACCATGATCTGGCAATAGATATGTGGCGGCGATAGCGACCGTACGACGTGATGAACCAACTAGACGAACTCGGACGTATGCTAACCGGCCTCAAGAAATCACTCGCAACCTGCACCTCGGCCCCAAACCCCTAGCCCCAAACCCCTATCCCCTACTCATGCCGAATCTCAATAATTTTCCGAAGCTTCACAACGCGGCCTGGCCCGGCGTCGTCGGCAAAGGGCCCGATTCCGAGCCGCCGATCGAATTGGACACGATGCTCGACCTGACGGCGGCCGCCGAAGTCGACGGCGTCAAATTCGACGGCTTCGACCTCTTCCTGTTCGATCCGCACGTCAACATCGACGCCACGGACGATGAATTGAAGGAACTGGCCGACAAGGCCGCCGCCCGCAATCTGGTAATCGGCTCGGTCGTGGCGCCGATCTGGGAGCCGACCGGCGGCGGTTCGGCGATGGGCGACGAAAGCCAGCGGAAGAAGTTTCTGGAACAGGTCCGCAAGGGTTGTCAGATTGCTCGCAAGCTGCGCGATCTGGGCATTCGCCCGTACGGCGTGGTGCGGATCGACTCGTCGGCCAGCGTCGCGGATTGGGTGACCGGCGATCCGGACGCCAACTCGAAGCGGATCGCCGAGACGTTTACCGAGGCCTGCAACATCGCCGAAGACTTTGACGAACAACTGGCGGCCGAGGGCGAGATCTGCTGGGGCGGCATGCACAGTTGGCGGCGGATGCTGCAACTGCTGGAGATGGTCGGCCGGCCGCAGACCCTCGGCTTTCAGGCCGACATGGCCCACACGCTGCTCTACGTGATGGGGCACAACGCGCCGGAAGACGCGATCCTGCCGGCCGACTTCAATTGGAAGGACGAAAAGAAGCTGGAACAAGCGTTGCGCCAGCTCACGTCCTCCTTGCGGCCCTGGACGATCGACTTTCACGTCGCGCAAAACGACGCCACCGTACACGGCACCGGTTCGCATGACAAGACCGGGCGCCACTGCTTGCCGAACGATCCCAACGGCAAGCTCGACATCGTCAAGGTGGCCGGCTACTGGCTGCGCGACGATGCGAACAATCTGACCAAGAAGTTTCCGCACATCTGTTGGGACGGCTGCATGTTTCCCAACGACGTGATGATGAGTCCCAAGACCTGGAACACGATTCTGGCCACCATGATCGAGGTTCGCGAGAGTCACGGCTGGCGAGAGTAGCGGCGAGAGTGAACGATCGTAGCAATTCGCTCGCGGCGCAACGGACGGCCGCTGCCCGCGTTGCGTGCTTGTCTGGAGGTGTGTGATGAACGTCTGGCAGAAGCTTCCCTTGATGGTCCTCGTCGTCGGATTGGTATGGTTCAGCAGCGGCGAAGTCGCCCGATCGCAAGCCGAGTCGGACACTTCGGGCCCAGAGCTGATCGCGCTGATGGACAACCTGGGCGATCACTCGATGAAAGTCACGACCGCCGATCCGCTGGCCCAAAAGTACTTCGACCAGGGATTGCGGTTGATGTACGGATTCAATCATGCCGAGGCGATTCGGGCGTTTCACGCGGCGGCCAGCGTGGATCCGAAGTGCGCGATGGCCTTTTGGGGCGTTGCCCTGGCCCTGGGGCCCAACTACAACGCGCCGATGGAGCGCGAAGCGGCCGTCGAGGCCTTCGCCGCCCTCAAGCAGGCCGAGAAGCTGGCAGCCGGCGCAACGCCCAAGGAGCAGGCCTATATCGCCGCGCTGTCCAAGCGCTATACCTATCCGCCCCCGGAGGATCGCAAGCCGCTCGACGAGGCATATGCCGTGGCGATGGGCAAGCTGGCCGAGCGCTATCCCGACGACGTCGATGCCGCGACGTTGTACGCCGAGGCCATGATGGATTTGCGTCCTTGGGAACTGTGGACGGTCGACGGCAAGCCGGAGCCCGGCACCGAGACGATCCTCGCCACGCTCGAAGGCGTCTTGGCCGCGGCCCCCAACCACCCCGGCGCGAATCACTACTACATCCACGCGGTCGAATCGGCACAGCCGGAAAAGGGCCTCCCCAGCGCCCGGCGGCTGGCGACCATCGCGCCCGGCGCGGGCCACCTGGTTCATATGCCGGCCCACATCTACTTTCGCGTCGGGCGCTACGAAGATGCCTCCAACGCGAACAAGGCGGCGGCCAAGGCCGACGAGCAATACATGGCCAAGTTCAAGCCCGAAGGCATCTACCCCATGATGTACTACCCGCACAACGTTCACTTCCTGTGGGCGTCGGCGGCGATGGAGGGCAAGAGCGAAGAGGCGATCGCCGCGGCGACCAAGGTCGGCAAGATCGTCCCCCAGAAGATGGCCAAGCAGATGCCGATGCTCGAGGCATTCACGCCGACGCGTCTGTTCGCGCTGACCCGGTTTCACAAATGGGACGAGATCCTCAACGAACCGGCCCCGGATCCCGAACTGACTTACGCGACCGGCATGTGGCACTACGCCCGCGGCATGGCCTACGCGGCCAAAGGCGAGCTGAGCAAAGCGGAGGAAGAGGCCCGGCAGTTGCACCAAATCACGTTGGCCACGCCGCACGAGCGGATGGTGATGCAGCACCATGCCGACGATCTGCTCAACATCGCGGTCGACCATTTGCAGGCCACGCTGATGGCGCGGACCAGGCAGGACGCGGCGGCCGAAGAGAAGCTGCGCGACGCCGTGTCGCGCCAAGACGCCCTGCGCTACGACGAGCCGCCCCCCTGGTACTTGCCGATGCGCCAGCCGCTGGGCGCGTTCCTGTTGGCCAAGGGGCGCCCGGCCGAAGCGGAGCAGGCGTATCGCGAGGATCTGAAGAAATACCCGCACAACGGCTGGGCCTTGCACGGATTGGAAAAGAGCCTCCGCGCTCAAAACAAAAACGACGAGGCGGACGCGGTGCACGCCCGCTTCCAGAAAGCCTGGCCCAACGCCGACACGAAACCGCACTAACAACATCAAGAACATGCCCGCGCCGGTGCAATCGCTCCCGCGGTTGGCAACGCGATCGACGACGCCGACCGGCGGCGCATCATGGGGCAAACTCTCCGAATCAACGTCAGGTACCCTTTGCACGACCAAGGATCGCACAGATGTCCAAGCCGCTGAATATCGGCATGATTGGGTATGGCTTCATGGGCCGGGCCCACTCGAACGCCTATCGCCAGGTCAATAAGTTCTTCGACCTCGAGTACCAGCCCGTGCTCAAAGCGTGCTGCGCGCGCAAGAAAGAAAAGATCGCCCAGTTTGCCAAGAACTGGGGCTACGAATCGTACGAAACCGACTGGCGGGAGCTGATCGCGCGGAAAGACATCCAAGTGATCGACATCGGATCGCCCAACAACACGCACAAAGAGATCGTGCTGGCGGCGGCCGAAGCCGGCAAGATGATCCTCTGCGAAAAGCCGCTGGCCATGAACGTCGCCGAGGCGGAAGAAATGTGCCGGGCGGTCGAAAAGGCCGGCGTGCCGAACATGGTCTGGTACAACTATCGCCGCGTGCCGGCCATCTCGCTGGCCAAGCAAATCGTCGACGAAGGACGCATCGGCCGGCCGTTTCACTATCGGGCCACGTACCTGCAGGATTGGACCATCGCCACCGACGTGCCCCAGGGCGGCGCGGCGCTCTGGCGGCTCGACGTCGACGTGGCCGGTTCCGGCGTCACCGGCGACCTGCTGGCCCATTCGATCGACACGGCCGAGTGGCTCAACGGACCCATCGCCCGCGTCACCGCCGCCACCGAAACGTTCGTCAAGGAACGGGTTCACGCCGACACAGGCAAGGTGCAGCCGGTGGGCATCGACGACGCCTGCATGTTCTTGGCCGTGTTCGCCAACGGCTCGATGGGCACGTTCGAGAGCACGCGCTACGCCCGCGGCCGCAAGAACTTCAACACCTTCGAGCTCAACGGCGAAGCCGGCAGCGTCTACTTCGACCTGGAAGACGCGCAGTACTTGCAATACTTCAAGTACGCCGATCCCAAGACCAACGAGAAGATCGAAAGCCACCTGACCGGCTGGCAGAAGATCCACGTCACCAACGGCGAGCATCCCTACATGAAGCACTGGTGGGTGCCGGGCTGCACGATCGGCTACGAGCACACGTTTACCAACGCCTTGGCCGACTTCCTGCAAGGCCTCGAGTCGGGCAAGCCGGCCCAACCCGACTTCCGTAGCGGACTGCAAACCCAAAAGGTCTGCGACGCGGTGCTCAAAAGCGCCAAGACGGGCGGCTGGGTGGAGATCGCCTAGGTTGCGTCTGCGGCGAAGGTCTTAACGGTCAACGGGCCACAGCCCAACAGGGCTACTTGCGCCTGCTTCTCCACCACAACAGTCCGATCATCCCCAGCACGCCCAGCAGCAGCGTACCTGGCTCAGGGACCGTTGCCACGCGGAAGCCGGCATTTTCGAACTTGACCGACGGGTTGACGCTGACCCGGGTCGAGGACTGCAAGAGGCCCGCGCTGTCGGCGAACGAACCACCCCGCATGCCCCGAGTCGACCCGCTGAGCGCCTCGTTCCACTCCCAAACATTGCCTCCCTGGTCGAACGTCCCGTAGGGGCTGTCCGAGGCGGTGTAGGCACCGCCGTTCGTAAAATCACCTACAGCAAGATTGAAGTTCGCCGAGTTGCTTCCACCTGGAGGAGCCTCGTCCACAGGCGCCGTATCGCTGGCGGTGGGATAGTCGAAGTAGTTGCCCGTGGTGCCGTCGTTCTTGTGATACGCGGCCTTGTACCACTCGTCTTCGCTGGTCAGAAACCATATTGCGCCTGGATTGCGCGTGATGCTCAGACCGTTGCTCGGCGTCGTGGTGCCGCCAAGGAGCGTGTACGCGCCGGTTTCCGTGTCGCCTGAGCCCTGGCCGTTGTGCAGCCAGTTGGCAAAGCGGATCGAGTCGTACCAACTAACGTAGTTGACGGGCATGTTCTCGCGGCCGGCAATCGGCGCGTAGGTGTAGCTGCCACTGGAGCCGCTGCGCGTGATCCCGCCAAATCCGCCGCCCATGGACGTGTTGTAAAGGGCCAATGGATCGCTGGCGGCCTTGGCGTTGAGAAATTCGGCGTATTGGGCGTTCGTCACTTCGGTCGTGCCGATGAGATAGTCGTACCCCACAGCGCCGAACGTCCCTTGGGATTGCACTTCGCCGGCGTTACCGGCGTTGCCGACCGGCACGGTGGGAATCGTGACAGCGAAGGTGGGTATGGCCCAAAAGGCGGTGAGCAGAATAGCCAGCGCGCAGAAGGCGCTTGGTGAGATGAAACGGCAAGTTGGTTGATGCGTCATTAGCGTTTCCTCCCGGCTGGCGCGCTTGCTACGGACCGCTTCAACCCCCACGGCTCACGGGTGGGGAGAAGCGCGAGCGAAAGTATAATGTCGCGCCCCCCCCCCCTTGTCTAACAACTCTGGAAGATTTTCTGGAAATTCCTTTGAGCGAACCAGGGCCAAACCGGACGCGGATTCCGCGAGAAATCCGAGATTTCTCGCCAGCGCGGGCGGCGAGCCTGTTAAGTGCTTGTCAGGGCAAGATTCTGCGCGATCCGTGATCCACCGGCCGCGCGCATCATCGAGACGGCCGGCCGACGATCACCGCCAGCGCCGCCCTCTTGTGCGATTGGCCTGCGGCTGGCAAGGTGAATCGGTCACCGCGCTTCTGTCCTTCCAGCGAACGTGCGCTCCGATGAACTACTTCGCCCACGGGCGGCACTTTGTCGACGATCCCTACTATCTGGCCGGCACGGCCGTGCCCGACTGGCTGAACATCGTCGACCGGCGCGTGCGCATCCGCGAGCATCAGGCCGAGCCGTTCGTGGCGACCGACGACCAGCGGCTGGGGCGCGTGGCCGCCGGCATCGTCCAACATTGCCGCGACGACGCCTGGTTTCACAACACCCGGGCGTTCGCCGAACTGTCGATGTCGCTCTGCGCGATGTTGCGCGACCGGCTGCCGGCCGACGAAGGGTTCCGCCCACACTTTTTGGGGCACATCCTGGTCGAGATCCTGCTCGACGCCCAGCTGATCGCCGACGAGCCCGAGCGGTTGGACGACTATTACGCGGCGCTAGAGCGCGTGGACTCGGCCGAAATCGAACGGGCCGTGAACCGAATGAGCGCGCGGCCGACACACCGCTTGGGCAAACTCATCCCGCTGTTTTCGCGGGAGCGGTTCTTGTTTGACTACGCCGACGATGGCAAACTGTTGTTTCGCCTCAATCAGGTGATGCGCCGCGTGCGGCTGCCGTTTTTGCCGGCGGAATTGGCCACGTGGTTCGCCACGGCGCGCCGCATGGTCGCCCAGCGCAAAGACGAACTGCTGGTCGGGCCCCACGCAGGGCCGACCGACGTGTGACCCACGCGAATCGCAAACCGGCGACCGACCGAACCCTTCGCACTCCCGAGAACGAACCGAGCGAGCGACCATGAAATTCGGCATGAATCTGTTGTTGTGGTCGGGCGACCTGACCGACGATCTGGTGCCCGTCTTGGAGCAGCTCAAGGCGATGGGCTACGACGGCGTCGAGGTGCCGATGTTCGATACCGACGTTGCCAAGTATGCCCAATGGGGAAAACGGCTCGACGAACTGGGGCTGGCGCGAACGGCCGTCACGGTGCGCGGCCCCGAGGACAATCCCATCAGTCCGGACGCGAAGGTGCGCGCCGCCGGCGTGGCCGCCAACAAGCAAACGCTCGATTGCTGCCAGGCGGCCGGAATTGACCTGCTGTGCGGGCCGTATCATTCGGCGCTGGGCGAGTTCACCGGCCAAGGACCCACGCCGGACGAGTGGAAGTGGGGCGTCGATTCGATGCGGCAAACGGCCGAACACGCCCAAGCGGCCGGCGTGATGCTGGGCGTCGAGTACCTCAACCGCTTCGAGTGCTATCTGCTCAACAGCGCCGCCGACACAGTCCGCTTTGTCGAGGAGGTGGACCATCCGCACTGCCGCATGATGTACGACACGTTTCACGCCAACATCGAAGAGAAGGATCCGGCCGCGGCGATCGCGACCTGCGCGCCCTACACCGTACACGTCCATATCTCGGAAAACGATCGCAGCACGCCCGGGCAGGGCAACGTGCCGTGGGAGGCGACGTTTGCCGCGCTCAAGCAAACCGGCTACGACGGATGGCTCGTGATCGAGGCCTTCGGGCTGGCGCTGCCCGAGCTGGCGGCCGCCACTAAGATCTGGCGGCGGATGTACCAAAGCGAAGTGCAGCTAGCTCGCGACGGGCTGGCATTCATGAAGCAGCACGCTGGCTGAGCAGCCGGGGTCCGCGGCGACGCTCTCGAACGCCGCATGATCGGCCGCCTTCGCCTTGCCCGAATTGCCGCGACGGGCCTATAGTGCGGCTATGACCGCCAAGCGCGACGAAAAGAGCGAGCCCGAGGCCGAATCGCTCGGTTTGGAGGCGTTTCGCCAGCCGCCCGAGCCGGCCGGCTTGTCGCTCGAACAGCTCAGTGACGCGCTGACCGGGATGCTCCGCTCCGGCGACGATCCGTACGTCGCTGCCCGTTCGGATTCGCAGGCGGGTTCGCCGGACGAGGCAACCGCCGACGACGCGGGCGACGCGGCGGGTGACGACGCGGACTCGAGCTCCGAGGCGGACGACGCCTGCGAGATTGCGCCGCGGACGATCCTCGAAGCCATGCTCTTCGTCGGCCATCCGAAAAACGAGCCACTGGCGAGCAAGCACGTCGCCGGCATGATGCGCGGCGTGCGCCCCGCGGAAATCGACAGCCTGGTTCGCGAGTTGAACCGCGACTACGCGGCCCGCAATTGTCCGTACGTCATCGTCGCCGAAGGGGCAGGCTATCGGATGACGCTGCGCGACGAGTTTTCGCGGATGCGCGACAAGTTCTACGGCAAGGTGCGCCAGTCGCGCCTTTCGCAGCCGGCGATCGAAGTCCTGGCCGCCGTCGCCTATCACCAGCCGATGACGGCCGACGACCTGGCCAAGTTGCGCGGAATGCCCAGCGGTCACGTGCTGCTGCAGTTGGTGCGGCGCAAGTTGCTGCGCGTCGAGCGCGAAGAGGGCAAGTCGCGCAAGTCGCAATACTTCACGACCGATCGCTTCCTGCAACTGTTCGGGCTGGCCAGCCTCGATGACTTGCCGCGCAGCTCGGACTTGGAAGAAGCGTAGCCGGTCGTCGGAGGGCCCCCGGATATCTCGGCCGAGTGCGGCGGCCCGCGGGGGCAGCCACGGCGAGCCGGACCGCCCGCCGTAATCGTTTATTTCATGGGCACTTGCGGCGTCCGTCTTGAAACTGCGCAGGCGCCACCTGGCGCCATTGATAGAATGGCGGACTGTCAAAATGTCGCCGATCGACGTATTCTTGCCGGACCAGTGTGGTCGGCACGCCCAGATTCGGACGGCGGCTGAGGGGCCAGACTTTTCCTCGCAAAACGACAATAGCAATGGCGGCCTCGTTGGGCCTCCGCAGTGATCGAGCACGGTTCGTACGCCGCGGTCGAACCAACGATCCACGCCGCGATTTCGCTCTAACTGGCTGGCAGCCCACAATGGATTCTCTGCTCTGATGCGTCCACGCTCGTGGTAGACACGCACACCGCCACACCCCGCCGATCGCAATTTACGGCTTTGCGCGCCGAATCGCCAATTGTCGTGCCGTCGTTGCTGCGCTGCGACTTCGCACACCTGGCCGACGAGGTGCACCGGTTGGAAGACGCAGGCGTTCAATCGTTTCATCTCGACGTCATGGACGGTCATTTCGTGCCGAATTTGACGTATGGATTGACGATCGTTTCCACCGTGCGGCGATTGACCGAGTTACCGATCGAAACCCATTTGATGATCGCCAACCCGGAACAATTCATCGAGCAATACGTCGAGGCAGGTGCCGACGCGGTGACGTTTCACGTCGAAGCGGTTGACGACGCGCGCCCCTTGCTCGCCCGGCTGCGCTCGTTGGGTGCGGTCGCCGGGCTAGCCTACAATCCCGACACGCCGCTTGCGGCCATCGAAGGCTTGCTCGACGCCTGCGATCTCGTCCTCACGATGAGCGTGCATCCCGGATTCGGCGGGCAATCGTTCGAGGAGATTGCGCTGACGAAAATCAAGCAACTCAGCGAGCTGGTCGCTCCCGAAGTGTTCCTGGAAGTCGATGGCGGGGTCAACGCCGAGACGATCGGCCGTTGTTCACAGGCCGGCGCCCATTTGCACGTGGTCGGGTCCGCGATTTTCAGCTCCTCGGACTACCGCAACACGATCGAGAGCCTGACGCAATTGGCTCGGACTCAGGTAAGGACTCCGTAAGAAAATGGCCCGATTCGTACTGATTCGCCCCGGTTTTACTGACTACGACCAGCAGGGTCGTATTCAGGGCACACTGGATATCCCGCTGAACGATGACGGCGACGCGCAAATCCGCCAGATCATCGAAGACGTTCGTGGGCTTGGAATTACGGCCGTCTATCGCGCTCCGAGTCAGTCGGCGGAGCAAACAGCGGCAGTGATCGGTGCGGCCCTCGATGTGAAAATAAAGGAAATAGATGCTCTAAGTAATATTGATCTGGGGCTCTGGCAGGGTATGCTGGTCGAAGACGTCAAGCACAAGCAGCCCAAGGTTTTCCGGCAATGGCGCGAGCAGCCGCAGACGATCCGTCCTCCGGAGGGGGAGACGCTCGCCAGCGCTAAGTCTCGGGTCGAGGCGGCCTTGACCAAACTCGCAAAAAAGCACAAAGAGGGTACAGTCGCCCTGGTCGTTCCCGAGCCGATGGCTAGCGTCGTTCGAAGCTTCCTCGCTCAGGCGGAAATCGGGGACTTCTGGAAGAATGGCGAATTTTGTGGTAAGTGGGAGGTCATCTCGCCGGAGCCACAAGCCGCGGTTCCGGGCGAGTCGCGATAACCGGCACGAAAAATTCGTCATTTTGGGCGAGAGTTGCCGATCTCGATTGATGGCCTCCGGCTACTAACCCGTAAGCTCCGATTTTCGAAAACTCGTCTTCTGCTGCCGCCGATCAGTCCATGGCAACCAGTCAATCGTCGCCGAGTGGAACCAGCACGTCGCAGCCCGTCGCGCGCCGTCCGAAGCGTGGCGTGCCCGAGGGCCTGTGGCAGCGGTGTCCCGGATGCCAGCAGACGATCTTTCGAAAGCAGGCGGAGCGAGCTTTGGGCGTTTGCCCGGAGTGCGACTACCACTGGTACGTTTCGGCCCGTCAGCGCATCGACCAGGTGTTGGACGAGGGCACGTTCGAAGAGTGGGATGCCGACCTGGCGCCGGCCGATCCGCTTAATTTTTCCGACAAGGTGCCCTACCACAAACGGCTGAAAGACGAGCAGGCCCGGACCGGTTTGAACGACGCCGCGGTGGTTGGCTCGGGCATGATTCGTGCTCGTCGTGTCGCGTTTGGCGTGACCGACTCGGCATTCATCATGGGCAGCATGGGAGCTGTCGTCGGCGAAAAGCTGACCCGACTGGTCGAGCGAGCAACTGTGCAGCGGCTGCCGCTGATCATTATCAGCGCTTCCGGCGGGGGTGCCCGAATGCACGAAGGCATCCTCTCGCTGATGCAGATGGCCAAGGTGTCGGCGGCGCTTGCCCGATATGACGAAGCCGGCGGCCTGTTCATTTCGGTGCTGACGAATCCGACGATGGGCGGCGTGGCGGCCAGCTTCGCTTCGCTGGGCGACATCGTATTTGCAGAGCCCAAGGCCCTGATCGGCTTCGCCGGTCCGCGCACGATCCAGGCGACGATTCGCATCGAGTTGCCCAAGGGCTTTCAGACCAGCGAATTCCTGCTGGAACACGGCTTTATCGACCGCATCGTGCGTCGCAGGGATCTCAAGAGCGAAATCGCGCGGACGATCGACTACTGCGGCAAGATCAGCCGCGAAGCAAAAAGCGCTCATTAACGAAGGTCCGGCGCGGCACCCAGTGCTGCGTCGAGCCGGCCCCCGCGCGCAACGGTCTAGCCGCGGCGGCGCGCTTGCCCGAGTGCATCGTTCGGCATAGAGTAGCGCACAAGCCGCACGGTTGACTCCCCCAGACCAATCGGGAACAAACGGGAAGACAGGCGTGCCGCCGGAGCACAGAGAGCAACGCCATGGGTTTGTTGGGCAGCTTCAAAACGCTGTTCGGAGGCACGTCCAAGGTCAGCGTCAGCAGTCGTTTCGAACTGCTGCGCGAGGCCATCTCGGGCACGATGTCCACGTTCTACATGGCCCGCGACCGGTCGACGAACCAGATCGTGGGCCTGAAGATTCTGGACTTGAAAAAGACGGCCGCCCTCGAGGCCCGCTTTGTCGGCGTCGAGAAACCGACCGAGGGCGAAATCGCCGTCGCGATCGTCCACCCGAACATCGTCAAGACCTTCGAGCACGGCACGACGACCAAGGGCGAGCAATACCTGGTTATGGAGTTTCTCGACGGTCCCGGGCTGAACTCGTTGGTCGTGGGACGCAATGCCCAAATCGACGGGCGGCGGATGTCGTTAATTCGACAGATGGCCAAAGCACTCGATGCAGTCCACAAGGCGGGCTACATCCACCGCGACGTCTGCCCCCGAAACTTCGTCCTGGACAAGTCCGGCGAGTCGCTGAAGTTGATCGATTTCGGGCTGTCGGTGCCAGCGACTCCGCCCTTCATGCAGCCGGGCAATCGGACCGGTACAGCCAACTACATGGCTCCGGAGGTCGTCCGCCGGCGCCGCACCAGCCAGAAGCTTGATATTTTCGCTTTCGGCGTGACCGTGTATGAATTATGTGCCTTCGAGCTGCCCTGGCCGCGCGGGGCCGGGCTCGAGGCCATGGCTCACGGATCCCAAGAGCCGACCGACATTCGCAAGTACTGTCCCAAGATCAACAAGACGCTAGAGCGGGCCATCTCGGCGTGCATCGAGACGGCGCCGGAAGACCGGCCCGAGTCGATGGAGGAGTTTTTGAAGTTGATCAAGGGCGTCGAGCACGAATTCGATGCATAGGATGGCGGCGCGATCGCGACCCGCGTTCGCCGCATTCAAGGGAGTGATGCGATGCACAAACACGTTGTCGTGTGGTTCGCGGTCGTCAGTGCAATTTTCGTGTTGACGGGCGGCTGCTCGTTGCCGCCCGAACAGCAAGCGGTCGAAGCGGTCGAATCGGTGGGTGGCCGCGTCAAGCTTGACGCGGATGGGCAGGTCGTCGAAGTCGACGTCAGCCGGACCCCGGCCGACGATGAACTGCTGTCGTTGTTGTCCGCCTTGCCCCGCCTGACGTTGATCAATTGCAGCGAGACGCGGATCAAGGGCGACGGCCTGGCCTCCTTGAACAACCTGAAACAATTAAAGTCGCTGTACCTGGTTGGCTGCGACGTCAACGACCGGGGCGGCAGGAATCCCGAAAGCCGGGTGACGCTGGAAACATTGCACGTCGGGCGCACGCAGCTTACCGACGAAGGGCTGTCGGGGCTGCGTCACTTGACGAAGTTGCGCACGCTTTCGCTGGGGCACACCGCCGTGACCGACGCAGGGTTGATTCACCTGCGCAGCATGCACGACCTGGGCACGTTGATCCTCCACCACACGAAAGTGACCAAAGGCGGAGTCCGCGACCTGCAGCGTTCGATGCCCGACGCCCGAATCGACTTGTAGCGCGCCTACTTCGCCGCGCGCCCCGCGGGCGAGCACACAGGTTCCCGGCGTTTTTTCCACTGCGGGTTTTTTCGCGGCGGTTCTTCCGCGCATGAACCCACGACCCAGATCGTCGCTCGGCCTGGCGCCCGGGCTCTGGAACATTCCGCGGGGCTCTGCTAGAGTCTAGGGTTTCCACGATCCTACCCAGGCGACAATCTTGACCACGATGCAAGCCGCTGCCCAACCGATCGCCGGCGTCGCGCCGCCGAGCGAGCGCGAAGTGACCGTGATGACCGTCTTTCCCACGCTGGGAGCCTATCCGCCGGGCCGCTGGATGGGCCGGCTCTGTTCGATCCGCGCGGGAGTTGGGTTCTTCACGCTGGGGAAGCTGTTTGCACTGCTGCTGATTCCTGTGGCGATCGGCGTCTTTGCCTTTTCGCTGATGCCCTTCGTCATTCGCCGTTACACGCTGACGAATCGGCGGGTCGTCATTCAAAAAGGGTTGCGCGCCATCGACGAGCGCTGGGTCGATTTCGACCGCTTCGACTCGATCGAAGTCGAGGTGCTGCCGGGTCAAGAATGGTATCCCGCTGGCGACCTGATCTTTCGGCAGGGCCAGATCGAAACGTTTCGCCTGGCCGGCGTTTCACGGCCCGAGACGTTTCGTCACACGTGCCTGGGCGCACGACGCGGCTACCTTGGGGCCCGCGTCTAAACGGCACACGTCCCAACCGCCTACATGGGCCCGCCCGCCGCGCGGCAACGCCGAACACTGCATCGCAACAACCGCGCAGCCCTCGGCAGCGAATGCGCGCGGTTCAAACGCCACGCGCCAGATCCTCAAGCACGATCCGTAGCGATTTGGCGCACGTTGCCGACGGGAGGCTGGCCATGTCCGGAGCCTGGCGCGCCGTTTGGGTCACGTCGAGCGGCAAGTGCACGAACGTGGACTGCGTGCGCAGGCCCATCCGTTCGGCCAGGTAGGAAGAAAAGTAAAGCGTGGCGTTGCACAGGTAGGCCCCGGCGTGATACGAGACCTGCGCCGGGATGCCGGCCTCGTGCAGCGCGGCCGACCAACTGGCCAGCGGCAGCGTGCTGCGATAGGCGGCCGGTCCGCCGTCGACCAACGCGCGGAATTCGTCCGGCGATTGCCGGCTCGATCCACCAATGTTGATCGCAAAGGCTTCGAGCTGCACGTGGGTCGAGCCGGGGGCCTGCCCCAGATGCAGCGCGAAGTCGTAGTTCGCGCGCAGGTCGTTGGCCAACTTCTCCTTCACGGCGGCAAAGTCGACCGGGTAGAGCCGGGTCGTGATCGTGGGTTCGGCCGGCAAGTCCTTCGTCAACTGCACCAGCGCAAGCCAACTGGCGTTGGATGTCCAACAGTCGTACGGCTCGAACGCTGTGATAAGTACCGAAGCCACTGATCTGGCGCGCGGTCGTGCCGGCGACGACCCCCAGGAGCTCGTTTTGACGAAGATTTCCCCAACAATCGTAGCGGCTTGGCAACACGTTGCCCAGCGGGCGCAGCGCCGCAGCTTGTTGGCGGGGCCGGCGGCGGAACATAATCGAACGAGCGACGTTCGGGCCGCGGTGCACGACGAATCGTCGAGCGCCGATGGCGAAGCGTCGCCCGGGGCATGCCGCAGTGCGTCGGCACGATGCCGGCCGGCGCCGGCAACACGTCATGGTGATCTAACCGCGCGAGGACCGAACCGAAGTGTACGACGAGCTGGTCAATTCGCTGCGCGCGCTCGATCCAAAAGACGAGAACTACGCCTCGTCGTTCGTCGACACGCTGTTGGACGCGGCACGCTGCCGTGGCGCGAGCGATCTGCACGTGCAGCCCACGCCCGGCGGACTCGAATTGCGGTGGCGCGTCGACGGCGTGCTATCGGACTTGGGCACGTTTTCACCCGGCGAAGCGGCCAACGTCGTCGCGCGGCTTAAGGTCATGGCGGAGCTGCTGACCTATCGCTGTGACGTGCCGCAGGAGGGCCGGATCCGAACCGACAAGATCAACGCCGACGTGCGCGTTTGTACGTTTCCCACGTTGCACGGCGAGCGGGCCGTCATCCGCTTGTTCGCCCAACAGCTTCAGTTTCGCAGCCTGGCCGAGCTGCGGCTGCCGGACTCGATCGCCACGCGGTTGGGTGAATTGTTGGGCGAGACGGCCGGCGCGATCCTGGTGTGTGGGCCGGCCGGCAGCGGAAAGACGACGACGCTCTACGCGTGCCTGCACCACCTGGCGCAGCACGCGCCCGCGGCCCGAAGCATCGTCACGCTCGAAGATCCCATCGAAGTGGCGATCGACGGCGTCACGCAATCGCAGGTCAACCACAGCGCCGGCTTCGATCTGGCCGTCGGACTGCGCAGCGTGTTGCGGCAGGATCCGGAGGTGATCATGATCGGCGAGATTCGCGACGCGGCGACCGCGCAGGTAGCGATGCAAGCCGCGCTCACCGGACAATTGGTCCTCAGTTCGTTCCACGCCGGCAGCGCGGCTGAGGCAATCGGCCGGCTGATGGACATGCCGGTCGAGCCCTACATGCTGCGCAGCGGCGTGTTGGCCGTCGTCTATCAACGGCTCGTGCGCCGCTTGTGCTCTTGCGCGCGGCCCACCGAAGCACCGGATGAGCTTTTGGGTCTTGAAGTAACCGGCGCGCATGTCGCCGTTGGCTGTCAGCAGTGCGCCGGCACCGGCTACGTCGGGCGCACGCTGCTGGCCGAAATGCTCACGCTCGAACCCTGTGCGGTCGGCAATGCCGTGCTCGAGCGGGCCGACGTTGCCCAGATCGAACAGTTGGCGATTCGCGGCGGGATGGTCGATCGATGGAGCCGCGCGCTGGAAGCCGTCCAGCAAGGAATCACCAGCCCGGCCGAAGTGCGGCGCGTCTTGGGATTCGCTAGGAATCTAGCATCGTAAGCTGGAAATGCCCCAGTTCGCACGGATATACTAAGGGGCAGGTTGCGTCTCGTAAGTGGCTCGTCGGCCGAAGGGCGAGGCGTTTCGCCGCCGGGCAAGAAGGAGAATCGCAGGCGAATCCAAGAGATTCGTCGAGATTCGCCGACGCCGATCCGGCGGCCAAACGACCGCACGACGCTAGATCGCACTTACGAGACACAACCCAGCACCTCGCAGGGGCCGCGACCCCATCGGACAGAGAAGCGGTTCCCTCCGGCGGACTCCCCGGGGAACTACCGTGGCTCGCAGTATCTCGCTGGAAGAGCTGGTCGCGCTAAATGCCGAGATCGCCGGACTCGTTCGCTCGGGCGTGCCGCTCGAGTTGGGACTGGCCGGCTGGGGACGCAATTTACCGGGCAAGTTGGGTCGCGTCGCCACGCAGTTGGGCCGGTCGCTCGCCCAGGGAAAATCGCTGGCCCAGTCGCTCGACGATTCGGCCACCCGCTTCCCGCCCGTCTATGGTGCCATCGTTCGGGCCGGAGTGCGCTCGGGCCGCCTGTCGGGTGCGCTCGAATCGTTGGCCGCCAGCGCACGCCATCTGGAAGAAATGCGGCGCGGCGTTCGACTGGCGCTGTTGTACCCAATGGTACTCTTGCTGTGCGCTTACCTTGCCTTTTGGTTGGTAACGGCCCAGGTGATGCCGTCGCTGGCTTCGATCTACGAACCGCAGCCGCCGGCCCTGTTGGCCGCGTTGGCCGCGATCGGCAACTGGGCGAACACACCCGTCGCAATTCCGTGGACGCCGTACGAGATCCCAATCGCTTGGATTCCGCCGTTGCTGTTCGTCGCCGGGGTCGCGCTGGTTTGGCTGGCCAACCGCGGAACGGCGTTGCTGGGTGGCAGCGGGTTTAGTCGAGCCTTGGACTGGTTGCCCGTCGTGGGGCGGGTCGTCCGCGAAGCACGCTTGGCAGCCGTGTCCGAGATCCTCGGGATGCTGGTTGAGCAGGGCGTGGCGCTGGACGAGGCCGTCGTGCTGGCGGCTGAGTGTACGGGCGATCGCCGGATGATCCGTTCGGCGCGCTCCGTCGCGGAGGCGCTCCAGCAAGGAGGAGATCCGCCGCCGGCCGACCGCTTGATCGGCTTTCCGCCCTTGCTGGCCTGGCTGGTTTCATCCGGAGGTCGGCAGGAAACGTTCGTCGCCGTTGCCAGGCACGTCGCCGACACGTATCGGCGGCGCGTCGCGCGCGACACGCGCTGGCTGCGCGATTATCTTCCGATGTGGCTGATTGTGGTTGTCGGTGGCGGGCTGGTGGTCGTGCTAGGCATCGCAGTGTTTCTGCCGTTTAGTCAGTTGATGCAAGCTTTGGGCGAGCAGTTGGGCAATGCAATGCGGGTGAGACCGTGAACGCCTTTGGCTACATTGCCGTCGACGCATGGGGTAACTCCGTGCAAGGAACCGTCGACGCGACGGATTGGAACGCGGCACGCAAAGAGCTATCGGCCCGCGGGCTGCGCGACGTGCGGCCAGCAGAGAACGCGCCGCCAAACAACCATCCGACAGACGATGCGCCGCCACCAAGTGATGTCATTCACGACGCGCGGCCATCGATGCCGAAGCTGAGCCCTGATCAGGCGATCGAACTGGCCAACCATCTGGCCGCACTGGCCCGATCCGAACTGCCGCTGGCTGACGGGGCGCGTGCCGTCTCGCGCGAGTTGCCCTCGAGTGAACTGTCTGCCGCGCTGGCAGTGCTGGCGGCGCGGCTGGAGGCGGGCGAATCACTGGAAACGGCGCTGGAAACGATCGGAAAACGGATGCCGGCGCACATCCGCGAGCTGATGATCGCCGGCGCGCGCAGCGGGCGCCTGGCCGACACGCTCGACGCCTTGATCGCCCACGAGCGGGCTGTCAGTGATTTGGGGACTCGGCTCTGGCAAGCGATCGCCTATCCGATGGCGCTGCTAACAATATTGATTGCGTGGCTACTGCTGATGTCGCTGTGGATCGTTCCGCAAATGGAGGAAGCGTCGCTATTGGCCGACGTGGACGACGTCGGTGGGACAATGTTTGCGTATTCCTGGTCCACGGAAGACCCGACTCCGGCGACGCCGACGTACGAATCGACATTGACGGACTTTGCGTATTTGACGCCGCGGATTCTTCTGTTCGTGCTCGGTGCCGTGCTGGTGACTGTCATCGGCGCGTGGCTCATCGGCGGAGCAGCGCGGGTCAGCCTGGTTTGGCGATCCCTGCCGATCCTGGGCCCGGCGATATGGTATCGATCGTTGATCGATTTCTGTGGATTGCTCACGGTGTTTTTGAACGAGCAGTTGCCGCTGGGCAAAGCGATGCAATTGACTTCCACCGCGGCACGCGACCCGGCGATCCGGGCGGCGGTCCGACGAGCCGCCAGTGATACGAACACGGGTCGCGAGCTCGCGGCGGCGATGCGATCCGAGTCGGTATTTCCCGCGACGCTGGTCAACCTGGTCGAATGGGGCGAACACAACGACCGGCTTGTTGATTCCGTAGCCGGCGCGGGCCGGATGTTTCGGCACCGATTCGAGTCGCAGATGCGGCTGGTGCGGCTGGTGGTGCCGCCGATCGCGTTGTTGACGGTCTCTGGCTGTGCACTGTTGGTCATGTTTGGTTGGTACCGATCAATCGGTACCGCAATCAGGCTCTTATATTGATGAACCGATGGGCGCAAACGAAATCTCCGGCGTCGTGAGTGTGTTGGCGGTCGCCGTGTCGCTGCTACTGGCGGCACGTGTGTTGACGCTCGCCGCGCCTCGACCGCGCGCGGCCGAGCAGGTCTTGCGTTTCACGGCCACGGTGGTGATCGCGGCGGGATTGCTCGGCGCGTGCCTGCTTGCATTGGGCGGCTTCGGTCTGGTCGTCTGGCCGATCGTGATGATCGTTTGGGGTCGGATGGCGATCAACTACCGCACAGTCCAGAAACAAAACCTCCTTTCCGCGCTGGCAATAGCCATCGAGAACGACATGCCGGTCGCACCCATGGCGGCGGCGTTTGCCAATGAGCAGGAGGGCGGATTCAGCGCAAAGGCCCAACGATTGGCCGACGATCTTCAGCGCGGAGCACCGGTCGGCGACGTGCTGCGGCGTTCGCGCCAGGCCCTGCCGCGCGAAAGCGCGCTGGCGGCCGACATCGGCATGGAGACCGGCGACATGTCGGCGGCGCTCGACGCCGCGATCTACCGCGGGTCGTTCGATCGCACATGGCTCCAACCGGTGATCGGGCGGCTGCTGTACCTGCTCATTGCGCTGGGTGCCTTCATCGCAACGCTTTCTTTCATGAATTTCAGAATCACCCCGGTGATGAGCCAAATTCAATCGGACTTTCGCGCGCGCGATCTCTCGCCCATAGGCCCATCGGCCACGACGAACTTTGCCGCACTGGCATACGATTATCTGCCCGAACCGGTGGCGGACTGGTTGGCGTTTAACCTGCCGACCGGCGTGCTCACCGGCAGTGGTGTGCCGGAGCTGCTGTTGGTCGTGTCGAGCCTATTGGGCCTGCTCGTGCTGTTTGTCATTGGCTACGGCTGGCTGCAGTGGCGCGGTACGCTGATGCCGCGGCTCCCCTGGCTGCGGCGAATCATCAACTGGATGGACGCCGGGCCCATGTTGCGGATGCTGGCCCTGGCCGCCCGACGCCAGCGCCCGCTGGTGGGCACGCTGGTCGCGTTTGCCCGATCGCACCCCAAGTGGACCGTCCGCCGCAGAATCCGGCGCGTCGTCCGTGCGATCGACAACGGCACTCCCTGGTACGACGCCATGCGGCGGACCGGATTGCTCACCAAGACCGACACCGCGATCCTGGCCGCGGCCGGGTACAGCGGGAACTTGCCCTGGGCGCTCGACGAAATGGCCGACAGTTTCGATCGACGGGCTACCTACCGGATGCAGGCCGTGGCCCAAACGCTCGTGCCCCTGGTCATGTTATGGTTGGGATTGGCAACGGCCGTGCTATACGTTCAGTCCTTCGAGCCACTGACCGAGTTGATCTTGCACTTGAGTTAAACGGCTGGCCGCTTGTGCCGCCGACGAACTAGACAGTCGACGATCGATGAAACGCAACCGACGAGGCGTGATGCTGATCGAAGCGGCCGTTGCCGGCGCGCTGCTGGCCGTGCTGACCCTGGTCGCGGTGCGCGTGTTGGCGGCGGCCTCGCTCGAGCGGCGTCGGGTCGACCAACAGGTCATTGCCTTGCAAGAAGCGGCCGGCGCGATGCAGCGCGTCACGGCACTTCCCTGGGACGAGTTGACCGCCGAGCGGCTCGCCGAAGTCCGGCTCTCCGAGGGCGCGCCGCGGGCGCTGCCCGGCGCGGAACTGCGTTGGACGGTGGAGCCGACCGAAGCGGTGCCGGCGGCAAAGCACATTCATGTCCAGCTTTCCTGGCAAAGCCCCAACGGCGCGCCGCAACGCCCGGTGCGCTTGGACTATTGGGCTTTTGCGCCCGCCGGCACGACGACCGAGACCGCCGAAGGAGATGCGCCATGATCCGCCGCCCGCCTGCTGCCGGGATGTCGCTGATCGAGTTGATGGTCGTGATGGCGATCGGCGCCATGATTCTCGGCGCTGCCATGGCGATGCTGCTACGCGCGGTGTCGCTGCAAACCACGGCCATCGACCACTATGCCGGTACGGTAGCGCTGGCCCGACTCGGACAAGAGTTGCGTGGCGACGCGCACGCGGCACGAACAATAACCGCCACGGCAGAAGGCGAAGCCGCGCGGCTAACGTTCGAACTGCTCAGCGGCCGCAGGGCCGAATACGAAATCGTGCCAGCCGGGATCCGCAGGGTCGTGTCGGGCGGCAGCAAACCGATGCTGAACGACTTGTACGTGCTGCGGGGAACCCAGGCACTCAAGCTGCGGGCCGAGGACGACGGCCGAAGTGCGTCGGTCGTGCTGGCAAGAGTCGAGCCGGTGCCCGGCCACGAAGCAGTGATCGGCAGTCCCTTCGAGATAACCGCCGTGATTCCCGCGCGGCGCGATCCCGCCCCGCCGAGTCCGTAACGAGCACCAGCCATGAACACGATAAACAACCACTCCGATCGACGCGCCCGGCGCCACCGTCGCGGCTACGTGTTGATCGCAACCATCATCTGCTTGTCCGTGGTGATGGTACTGGTCACGGCCTGGGTCCGCACGGTGGTGCGCGAGCACCAGTTCGTGCAGACGGAAGTCCGCGCAGTGCGGGCCGAGTACCTGGCCGCTTCGGGCGTCGAACGTGGATTGGCAAGACTGGCCGCCGATCCGGACTACACCGGCGAGACCTGGCGCATCGATCCGCAGACGCTCGGCGCCCGCGACGCGGCGAGCGTGGCGATTGAAGTGGTGCCGGCTGCGGATGATACGACGGCGCGTCGTATCCGCGCGGTGGCCGACTTTCCGGACCAGGGGCCGACGCGCGTCCGGCGTACCCGAGAGACAGGGATTCCCATGCCAATCAACGAGGAGCCATCATGAACCGTCGATCCAAGCTCGGTTTCACGCTTGTCGAGCTGCTGGTGGTGATCGCCATCATCGGCGTGTTGGTGGCGATGGCGATTCCGGCGGTGCAATCGAGCCGCGAAATGGGGCGCCGCGCCATCTGCCAAACGCACCTGGGCCAAATCATGCTCGCCGTGCAGAGCTACGAAAACGCCTTCGAGTCGCTGCCAGCCGGCGTGGTCAACCCCGACGGGCCGATTCGCAACGAAGCGGTCGGACTGCACCAGGGTTGGCTGATTCAGTTGTTGCCCTACTTGGATGAATCGAATGCCTATCGGGCGATCGACTTTTCCAAGAGCGTCTACGCGCCCGAGAATGCCGCCGTGCGCGAGCTTTCGCCCGCCGTGTTTCTGTGTCCGTCCGATCCGCTCGAAGATCGCGGCAAGAGCAACTACGCCGGGTGCCAGAATGACGTCGAAGCCCCCATCGCGGCCGACAACCAGGGCGTGCTGTATCTCAACAGCGCAATTCGCCGTAGCGACATCTTTGACGGTGCCGCCTACACGATCTTCCTTGGCGAGAAGCGTATTCCGGCCGGCGATCTTGGATGGATGTCGGGAACGCGGGCCACGCTGCGCAATACCGGATTGCCGCCGAACGCCGTGCGCGAGATTTACCGCAATACCAAGTCGGCCAAGTCGGGCAACGCCGATCAGGCCGATACCGATGCACCGCAAGACGCTACGGCAAACGACAATGCACCGGACGATGCTGCGGCCGAGCCGGCGGGCGACTCCGATGCAAACACGGACGACAACGCCGACACGAAGGAATCGAATCTCCTTTACGTCGGCGGATTCGGCAGCAGTCACATCGGCGGCGTGTTCGTCGGCTTCGGCGATTCGAGCGTTCGCTATATCATCGACGAAATTGATTTAACGCTCTGGCATCGGATGGGCAACCGGGCCGACGGCAAACTCGTGGACATCGACTTCCAGGTAGATTAGTTCGTGTCGCGTCACTGGCTCGTCGGCTAGCCGGCGATGACGTTCGCGCTAGAAGGGCACAACCGTGCAGCGCACGTACTCGATTGGAACGCTGTTGTTGATCATGACCATCGTCGCCGTTGGGCTGGCCGGTCTGCGCAGTATTCAACAGCAAGACTCGACGGACGCGACGCGGGCGGCGATCGTCCAGGCGATCATCAGCGGCCTGGCCGGCGCGGCATTTGGGTTTGTGCTGACGAAATGGAACGGCGCCACGCCGATCTGGCGGTTGGGGGGCTGGGCACGGCTGCTGCTCGGCGCCGTGTGGGGAGGTTTCTTGGGCGCGGCCGCCGGCGCCCGTGCCCTCACGCGTGTCGATGGCGAGTCGCTGGTGCTGACGCCGGTTCTGATCGTCGGCGGTGCCGTTCTATTCGTTCTGGTACAGCGGCTGTCCGTCCGCGGCACCGCGCCGGACCACGATCCGGGCGCATAAAAAACCCACTCGCGAGACCGCCACGAGTGGGACCGGGGCGCCGCATTCGCGACTCGCTCGGTTTTGGCACGCCGGCCCAACTTGGTAGGGAATTGAGCCGGGGCGAAGCTCCGCCGCTCGGTTGGGCGGCAGGGAGGCGAGACGAGTGGCGTGTGGGTGGCATCCGCCACACAGGCAACGACTGTTCTTCCTCCCTGTACCATTAAGGTGCGAATGCGGCGGAAACCGGACGTACTTTTTGATGCGATCGCAAGATTTTTCTACTTCAAAGGAGATTTACCATACCCCTCTATAGAGGCAATTCGGTGTTCCGTCAACAAAAAGAAGCATTTCCGCGCGGCCACCGACCGCGCGAAAATGCTTCAGGATTTCTCGACGATCGTAACGCCGTGGCCCGGGAATCGGCCGATTCGCGGCCGGACCGCACGCCCGGTCCTAGCGGACCAGACCTGCATCGCGGCGGGCCTTTTCGATCCACAGCCGCGAGCGGCCTTGGACGCGCTCCATCCGCCGGCCCCAGTTCTTGATCGGCTGGCGAAGTTCGGCCTCGACGGCCATTTGGCGCGCCTCGACGCCCGCCTCGGCGCCGTAAAGGTCGTGCAGCGTCAACGCCCGGTAGTAATGGTACATGGCATTGTCGGGCTCGGCGGCCGATGCGGCCTCGAACTGGCTGGCCGCTTCGGTCAGCGATCCGCGACGGAAGTTCTCCACGCCGCGCTCGAAGTCGGCCGAACCGTCAGCCTGCTGGTTGCGCAATCCGGCCAGCAACACCAACGGCCGCCGCACGGAGGCGGATTGATCAACCGGCATCGGCGGAGAGTCGTCGCCCGCGGCCGGACCGTCGTAGATCACTTCTCCGGAGTCGCCGTCGGTCGTGCAGTTGGCGCAGCCCGAGGTGCATCCGCTGCCACAGCCGTCGCCGCAACCGCCGCAGCCCATGCCGCAACCATCGAAGCAGCTACCGCAACCGTTGAAGCATCCGCTGAAGCAACCACCAAAGCAGCTACTACCGCGCATCGCGCGTTTCCAGGCTTTGTGTGCCGCCCAGCGACTGCCCAATTTGCAACAGCCGTGCCACTTGCCACAACCGTGGCCGTAGCCGCAGCCGCCGTAACCGCATCCACCATATCCGCATCCGCCGTAGCCGCATCCGCCGTAGCCACCGCATCCAATCCGACAGTAGCCAAAGCCGCCGTAGTAGCCGCTGGCCACGTAGGGGACGATGCAGGCGCCGCACGGACCGCAACTTGGATAATACGCGCCGTACCACACCGGAACTGAGCGATACCGGTGGCAGAAGGCTTCTGCGCTGGCGGACACGCTGACGACGACGACGGCCGCCATCGCAGCGACGGCCCAAACCTTTTGTTTCCGCATGATGTAACTCCCAATCGTAAAGTGCCCGCCAAGTACGAAATCGGCGCACTCGCTACATCGACGCAAGCTTGCCCGATCCTTGATCATTGCCACCCAAGGTGCGATCGTGCGGCCGGGCGTCACGATCATTCGCGCCAACCGTCACGTTCCGAAGATGTGGATTGCCCGACAACTGTGGCGGCGAGGCAGCAACCAGCGGGCAGGCCGAACGACCTGTCCGATCAACCGTTCGCGGGATCGGCCCAGACCGACGACGCGGATCTCGGCCACATGCGCGAAACGCGTGACGCAACAGCCCAGATCGCGCGCGAACGGACGTCACGCGCAGCGCAGCAGATCAGCGCGCAGCTCGCGCGCGTTCGGTCGATGCCGCACAGCAATCAGCCGAAAACATGCGTGAATCGGCGTCGCGGCGACTCAGTCTTGGGCGGGCTGGCGCGGCTTGTAAGCGCCCAGGTTGGTCAGGAACTCGGCCACCCGCTCCTGAACTTCCGGCGTCTGGCGCACCATCACGTAGTTGCCCGCTGCGTAGATCGGCGGAATACCAAACGGTCCGCAGCACGTTCCGCAACTGTCGGCTGAGACGGCCTGCGGGATCATCGCCACCAGGTGTTGCGGGCAAAAGCCAGGCTCCACGCGATACGACTTGGTGACCGGGGGCGGACACAACGGATAGCCCGAACCGGAAACGGCGGCCGAACTGAACGGCGCGGCGGACGCGGCGACCGGCATCATTGCCAACGCCAGAACCGCCAAGACGCGAATCCTTGCAGTAGATGTCACAATCGTTCTCCTTTGTGACGTGGGGGAGGGAGACTTTGGGAGGGCTACCTTACTCTACCACGTTTTTCCGCGCGGCCGTTCGGCGACGCCCCGATCGGACGCAATCTAATGCGGATACGACACGTCCGTTTGCCGGACGATCCGGTTAGGGAAACTTGACGGCCGTCGTGGCGCGACCGGCTCTCACGAACGGCGTGCCGGGGCCAAGTGCAGCTGTGGCAACCCGCCATCGCCGGCCCGCTGTCACTCCCCGCGCGGCTTTGGCTGGGCCTGCTGGTACTCCTCAGCCGACACCTCGCGCCGTCGATGCAGCAACACGTGACCACCCTTCATGCCGCCCACCACGATGTCCGGCAGCCGATCCTGGTTGACGTCGGCCACCGTGATCTGGCGGCCAATGCCGTCGGAGGTGCCGCAAACATCGGCGTGACTTCCGGCTGCCCGATAGTTGGCTGTCCTTTTCAGTCATCACCCATCCTATCCTGCGGAACCGGGCTCGTGTTGCCGAGTCGATTAACATCGGGCATCGGCTTGCCGATAACCAAATAGCTCGCATAGATAAACGGTGTATCTAAGATCGCGACCACGAGCTTGATCAAGTATCCAGTCGCGATAATGTTCAGCAATGTCGCAAACGGCACAGTACCCCCAAACGCCAATGAAAAGAAAACGATGCTATCGATGAGTTGCGATACGATCGTACTCAAGTTGTTCCGTAGCCAAAGAAACCGCCCGCCCGTTTGCTGGTGGATGAAATGAAAAAACCAGACGTCGAAGGACTGAGCAATCGCATATGCGACGAAGGATGCCGCCGCAATTCGTGGAACTGCGTTGAATAGGGTTGTCATCGCGTTAGAAACCGGCTCACTGTCCTCAATTGGCGTGAATTGCAGCACGCACTGTCCCATGACGACGAACAATACCAAGCCAACAAACCCCATCGCAATTGACCGATATCCGTAGCGCTTTCCGTGGTGCTCGGTCAATATGTCAGTGGCGATAAAAATCGCCGCGTAGAAGCTGTTTGACACGTTCGTAACCAGGCCAAATATGGGAATGAGTTTTGCAGCAAACGTCGACACAAGTACGATATTGACGACAATGACTACGTAGACCCACGGACGCCCCAGGCGCCATGCAAGCAATACAAAAAACAAGTCAAGCATAGTAACAAGCAGGAACCACAACTCGTTCATGAGTATCGCTCCAGAACTCGATGCGCCACGATTCACCCTTCACCAGAAACACGCCATCTGTACACCCACCCTGCAACGCGGGTTAAGGCGGACGTTGGCAAGAGCAAAAAGACGAGCGCCGGTAAAGCAAGGCCAAGCAGCGGGGCGCCGCCAAATGCCGCGCGCGGAAGATTTAGTGGAACGCCAGAAACGTAAACAACCAACGCCAAAGAGAGGACTAAGACCAGCGCAAATAATCCGCGATGCCACCTTCTTACACTGCCAGATAGTTGTATAAGCACAACGAAACCGATTGTTGCTGCAGCGAATCCTCCCGAAAAACTTCCGAAGCTTTTGGCGATCCAGGCAGAAATCACGTCTTCTTGTTCTTGGAAGGTTAGGCGTGCGGCGTCCAATTTCAGCGTCGGCGGTTTGAGCGTATAAGTGTTTCCGCGGCTGCGCTGCCAACCCGTGGTACTGTCCGTGATTATCGTTACCCAATCTGGGCACTCGGCCGTAATCTCTGTGACCGTCGCGTAGACGACACCATCCGCGCCGTCCGCAAGTCTCGATAGCGTATGCTCAGGACTGGCGTATACAAGCTCGTATTGCGGTGGATAGGATTGGGACTGGATCAGAATGCCCGGAACCCGCAGTTCAACAGTGCCGGTTGTTTCAGCCCGTCTGAGAGTTAGACCTAGCCAAAGTTCCTGACTTTGCTGTTGGACGACAAACCAACCGGTTAAATGTGGCTGGATCGTGCCGAGGTCAGCTGCTTGAACAGTTTCGACCGCACGCGGCGAGCCTGCCTGGGCGAGATTCAAGGATGCGACGACTAGTTGATCTTCGGCCACGTCTCGGCGATAGAATTCCAGTCGTACGATGCTACTGTCTAGGGCGGACGTGAACCTAATGTGAACACGGGCGGTTACCGTTTTCTTCTGAGCCTGAGGGGCGTTATTGATCGCCACCGCGGCACACGGCAAAAGTGCAAGTGCGGTACAGATGACTGCTGATCGCCACATGGTGATTTCTCGCCTGAGGACTTAGCAATTCGCCGCATCGGCGAAAGACGCGCGGTAAATTATGCCGATTGCGACAACACAATTTGTGTCGTGGTAGTCTCAACTGACTGGTTTCAATCAATGAGTGCAGCCGAGTATCGGCACTCTGTACTGTCGGGCAAGGTCACATCAAGCTTGTAGTGCAACTCCAGACAACTCCCCTTGGTCGCACGATAGCGAGAGCGAGTGTCATGGTCATCACGATGCATAGCAATGAATGCAACGTCTTTTATCCTCGGGACTCGATTCAGTACCAGTCGCAGGCACCTGCCCGAGCAGTGGTGACGGGGTAAACAACCGAGCCGGCCGGCCCCGCCTCGTGGTTTCTGAGAGGCACCGCATCGAATCGCGACGACACTTCAGCTTGTTGACAGGTAGTTATCATTGAACCGCGAACAATATGCCATAAGAGATGGCCCCAGCGGACCCCCCGTAAGTAGAGCCGGTCTGAAGAGCACGATCAAGCGTCTGGAGCAAAATACACAAGCGCGGGTGCCATACGCCTTCGGGAGGGTAGTTGCCCTGAAACGACGCGAACTCGACGATATGCGAATGTCAAGAGGAAAGCAGCGGGCACGTTGCGCCGAACAAGACGTTCATGCGGTTTTCGCGGCAGCTTTTTTCACTCCCCGCGCGGCTTTGGCTGGGCCTGCTGGTACTCCTCAGACGACACTTCGCGCCGCCGATGCAGCAACACGTGGCCCCCCTTCATGCCGCCCACCACGATGTCCGGCAGCCGATCCTGGTTGACGTCGGCCACGGTGATCTGACGGCCAATGCCCGTATCGTCGGCCGCCCGATACGGAACCCAATCCACTTTGTCAGGCCCGCGCACCAACTTGAACCAATAGACCACCGCGCCGGCGTCCCACATGGGACTTTGCGTGTGATGCGACCAATAGGTCTTGCCGGTGACGATGTCTTTCAACCCGTCGCCGTCGATATCGGCCAGATGCACCGAGTGCGGTTCGCTGAACACCAGCCCGTAGCGGTTCTCTTCGGGCTTGCTCCCCATGATCGAGTGCATCCGAAAGGTGATCTTTTCGCCGTCGCTCAGTTGCTCGTGCCAGGCCAGGCCGAAGTCGTGCGCGGCCAGGCTGGTGATGACGTCGTTGTCGCCGTCGCCGTCCACGTCATAGGCATACATCTCCGCTCCACCCGGCCGTGCGAAGCGCACCTTGTGGAACGTCCATTGCGGATCGGCCGACAGTTCGGCTGGCTGAGCGAACCATCCGTCACGGGTAATGATGTCGGCGCGCCCGTCGCCGTTGATGTCGCCAACGCCAAGTCCGTGGCCGAACGGCTTGGGCGCCTTGATTTCGTCGATGTTCGAAACGTTGTGAAACGTCCACGTCGAGAACGGCTGCTGCCAATCGATCGTTGCGTAGCCGAAATATTCGTCGTGCGTGCAGACGAGCTCCGGACGTGCGTCGCCGACCAGGTCGAGCAATTGCGGCGCCTCGTTGCAGACCGAGTCGATCACTTCGTGGCGCGGCCAGTGCGCGTCGAGCCGGTCCGGCCCCGGATTCTCGTAGACGTAGCCCGGCTTACCCGGAAAGCCGACGACGAAGATGTCGTTGTCCTTGTCGCCGTCGAAGTCATAGACCCAATGGAAGAAATGGTCGGCGTAGCGCTGGCGGGGTTGCGCCTTGGGGGGATAGATCGCGTGCTTCTCGGTGAAGTCTGGACCGGCGTACCAGAACGGACCGTACACGGCGTCCACGTTTCCGTCGCCGTCAATGTCGCCGACGTTGGCGCCTTCGGAGTAATAGACATCGGTCAACGGGACGACGTCGAACGAGTGCAGAACGTGCTCGGCGGCCATCGCCGCACCGGCGATGCAAGCGATCGTCGCGGCGGACCAAAAGCAAACAAATCGCATGCGAAAACTCCCGGCGCAGATGGATGGCGTGGTTCGCCCAGCCAGAATCGGCCAAGCCGTGTCTCACTGTGTCACAGCCGGCGTGCGGTGTCAAACTGCTGTCCGGCATGCGCCGCGCTGCATCGCGCTCCGCGAAGGACTCCGCCCACGAGCCGTCGGAAGTTGGTGCGCCGGCCCGTCAGGTGGGCAGTTCGGGCAGCGTGTCCGGGCAGGTGTGCACGAAGCGATACGGCTTTTCAGCCCAGGCGCCGGCGTAGTCGATGCCGATCCGCGGCGTGCGCTTGAGCGTCCCGCGAGCAATTCGAATGCCCCGGTCCTCGATCCACAATCCCGAGGCACGCGCGCTCTCGCGCGCGTTGAACCGCTTGTCGATCGAAAGCGCTTTGGTCAACTTCGCCGGACCGTCCCACACACCGGCGCCCCGGATCAACACGGCCGCGGGATAGTCGACGTCGTTCGTCACGACGTTGAGCATCCAGTGAATCCCGTACACGAAGTAGACGTACCAGCAGCCCGCCGGGCCGAACATCACTTCGGTGCGCGGCGTACGGCCTTTCGCGGCGTGGCACGCCAGATCGTGCGGGCCCGTATAGGCCTCCGTCTCGTGAATCACCGCGGCCAGCGTACGGCTGCCGCTGCGGCGCACGAGCACCTTGCCAATCAGTTGCCGCGCCACCACCAGCGCCGGCCGGCGAAAGAACGCGCGCGGCAGAACGCGCGCTTCCAGCGGCCGTGCCGCGTCGGAACGCACGTCAGACTCGCGGCGAGTCGCGCTCACGGCGACGGCTTCGGCCGGGCTTGCGTCAGTGCCAACAGCGCGTACCCGGTGACCAGGTTCGGATTGCCTTCCATCCACCGCGCATTTTCGTTCACCCAGGAACCGTTTTCCTGCTGTCGCTTGGCCAGCGTACGGATCAAGTCGGCCCGCCAGTCGTGCTTGGTGCCCGCGTCGTCGACGAACCGGTCAAGGCCCACCGCGTCGAGCGCGCGGGCGAACGTCTGATAGTAATAGAACAGCCCGGCGTCGCCCATTCCGGGATTCTCGTCAAGCGTGTAGTGCTGTGCTAACCACGACAGCGCGGCGCTGACCCGCGGATCGTCCGGCGTGAGTCCGGCATAGATCATGCTCTTCAGCCCGGCATAGGTCATCGACCCGTAACTGCGCAACCCGCCGTTGCTGGTCTGGCCGGCCTGGCTGGTGCCGCCGGCCGCCGGCGTGTAGTAGAAGCCGCCGTCATTGACCTTGGCTGCAAACGGCGTGGTGTTGTTCTCCGTCTCCAGGTTCTGGCAGCGCGAAACGAAGACCAGCGCCTTCTGCACGGCTTCGTCGTCCGCCCCGGCGCCGACCGACTTCAGCGCATCGAGCAAGAACGTGGTGTTCGACAGATCAGGCCGCTGATGGCCGCCGTATCCGGCTCCACCGTAGTTGACGCTCGATTTTTCGTGCCCTTCGCCGTCGTCCCACTGCAAGTTCCGCACGAAGCGTTCGGCGTTGGCCAGCAGTTTGTCGTAGCGGCCGTCACGGTTGGCCGCCTCGAAGCACTGAATCGCGATGCACGTTTCGTAATTCTGGTGATTCGATCCCTCGGGATAGATTCCCCCGTCCGCGTGGACGAACTGTTCGACGTAGTCGAGCGAGCGGGCCACGAGCGGATCGTCGGCCGAGCGGCCGGTCTTGAGAATGGCCGTGGCGACCAGCGCGGTCACGGCGGGGCCCGCTTCGGCGCTGAACGATCCATCAGCGGCCTGGCTGCCGTGCAAGAACTCGATCGCCTTGTTGACCGTCTGCTCGTATGTCTTGCCTGCCGCCTGGGCGTTGTCTTCGGCATGTGCCAGCGTCACGGTCATCGGCATGGCCAAACAAAAAGCGCCGGCAAACAGCAATCCGGTACGGATTCGATAGCTCATGAAACCTGTTCCTGTGTGAGGGATGTTCCGTCGAGCGCCCCGCGGATCCACGCGTTAAGGCGATGCCCTCGGCTGGGCGAAGGCGTGCTCTGGCACGACAGTGGCCCGGCCGCACCGCTGGTAGCGCCGGCGCCCGTCAGCCGTCTGCCCGAATTGTTGCACAGGGCCTAAAGCCGGACAAGAGATCGCCCGCCGTCGCGTCAGTTCTGCACGGCATTGACGACCATAAACACAAACCATGCCAGCAGCAGCAGGACGGCCACGGCCAACAACCAAGGACGTTTGCGAGCCGGCGGAATCGGCGGCGGTTGGTTCGATTGGGTTGCCGGCGATTCGGCGTCAGCGGCGGATTGGCGGCCTGCGCGTGCCATGCGACTCTGCGTTGCGTTCCTTCGGCGCGCTCGACGCGCGCCGGCGCGAACATCCATGTCTGAACTAGCTAACTGTCGGCAGGCCCGATCTTGAAGCTCTGCCGCAGTCCCGTCTCGAAGTCGAACACGTCGTCGAAGTCCTCGCGCCGATCGCTGGTCGTTTTCCGCATCTGGCCGATGCTGATCAGGTTGAATACGATCTCGCCAAAGTCGCCCGTGCTGTTGACGCCCCAACTATTGAGCACGCACTTGGCCATGAAGCCGTACTGGTCCAGCGCGTATTGCCGGATCGCCTCGCAAAGCTGTTGGCCGGTCAGGTGCCGCTCCTGTTCGTGGGTCTCTTCCTCCGATTCGCCCTCTTCGACTTCCGACGTGTGTTCGGTGCCCAGCCCGAGTTTCGTATGCGCATAGTTAAGTGCCTCGAACACGAACGCGTAGGCGTCGATCTTGTAGCGTCGATCTTTTTCGAGCAGTTTCGCGATCGGATGGGTTGGATCAAGCATCGAAGGTGGGCGAAGTTGAATCGAGGTCGGATGGTGCTAAGCGGCGTGTGCCAGTGCGGCGTGTGCCCGTATGGCGACGACCATGGTTGCACATCGTAGCGGGAGGTTGCAAGCGGCAACGCCACCGAAACGGCCGAGTTTTACGGCGATGGCCGAGCCGCTACGAGGAATTTTCCTTTGGCCGGTTGCGTCCGCCCCCGCCCCGCTTAAGCACGGTGACGACTTCACTGGAGTCGATCAGCACCCGGCGATGGTCCTCGGTTTCGACCAGGATCTGCCCGGCCAGAATCTCCTGTGCCAGCACCCTGGCCCGGCCGCGCGAGGTGACCACGTCGGATCCCAACGGCGGCAGCTCCTTCCGCAGGGCCTCGTACGTGTCGTATTCGTATCGCAAGCAGCACTTCAGCCGCCCACAACGGCCGGAAATTTTCGTCGGGTCCAGCGTGGCCTTTTGGATCTTGGCCATTTTCATCGACACCGGCGGCATCTCGCTCAGGTGCGTATTGCAGCAGACCGGCTTGCCGCAGTCGCCGTAATCGGCCAAGACCTTGGCTTCGTCCCGAACGCCGATCTGGCGCATCTCGACCCGCGTCTGAAACTCGCCCGCCAGTTGCCGCACCAGCTCGCGAAAGTCGACGCGGTTTTCGGCCAGGTAGTAGACCACGACCCGTTCGCCGCCGAACAGGTGCTCGACGTCGACCAGTTGCATGTCGAGTTTGTGTTCTTCGATCAGCCGGCGACAAGTTTGATATTCTTGCCGCGCTTGATCCAGCAACCGCGAGCGGTCGTTGACGTCGTCGTCGGTCATCGCGCGCAGGATCTGGCCCGTGCCCGGGTCCTTGATTTGTTCGATCGCCTCCGGCGTGGCTTCGCACAGCACCACGCCGGTCTCCATTCCGCGATCGGTGCGAACCACGACCTCGGTTTCGCGCTGATAGGTCGTATCACGTCCGGAGGAATAGACCCCCAGCGCTCGCATCACCCCGGTGCGTACGACGTATTTCGGCATGGGCCGCGCGTCTCCAGCCACGAAAGGGTGCCAAGGCGCCGCAGTCGGCCGCGCCGCCGAGAACTTCGCCGCGCGCCGCCGATCGAAAAGCGCTTCAATACCAACAGTCGTCAGTATCAGTATAGTGCCCCGCGGGCCACGCGGCCAAGGCGAGCGGCGCTCGTGGCCATCGTCGAACGCGACCGTCCGAAGACGCTACTCCGCCGGCGCCCCGCATCCTTCCCGCCCACGCTGGTAGCCCAACGCCACGGTCGACTACAATACGGCCGATGGGTCTACTGGATTTAATTCTCGGGCGAGACGAATCGCACCATTGGGGTCCACAGCGCGTGGAACAGGTGGTCGATTTTACCGCGCGGCCGGCCGTTTCCGGCGTCGCACTGGGGGCCTCGTTGCGCGCCTTGCAGCCGTTGGGACGCCCCAGCAATCGCCGCCCCATCGCGTCGTTCCGCTTCGTCTATGCCGACGCCGGGCTGGTCATCGAAACCGAACAAGACGTCGTCAGCGACTTCGAGATTCTGCTCGGACCGCTCGAAGGGGAATCCGAGCGGAGGCCGGCCCACTACGTGATTCGCTTTCCCGGCGGACAGTCGCTCACCGCCGACGAATCGACCACGATCGACCAGTTCGCGCGATTTCTCGGCGAACCCGAGAGCATCGACACCGACGAGGAGGACGAGGAAACCATCGCGACTTTCACGCGCCACGACCACTCGCTGCAGCTAGAAGCCGGCCTGGACGGCCGCGTCAAAAATCTGATCATCACCGGCGAAATGTAGCCCCGTGGCGGCGCTGCCAAACCGAGGGATCGGCACGGGTTCGATCATTCTTGTTTAAGCCACGTGCACGAAGTTTCACGGCGCGCTTTGCCGCGCGGCCCACGATTCGAACATGCGAAACCACCAACAGACCTTCGACCAGCTACGAGCGCACGCCCGCGATACCGCCCTGCTGGCCGCCACCCAAGCGGCGCTCGAGTGGGATGAGCATACGAAGATGCCGCCGGCGGCCGCGGAGTTTCGGGCCGAACAACTGACGCTGCTGGCCGGCATGATCCACCAGCGCCGAACCGATCCCAAGCTCGGCGACTGGCTGGCCGAACTGGCCGACAGTCCGCTGGCGGCCGAGCCGCACAGCGAAACCGGCACGACGATCCGCCAGCTCCGCCGTGAGCACGACAAGCACGTAAAGCTGCCGCAGTCGCTCGTCGAGGAACTGGCCCGCACCGCCTCGCTGGCGCAACACGCCTGGCAGCAGCCACGAACCAAAGACGACTACGCCTCATTCGCGCCGCACCTGGCCAAGACGTTCGAGTTGAAGCGCGCGCAAGCCGAAGCATTGGGCTACGACGATTCGCCGTACGATCCACTGCTCGACGACTTCGAGCCGCAGGAGCGCACCGCGAACGTGGCGGCCGTACTGTCCGAGTTGCGCGAGGCGCTGATTCCGCTGGTGGCCGAGATCGCCGGCAGCCAGCGCCGGCCGGACGTGCAGATCCTCGCGCGGCGCTACCCGATCGACGTGCAGGAGCAGTTCGCCAAGCAAGCTTCCGCGGCGATCGGCTTTTCGTACGAGCGGGGGCGGCTCGACGTCACGGCCCATCCGTTCTGCACCGGGCTCGGCCCGAACGATTGCCGCATCACCACCCGTTACGACGAGCGGCACTTCAACTCGGCCTTCTTCGGCACCCTGCACGAAGCCGGGCACGGCATCTACGACCAGGGCCTGCCCGGCGATTGGTACGGCCTGCCGCCGGGCGAAGCCGTCTCGCTGGGCATCCACGAATCGCAGTCGCGCATGTGGGAGAACCTGGTCGGCCGCAGCCGCGCGTTTTGGGAGCACTTCTACCCGACGGCCCAAGCCCAGTTTCCCGACGCGCTGGCCGACGTCGCGCTCGACGCGTTCTACTTTGCGATCAACGACGTGCGCCCCTCGTTGGTCCGCGTCGAAGCCGACGAAGCGACGTACAACTTGCACATCTTGATCCGGTTCGAGATGGAACAGGCCCTGCTGGCCGACGATTTGCCGATCGACGACGTGCCGGCCGCGTGGAACGAAAAGTATCACCAGTATCTGGGCATCCGACCGCCCGGCGACGCCGACGGCGTGTTGCAGGACGTGCACTGGAGCGCCGGTCTGGTGGGCTATTTCCCGACCTACGCGCTGGGCAATCTGTACGCCGCGCAGTTCTTTGCCCAAGCTGAAAACGAACTGGGCGACCTGTCGGCCGACTTCGCCAGCGGCCAGTTCGAGCCGCTGCGCGCCTGGCTGGCCGAAAAGATCCATCGCCACGGCCAGTGCTATTCGGCGGCCGAGCTCGTGCAAAACGCCACGGGAAAACCCCTTTCGCACGGGCCGCTCATCGCGCAGTTGCGCGCGAAGCTTGCCCCGCTCTACGGGTTGAACTAGCCTCAAACCGGAGGGACACACCGCAGCGCCGCATCGCGGCGCACCGCGCACCGCGGTCGCCATCGTTGGCCGCGCTGTACGACTCCACGGACGACCGGCCGGATGCCGACTGGCCCTGGTTGCGCCTCGTAAGTGACTCGTCGACCAAAACGACCACCCGACGCTAGATCGTACTTGCGAGACACAACCTAAAACACGGTAACGTTCGTGGGAGCTGTCCATGCTGACCAAAAGCGCTGCGCCGGCGTACTCGCTGCTGGCCGTTCTGTTCGTGGCCCTCTCGCTGTCGATCGGCTGGGGTGTGCGCGGCAACTGGGGCCATGAATACGGCGCTATGATCCCCGGCGCGCTGGCCGCCATGGCCGCCGTGCTGGTCAGCGGCCGCGACGATTGGTATCGCCGCATCGGCTTCTTCGCCTTCTTCGGCGCGCTGGGCTGGTCGTTCGGCGGTTCGATCTCTTACATGCAAGTCATCGCCTACACCCATTCCGGCCACAGCCTCAGCGTGTTGTACGGCTTCACCGGCCTGTTTCTGATCGGGTTCATCTGGGCGGCTTTCGGCGGAGCAGGCACCGCGCTGCCGGCGTTTCTCGATCGGCAGAAGCTGACCGAGCTGCTGATACCCATCTTCGTCGTGTTCGTGGCGTGGGCGGCCCAGGACCTGTTCTTCAACGTCTATCTGGGCGGGCTCGAAGATCAGGTCGCCGCCGGCACGCTCACCGAACAGCAGTTCGATGACCAAACGGCTTGGATCGATTGGCACGACACCGACTGGATCGCGGTCGTGGTGGCCGCGGCGGCGGTGCTGGTGTTGGCCGTAGTCCGCAGCCGGATCTGTTGGGGCACGTCGCTCGTGTTGCACATGTGCGCCGGCTGGTGGATCGGCTTTACGCTACTGACCGTCGGGCTGGGCTTGCGAATGACCCCGCCGCGCGGCGACAACTGGGCGGGCGCGCTCGGCATGCTGATCGGCATGTACGTCTTCCTGTATCGCCGGTGCGAATGGGGCATCACCTGGACGTCGCTGATCGCGGGCCTTTTCGGCGGGCTCGGCTTCTCCGGCGCGACCCTGATCAAGCTGGTGCTCGTGTACCCTGGCTTTCAGCAGCGGCTGTTCGGCCACGGCGTCGAAACCAACTGGCACAGCGTGCTGGAGCAGACGTTCGGCTTCATCTCCGGGATCGGCATCGCGCTGGCCATGGCCTACCTTTCGACGCGCGTCGCCCGTGTGCACGAAGACCCGCCGGTGCGCCGCTGGGCCGAGCCGCTGACGGTGCTGTTTGTCGTGCTGGTGGTCAGCTACGTCAACATCGTGAAGAACCTGGAAGCCGTCTGGCTCAAAAACGGCACGATCGCCGAGACCCTGTCGGGCTTCTCCGCCTACTTCTGGTTCCGGTTGGGCTATCTCGCCCTGGCGGTGGCGATTGCCGCCCCGCTGGTGATGTATTGGCGCGGGCGATCGGTCGAGATCCTGCCCGCCTCGCGCTTGGGCAAGGCCCAACTGCTCTACGTCGTGTTCCTGTGGTGGATCGTGATCGGCAACCTGGTGCGCACCGTGCCGTTTGCCGAGCAGCGGCTGATCACCGAGGGCGTGATCCACGTCAACGCCTGCCTCTGCACGCTCTTGGCCCTGTTGCTGCCGTCGCGCGAGCGAGCCGTCGAAGGCCAATTCGAGGCGGACATGTTGGCGCCGCTCAAACGGTTCGCCGCGTCGCTGGCGCTCGTGGTGATGATCACCGTCGTGGCCGAGTTTCTCCTGGTTCGCACGCTGTGGGGCGACACGTTCGCCGGCCACGCCGGCAAGCACATCCGCTTCGGCCCGAATGCGACCGCGAGTGAGGAATAGCCGGGGGAGATAGTGCGCGCGATGGCGCGCTAAGCGCCGTCGAGTAGACGTCGAAATGCGCCTCGGGCTCCTGGGTAAGTCATACCGCAATGCCCTCGCTCGCGCGTTGGGTTGGTGTGAGGGCGAACCCGACTACCAACCCGCAGCGCAAGCTAGGGTTCTTCGTTCGCCTCGCATACGGCGCGTGCAGTGCGCCTTCGGCTGGACGGCGAGATCGTATTATTATCTAGTCGGTTCGCCGAACATGGCCCGAGCACCGAAGGTGCGCTTCATACCAGCCAGGGGCAACGCCCCTGGAATGCGTGCCCGGGCGAATACAAAAGGGCTGAAGGCCCGATTCATGGCGCACCGCACGCGTCGAGTGCGCTGCGGAGGAACCGATGGAGCGGACCGTTGGTCCTTGCGATTCTGGTGGACGGTTTCGCCGTTTACCTGGGGCGACGCCCCAGGCTGATATAGGTTGGGCCGTTGGCCCAGCGTGCCGGCCATCACCGTGCGTCGCGCTGCGGACCGATCTTCTACAACTGCGTATCAAGAAGTAGGTCATGCACCCCGTGCATGACAAGTTCTTCCGTCAGGCACAGCGTGCCTGACCTATCGATCAACGTCTCGCGCGTTTGTTGCGCGCACCGCCAACACGCCTGTCAAGATCCGTTCTTAGGCCACCGCGCGAACGCACCGCAGCGCGCTTTGCGAAGCGCGCACGCGCGACAAGCGCGAAACTTTTTGTACCGAGTGGCCTAATTCCGTCGTTGATCGCCAGAGCAGTTTCGGTACAGTGAAATGAAACTGGTTGGACGAAGGTGTGCTACAGGAGAACTTGTTCACGGCGTGTGAGTCGAACGGCAGCGTGGGCCTCTTGTCCCGACTGCCCAGAGAGCCAGGCGTCCTCGGCGCGACGGTGCGGTGCGACCTGTTTCGACAGGCGTGCAAGGCGTGCTGTAACGAAGCGTTGGGCCAGCGTCTGGCGGCACGCCGGGTCACCGGCCAAAAGGCTTACAGGCCACGTCAATCGCATGCAGCGGCGTGGCGGTAAGTGGGTGCTTTCGGCTTTGCCAATCCAGACCGAAGATTTCGACAGCCCAGCGGC
>ERZ869936.379-NODE-379-length-43982-cov-7.875771_pt1 | contig 43982 bp, 36 predicted proteins | sample MGYA00520876_ERZ869936 | MGnify/ENA primary metagenome ERZ869936 (study PRJEB32218, sample SAMN09650985) | biofilter metagenome | isolation source: enrty point of leading RO module | place: Saudi Arabia: Thuwal, RO plant located on Red Sea | collected 2016-02-17 ... | reverse complement strand
CGCATTCAAGGACTCCCCAAACGCGACGCGACCTCCCTTTTCATAGCTTCACCCACGATCGCACGGTTCTTGTACCCGACAACTAGGCGTAGTTGGTCTACTAGGTGCGCCAGGCGGCCTTGTAGTTGCGGCCCAGCGTGATGAGGCGGTGCAGCAGGGCGTCGTACTCGAGCCCCGCGGCATGGGCCGATTCGGCGAAGTCTTCGCCGTACGAGAGGTTCGGGTTGGGATTGGCCTCGAGCACGTAGGCCCGGCCGTCGGCGCCCAGCCGCAGGTCGATGCGGGCGTAGCCGGTGAGAAACAGGGCCTTGTAGGTGCGCAGGCACTGTTTGAGGATCGCGTTTTCCGCCCCGTCGGGCAGGTCCTTGGCCGCCTGGGTCATGACGCCGAGCTTGGCCTGGTACTCGTAGTCCCACTTCACCTTGGCGGTGGCGATCAGCGGCACGTCGCCCCCCTTGGTGAACTTCAATTCCCAGATCGGAAAGGTTTGCAGGCGCTGATTGCCGATGATGCCGACGTACAGCTCGCGGCCCTCGATGTATTCCTCGACCAGCGCGTCGGACTGCACGTTTTCGTGAATGAACTCGACGCGGTCCTTGAGCTTCTCGTCGCTGGTGACGATCGAAGCCTGTGAGATGCCGTACGAGGCTTCTTCGCTGACGCTCTTGACCACCAGCGGATAGCTGAGCCGCTTGCTGGGAATCACACGGCGCCGCATGGGGTAGACGTTGAACTTCGGCGTGTGAATGCGGTGGTAGGCCAGAATCTGCTTGGACAGCGCCTTATCGTGCGCGAGCAGCAGCCCGCGCGGGTTGCAGCCGGTGTAGGGTTGCCGCAACAGTTCGAGGTAGCTGACCACGTGCTGGTCGTAGACGGCCACGCCGTGGAACTCTTCGAGCAGGTTGAAGGCGACGTGGGGCTGCCACTCTTCGACCTCCTTGCGGATCTTTCCCAGGTCGTCCCACACGCCCAGGGGGCGCACGTCGTGGCCCATTTCGCGCAGCGTGGCCACCACGTCGTACTCGGTCTTCCATTCCTGGATCTGCTTGTCCGTGTAGCCTTCCAGGCTATCGGGCGGCACGAGATCCGCATGCACCAGGACAACCACGCGGAGCTTCTTGAACTCCTTACGCTTTGCCTTCTTGGCCACGTCGTCACCCTGATTAGAGAGCTACCCGGTGATATCCGCCGTGCAGGTAGTTCATGGTCTGGACGGTTACCAGCACCAATGCATCCCGCTGGGCCTGCTCGACCGGACGGTCCATTCGCAGGTTCAGCTCGCGACAGCGCTCGATCATTTCCTTGAGCACTTGATCAATAATGTATTGGTACTCGCCTGTCCAGTGGGCCACGGCCTTGCGCAGCTCGCCCCGATGCCGGCGCAGGAACGACGCGGCCGACGGGGCGTCTGCGAACTCCGGCGCGTCGGAGAACAAACGCCGCAAGTGTTGATCGTGCAGGTTCGGCAGCGCGATGCCGTACAGCTCGCGCTTCTTGGCGTAGTGTTCGCCCAGCGTCTTGCGCAGCGTGCGCACCGAGTCGACGTGTTCGCGCGAGGTCACCAGCGGCTTCTCGCCGCGAATCTCCTCCATCAACTCGGCCACGTACTCCAGCTTCTTGATCACGGGCCACTCCTCGTACGTGGCCCGCCACGGCGAGCGCGGCCGCAGCCACACGGCGAACGTTTCGGCGAAGTCTTCGGCCGGGTGCGCCTGCGCGTACGAGGGTTCGAGGTGCAGCACATAGTTCTTGCTGTACGGCTTCGGATGATAATACTCGGGATACGGCTTCGTGTAGCTGCCAAACAGCTCGCGGTACTTCTTGCGGCGGTGCAGCCGATAGGCCGTGTCGATCGCGTGCCCCGCCTCGTGCCGCAGAATGCGCAGACACCAGTCCTCGGTGCCGCCCTCGACTTCGAGCATCTGCCGCCGCTCCAGCCGCGACAGCCGCGGATGCGCCAAATAGAACGGAATGGCGATGCCCGGAATGCCGTCGGGCGAGAACCACTCTTCGCCCAGCCAGACGTGCGGGCGGAAGCGGATGTCGCGCTGTTCGAGCTCTTCGTACAGCCGCTCGATGCGCTCGACCAGCACGGTGCGCTCGATGTGCAGCCCGAGGTCGCAGATGCGCCACTTGAGCAGTTCTTCGTCGGTGAGCTTGATCCAAGTGCGCCGCTTGGATCGCCGCTTGCTCTTGGCACCTTTACGATGATTTGCGTTCACGATTCGCTTCGTCGCTGTGCGCAGGCGCGGGGTAGGGCGATACCGCGCGCGGGAGGCCGATGACGGTATTGTCGACACGCGAGAAGGTGCGACTTGAGACGCGCGACCGAGCCGCGCACCGAAGTGCTCCGCCACCCCTCTCGAACGATCCACCGAAGTCTATCACGCGGCCCGCGGAGCGCCCACTGGAGGCCTCGCGGTCCGCGGCCGCCCGCGTGCCGCGCGGGGCGAGAAGCCCCCCTTTCCTCGTGCCAAACCGCGGCCGAAACGCCCGGCTTGCACCCCTCGGGTGCGCGACGGGGCCAGACGCTTGACCGCCGAAGATTGTCTGATAATCTGTCAATCGCCAACCCCCGCGCGCCTCCGGAGTCCCTCCATGCTCAAAGCGGTCAAACGCCCCAAGATTCGCGACGTTGTGGCCCTGCGGCTCAAGAACTACATCGCCCAGGAGTTCCTGCAGCCCGGCGATCGGCTGCCCACCGAAACCGAGCTGGCCGACCGCTTCGGCGTCAATCGCCTCAGCCTCCGCGAGGCCACCAAGGCCCTGGAGTTCCTGGGCATCGTCGACGCCAAGCCGGGCCGCGGGCTGACCGTGGGGCGGATCGACATGCAGCGGATCGTCGAGCATCTCGGCTTTCACCCGGCCCTGCACGACGTCGAGCCGGGCGAGTTGATTGACACGCGAACCGTGATCGAGACCGGCGTGCTGCCCTTCGTCGCGCGGCGGATGCGGCAGGACCCGTCGATTCACGAAAGGCTCACCCGGATCAACGCCGACCTGCGGCGGGCCCGCAGCCTGCGGAAGTTCGTCGAGCTGGATATCGCGTTTCACCACGAGTTGGTAGCCGCCAGCGGCGTCACGCCGTTGATGGCCTTCAGCGACATGCTGGTCGTGTTCTTCCGCCGTTTTCTGGAAAGCGTCAAGAAAGGCCAATGGCAGGACGGCGCCGACAGCCATCAGTTTATCATCGACGCCTTGCAGGCCGGCAAAGTCGCCGCGGCCGACAAGCGTCTACGCAAACACATTGAAAGCCACCGCAAGCGCATCGCGACCCCAAAGTGAAGCCGACGTGCGCGGACGACCCCGCCGCGGCCGCGGCCGCCGCGAGACCCTCCTACCCCGACAACACGATGAACCACTTCACAAGATCGGCGCGAAAGCACGTCTCGCTCTGCCTGCTGGCAATCGCGGCGTGGACCTCGATAGCGCTATCCGCGGCGGCCGAGGATGATCCCTTCGAGCAGCTTCGCACGGAATACGCCGGGCCGATCCACGCGATGCTGGAGACCTATTGCCTCGATTGCCACGCAGCCGACGTGCGCGAGGGCGAGCTCGATCTCGAACGCTTCGCGGCATTGGAAGACGTGCGCCGCGACGCGACCACGTGGCTCAAGGTGGCCGAGATGCTCGCCGGCGGCGAGATGCCGCCCGAAGAGTCCGCGCAACCCAGCGACGCCCAGCGCCAGCAACTCCAACAGTGGATCGATCGCTACGTGAAGGCCGAGGCCGCGGCTTCAGCCGGCGACCCGGGCCCGGTCGTGCTGCGGCGGCTCAACAACGCGCAATACACCTACACCATCCGCGACCTGACCGGCATCGAGCTCAGCCCCACGCGGGAGTTCCCCGCCGACAACGCGGCCGGCGAGGGCTTCACCAACGCGGGCGGAGCGCTGGTGATGTCGCCATCGCTGTTGACCAAGTACCTCGACGCCGGCAAGGACATTGCCCGCCACGCCGTGCTGTTGCCCGACGGCTTCCGTTTCTCTCCCGGCACCACGCGGCGCGACTGGACCGACGAAGTGCTGGCCGAAATCCGGCAGATGTACGTCGAACATGCCGGCGCCGGTAGCGCTGCCGACGTGAACCTGCACGGCCTGCACTGGAAGACCCGCGGCGGCGGCAACCTGCAAGTCGAAGCCTACCTGGCCGCCACGCTGGCCGCACGCGAAGCGCTCACCTCGGGCGAGCGCTCCGTCGAGGAAGTGGCCCAAGAGCGCGGCCTGAATGCCAAGTACCTGGGTTCGCTGTGGAAGCTGCTTAACGAGCAGGACGATTCGCCGGTACTCGAAGTGGTGCGGGCGCGCTGGCGCGACGCGCAGCCCGATGGCGCCGCGGCGCTGGCGGCCGAGATCGCCCGTTGGCAGGAGGCGCTACAGGCGTTTCAGGCCGTGGGGCACATGAAGCCCTGGATGGTGCCGGTCACCCCGCTCACGGCGCGGCAGGAGTTTCGCGTCGACCTGGGCCAGTTGGCCGGCGACGCCGTGACCCTCTACCTTGCGGCCGGCACCGCGGGCGACGGGGGCGAGCACGACCAAGTGTTCTGGCAGCGCCCCCGACTGGTCGTGCCGGGCCGGCCCGATCTGCCGCTGCGCGACGTGAGGGCGGCGGTCGATCGACTCGTGGATCACCGCAAGCGGGTGCTAAGCGCGACCGAAAAGTCGCTGCTGGCGGCCGACGAGGCCAGCCGCTCGAGTGAAGCTTCCGACACCAAAGCACTGTCTGCAAAATACAACGTGGCGCCCGAGGTGCTCTCGAGTTGGTTCACGTTCCTGGGCATCGAGGCCTCGGATAACGTGCAGCTCGATCGTTTCGAGAATCGGCTGCGCACGACCGGGGGATACGACTTCGTGCAGGGATGGGGCTCGCCGCAAACGCCGAGTCTGGTGGCCAACGCCTCGGATCAGGAAGTGCGCATTCCCGGCCGATTGAAACCGCATGGCGTGGCCGTGCATCCTTCGCCCACGCTGTATGCGGCCGTCGGCTGGAAGAGCCCGCTGGCAGGCGCTGTGCGCATCGAAGGCAAGGTGGCCGACGCTCATGCCGAGTGCGGCAACGGAGTGACCTGGGCACTGGAGCTGCGCCGCGGCTACACGCGGCAAACGCTGGCCAGCGGAACGGCGGGCTCCACGGCCATCGGCCCGCTCGAAGCGGTGGCGGTGCGCCCGGGCGACCGGTGTCGCTGGCCATCGGTCCCAAGGACGGCAACCACGGCTGCGACCTGACCGAGATCGAGTTGAAGCTCACCAGCACCGGCGACGACACCCGCACGTGGGACCTGGCTCCGGATATCACGTCCGACGTGCTGGCGGGCAATCCCCACGCCGACTGCCACGGCAACGCGGACGTGTGGCACTTTTACTCGCAACCGATTGCGGAACGCGCGATCGGCCCCACGATTCCCGCCGGCTCGGCGCTGGCCCGCTGGCAAGCCACGGCCGATGCCCAAGAACGCAAGCAACTCGCCGCCGAAGTGCAGCAGTTGCTCGCCGGCGCTGCCCCGGCCGACAAGGAGGGTCCCGACGCACGGCTCTACCAGCAGCTCACGTCGCTGGCCGGTCCGCTCTCGGCCGGTGCGTTGGGCGACTCGATGGGCGCCGATGCCCCAGCGGCTTCGAGCGCCGGCGACAGTGCCTGGGGACTCGACCCCGAACGGTTCGGCACGCGCGCCGACGGCACGGCGATCGACTCGCAGAGCCTGGCCGTGCAGGCGCCGTCGCTGGTGGCGATCCGTCTGCCGGCCGAGTTGGCTTCCGGCGCCGAATTGGTGACCACCGCCGAACTCGATCCGCAGTCGGCGGCCAAAGGCGCCGTGCAGCTTACCATCGGCACGGACAAACCCGGCGAGCTCGAGGCGCTGCGGCCGGGCGTGACGGTGCTGACCGGCGAAGGCAGCCCCGCGCGGCAGCGATTCGAGAAAAGCTTTGATGACTTCCGCCGCTGGTTTCCACGGGCGTTGTGCTACACGCAGATCGTGCCGACCGACGAAGTGGTGACTCTGACGCTGTTCCATCGCGAAGACGAGCCGCTGGCTCGGCTGATGCTCAACGACGAGCAGCGGGCCCGGCTCGATCGCCTGTGGCAGGAACTGCACTTCGTCAGCCACGATGCTTTGACGCAGGTCGACGCCTTTGCCCAGTTGCTGGAATACGCCTCGCAGGACAGCGACCCGGGACTGTTCGAACCGTATCGCGAACCGATCCACGACGCGGCCGACGCGTTTCGCCAGGCGCTCATCGAGGCCGAGCCGCAGCAGCTCGACGCGCTGGTCGACTTCGCCGAGCAAGCCTATCGCCGCCCGCTGGCCGACGACGAGGCCGCGGGCCTGCGCGAGCTGTACACGCAACTGCGCGAGGAAGAGCTGTCGCACGACGAGGCGTTTCGCTTTACCCTCGCGCGAATCTTCGTCGCGCCGGCCTTTCTCTATCGTCTGGAACAGGCGCCTGCCGGCGCCGAGCCGGGGCCCGTGTCCGATTGGGAGCTGGCCAGCCGGCTGAGCTATTTCCTCTGGTCATCGCAGCCCGACGGGCAACTGCGGGCGGCAGCCGCGGCGGGCAATCTGCACGCGCCCGACGTGCTGGCTGCCGAGGCACGGCGGATGCTGGCCGACGATCGCGTGCGGCGGCTGGCCACGGAGTTTGCCTGCCAGTGGCTGCACGTGTACGAGTTCGACACGCTGGACGAAAAGAGCGAAAGCCACTTCCCGCAGTTCGTCGAGTTGCGCGACGACATGTACGAAGAGTGCATTCGCTTCTTCACCGACATGTTCCAGCGCGACGCGTCGGTGCTCGACGTGCTGGAGGCCGACCACGTGTTCGTCAACGACGCGCTGGCCGCGTTTTACGGCATTCCCGAGGTGAGCGGGCCCGAGTGGCGGCGCGTCGAGGGGGCGAGCCAGTACGGCCGCGGCGGCATCCTGGGCCTGGCTGCCACGCTGGCCAAGCACTCCGGCGCCTCGCGCACCAGCCCCACGCTGCGGGGCAATTGGGTCTGCGAGGTGCTCTTGGGCGAAAAGCTGCCGCCGCCGCCCAAGGACGTGCCGCAGATTCCCGAAGACGAAACGGCCACCGAGGGGCTGACCGTGCGCCAGATCGTTGAACGGCATGCTCGCGACGTGCGCTGCGCCGGCTGCCACAAGCGCGTCGACCCGTTGGGCTTTTCGCTCGAGGCGTTCGACTCGATTGGCCGCCGTCGCGAGCAGGACCTGGCCGGCCAGCCGATCGACGATCATACGGAGCTGGCCGATGGCACCAAGATCGAAGGCGCCCAGGGCCTGCGCGACTATCTGCTCAAGACCCGCCGCGAGGCGATGCTGCGACAGTTCTGCCGCAAACTGTTGGGCTTTGCCCTGGGGCGCGGCGTGCAGCTTTCCGACGAGCCGCTGCTGGAGGAGATGCAGCAGCAACTGGCCCGGCACGATTACAAGTTTTCGGCCGCGGTCGAGGCGATCGTCCGCAGCCCGCAGTTTCGCAACATCCGCGGACGCGATGCGGAGCAGGGATTAGGGGTTAGAAAGAACACGGCTCTTGGCACGGTGGGTGCCGTTGGTCGATAATACAAGCCGCCACACGACAGATCCTGAGAGAACGAGCATGCATACGCACGAGTTTTCGCGACGGACGTTTCTGCGGGGCGTAGGCGTGACGATGGCCCTGCCCTGGCTCGAATCGGTGGCCGTGTGGGGCGACGAGGTAGCCGGCGGCGGCAGCCAGGCGCCCGTGCGGTTTGCCGCGCTGTTTTCGGGCAACGGCTTTCACAGCCGCGAGTGGTGGGCCGAAGGCACCGGTGCCGACATGAAGCTCGGCCAGGTGCTCGAGCCGCTCACACCGCTGCGCGAAAAGATGCTCTTCATCCGCGGGCTGTACAACGAAGAGGCCCTCAAGGGCAACATCCACAGCTCGCAAACCGGCAACCTGCTCTCCGGCGCTCCGCTGGCTTCCGGCGGCGCGATTCGCTCGGGCACCAGCATCGACCAGGTGATCGCCCAGCAGCAGGGTCGCTCGACCAAGGTGCCCAGCCTGGTGCTCGGCTGCGAAAAGTCGAACCCCTCGGTGCACAAGAACTATTCGATGCTCTACAGCTCGCACATTTCGTGGAGCTCGCCCACGTCGCCCACGCCGCTGGAACTTTACCCGGCGCTGGCGTTCGATCGCCTGTTCAAGGACGAAGTGGAACGCGGCGACCGCAGCGTGCTCGATGCCGTGTTGGAAGACGCCCGCGACGTGCGCCGCCACGTGAGCCAGGCCGACCAGCGCAAGCTGGACGAATACCTCGACTCGGTCCGCGAGGTCGAGCAGCGGATCGAGCGCTCCGGGGCCCAGGGCGAATTGCAGGGCTGGCGTCCCACGCTCGCCGAGCCCAACGTGCCGCGCCCGGCCGAGGGCATTCCGCAAAACATCGCCGAGCACATGCGGTTGATGTGCGACATTCTCGTGCTCGGCTTCCAGACCGACGCCACGCGGGTCTGCACGCTCAAGCTGAACAACGACCACAGCTCGCTGCGGTTCCCGCACGTGGGCGTCGACTACATGATCCATCACCTTCTCTCGCATAGCGACACGGCCGATTGGCTGAAGGTGAATCAGTTCTTCCTCGAACAACTGGCCTACGTCGGCCAAAAGCTCGACGCCATTCAGGAAGGCGAGCGGACGGCGCTCGACAACTCGATGATCCTCTACTGCTCCAGCATGCTGACCGGCAGCCACGACGCCACGACGCTGCCCGTGGTGGTGCTGCGCCGCGGCGGCGGGCAGATCCAATCCGGCCGCGTGCTCGATTACCTCGACAAGCCGAACCGTAAGATGTGCAGCCTGTACCTCTCGCTGCTCGACAAGACGGGCATCCACCTCGACGCGTTCGGCGATTCGCGCCAGCGGCTGGCCGAGGTGTAGACGGAGCGGGAGTACGGGGAAAGAAACGCAAAGACGCCAAGACGCCAAGGAAGAAGAGGGTTGGGAGAAAGACTGGAAGGATTCGAAACAACGTTGTCTGTGTTGAGCCCTTCCGTCATTCTTTCCTTCTTTGCGTCTTGGCGCCTTCGCGTCTTTGCGTTGACTTCCTTGTCTTCGAATCGCACCCTTTGAGCGGACGAGTAACGTGGCAGAACTCGGCGTGCTCTTTTCGATTTTCGTCGGCCTGGCCGTTCTCGCGGTCGTGATCGCCGGGCCGGTGATCCTGCTGGTGTTCCTGCTCAAGTCGATGGGCGGCGGCACGGGCTCCTGGACGCGGCTGCAGCAGGTCTATGCGACGAACGACCCACCGCGGGGCGACGTCAGGTCGTGGCAAAGCGTGCGCGTCGGCTCGGTGAACTACAACAACATCGCGACGCTGGGCATCGCCGAGGAAGGACTCTACGTCTCGATCTGGCGTTCCACGGCGCTCGTCCCCTGGAACGAATTCCACGGACAAGACGGTACGACGCTCACGGTCGGAAACCCGCCCGTGGCCACGATTCGCCTGTCGCGCGCCGTGCTCGAAGCGCTGCGCAACCGCCTGCCGCAGCAGGCCCCCGTGATAGAATAACGGGCATGGACACCAGCGACGTCGAGAATCGCGAGGAACGGCTCGAAGCCGAGAAACAGCGGCTGTACGAGGAGATCCGAACCTACCCCACGCCGATCGCCGGCTGCGACCAACAGTTCAACTACCTGCTCGAGCAGCAGGCCCGGGTCGTCGCCGAGCTGAATCGCCTGCGCTCCGCCCGCGAGGCCACGAAGGGGCGAAGCTGAGGCCCACGGTTCGATCGACGAGGAAGGAAACGCCAAGACGCAAAGACGCAAAGGAGTAGAGGGAAAAGAAGGCTGGAATGATCGGAAACGGCGCTGCCAACATTGGCCACGGCGCTATTCCTCCCTTCTCTTCCTTTGCGTCTTTGCGTCTTTGCGTCTTTGCGTTTTCTTCTTTGACTCCCTCGCCGCATTCGCCGCGTTCCACCCCCTTGCACAACCCTGGGGGTACCTGGGAGAATGGCCGCTTATCGAGAATCATTCTCGATTCGCCGGACTTCCCGATTTCCGTGTTTCCCTTGCTGCGAGGATGAATCGTCCATGAGCTGTCTAGTCCAGAAGGAGGCCCCCGATTTCGCCGCCCAAGCCGTCATGCCCGACGGGTCGTTCAAGCAGATCAAGCTGTCCGACTATCGCGGCAAGTACGTCGTGCTGTTTTTCTACCCGTTGGACTTCACCTTCGTCTGCCCCACCGAGATCATCGCTTACTCGGATCGGGTGCAGGAATTCGAGGATCTCAACGTGCAGGTGCTGGGCGGATCGATCGATAGCCACTTTTCGCATTTGGCTTGGCGCAATACGCCGCGCACCTCCGGCGGACTCGGCGAGATCGGCTACCCGCTGGTGGCGGATCTCGACAAGAAGATCTCCGAGGCCTACGGCATCCTGCTGCCGCAGGGCATTGCGTTGCGGGGCCTGTTCCTGATCGACAAGGACGGCATCGTCCGCCACGAGACGGTCAACGACCTGCCCCTGGGACGCAGCGTCGACGAAACGCTGCGGATGGTTCGGGCGCTGCAGTATTTCGAGCAGAACGGCGAAGTCTGCCCCGCCAACTGGAACCCCGGCGCCAAGACGATCAAGCCCACGCCGAGTGACAGCCGCGAGTTCTTCGAAGCGGCCTATAAGGCGTAACGCACCACACCGACCGATAGATTCGCCGTTTCAGGCGCTACCGAAGCGCGCCGGGGTGCCATGTTCACGCTCGCGTGAGCATGCTTGCCCTGGCCATCACGGGCCGGCGGTAGGTTCATTCGCGATGGTGTTCGGTGCGCGCATCGCAACCGTCGTGAACATGCTCACGCAAGCGTGAGCATGGCACCGCGCACGCAGTACCGGAACGTAGTGCAGGTTCAGGCGCTACCGAAGCGCGCCAGCGCCGCCTGGCCTAGCGCGATGCCGCCGTCGTTGGGCGGCACGGCGACGTTGCGCAGCAGCCGCAAGCCCGCGCGCTCGGCCAGCTCGCGCTCGACCAGCGCCAGCAGCAGCCGGTTTTGAAACACGCCGCCGGAGACGACCACCGTTTCGAGTCGCTGCTCCTGGGCAAGACCAGCGGCGCGCGCAGCGATCTCGCGGGCGATCGCCGCATGAAACGCAGAGGCGATCTCGGCGATCGGACGATCGGCCAGCCGCGCGTCGACCACTTGCCGCAAGAGCCGGCAGCCGTCGAGCACGCCGAAATCGAGCGGCAGCGAAGACGCAACGCCCGCGGTGTGTTCGAGCCAGATGGCGGCCTGGCCCTCGAACGACACTTCGCGATCAAAGCCGAGCACGGCGGCAGCGGCGTCAAACAGCCGGCCGGCCGAGGTGGACGTGTGGCAGCGCACGTTCTTGGCCACCAGTTGCCGACCGAGAAAGAACCGCTCGCCAAAGCCAAACGGCGGCTGGCGGAAATCGATCCCCGCGTCTTCGCCGAAAAACGCCGCGGCGGCCTGCAGCGGATAGCGGGCCGCGGCGTCTCCACCCGGCATGGCCACCGGCTGAAGCCAGCTTTGCCGCTGGAATCCCTCGCGCACGCTCCCGGTGAAAAACTCGAAACCCCAGATCGTGCCGTCGCGGCCCCAGCCCGTGCCGTCGAGCGCCACGCCGACCACATGCTCGTCCAGCCGATCGTGCTCGGCCAGCACGCTGGCCACATGCGCTTCGTGATGCTGCACGGCCACACGCTCGCGGCAGGCCAGGCCGCCGGCCAGCCGGGTCGATTCAAACTGCGGGTGCAAGTCGTGAACCACAACCAGATCGCGACCGCCCACCTCGTACATCGCCAGCAGGTCGCGCACCGTCTCCTCGAACGCGCGGTTGGATTCCAAATCGCCCAGGTCGCCGATGTAGGGGCTGACCACCACCTCGCCGTCGACGACCAGCGGGATCGTGTCCTTCAAGTCGGCGCCCAGGGCAAGGATCGGCCGTCCGCCGGGCAGTCGCGCCACCGTGCCGGGAGCGTACCCGCGCGAGCGGCGGATCATCAGCGGTTCGCGTGAGCGCACGGCCACCACCGAGTCGTCGACGCGGCGGGCAATCGGACGCTCGCCCACTAGCGCCGCGTCGGCGATGCCCGCCAGCCGCTCGCGAGCATCGTCGTCGCGATAGGCGATCGGCTCGCTCGAACGATTGGCGCTGGTCATCACCAGCGGGCTCGGCGCCCCGCATGCAAACAGCAGATCGTGCAGCGGCGCGTAGGGCAGCATCAATCCCAGCTCGTCGGTGTCGGGGGCTACGCCCGGCAACTCGACTCGGGCGCGGGCCAAGACAATCGGCCGGGCCGCCGAGCCCAGCAACTCCTGGTGCGCGCCGGTGAGCTCGACCAGTCGGCGGGCCTCGTCCGGGTCGCGGACCATCAGGGCGAACGGCTTCTCCTTGCGAAACTTTCGCGCCCGCAAGCGCTCGACCGCGTCGGCGTTGCCGGCGTCGCACGCCAGGTGATATCCGCCGATGCCCTTGACCGCCACGATCCGTCCATCGGCAAGGGCTCGCGCCGCGCGTGCGACCGCGTCCGTTTGCTGCCCGCCCTCCTCTCCTTCGCCGGGGTCGGCCCACACTTCGAACCGATAGGCGGGTCCGCACTCGGGACAGGCCGTCGGTTGGGCGTGAAAACGCCGGTCGACCGGATCGTCGTACTCGCCCCGGCAGCGAGGGCACATCGCCCAGTCGGCCATGGTCGTGGCAGCTCGATCGTACGGCAGGTGGTGGATGATCGAATACCGCGGCCCGCAGTGCGTGCAGTTGATGTACGCATAGCCGTGCCGACGATCGCCCTCGTCGAACATTTCGGCAAGGCACGCCTCGCACACGGCCAGGTCGGGCGACATCCGCGTGGTGGGGGCTTCGCCGTGGCGGCTTTCCAGAATGCGAAAGGCGTCGGCATCGAGTAGCTCCACCGGTCGGCACTCGAGGTCGATGACCCGCGCCGCGGGCGGGCACTCGTTGCGCACGGCCAATGCGAAACGCCCGATCGCCTCGGCCGGGCCCTGTACGTGGATCTCGACTCCCGCCTCGTCGTTGAGCACCCAGCCGTGCAGTTTCCGCTCGACGGCCAGGCGGTAGACGAAGGGCCGAAAGCCGACACCTTGCACAACGCCCCGCACACGTATCCGGCGAGCTTCGATGGGTTCCGGCGTGACGTTCAACATATGCGCGGCAACTGCTCTCCGATTTGCATGGCGATCACCCGCCGCCCGCCCACCGCCGTGCGCGCGACGACTGTGCCGGGATGCTCGCCGGTGACGTGCCCGACGACGGCGGCCTGCCGTCCCAGCGGATGCTCGCGCATCGCCGCCACCAGCGACTCGGCCGCATCGGCGGCGACGATGGCCACTATCTTGCCTTCGTTGGCCACGAACAGCGGGTCGAGCCCCAGCACATCGCAGGCCGCCTGCGTCACTGGCTCGATGGGCAGCGATGTTTCGTCCAGCACGATGCCGACCTTCGAGGCGGCGGCAATCTCGTTGAGCGTCGAGGCCATGCCGCCCCGCGTGGGATCGCGCAGGACGTGCACCTCGTGCGTGGCGTCGAGCATCCGCGCCACCAACTCGTGCAGCGCCGCGGTATCGCTCTCGATCGTCGACTCGAACTCGAGCCCCTCGCGCACGCTCATGATGGCCATGCCGTGATCGGCGATCGTGCCGCTGATGATCACCGCGTCGCCGGGCCGGGCCAGGTGGGGGCCGATGGTCACGCCGTCGGGCACCTCGCCGATGCCGGCCGTGTTGATGTAACAACCGTCGCCGTGCCCGCGCTCGACGACCTTGGTGTCGCCGGCCACGATCGGCACGCCCGCGGCGGCGGCGGCCTCGCCCATGCGGCGTACGACGCGGTGCAGGTCGGCCACGGCAAAGCCTTCCTCGATGATGAAGCCGGCGCTCAAGAAGCGCGGTTGCGCGCCGCTGGCGGCCAGGTCGTTGATCGTGCCGTGAACGGCCAGGTCGCCGATCGAGCCGCCGGGAAAAAACAGCGGCCGCACGACGAACGAATCGGTCGTGAACGCCATCCGCCCCGAACCCGGCGGCAGCACCGCGGCATCGCCCAGCTGCGCCAGCGCGTCGTTGCGAAAGGCCGGCAGGAACAGGTTCTCGACCAGCTCGGCCGAGAGTTTGCCGCCGCCGCCGTGGCCCAGCACGATCGCCGGATAATCGCGTAGCGGCACGGGGCAAGCCAGTTCGTCGATGTCGATCGAATCAGCCATGGGTACTCACACGGGTTGCTCGAGCAGCCGCCCGTAGTTGTAGTAGGCCGCGCAGGCCCCTTCGCTGGAGACCATCGTCGCGCCGAGCGGCGTGCGCGGCGTGCACTCCTTGCCGAAGGCCGGACATTGATGCGGCTTGAGCGCCCCCTGCAACACTTCGCCACTGCGACAGAGCGGCGACTCGACGGTTTCGATGCCGCCGACGTCGAACCGCTGCTCGGCATCGAATTCGGCATAGGCCGGACTGAGCCGCCAGCCGCTGTTCGGAATGACGCCGATCCCCCGCCAGGCCCGCGCGGTGACGGTGAACACCTGCGCCAACAGGTCCTGGGCCGCGCGATTGCCTTCGCAGGTGACGACTCGGGCGTAGGCGTTTTCGACGCGCGCTTCGCCCGCCTCGAGCTGCACCACAGCACGGCGGATGCCCTCCAGCACGTCCAACGGCTCGAAGCCGGTGATCACGATCGGCACGCGATGCCGTTCGGCCAGCGGCGGATACTGCCAGAAGCCCATCACGCTGCACACGTGCCCCGCCGCCAGAAAGGCCTGCACCCGATTGCCGGGCGAGCGCATGATCGCCTCGATGGCCGGCGGCACCAGCACGTGGGAGACGAGCATCGAAAAGTTCTGCACGTTCTGGGCCTTGGCCAGGTGCACCGCCATGGCGTTGGCCGGAGCCGTGGTCTCGAAGCCCACGCCAAAGAACACGACCTGCCGATCGGGGTTGGCGCGAGCCAGCTTCACGGCGTCGAGCGGGCTGTAGACCACGCGCACGTCGCCGCCTTGGCTTCGGACCGCGAACAGGTCCTGCGAGCTGCCGGGCACGCGCAACATGTCGCCGAACGAGCAGAAAATCACTTCCGGCCGCAAGGCGATTGCCAGGGCCTTGTCGATCAACTCCAAAGGCGTCACGCACACGGGGCAACCGGGCCCGTGGATCAGCTCGATTCCCTCGGGCAGTAGCTGGTCGATGCCATTACGAATGATCGAGTGCGTCTGGCCGCCGCAGACTTCCATGATGCGCCAGCGTCCGCGCGTCGCGTCGCGGATTTCGCGGGCCAGACGCTTGGCGACTTCGCCGTTGCGAAATTCGTCCAGATACTTCATGGCCACCTCGCTGGTTCGTGTGCCGGCGTTGCGGCCGGCGGGGCGCTAAAGCGCGCTAGCCGACGTCGCTTTCGAGCTCTGCTTCGAGCAGCCCCATCTCCTCAAAGGTCTTGAGCGTTCGCAAGGCCGAGGCCTCGTCGATGCGGCTGATGGCGAACCCGACGTGCACGATCGCGTACTGGCCCACTTCGATCTCGGGCACGCAGGCCAGGCAGACCTCCTTGATCACGCCGCCGAAGTTCACTTTGCCCATGCGCGTTCCCTCGGCATGGTAGATCGCGTCGACGCGTCCGGGCACGGCCAGGCACATGTCACATCCTCGGTGGTTCCGTTGAATCGCCAGCGACTGCGCGCGAGGAAACGCCTAAATCCTAGGTAGGCGCGTCCGAGCTTCGACCGGATTGCGGCCAATCGGCACCCATCGGCCTGCCGGGCTTCCAGGCGCCGGCGAGGTAACACACTAGATTGAGCATGCCCGTCATCACAAACGGCAAGGCCCCAACTGTGATCAACGCCATCGCGAGGCGGGGCGAGTCTCCCGCGGACAACGAGAGTAAACCGGAGGCGATCACGCCGACGGGCCCCAGAAACACGATGACGCATAGCCATCGCCGTGATTTCACTCGGGGACGCGCCCCGCTTGGGCTGTTCATGTCGCACATACCGGCATTCTAGCAGATCGACCCGCTAGAGACGCAATCGATCGCTCAGGGCTGCGAGACAAACGGCCGCTCGTCACGCACCGGCAATCCGCACGCGGTCCGTTGGTCGATCAGGAACGCGAGCCAAGCATCGAAGCCGACGCCGGTCTTGGCCGAAGTGGAAAAAATCTGCATGCCGGGGCGCACGTCGTGGATGTTCGCCTCGGCAGCAGCGCGGTCGAATTCACAAGCTTCGGCCAGGTCGGCCTTGGTGACGATCGCCACGTCGGCCGTGTTGAACAGCTTGGGATACTTAAGCGGCTTGTCCTCGCCGTCGGTCACGGACAAGAGCACGACGCGCAGCGACTCGCCCAGGTCGTAACTGGCGGGGCAGACCAGGTTGCCGACGTTTTCGATGAACAGAAAGTCGGCCGGACCCGGCGACCACTCGGCCAGGTGCCGCGCGACCATGTCGGCTTCCAGGTGGCAGACGCCGTCGGTCGTGATCTGACGCACCGGCGCCCCGCTCTCGGCCAGGCGGCGGGCGTCGTTGTCGGTGGCCAGGTCGCCGACCAGCGCGATCGGCCGGTAGCCGCGGTTCAGTAGTTCGCCCAGCGTGCGCCGCAGCAGCGCGGTCTTGCCCGTGCCGGGGCCGGAAACCAGGTTCACTACGAACAGCCCGTCGGAGAGGAATCGTCCGCGCAGGTCGCGGGCCAACTCGTCGTTCTTCTTGAGCAGATTGCGGCGAACTTCCAGGATGCGGGGATGCATGAGATACCTCGGTGCGGCGGCGAGGGCGACGGCCAGCGCCGAATCGCTCACTCCAGTTCGATGTATTCCAGCTCGAGTTCGCGCCCGTGGCGGATGTCGCCGGTCGGCTTGTCGCACTCTGGGCAGCGAAAGCGTTGAATTCCCGGCAACGTCCGTTCGGCCTGACACGCGTTACAAAACACGACCACGTCGATGTCGTGAATCACCAATTGCGAACCGGCTAGCAGCGTGTCCTCGGTGACCAGATCGTAGCAGAACTCGAGCGCGTCGCGGACCACTCCCGCCAACCGGCCGAGGCGGAGATGAACCGCCTTGACTCTGCCCAGCGGATCGGACCCACTAGCGCGCTCGGCATCGAGCGCGTCGGTGGCCGTGGTCACCAGGCTGTGGGCGATGGACAACTCGTGCACGCGTGGATTCCCGGTTTCGGTACTTCGAGCCAGCACAACGATTTTCGAGGAGCGCATGCAGGAATTCAACATCTGGGTGCCAGGACCAGCCAGCCTCGCAGGGTGTCGAGGGCCGCCGCCTGGGGATCTCCCAACCGTCACTGAAGACACAAAGCATGGTAGAGTTGGTGGTCGCGCCGGGGTCGCCCGAGGGACTTTTCCGTCCCTTGGGTCGACTTTTGCTCGCCGGCGCGAGAGAATTCTTGGCGTGTGACCACGCAACCCGTCGCCACGTCTTCCTTCAGACAGCTAGCGAGTGTCGCCGTGACTGAGCTTCCCATCCTGTTCGCGACGGCGGTTTCGATCGGCTTCATGCACACGCTGCTGGGGCCGGACCACTACGTGCCGTTTGCCGCACTGGCCAAGGCCCGGCAGTGGTCGCTGCAGAAGATGCTGGTGATCACCGTCCTTTGCGGGCTGGGGCACGTCGGCAGCTCGATCCTGCTGGGCGGATTGGGTTTGGCGCTGGGCGTGCTGGTCGTGCGGCTCGAGACCATCGAAGCGGCTCGCGGCGATCTGGCCGGGTGGCTGATGATCGCCTTCGGCGCCGTGTATCTCACCTGGGGACTGGTGCAGGCCGTGCGGCGCGTGCCCAGCGCGCATGTGCATCGCCTGCCCGACGGCACGATGCTGGTCCACCGCCACGCCGACGACGCGGACGAAGTCCACCCGGGGCCGGCGGCCGACGAGGAACACGAGGCGCAAGCCCATCAGGCTTCGGCCACGCCGTGGGTGCTGTTCTTGATTTTCGTGTTCGGCCCGTGCGAGCCGCTGATTCCGCTGTTGATGTATCCGGCGGCCACGCTCGACAGCCAGGCCGTGCTGCTGGTGACCTTGGGCTTCGCCGCGGCGACACTGATCACAATGGTCTGCTGCGTCAGCGTCGTGTTCCTGGCCGCGGGTCTCTTGCCCAAGACGGGCGTCGAACGCTTCGCCCACGCCCTGGCCGGCGCCGCCGTATTAGCCTGCGGCGTGCTGATTCAAGTGGGGCTATAGCGCCGGCAGCGCGTTCCGCCCGTCACACCAGCCCGAAGCGCCAGCGAGGGTTCTTCGTCGTTGGGTCAAAGAACCCGAAACGACCCTCGCTCGCGCTTCGGGCTGGTGTCGGCAGGAATTTTAGCCGGGCGGCTACGGTGCGGTCGCGTGTTCGATCGGCTCGGGATGGTGGTGCAGCGGGTCTTCTTCGTCCATCAGCGAGACGGGCAGGCCGTGGCCGGGGGTGTTGGCATAGAGCAGCCAGTAGGCCACGGGAATCACGAACAGCGTGAAGAGGGTCGAGGCGAACAGGCCGAAGATCAGCGCCCAGGCCAGGCCGGAAAAGATGGGGTCGATGATGATCGGCGCGGCGCTGAGCATGGCGGTCGAGGCCGTGAGCAGAATGGGCCGCAGCCGCACGACGCGGCTTTCCATGATCGCGTCGAACAGCGACCGGCCGCGCGCGAGCGACACGTGAATGAAGTCCACCAGGATGATCGAGTCGCGCGTGACGATGCCCGACAGCGCAATCATGCCGATCATGCCCGTGGCGGTGAAGTACACCGGATCGAGAAAGCCGCCGATCTGGCTGGCGTTCAGCGCGTTGAGCAGCCAAAAGCCCGGCATGACGCCCAGCACCGTCAGCGGAATGGCCAGCATGACGACGACCGGAATCACGAAGGACCGCATCTGCGCTACCAGCAAAATGTAGATGCCGATCATCGCCGCGCCGAACGCCAGCCCGAGGTCGCGAAAGACGTCGAGCGTGATTTTCCATTCGCCCTCGCCGGCGAAGTCGATGGTGAAACCCGGCGGCACCGACCAGGCGATGTCGCTGCCGTTGGAGAAGAACGTCCGCTCCTCGACCGGCCGGGCGTCTGTCTCGGCGACCCAGCCAGCGCCCACGGGGCGGGCATCCGGCGGCATCGTGCCCGAGTCGTCGCGGTCGACCATCACGTCGACCACCACGTCGGCCGGCGGGCGGCCCGCGGTCTCGGCAAACACGTAGGCCACGCGCTTGAGATTCTTGTGATAGATCATCTGGTCGACGCGGGCCGTTTCCCAATTGCCCAACTCGGCCAGCGGCACGAGTTGTCCTTCGCGCCCCTTGACCTGCACGCGGGCCAGGTCGGCAGCGCTTGAGCGCCGGTCGACGGGCATCCGCAGTTCGATCTTGAGCGGGTTGCGTTCCGTATCACTGCGCATGATGCCGACGGTGGTCCCGTCCAGCACGGCCGCGAGCGTCGAGGCGATGTCGTCGGCCGAAATGTGATTCAGGGCGGCCTTTTCGGTGTCGGTGATGAAGACCAATTTTTCCTGCGGGGCCTCGCGCACGTCGTCGACGTCGACCGCGCCGGGCTCTTCGGCCAGGCGGGCCCGCACCGTGTCGGCGGCCCGCAGGATGTCGGCATAGCTGTCGTCTTCCTGACCGTAGACTTCGGCCACGACGCTGGCGATCACCGGCGGACCGGGCGGAGTCTCGACGAGCTTCATCCGCACGTCGTGCCGGTCGGCGATTTCCTGGAGCTCGTTGCGCATCCGCAGGCCGATGCCGTGGCTTTGCGCGTCGCGGTTCTTTTTGCCGGCCAGGTTGATGCGCAGGTCGGCGACGTTGTCTCCCTGGCGCAGGTAGTAGTGCCGCACCAGGCCGTTGAAATCCATGGGCGAGCCCACGCCGACATAGCTGGTGAAGTCGGCCACCTCGGGCACGCCGGCCAAAAAGTCCTCGAACGCGCGCACCGCCGCATCATTCCGCTCGAGCGTCGTGCCTTCGTCGAAGTCGAGCACTAGCAGCAGCTCGTTCTTGTTGTCGAAGGGGAGCATCTTCAAGGGTACGCTGCGCACCGCGGCCAGCCCCATGGCGGCCACGGTAAGCACGAACATCAGCAGCAGGAACGACCAGGCCACCAGCCGGCTGTGGAGCAGGGGGGCCATCAGCGGATAGAACATCTTGTACAGCGGCGACCTCTTGACCGCGTCGAGGTCGTCGACCTCGCCGTGGGCGTCCTCCAACCCGCCTTGGCGGTACTTGTGGCGCAGGCCGTGGTAGGCCAGCCAGGGCGTGATGGTGAAAGCCACGAGCATCGACATCAGCATCGTCACCGGCACGTTCAGGGCCATGGGACGCATGTAGGGCCCCATCATGCCGGTGATGAAGAACATCGGCAGAAAGCTGACGATCACGGCCAGGGTGGCCGCGATCAGCGGCGGGCGAATCTCGGCCACCGCCTCGAGCACGATCCGCCGCGTGGCCCGTTTGCGCAGGTGGAAGTGTCGGGTGATGTTCTCGACGTCCACGATCGGATCGTCGACGAGCAAACCCAGCGAAAGGATCAACGCGAACAGCGTCACGCGATTGATGGTGAAGCCCAGCATCAGGTTCACCGCCAGCGTGAGCCCGAACACCACGGGCACGGCCACGGCCACGATGAATGCCTCGCGCCAGCCCAGGCCAATGGTCAGCAGCGCCACCACGATCAGGATCGCCACGGCCAGCGCTTCGACCAGCTCGTTCACTTTTTCGTTGGCCGTCAGCCCGTAGTTGCGGGTGATCACCATCTCGGTGTCGGAGGGCACGAGCGTTCGGCCGAGTTTCTCGGCTTCGGCCAGCACTTCGTCGGCCACCCAAACGGCGTTGGAGCCCTTCTTCTTGGCGATGGCGATGGTGACGGCCGACTGGCTCGTGCTCTCGCTCGCGGATTCCGATTCGCCGGAGTGCGAGACGTGTCCCAGCTCGGTGCTGGGAAAGCCCTCGTGATGCGTGAATCCGCGGGCCGGGCCCCAGCCGTGGCGGACGTAGTTGGTCACCTCGTCGGGTCCGTCGCTTACCGCGGCCACGTCCTTGAGGAACACGGGCTGGCCGTCGAACACGCCCACGACCAGGTCGCGCAACTGCCGCACGTCGCCAAACCGCTTGCCGGCCTGGACGCGGATCAATTCGTCGCCCGCGCGGAAATCGCCGGCCATGCGACGGACGTTGGTGGCGGCGATGGCTCGCTGGATCTCTAAGGGGGAAACGTGATAGCCGGCCATGCGGTCCGGATCGAGCCGTACCTGCACGACGCGCGGCCGGCCGCCGACGACGTAGGCCCGCGACACGTCGTCGATGGCTGCCAGGCGTTGGGCCATCTCTTCGCCCACGCGGCGCAAGGTCATGTCGTCGCTCGTGGCGCTGGCCAGGGTAAGCGTGACGATCGGCACGTCGTCGATTTCGACCGGCTTGACGACCCAGCCGGTGACGCCGGGCGGCACGATGTCGACGTTTTCGTCGATCTTCTTGTAGAGCTTGACCAGGCTCCGCTCGCGATCCTCGCCGACGTAGTAGCGCACGGTGATGATGGCCTGTCCCTCGCTGCTCATCGAATAGACGTATTCGACGCCGTCGATCTGAAACAGGATCTTCTCCAGCGGCGTGGCCACGAGCTGCTCCACCTCGGCCGCCGAGTGTCCGGGAAACGACACGTAGACGTCGGCCAGCGGCACCACGATCTGCGGGTCTTCCTCGCGCGGCGTCAGCCACAGCGCCGCCAGGCCCACGATCGTGGCCAGCAGAATCAGGATCAGCGAGAGGTTCGACTCCAGGAAGATCTTGACGATCTTGTTGGTGAAGTTGTGCTCGTCGTGCCGCGCTTGTTCAGCCATCGCTCGCCTCGGAAGAGCTTGCCGCGGCCGGCGGCAACTCGATGCGCTCGTCCTGGCGCAGGCCCGAGAGCACCTCGACATTGCCGTCGAGCTCGCGGCCGGTGCGAATCGCGCGGCGCAACACGCGGCCGTCGTCGACGACGCTGGCAAACTCGAGCTGGCCCACGCGCTGCACGGCCTCCTGCGGGATCACCAGCACGTCTTCTTTGTCCAGCGGGATCAGAATGCGGGCAAACATGCCGCTGTACACGCCTTCGGGGCAGGGGCCGGTCACCTTGACTTCAAACGCCCGGCTGGCCGACTGGGCCTCGGGCACGATCTCGCTGATTTGCCCCTGGCATTCCAGATCGATGTTGTTGAACTCGACGTCGATCGTCTGGCCGACTTGCAGCCGGTGGGCCAGCGATTCGCGCACGCTGGCAACCAGTTGCATGTGGCTGGGATCCAGCAGCGTGGCCAGCACCTGGCCGGGCGTGACCATGTCGCCGGCGTCGACTTGCTTGTCGACGACGATCCCGTCCATCGGCGAGCGCACCGTGGCAAAGTCGAGCGTGGCCTGTACCTCGTTCAGGGTTTCGCGGGCGCGGCGCAGCTCGGCCGCGGTGGAGGTGACCGCCGTGACGGCCTGTTCGTATTGCTGGCGGCTGACGGCGTTGGACTTGAGCAGCCGCTCGAAGCGGCGCTGGTCGGCCACGGCTTGCGTGTGCGCGGCTTCGGCCGAGGCCACGGCCGCCTCGGCCTGCTTCAGGCGGGCCCGCAGATCGGTGTCGTCCAGCCGCAGCAGTACGTCGCCCTGGCTCACCTTCTGGCCGGCCTTGAGATCCACCTCGACGACGCGCGCCAGCAGCTTCGAGCCGATCGTGGCTTCGTGCACGGCGCGCACCGTGCCCACGGCTGTCTCCGTGCGCGGGATGCGCAGCATGCGCACCGGCACGACCTGGCCCTCGGGCGCCTGCTCGACCGAGCTGGTCGCAGCCGTGGGCGTGGGGACCTTGGCAGAAAACTTGCCGGCCAGCCACAAGATCAACACGCCGACGGCCACGAACAAGCCGGCGACGACCGCGCCGCGGCCCGCCCAACGCAGCCAACGCTTTGCGCCTTGCGTGCTCATCGAGGACAATCTACCACTCGACGCGCGGCGTCCAAAGGGCACCGGCCGGGAGTGCGCGCCGTCGCGGTTTTCCGGCCCTGGGTCATGCTCCCTGGCGTGCTGGAGTTTGTTGCTATCCGCATCAACTCCCGAACGCAAAGGGCATACCCGGCGGGGGGCTCAGAAACGCAAGTCAAACGCTCGAAGCAGCTTGAAGTACGCGACGCATCAGGATGCCCCAAATTGGAGCGTGCCGGGTCGCTCAGCGGTGATCAGAATCGCTCACCGCGAAGCAACGACGTGAAGGGCAGCGCTGCTTCGCGGTGAGGGCGTGAGGGCGCAGCCTAGCCGAGCAACCGCTGCATCGTCTGGCGATGGTCGTCCTCGTCGCCGGCTTGCTCTTCCATCTTGAGCTTCAGCGCCGTGAGACCTTCTTTCTCGGCCAGCTCGGCCAGCTTGGCATAGTTCTTCACGTCGGCTGCTTCTTCCTCGATGTCGTGGCGCAGCATCTCCTTGACGTCGGCCGGCGGAGCGCTCAAGTCGGGCTGCAGCTTGGGCACGCCGCCGAGCATCACGATTTGATCGGCCAGGTATTGAGCGTGCCCCACTTCGTCGAGCACTTCGGCCTGGTACATGTCGCGGACGCTATCCCATTGGGCGCCCTTGATGCTGGAGCCTTGCAGCATGTAGCGCAAAAACGTGGTCACTTCGCGGTTCATCTGCTGATTGAGACCGCTGAGTAGCTCTTGGTTTGCCATCGATATCTCCCTTTCATTTTCAAGCGTGATTCCCGGAAATTTGTGGTGGATCGCATGACGCGCTGGGCCAGGAATCTCCGTGAATGAACTAAAAGCAAAGCGCGTGCCGGAGCGTCAACCGCAGGTACGCCCGCGGGCTCCACGTGCAGCGAACGACTGAAAGGCCTCGTAGGTAGGTGCATCGCACGGGCAAAGGCTGAAGAAAGCGAGCGGACCCGACGCGAGTGTGCGGCGGCGGTGCCGCAGTGGGCTTCGAGCAACCGCTCTGTTCGCCGGACGGCCAATCGTCGCCCCCTCGCGCGAATGGTGCGGCGAATGTCGATCTTTCGTCGCGGAAGCTAGGCAGTCGCGCTCGAGGCGGCGCGGCGTCCGCGCAGCCGGTTCACGGCTACGTCACCAAGCAGAATGGCCACGACGGAGAGCCCCAGGGCCGGCAGCACGGCGCCGAGCAACACAATGCCCAGTACGAGCGTCCGCGGGATGCGCGATTGCACCTTGCGCGGGAAACCGGTGCGCCCGCGGGGCCGGCGCTGCCACCACATCCAAACTCCGGTCACCGGCAGCAGCATCAGTACCAGGCAGGCCACGAGCCAGGGCACCTTCGTCCACCAGCCCAGCACCGAGCCGACGTGCAACGGATAATTCCACGTGGCCCACCATCCCAGGGTCGAGTACTCGCGGTTCAAGCGATGCTCGATCACCTCGCCGGTGCAGTGATCGATGACGGCCAACTCGTCGCTGAAGGGGCCCAGCGGCCGCGTGGCAAACACGACGTAGGCGCCGTCCGGGTCGTGGGGCAGGGTGATCGAGAGCGTGGCATCGGGCATCGTGCGGTCGGCGGCGGCGACGATCGCATCGAGCGGCAGCCGGGGCGTCTCGGCCGAGGAATGCGACTTCGGTGGGTTGACGAAAATGTCGTAGGCGGCGGTCTGGTTGGCGACGTAGCGATAGCCGGTGCCCCAGACATACGTATAGAGCATGCCCGTGCCGGCGATGACCAACAGCACGATGGCCACGTATGCGCCGCTGACGGCGTGCAGGTCGCGCAAGGTGACGTAGGGATGCCGGCGAAGTCGCGGCAGCCAGGCCCCCCACAGGCGTTTGCGCCCGCGCGGCCTCCAAAGATAGACGCCGCTGGCCAACAGCACGATCGTCCAGCAGGTAACCAGCTCGACCACGATCCGGCCCAGCGTGCCGGCGAACAGCGTGCGGTGGATCTTGAGCACGACGCCAAAGAACTCGTTGTTGCCCAAGTAGCCCAGCGTCGTGCCGCGGTAAGGATCGAAGAACACGCGGCGAAACTCGGTCCCATGGTTGACCGACAACTCGGTGCTCCGCTCGGCATCGGGAAAGACGTGGAGCTGGTGCACGTGAAAGCCCTCGCCCAGCGAGCTCTCGATCGCGGCCACTTGTTCGTCGTACGACAGGCGATCGCCGCCGGGCTCCACGAAGAGCTGCTGCGCGTAGAAGATTTCTTCCAGCTCGTCCTTGAAGATGTACAACGCCCCGGTGGCCGCCATCACGATCACGACGGGCGCCACGATCAGCCCGGCGTAGAAGTGCCATCGCCAGATCACGCGGTACAAACGCGACGCCGGCTGGGTTGCTTCGGCGGGGACGGCAAGGCTGCGCCGGCTGGGACGACGCGCCGGCGCCGGACGGGTTTCGGTCGAAAGACTCATCGGCTCGCCAACGGGAAGCATCATCTAGCCAGGGACCGGCCGAACGGTTGGCGAGCGCGAAGCGGGCTAGAGATCGGCCTGGACATCTTGAGATAGAATCTCAATAGGGCCGATTGTAAGTCCCTCTCGCCGATTGTCAAATTCGACGCGAGCCCGAGCCGCGCTGCTCTCTGCCGAACCGGCCAAAACCAAGCAACTCATTCATCGCCTGCGCGGAACCAACACGGGTAGCCTTCAGCCGTCAATAAAAATTCGTTCAGCAAGAAGACATTCGCTTCTGCAACGGCTACGATATGGCTGGCAGTTGGTTCGCAAGGGGCTCGACCGCCGCGCGCACACACTTCACGACAACTCCTGCTTCAAACGGTCGTCCCGGCGTTCGCCCGTGGATCCCGTTGCAATGCGAGCCAGGAGGGGACTGCAATGGATGAATCAACGGCCAGCCCGCGGCACGCTTTGGCCAGCGCGATTGGCAGCCTGTGGTGGGTGCCTTTGCTGCGCGGCGTGTTCCTGGTGATCCTGGGAGTCTACGCGCTGTTCCGGCCCGGCATGACCGTGAGCGTGCTGACGCAGGTGGTCGGCGTCTTTTTGATCGCCGATGGGGTGCTGGCCGTCATCGCGGGCAGCGTGGGCGACGTACCGTCGCGCGGCTGGACGATCGCCCGCGGCGTCGTGGCGGTCTTGATCGGTGGCTTCGTGTTCGCCAATCCGGCGCTGGTCGCGGGCGTCACAGCGGCGTTTCTGCTGTACCTGCTGGCCTTTGCCGCCATTGCGCTGGGCGCGATCGAGATCTGGGCCGCCGTGCACGACCGGCGCGAGATCGAGGGCGAAGTTTGGCTGCTGATTGGCGGCGCGCTGACGGTGTTGTTCGGCATCCTGCTGTTGATCGCCCCCATTGCGTTCGGGCTGTTGGTCGTGCGTATTTTGGGCATCTTTGCCATCGGGTCGGGCATTTCGTTGATCGCATTCGCGTTTCGCTTGCGCCGCGTGGGCAAGCGCCTGAGTGGGGCCTAAGCTTTTCTTTTCTCGTAAGACAAACGGCAACAAACGTCCCTCGACCGGCGGTCCACGATCCGCATGCCGCCGATGCACCACATGGCATAACCGCCGCTCATCTGGAAGAAGCGAGACCTCGATGTTCAAGCGATTCAGTACGTTTGTCGCGGCGGCATGCACTGTCGCCGCTTGCGGGCCGCTGGCCGCGCAGAGCGTTTTGCCTGAGCCTGACCCGCCGTTTAAGGGCAAGATCGGGCTGCGCCCCTCCGACTCGGTGAAGGACTTTCCCAAGGCGGTGACCCCGCCCGAGGGCGCGCCCAACGTGCTGTTGATCATGACCGACGACGTGGGCTTCGGGGCCAGCAGCACCTTCGGTGGTCCGATCCCGACGCCCACCTTCGACCGCGTGGCGAACAACGGATTGCGCTTCAATCGCTTTCACACCACCGCGCTCTGCTCACCTACGCGGGCAGCGCTGCTCACCGGGCGCAATCACCACAGCGTGGCCACGGCCTGCATCATGGAAGCCGGCGTCGGCTATCCCGGCTACAACACGCTCATTCCGCAGACCAAGCGCGGGCTGGGAGACATCCTCAAGCTGAACGGCTACAACACCGCCTGGTTCGGCAAGAATCACAACGTGCCCGACTGGCAGACCACGCAGTCCGGGCCGTTCGACTTGTGGCCGGTGGGACTCGGCTTCGAGTACTTCTACGGGTTTGTGGGGGGCGACACGAATCAATGGGCCCCGGCCCTGGTCGAGAACACCCGGCCGGTGGAGCCGCCGCGCGACGATCCCGAGTATCACTTCGACCGCGACATGGCCGATCATTGCATCGCCTGGCTGCGGATGCAGCACGCCGTGGCGCCGAACAAACCGTTCTTCGCCTACTATGCTCCCGGCACGGCCCACGCTCCGCACCATGCGCCCAAGGAATGGATCGAGAAGTTTCGCGGTCGCTTCGATCACGGCTGGGACAAGCAGCGCGAGATGACGCTGGCCAAGCAGAAGGAGATGGGCATTGTCCCCGAAGGCACGAAGCTCACCGAGCGCTCGCCGGGGATTCCGGCCTGGGACTCGCTGGATGCGGACCAGAAAAAGGTGTTTGCCCACATGATGGAGGTGTACTGCGCGGCGCTTGCGCATTGCGATCATCAGATGGGACGCGTGCTGGATGCCATCGAAGAGATGGGCGAACTCGAGAACACGCTGGTGATCTACATCCAGGGCGACAACGGGGCTTCGGCCGAAGGCAGCGTCCAGGGCCTGCTCAACGAAATGACGTTCTTCAACAACATCAAGGAACCCTTCTCCGAAGTGCTGCGGCGAATGGACGAGTTGGGCGGCCCCAAGACGTTCAACCACTATCCGATCGGCTGGGCGCACGCGATGGACACGCCGTTTCAATGGACCAAGCAGGTGGCCTCGCATTTCGGCGGCACGCGCAACGGCATGGCCATGGCCTGGCCGCAGGGCATCGAGGCCCGCGGCGAGTTGCGCACGCAGTTCCATCACGTGATCGACGTCATGCCGACCATCCTGGAAGTGATCGGGCTCGAGCAGCCGATGTCGGTGTACGGCATCCAGCAGCAGCCGGTCGAAGGGGTGAGCATGGTCTATGCCTTCGACGATGCCGAAGCGCGATCGCCGCGCCAGTTGCAATACTTCGAGATGTTCGCCAACCGCGCGCTGTACGAAGACGGCTGGGTGGCCGCCACCACGCCCACCACGCCGCCCTGGCAGGCCGTGGCCGATCCGGTCGACCCGATCGACGGCTACCAGTGGGAGCTGTACAACATCGACGAGGACTTTTCGCAGGCCAACAACCTGGCCAGCGCCCACCCCGACAAGCTCCGCCATTTGCAGCGGCTGTTCTACGTCGAGGCGGTCAAATACCAGGTGCTGCCGCTGGACAACAGCAAGGTCGAGCGGCTCGACGTGCGCAACCGACCCAGCAACATCCGCGGGCTCTCCGAGTTCAAGTACTACGACGGCATGGTCCGCATTCCCGAAGGCGGCGCGCCGGACCTGAAGAACAAGTCGTTCGGTATCAGCGCCGTGGTGAACGTGCCCCGGGACGGCGGCGACGGCATGCTGATGACCCAGGGCGGGCGGTTCTGCGGCCTGGCCTTGTACGTGCACGACGGCCGGCCCGTGTTTCATTACAACGACTGCGGGGTCCACCGCTACACGCTCTCCGGCGACGAGCCGCTGCCGCCGGGGCGCCACGTGGTCACGCTCGATTTCAACTACGACGGTGGCGGCGTGGGCCAAGGCGGCCAGGCCACGCTTTCGGTCGACGCCAAGAAAGTGGCCAGCGGCAAGCTCGCCCGCACGGTTCCCTTCCGCATGTCGCTCGATGAAACGCTCGACATCGGCGAGGATACGGGCACGCCCATCAACGACGACTACCGGCTACCGTTCGCCTACGGCGGAGCGCTGGAAAACGTCACGATCAACCTTTCGGAGCATACGCTCACCGAGGAGCAGCTTCAGCAGTATCGCGAGGGCCGCGTGCGCGCGGCGCTAGCGCAGTAGCCGACAGGCGTAGCGTCGATGAATCGTTTCCTTGAACCTTTTAAGGTCATGTAGCAGGATCACGGACATGCGTTGGAGAGGAGGACCCCACAGTGGGAACGTCGAGGATCGCCGCGGGATGCGCGGCCGCGGTGTGGCGATCGGCGGCGGCGGGTTGTTGCTGATCATCATTCTCAGCCTGGTGTTCGGCGTCGATCCGCAGCAGTTTCTCGTGCAGGGGCAGGGAGGAGCGCCAGGGCCGGGCGGGGCAGTTCAAGAGCGCGAGCTGACGCCGCAAGAGCGCCAGCAGCGCGAGTTCGTCGAGGCCGTGGTGGGCTTCACCGAGGCGGTGTGGGACGAGCAATTCCGCCGGGCCGGCGAGCGCTACGAAAAGCCGCGCGTCGTGCTGTTCGAGCAGGCGGTGGACACGCGGTGTGGGCGGGCACCGTCGGCCGTCGGGCCGTTCTACTGTCCGGCCGACGAAACCGTGTACCTCGACCCGACGTTCTTCGACGAGTTGCAGAACAAGCTCGGCGGCTCCAAAGGCGAGTTCTCGCAGGCCTACGTCATCGCCCACGAGGTGGGACACCACGTGCAGAACCTGCTAGGCTACAGCGAACTGGTCAACAGCAAGCGGCGCACACTGCCGCCCTCGGAGTTCAACAAGTGGTCCGTGCGGCTCGAGTTGCAGGCCGATTACCTGGCCGGCGTGTGGGCTCATCACGGCCAGCGGAAGTTCAACTTCATCGAGCCCGGCGACGTTCGGTCGGCCATCACCACCGCCAACGCCATCGGCGACGATCGCCTGCAACGCCGTTCGCGCGGCTTCACGTCGCCCGAGAACTATACGCACGGCACGTCCGAGCAGCGGATGAAATGGTTCACGCTCGGCTTGGAAACGGGCGACTTGGACCGCATCGGCGAGCTGTTCGAATTGCCCTACCAGCAACTGTGATTCCCCTGCGGCCCTCAAGCCGCGTTTTGCGATGCGAAGTCGGTACTCCAACCTGTTGATTCCCGCGGCCATGGCCGTCGCGGCTTTCGTGGCCACTTTCGTGCTGGTGGCGGCGTGGCGCGGTGACGGATCGCCGGACGAGACGCCGCGGCACGCCGAGGCCGTGCCCGCGGATGGCCCGCCGGGCATGGTCTGGATTCCCGGGAGCGAGTTCACCATGGGCACCGACTCGGACCTGGGGTGGCCGGACGAAAGCCCGGCTCATCGCGTGCGCGTCGATGGGTTCTGGATCGACGAGACCGAGGTGACCAACGACCAGTTCGGCGAGTTCGTCGACGCCACGGGTTACGTGACCACCGCCGAGCGGGCCCCGACGGCCGAGGAGATCCTGGCCCAACTGCCTCCCGGCACGCCGCCTCCGCCGGACGAGGTGCTGGTGCCGGGAGCGCTGGTGTTCACGCCGACGACGAGTCCCGTGCCGCTCGACGATTTCACGGCCTGGTGGAAGTGGACGCCGGGGGCCGACTGGCGGCATCCCGAAGGACCGGACAGCGATCTGACGGGTCGCGGCGATCATCCGGTGGTCCACGTCTCGTGGGATGACGCTGCGGCTTATGCCAAGTGGGCCGGCAAACGTTTGCCGACCGAGGCCGAATGGGAAATTGCCGCGCGAGGCGGGCTGGAAAACCAGCCGTATGCCTGGGGCGACACGAAGCCGGGCGAAGGCGGCTGGCAGGCCAACCTCTGGCAGGGCACCTTTCCGCACCACAACACCAAAAGCGACGGCTTCGTACGCACCGCACCGGTGCGCTCGTTTGAGCCCAACGGCTACGGCCTGTACGACATGGCCGGCAACGTCTGGGAGTGGTGCGGCGACTGGTACGATCGCAATCTCTACAGACGCCGCGCCGGCGGGGAGGTGATCGACAACCCCCAGGGCCCGGAACAGTCGTCCGATCCCACGCAGCCCTATCAGCCGCAGCGCGTGCAGCGCGGCGGATCGTTTCTGTGCAACGACAGCTACTGCTCTCGCTATCGGCCGAGCGCGCGACACGGCTGCAGTCCCGACACGGGCATGTCGCACGTCGGTTTCCGGTGTGCGAAGAGTCCGAAGACTACCAATCCATAAGCTTCACTACGCGATTCAAGGGGGTCCGATGTTGAACCACACGAGAGTTGCCACACTTGTTTGCATCGCGGTCGGCGCGGCGCTGGGATTCGCCGCCGCCTCGGGCGGTTTTGAGACGATCGCGCTGGCGCTGGCTGGAGACGAAAAGTCGCCGGCGTCGTGCCTGTTCGCAGCCGGCGAAACGTCGGCCTGCTGCGACGCGGCCGCCAAGAGCGACGTGATGCGGCTGGCGTCGTTCAACCAGAATGCCGCAGCCAAATCGCAGGCCGCCGGCAAGAAGCCGAACATTCTGGTCATCTGGGGCGACGACATCGGCACCTGGAACATCAGCTACAACAATCGCGGCATGATGGGCTACGCTACGCCCAACATCGACCGCATCGGCCGGGAAGGCATTTCGTTTACCGACTACTACGGCCAGCAAAGCTGCACGGCCGGTCGGGCCGCGTTCATGGGCGGCACCGTGCCGGTGCGCACGGGCATGACCAAGGTGGGCTTGCCCGGCGCCGCCGAGGGCTGGCAGGAGCAGGACATCACCATCGCCGCCGTGCTCAAGGAGCAGGGATACGCGACCGGGCAGTTCGGCAAAAATCACTTCGGCGATCGCGATGAGCATCTGCCCACGAACCACGGCTTCGACGAATTCTTCGGCAACCTGTACCACCTCAACGCCGAAGAAGAGCCCGAGCATCGCGATTACCCCGGCGATATGAAGCTGCCCAGCGGCAAGACCTTTCGCGAGCAGTACGGTCCCCGCGGGGTGCTCAAGACCAAGGCCAACGCCGACGGCACGCAGACGATCGAAAATACGGGCCCGCTGACCAAGAAGCGGATGGAGACGATCGACGACGAGACGGTGGCCGCGGCCAAGGACTTCATCCAGCGGCAGACGAAAGCGGACAAGCCGTTCTTCTGCTGGTGGAACGGCACGCGAATGCACTTTCGCACGCACGTCAAGCAGGAGCACCTCGGCATCAGCGGCGCCAGCGGCGACGAGTACCACGACGGCATGGTCGAGCACGACATGCACGTCGGTGAATTGCTCGATTTGCTCGACGAGCTCGGCATCGCCGACAACACGCTCGTCTACTACTCGACCGACAACGGCCCGCACTTCAACACCTGGCCCGACGCCGGCTATACGCCGTTTCGCAAGGAAAAGAACTCCAACTGGGAGGGGGCCTACCGCGTGCCGGCCTTCGTGCGCTGGCCCGGCGTGTTTCCCGCCGGCATCACGGTCAACGGCATCGTAGCCCACGAAGACTGGATGCCCACGTTCGCCGCCGCCGCCGGCAAGGCCGACCTGAAAGAGGACATGCTCGACGGCTACGAGGCGATCGGCCGCAACTATCGCCAGCATCTCGACGGCTACGACGTTACCGAGTATTTGTCGAATGCCAAGAGCTACAAGACCATCGACGACGACATCCAGGCCTCGCCGCGCAAGGAGTTCTTCTACGTCAACGACGACGGCCAGGTGGTGGCCTTGCGGCTGGGTCCGTGGAAAGCCGTGTTTCTGGAGAACCGCGCCGACGCGTTCCAGATCTGGCGCGAGCCGTTTACCGAGCTGCGCGTGCCGCTGCTGTTCAACCTGAGGCGCGATCCGTTCGAGAAAGCCCAGATCGACGCGAACGTATACCACGACTGGTTTCTGGACCATGCGTTCGTGCTGGTGCCGATGCAGCAACTCGCCGGGAAGTTCCTGCAGTCGATGCAGGACTATCCCCCCAGCCAGACGCCCGGCTCGTTCAACCTGGAGAAGATTCAGAAGCAAATCGAGAACGCCACGACCGGGAAGTGACCTGCGGGCGTGATCTGCGTCAAACTCGCCCGATGGGGAGAGGCGGCGTCGGGTCAAAACGCGATCGGTGCGCTTGCACCCCAGATTTCGAGGAGCGAACCATGCGATATGTCGTAGCGGCATTGGCGATTTTGGCGCTGGTGGCCATCGCCATCTTCTCGGTGCAGAATCTCGAGGCGATCCAAGTCACTTTCCTGGCCTGGTCGATCAGCGTTTCGAAGTTCCTGGTCGTGATCGTCGCTTACCTGCTGGGCATGGTCACCGGCTGGAGTTTGTTCGATCTGATCAAGCGGTTCTTTCGCGAGCAGCGCGAGCACCGCGCGGCAACCGCCGCCAAGCAAACCTGAAGACTCAACCTGCCGAGGTTTCAAACGATGTGTTGCCGTAGACTGACGTGTGCCGCGCTGTGTGGGCTGCTGATCGTCTTAGGTTGGCAGGTGGCGTTTATCGGACTGCCGGTGCTGGCGTGGGACAAGACGGATGCCCCAACCGAAGGCGAGCAGCTTCCTCCGCCCGATCCGCAGTTCGACGGAAAGATCGGCCCGACGTTCCAGGATTCGACGCCCGATTTTCCGCTGCCGATCAAAGCGCCCGATGGCGCCCCCAACGTGCTGATCGTGCTGCTGGACGACGTGGGCTTCGGCATGTGCTCGCCGTTTGGCGGTTCGGTGCAAACGCCCAACCTGCAGAAGCTGGCCGATGGCGGGCTGACCTACACGCGGTTTCACACCACGGCGCTGTGCAGCCCCACGCGCGCGGCGCTGCTGGCCGGGCGCAACCACCACAGCGTCGGCACGGGCGTGATCATCGAAATGGGCACCGGCTTTCCCGGCTACACGGGCATCATCCCGCGCAGCACGGCCCTGGTCCCTCAGATGCTCGGCGACCACGGCTACGCCACCAGCATGTTCGGCAAATGGCACAACACGCCGGAACCGGATATCAGCCCGGCGGGGCCTTTCGACCGCTGGCCGACCGGGCTGGGATTCGACTACTTCTACGGGTTCAACCAGGGCGAAGCCCACCAGTTCTACCCAACGCTGTACCGCAACACCGTGATGGTCGCGCCGCCCAAGACGCCGGAGCAAGGCTACCACCTCACCGAGGACCTGACCGACGAGGCCATCGCCTGGATCAATAACACGCGCGCGGCCGATCGCGACAAGCCGTGGTTTTGCTACTTCAGCACCGGCGCCGTGCACGCGCCGCACCATGTGCCGAAGGAATGGCGAGGCAGGTACAAGGGGAAGTTCGATCACGGCTGGGACAAGGAGCGCGAAAAGATCCACGCGCGGCAACTCGCAATGGGCATCATCCCCAAAGGCACGAAGCTGACGCCGCGTCCGGCCTCGATCCCGGCCTGGGACAGCACCAGCGTTGATGAAAAGAAGGTCTACCTGCGGCTGATGGAAAACTATGCCGAGTACATGGCCCACACCGACCACCACGTCGGCCGGCTGATCGACGCGCTCGACGCTGCGGGGGAACTCGACAACACGCTGATCTTCTACATCGTCGGCGACAACGGCGCCAGCGCCGAAGGCGGGCTGCAAGGCACCTTCAGCGAACTGGCGAGCTTGTTGGGCATTCAGCTCGGGCTGGAGAGCACGATCAATCGCCTGGATGAAATCGGTGGGCCCACCAGCGAACCGCACGTGCCGGTGGGCTGGGCCTGGGCGATGGACGCGCCGTTTCAATGGACCAAGCAGGTGGCCAGCCATTTCGGCGGCACCCGCAACCCGCTGGTCGTGCACTGGCCAAAGGGAATCCAGGCGGGGGGCGAGCAGCGCACGCAGTTCCATCACGTGATCGACGTCGTGCCCACGATTCTCGAAGCGTGCGGGATTGCCGAACCGAAAGAGGTCGACGGCATTCCGCAAAAGCCGATCGAAGGCGTGAGCATGTGCTACACGTTCGACGACGCGGATGCCGAAGGGACGCGCAAGACGCAATACTTCGAGATGATGTGCAACCGCGCGATCTATCACGACGGGTGGATGGCCTGCTCGGCATTCGCGGCCCCGTGGCAGACCGGCGGGCGTTCGGTCGGAGCCCTGAAGAGTGCCACGTGGGAGCTCTACCACGTCGACGACGACTTCTCCCAGGCCGTGGACCTGGCCCGAGAGCACCCCGACAAGCTGAAGGAGCTGCAGGACCTGTTTTTTGTCGAGGCCCGGAAATACGACGTGCTGCCGCTCGATCCGCGCATGTCGGAACGGTTCGATCCGAAGTTGCGCGTGGCCGGCACGCCCCCCACGAGCTGGACCTATTACGGCAACGACGTGAAGATGCCCGATCCGGTCGGGCCGCAAACGTTTCCGCGTGCACACACGATCACGGCCGAGCTCGTGATTCCCTCGGGCGGTGCCGAAGGCGTCGTCACCTGCGTCGGTGCTTTCTCCGCGGGCTGGTCGCTGTACGTGATGGACGGCAAGCCGCACTTCCGCTACACGTGCTTCGACATCGCCAACGTCGACATTCCCGGCACGGTCTCCGTGCCCGAGGGAGCGGTCACGCTCGAGGCGAAGTTCACCCCCGACGGATCGAAAAACGGGGGCGGCACGCTTGCGCTCGTGGTCGACGGCAAACCGGCCGGCGAGGGGAAGCTCGAGCGCACGCTGTTCCGCTATGGCCTGGAGCCCTTCGAGGTGGGCCGCGACTCGATCACGCCGGTCGATCCGGCCTACGCCGACCGCGGCAAGTTCGAGTTCACCGGCAAGATCGAAAAGGTGAGCTTCGAACTCGAATGACGTAGGGAGACCACAGAGAACGAGGCGCGCTACTCCAGCGGGAAGCGGACTTCGTAGCGGGTCATCTGCTTCACTTTTTGAGGCAGCTCTTTGACCTCGCAGTCGTTCCGCCGGCATTCGGCGATCGACATATCGAACGGCACCCAGGTGCCGGACTTGAATTCGAACGTGGCCTTGCTGCGGTCTTCGAGCAGGGTGACCGGGTCCCCGTATTCGATCGGGGGCTTGCTGGGGGGAATGACGATGGGGGGCGGCGGCGGAGCGCCTCCCCGGCCCTTGCGACGACGGTTGTTGTGGTGCGGTCGTTTATTTCCCAATCGTGATGGCCCTCATGTTGTAGTGTGACATCCGTGGGATGTCGTGTCGTGCCCGACCACTTGCCAGAAAACGAAACCGGAGGGGCACGCGCCTGCGCGCCCCTCCGGAGCGTTGTATCTGGCCGCAGTTAACGACGTGTTAGTACTGTCCAGCTCGGCGTCCTCCGCGGTAACCTCCGCGCGACCCGCCGCGATCTTCGCGCGGCTTGGCCTCGTTGACGGTCATGGCACGGCCGTCGTGCTCCTTCAGGTTCAGTCCCTCGATGGCCTGGTTGGCGGCGTTGTCGTCGTCCATCTCCACAAAGCCGAAGCCCTTGCTGCGGCCCGTGTCGCGGTCCTGGATGACTTGCGCGCTGCGCACGCTGCCAAAGGCCGCAAACAATTCTTCCAATTCGCTGCTGGTGACGTTGTAGCTCAGGTTTCCAGCATACAGTTTCTTGCCCACGAATCGACTCCTCGGGGGAAGCTTCTCGACCCAAAGAACGTTTTTTTCGGGGTCGAATCGAAAAGAGGCCAACGTGGTGGCCCCCGCCAAGCAGGCAAGACGAGAGAGGACGAGGGCGGATTCTGGAGAACCAACGCTTCGAGCGCGCCGTCACACCGACTGCTCGTACTATACGCGATTCGCCCCCGAAAGCTAGGTCGATTCCCGGGCCCGCTAGCGGGCCGCAGGCTCACTCGGAGCCCCGATCGGCACCAGATCCCAGGCCAGACCGCAGAAACGGAGTGCCAGCAGGGTCAAATACGTGACGTCGAGCTCCCACCATTGGTGGCCGTGCGAAGCGGCACGTTGGTCGGCGTGATGGTTGTTGTGCCAGCCGTCGCCGTTGCTGATCAGCCCGATCAGCACGTTGTTGCGCGAGTTGCCGCGCGTCTCGTAGGTGCGATAGCCCCACACGTGGCCGAACGAGTTGACGCTCCAGGTGATGTGCCATACCAGCACCGTGCGCACGAACACGCCCCAGACCAACAAGCTCAGTCCGAACTGCACGCCGGCGAGCAACGATCCGCCCGGCCAGAGCAAGCCGACGGCAAAGCCCACGGCGTAGAACAGCAACGCGTGCGCGGCATAGACCCACAGGTAGCCGAACTGGCGCTCCAGCCGCAAGTAGAATGGGTCGCGAAAAACGTCGCGGGCATAGTGATCGTAAGTGGAAACGTTGTCGAAGTCGCGGTTCTCGACAAACAGCCAGCCGGCGTGCCCCCAAAACAGCGTCACCAGCGGCGAATGCGGATCGAGCTCGTCGTCTTCGTGCTGGTGATGGGCCCGATGCGTGGCCACGAACTGCCCGGGCGACTTCTGCAGGCAGCACACGCCGAGCACCGCCAGCGCGTGCTCGAGCAACAGCGGGCACTTGAAACTGCGGTGCGATAGCAGGCGATGAAAGCCGAGGTTGATGCCCAGCGTGCCGAAGAGGTAGCAGCCGGCAAACGCCATCACCAGGCCTGTCCAACTGAATAGCCAGGGGACCAGGGCTAGCAGGGCCGCCACGTGGATGCCCGCCACGACGCCAAATGCCCACCAGTTGCGGTCGAGCCGCCTGGCATGCGAAACTGACATGGGAAGCGCTCCAAGGTAGGGGCAAGGCGCTGCCGGCTGCGCGCCGCCCGGGGGGAACCTTCTTCTTAGCAGATGCCCCCGCGCCCCGATACCCCCATACCCGCCGACAACGCAGTTGGCGAACAGGCCCCCTCGCTGCCGGGAAAAAGCGACAACAGACGTTCGAACGTCCTTCCTGCCTGGTGGTTCCAATGCAACCACCTGGTGACTGGTGGCTACTCCGCCTTCGCCCGGGCGAGCACGGCGGTCACGTTGTCCTTGCCGCCGGCGGCCAGCGCCAACTCGATAAGCCCGTCGCACGCCGCCTGCGCGGTCTTCGACTCGTCGATGCATTGGGCAATGCGCTCGCTGGCGACCATGTCGGTCAATCCATCCGTGCACAAGAGCAATTGGTCGCCGGCTTGCAGCCGCAGGTGGTGCACGTCGGGACGCGCGTTTTGGGTGTGCGACCCGAAACAGCGGGTGAGCATATGCCCGAACTTGCCCGCGACCTCGCCCGGCACGCCCGCGGCCATGAACTCCTGCTCGACGGTGTGGTCGATCGAAACGCGTGCCATGATGCCGTCGCGCCACAGGAAACAGGGCGAATCGCCGATATTGGCCACCACCACAAACGAGCTGACGAAGTAGGCACACGTCCAGGTCGTCCCGCTCTCGGCAAAACCCGGGTTGTCGCTGAATTCGTTGTCGAACGCCTGCTGCATCAGGTAGGTGAAGCCCGAGATGCGCTCGGCCAGCTCATTGGTGTTCAAATCGCCCAGCCGCATGAGCCAACTGGTCGTGCGTCCGGCCAGCTCCCACGCGGTGCGTATGGCCAACTTGCTGGCCAGGTCGCCGCGGCCGGTGGCCCCCATGCCGTCGGCCACAGCCATGCCGTACGAGGAGTCGGGCGGCAGCACCAACTGGTCGCGGTCGACGTTGGTGAGCACGACCTCCTGCGTGCGCGTGCGGCGCACGACCAAGTAGTGGTCCTGGTTCTCCGCGCGACGCAGGCCAACGTGGCTGGCCCCGCCGAACTCGAATGCCAGGTTGACCGCCGTATCGAAAAAGTACTTCTCGGCCGCCAGCGCCGGCTTGAACAACTCGACCGTTTCCGCTTCGCGTGGGTCCATGGCAGTGTCTCCGAGATAGAACTGCAACCCGCAATCTAGCGTTTGCGCACTTGCACTACAAACAAACGGCAGTTCGTCCCGGGGCGCCAATCCACGAAAGTTGATGGGTCGAAATCGATCGTGGCCATGATCGATCGTGGCCATTTCAGTCGAAATACTCCCCCGCCGGGCCGGCGCTTGCGAATTCAGTGGAGTGTTATGGTTACATAAGCTTCGCCTTGCAAGAATGCATGTCATCGGTACGGCTTCCTCAGTGGCACAGAGGCGTTCGTCCGCAATCGGCTCTGCACGCGCATGGTGATCTACCTCAACGACGATCGTGCCTATCTCTCGTGGATTTCGCACCATCGACACGGCTTCGTCGTCGACGGCAAGCGTAAGCCCGCCGAGGGGAAGGTGACGCTGCACCGCGCCACCTGCTCGCGGGTCAAACCGCACAAGCGGGCTCGGCTCACCAGCGGCGCGCACCTCAAAGCCTGTTCGCTGGACGCCGACGAACTCGAAGCCTGGACCGTCGAACAAACCGGCGGCGGGCCGACGCCGTGCGGCGAGTGTCATCCGCTCGAACAGGAACCGCACAGCGAAGTCGAGCGCGCCCGGCACGCGCTGACCCGGCTGGGCCGCGAGATCGTCTCGTACGTCCTGGACCTGGCGGTGATGTACCTCGACGGCGAAGAGCGGCGCTATCACCCCAGCGTCGAGGCCGTCGCCGTCTACCTGGACAAGACGCCCAAGCAACTCGCACCGGCGCTCGCGCGTCTGCTGGAAGAGGGATACCTTGTCTCGGACCCTCCGGCCGGCGAGGGCGACCTGCCCGCCACCGCGATCCTCTACCCCACGCCACGCGCCCTGCGCACCCTGCCGGCGTTCGACGCCATGAGCGAGGCGGAGTTAGCCGCCGAGTTGCAAAGCCTTCGCCCACGCGACGAGGGACCCGCCGATGGCAGTCAACGCACGCGTCAACGCGCGAGAGGCTCGAGGAAAGCGGCCGGCGAGACGATGGCATGCAGCGAAGTGAAATGCGGGAAACAGGACTTGAACCTGCACGGGATATTATCCCACTAGGCCCTCAACCTAGCGCGTCTGCCAATTCCGCCATTCCCGCGTGCGTTGGCTGCAAACCTTCAGCTTACGCCGGTGGGGGCGGGGGTCAATCCCTCCTGCACCGCGGATTCCGCAGGCAGGTTGCGGCAGGGCCGAAATCTCGACGGCTCTCGACCCGGGACGACCCTTGCGGCGAGAAGGTCTGCGGGCAGCGATGGGAGGCAAACGTGTTCAAACACCGCGGCCGAGCGTTCACCCACTGTCGTGTGGCGGATAGCGGACGCAGGCCAGCCAGAAATCTCCGATCGCGGCGATCACCTTCTTGAAGGCATCGAGGTCGACCGGCTTGGTCACGTAGCAGCTCGCCTGCAAATCGTACGACCGAAGAATGTCCTCGTCGGCACTCGACGTTGTCAGAACCACGACGGGAATGTTCTTCAGATCCTCGTCGGCCTTCAGCACGGCGAGCAACTCGCGACCGTCCATGCGCGGCATGTTGAGGTCCAGCAGAATCAAATCGGGCCGCTTCGCATCTCCATACTTTTCGCCTTGCCGCAAGTATTCCAGCGCCTCGACGCCATCGCCAACGACGTGCAACGACGTAAAAATCTTCTCGCTCTCCAGCGTCTTGCGCGTCAGCAGCACGTCGCCCGGGTCGTCTTCGACCAACAGCACGTCAATCAGCCGTGGCGAAGTTTTCGTCTGAGATGCACACATCGCTCGAAACTCCCTCGTTGGGCACGGTAAAGTAAAACGTCGTTCCCTCGCCGGGCTTGGATTCGGCCCAGATCGTGCCGCCGAGTCGCTCCACGATCTTCTTGCACACGGCCAAACCGATGCCGGTGCCCGAGTAGGCGTCACGGGCATGCAGCCGCTTGAAGATGACGAAAATGGTCTCGAGATACTGAGGCTCGATTCCGATCCCGTTGTCGCTGACCGAGAAGAGCCACTCGCCGTCGCGTTGGGCGATTGCCGCATGAACAACGGGCGTAGCATCGGATCGGTACTTCAAGGCATTGCTGATCAGGTTCTGAAAGAGCTGCACCAACCCCACCTTTTCGGCCAGCACATGCGGCAGGTTATCGCGCGTGATTTGGACGCTGCCGTCGGCAGGGTCGAAGTCCATTAGGGCCACGGCCTCGTCCCAGGCGGCGTTGGAATCGGTGACAACAAGCTGCCGGCCGGTCCTCGTGGCCCGCGAATACATCAGCAGATCGCTAATCAGTGCCCGCATCCGCCGGGCCCCGTCGACAACGTAGCCGATGTACTGGTTGGCATCGCCGCTGAGTTCGCCGCCCACCTCTTCTTGGAGCAGCTCACAAAACGCCGAGACCTTGCGCAAGGGCTCCTGAAGGTCGTGCGAAGCGATGTAGGCGAACTGTTCCAGCTCAGCGTTCGTGTTCTTGAGCGCCTGGTTCACTTCGTCGAGCTCAGCGGTCCGTTCCTTGACGCGACGTTCCAGTTCGCTGTTGAGCTTGCGTTGGTCCTCCTCGAGCTTCTTGCTCTCGGTGATATCGACGATGCCGCTCAGGACGAACGTGCCCTCTTCGGTCTCGAAGGGACTTAGACCCACGGAGACTGGAAACTCGCTGCCGTCTTTTCGCAGCCCGTACAGGTCGCGCCCCGGGCCCATCGGGCGCGCCGCGGGACTCGTCAAAAAGTCGCGGCGATGATTCGGATGCTCCGCGCGAAACCGTTCGGGCATGAGCACCTCGATGGCTTGCCCCAACAATTCAGTGGGTTGATAGCCGAAGAGTTCGTTCGCGCGGGCGTTCGCAAGCACGATTCTTCCGCCGGAATCGACCATCAGCATTGCCGTCGGGGCGGCATCCACCGTAGCCGAAAGCCTGCTTTCGCTAGCCGCCAGCCGCTCGCGCTCGTGCCGCAGGTCCTCCAACACGCTCTGCAGGGCCCGGCGCTGTTTGTGGTCTTCCATCTGCCGTCGCCGAGATTCGGCCGCCAGATCCTCGGCCGTCTTGGCCCGTTGGGCTTGCTGCTTCTGCAGAGTGAGAATGTGCAGGCAGGTGGCTGCCGCAATCCAGACGGCCGAGGCCGAAAGGAGACGATTTGCGATGATTTTGGCCGGTTCGCCACCGGAGCGCGAGAGGAACAGGCCGACCAGCGTCAACAGCGTGCAGCCGACGGCAGCGGTCCACACGCCGCGTTCGCTGCCGGAGCGGCAGGCGAGCAGCACAACCACGACATACAGCAGCGGAATGGCTACTCCGAGTTCAACGAGGATGTCGGCCAGGAAAATGACGGCCGCCGCAACAGCGGCGATCCACAACGGGTAGCGGCGATGGGGCTTCGTTTCCATTCCGGCCCTCTGGCACTCAAGTTAACAGGGCGGCTGGGTCATGTAGCGCGGAGCCTGTTGCCGCTCGCGCAGCAGTGCGTTGATCTCCTCCTTCAATTCGATCACGCGCTCCTCGCGATCGATGAGACAACGCGAGAATCTCTGAGACTCCTCGTACGACTCTCTGAGCCGTTGTTCCGTCGCGCGCCGCTCCGCGACTTCCTCGGCTAAACGCTTGTTGACTGCCGCAAGTCCGGGAAGTGAAAGCGCCTGGGGTATGATCGGAATTAACACCAGCACGGTCGCCCACGACGCAAGGGCCGTGCAAACTTTCACCAGCGCTGAGACGCGGTACCAGGGATGCCAAAAGATCGATGCCTCGATCGCGTGACCCATTCCGCAAAACAGGATGAAGGCAGCAAACAACCAGAAGACCGGCACAAAGGGCGTATCGCGCCGCCGCCAAATGTAAAATGCCAGCACCAGAGGAATGGCGGCATACGCCGAAGCGATCGACACATCGGCGACAATATGGGTTATCCCGTGCGCCGTCGACCAGCTTCCGCAATGCCAGCGCGGTGGAAAGTCCGTCGTATCGAAGAGTCCCTGGACGAACTCTGGCATGACTTGGCTCCTCCCTCACGCTAGATAACCCGTCGCGGCGTCGAGCATCCGGGGTGCTCGGATGGCGCTGCCGGGAGAAATGCTAGCGAAATCGTCGGGAATCGGTCAACTCGGAAAAGCCGCCGCGTGACTGGGCGTATTCGCCGGCTTTCCCATGTATTCCTGTAACAACCTCGCGCCGCACGGGCACTACAACCCGCAAACTCGGCGTCAGGCCATGGCAAGTCATGCCTCGCGAAAATCCCTATGCTAGCGTTCAAGTGGCATTTTAAACCTGCACCCAGGAGCTTGCTCATGTCACAAACATCCACCGCGCCTGCGACGCCAGGCGAGCAGAAGCGCTACCCGACGATCGTTTGCATTGACGACGACCCGCACATCACGCAGGCCATTGGTCTGCTGCTGACCCATTACGAGGTCAACGTGGTTTCGGCCTACTCGGGCGAGCATGGCATTTGGGAAACGCTGTCCCAGGACCCGGACCTCGTGATCACCGACTTGCGAATGCCGCAAGGTTCGGGCGAGCTTGTCGTGGAATGCCTGAAGACCGTGCCCAAGACCGGCGGAGTGCCGGTGATCGTGCTGACTGGGCGACGCGAGCCGCACCTCAAGCGGATGCTCAAACGGCTGGGCGCCGCGGGCCACTTACAAAAACCGGTCAACATCCACGACCTGCTGGAGGAAATCGGAAAGCACATCGAGTTGCGCAAACGAGATACTCCAACCGATTCGGAAAGCTATGACGCGACCGCCGGCTGGCAGCGCATTCCGCCGGCCTGACCGTGTCGCGATGTCGATTGACGCTCTTAGAGAGGGGCAGATGCACGGCGGCGTACGAGTTCTATTAATCGAGGACGACTCCGGACACAGCCTGCTGGTGCAGCGGGCGCTGTGCAAGACGTCGTCGGAGTTTCACGTCTCCTGGGCCAGGACGCTTGCCGAGGCGATGGAACTGCTGCGGTCCGACCCGTTCGACGTGGTGCTGGCCGACCTGTCGCTGCCCGATGCTTCCGACCTGGAGGGCGTGAAGCAGATCCGCAAGCTGAACGCCGAGGTGGCGATCGTCGTTTTGACGATGCTGGAGAATCCGCAGATCGAGCAGGCGGCCCTTGATTGCGGCGCGCAGGACTATCTTTCCAAGGACCTGGCCTCTCCGGCGATTCTGGAGCGGTCGATTCACCACGCCATCCAGCGGCAGGAAAACGAGGTTAGCATCAAGGAGCTCGTGCATAGCCTCCACGTCAGCCAGGCGGAGCTGAAGAAACAGAAGCAACTGCTGAAACGAAAGAACCGCCGCCTGCGCCACCTGTACCGCACGGCTCAGCGATTCGTCGACAACGTGTCGCACGAGTTTCGCACCCCGCTGACCGTCATCAAGGACTACGTGTCGCTCGTTCAGGAAGGAATGTTCGGCCCGGTGAACGACGAGCAGCATCGCCTGCTGGAAATCGCCTCGGTGCGCGTCGACGATCTGAACAACATGGTTGACGACATGTTGGACGTCAGCAAGCTGGAGGCGGGTCTGCTGGGAGCGCGGCGGGGGGTATGCCAATTCACCGAGGCGACCGGGTTGGGCG
>ERZ869936.378-NODE-378-length-44146-cov-7.029643_pt1 | contig 44146 bp, 41 predicted proteins | sample MGYA00520876_ERZ869936 | MGnify/ENA primary metagenome ERZ869936 (study PRJEB32218, sample SAMN09650985) | biofilter metagenome | isolation source: enrty point of leading RO module | place: Saudi Arabia: Thuwal, RO plant located on Red Sea | collected 2016-02-17 ... | reverse complement strand
CGTGCCTACGCGCTCATCGCCGAACTCCAGCCCTCGACCTAGATCGGGGACCGGCTCGCCGCCGCCGCGCTTCAGCTCACCCAGTCCTCGGTCACCTACGAGGATGCCTATTACAAGATCCCCTATCCGAACGGGGACATTCCGACCGGCAAGGGTCGGGCCGAGGATCTGGTGGTCCGGTCCTACCGCGCGCTGGGCGTCGATCTGCAGAAGCGGGTCCACGAGGACATGGCTAGGAACTTTTCCGAGTACCCGCAGATCTTCGGGCGCAAGTCGGCCGACGCGAACATCGATCACCGCCTGACCGCGAACCTGCAGCGTTTCTTCCGCCGCGCGGGTGCCGAGTTGCTCGTCACCGGACCCGAGGGCGACGAAGCGAGCCGCGACGTCGCCGACTACAAGCCGGGCGATGTCGTGACCTGGCGTCTCGCCGGCGGACGCAGCCACATCGGGATCGTGGTCCCCGGCCCGGGTGAGAACCGCTCCGAGCCTTGGGTCGTCCACAACATCGGAGAAGGTCCGGTGTGGGAGGACTGCCTGTTCAACTTCAAGGTGATCGGCCACTACCGCTACACCGGCGAGGAGAGCGTGGACGTGACCGCCCTGGGTCCGGCCCGCTGAGGAGTTTTCCGGCGGGTCCGGAAGACAGGGAGAGAGGGGTGCTGCCAGGGAACCGCGGCAAATCCGGACAAGTTACCGTTGCTCCGATCAAGGCCTGGCGGGATTCACCTGCCGAACCTCCACGGCCCCTGACAGCGGGCGGAGTGAACACGCGGCGCCCGGGCGGTGCAAGGGGTTTTGGAGGTGGCCCGCCCCCGGGCCACGGCGGAGCGGGCTGGTTCGAGCGGCGGGGGTGCCGCTCCTCCTACACCACCAGCATGCAGTCGCCGTAGCTGTAGAAGCGGTAGCGCTCGCGCACCGCCTCGCGGTAGGCCGCGAGCACCGCCTCGCGCCCGGCCAGCGCGCTTACCAGCATGATCAGCGTGCTTTCCGGCAGGTGGAAATTCGTCAGCAAGGCATCGACCACACGGAACTCATGCGGCGGATAGATGAAGATGTCCGTTTCTCCCCGGTGGACGGCCTCCTCAATCCGCAATCCGCAATCCGCAATCCGCGATCCTCCCAGGTGCTCGAGCACCCGGGTGACCGTCGTGCCCACCGCCACCACCCTCCCGGCGGCATTGATCCGCCGCGCCGTGGATTCTGTTAGAAGGTAGCGCTCGGAATGCATCACGTGGTCCTCCGGGCGCTCGGCGGTGACCGGCCGGAAGGTCCCGACGCCGACGTGAAGCGTGAGGAACGCGTGATCGAGGGTGGCCAGCATTTCCGGCGTGAAATGCAGTCCGGCGGTCGGTGCGGCGATGGCGCCCTCCTCGCGGGCGTAGACGGTCTGGTAGCGGTCGCGGTCGGCCTCCTCGTCGCCGCGGCCCATGTAGTGCGGCAGCGCGAGGTGTCCGTGGGCATCGAGGTCCACCGGTGCCGCCCAGCGCACCAGCCGGTCGCCGTTGTCGAAGACTTCCGTGACGGTCCCCGTCGTTCCGCCGACCACCACCTCGCGGCCCGGTTTCATCTTCCTGCCGGGTTTCACGAGGCAGCGCCAATCGGTCGGGGAAAGCCGGTCGAGGCACAACAGCTCGATCCTTCCGTCGTCGGAGAAGACCCGCGCGGGGATGACCTTGGTGTCGTTGAGCACGAGCAGGTCGTCCGCTTTCAGATACCCGGGCAGGTCGCGGAACATCCGGTGCTCGATCCCGCCCGTGTCGCGATGCAGCACGAGCATCCGCGAGGCCGAGCGCTCGGCCAGCGGCCGCGAGGCGATCAGCTCCTCCGGCAGGTCGTAGTGGAAGTCGGAAGTCTTGAGAGCCATTGCCGCGGAGCGCCGGTTATGAAACCGGCATTCTTCGCCGGGCAAGCGCAAATGCTGGATCGACGTGACCCCGTGCGTTGCCTTGCCGGGCGGCGGGCCGCCGCAAGCACGGCCTGCCGCGGGCCGCCGCAGCCACGATGATCACTCGGGCTTCACGAAGCGCAGGCAGTAGTTCTCCTCGAGACCGGGCACGTCCAGCTTCGCATCGAAACGAAGCCCGGCGTCCTCGATCTCCTTGCGGAAAACCTCCTCGCCGGCCCGCACGTGACCCATCACCCAGTCGCTCGATTTTCCCTCGATGCGGATGAAGTCGATGACGATCACCCGGCCACCCGGCCGGAGCGCGCGCACCAGCGATTCCATCGACGACTTGGGATATTCGAAGTGATGATACACGTCGCAGAGGAACGCGAGGTCGATCGATTCCGGCGGCAGGCCGACCGAGTCCTCGGGACACAACACGGTGGTGATGTTCCGCTGTCCCTCCTGCCTGGCTCGGGCCTGGATGTGCTTGAGGAAGTTGCCGTTGATCTCGACCGCGTAGACCCAGCCTTCCGTTCCCACGGCTTCGGCGAAGAGCCGGGTGTAGAGCCCGGTCCCCGCGCCGATGTCGGCCACCCGCATGCCGGGCTCCACCTGGCAGGCTTCAAGCACCGCCTTGCGCGCGTGGAACACCTCGCGGCTCTCGACCTCGAAGCGCTGGAGCCAGTCATCGACCTTGAGTTCCGGATCGAGGAATTTCTCGTTGATGCCCGGGCGCACACTTTCCTCGGCGGCGAGGGGCAGCAGCAGGAGCAGGCAGGAAAGGAGGATCTTCACGTCGGGAGCGTGGCAACCGTCCATCGGTTCCGCCAGCATCAATCAAGGGCGGGCGGCTCGCCCCACACCCGGACGAGCAGCCTGCCGCGGCGTCCGCCGACATGCTCGCGGGCAACCAGCAGGCGGGTGCCGTCGCGTTCCACATCCCAGGCCGCCGTCGGGCCCGCCGCCTGCCATCCCGCCTCGAGCAGTCGTTGCAGGAAAACCTCGCGCGGCTCGTCGCGGTCCCGGACCCACTCGGCATCGGGCGCCTCGACCCTTTCGGATGGCAGCGGGACCGGTCCGCGGAAGCGCCCGGTGCGCGCCCAGGAGCGGAGCCGTGGCGCCAGCCAGCCGATCATCGCGAGAATCGCCCGCGCGGGTAACCCCGCGAAACGCGGATCGAGCGGGCGCAGGGGCTGCATGTGGGTGACCAGTCCCTGGTAGCCGGCCAGCCCCATCGGGCCGTGGTAGATGATCGGCTCGCCCGTCGCCCGCACCGGGGCGCCGCTGTAGATGACGCCCCGCCACATCGCGTCGCCGGACGGCGAAAAGCGGTCGGGATGCTTGCGCCGCAGCAGGCGCTCGGCCCGGCCGTAGCCGAGCTGCTGGCGCAGGAAGCCGAGCGGGCATCCCCGCCTACGGTGCCAGACGAAGGCGTTCGGGGCGAAGCCGATCCGCAGCCCGGCGTCGCGCAGGCGCCAGCAGAAGTCGACGTCGTCGCCGGCGGTGCGGAAGGCCGGATCGAAGCCGCCGACCATGAAGTACGCCAGGCGTCGTACCGCCAGGTTGCAGCCCGGCACGTGCTCCGCCTCGCGGTCGTCGATCATCACGTGGCTGGCGGCGCCCGGCGCGGCGGTGACGGCCGCCTCGGCGGCATCGGCGGGCGGCGGTGGCAGGTTCGGGCCGCCGGCCGCGTCCCAGCCCTCCGCGAATAGCGGCGCAAGCTCGACCAGCCAGTCGGGATCGACCTCGCAGTCGTCGTCGGTGAAGGCCAGCACCTCGCCCGTGGCCGCCTCCGCGCCGGCATTGCGCGCCGCGCTCAGGCCCGCCGCCTCCAGGCGGAGCACCCGCACCTCCGGGAACGTCTCCCCGACGAACTCCGCGGTGCCGTCGGTGGAGCCGTCGTCGACGAGCAGGATCTCGGGCGCGGGTCCGTTCAGCCGGGCGAGTGATCGCAGGCACGCGCCGATGCGGGGCCGGCCGTTGCGGCAGCAGACGATCACCGAGAAGGTCGGCGGCCCGGGAACGTCCGGGTCGTCGACGAAAGCCCGCCGCACCGCGTCGAGCGCGGGCTTTTCGAGTCCGTCGCGGTCGGTGAGTCCGAAGTCCCAGTCGGTCACTTCCTCGCCGTCGTTCCACCAGCGGTCGCTCCAGGCGTAGACGGCGAGGCCGGCGACGCCCGCATCGCGGCTCGCCCTCACGCTCCAGGCCAGGGTCCGGGCCTGCTTCTCGAGACCGTTGCGCCGGGAATCCAGGCCGAACTCCGAAATCATCACCGGACGATCGCCGGCGATGTGGTGAAGCCTCCGGAGGTATTTCCGGAAATCCTCCTCCTTCTCGAGATAGACGTTCATCGCCGTGAAGTCGGCATTGGCGGCCTCGAGGTACTCCGTGGACGGGTAGTTGGCGTAGGCCCACAGCCATGCGGGCGCCATCTCACGCCCGTCGGCGATCAGGGTCTCGATGGCGGCGAGGACCCGCGACGGACCCATCCAGCGCACCAGGTCGGCCGGGATCTCGTTGGCAACGAACACCCCGGCCATCGCCGGGTGCCCGCTGCGGGGCATGATGCCCTGCTCCAGCGCCACGCGGGCCTGGTCGAAGGTCGAGCGGGCCTCGCCGAGAAAGTCGGTCGACTGCGGCCAGCGGTGTCCGGCAAAGACCACCAGGCCCTGGTCGGCCGCCGCGTCGAGCAAGGCCGCGCCCGGCCAGTCGTAAACCCGCAGCCCGTGGAAACCGGCATCGGCGATGCGTCGCATGTCGCCCTCGAGATCCTTCGGCTCGTCCCCGGGGAAGGGCCCGTAGGTGACCAGCCGCAGGAACACCCGCTCGTCGCCGAGCCGGAAGAATCTGCCGTCCACCCTGAGCCGCTGCATCGCCGGCAGCCTAGCGCCGGAGCCGGGCCGTCCACCAGATCTTTGGGGGCGCTTTGGCTGGCCGCCCCGCCCGGCGCCCGTTATCCCTGAGGCATGCGAGCCGAGCTTCTGCAGAACCCGATGTTCGCCATGGCGGCGGAGCAGTTCGACCAGGTCGCCGATTTCCTCGATCTCGACGAGGAAATCCGCGAGCGCTGCAAATGGCCCAAGCGCCTCATCACCGTGACCGTGCCGGTCCGTCACGACGACGGCTCGACCCGCGTCTATTTCGGGCACCGCGTCCAGCACCACCTCACCCGCGGACCGGTGAAGGGCGGCCTGCGCTACCACCCCGACGTCGAACTCGGCGAGGTCGCCGCGCTGGCCATGTGGATGAACTGGAAGTGCGCGCTCATGGACCTCCCCTTCGGCGGCGGCAAGGGCGGCATCAACTGCGATCCCCGCAGGCTCTCGGCCGGCGAGAAGGAGCGCATCACCCGCCGCTACACGATGGAGATGATCCCCTTCATCGGCGAGGAGATCGACGTGATGGCGCCGGACATGGGCACCGACGCGCAGACGATGGCGTGGTTCCTCGACACCTACTCGACCCACGCCGGCAAGATGGTGCCCGGCATCATCACGGGAAAACCGATCAACCTCCAGGGGTCCGAGGGCCGGGAGCGCGCCACCGGCCACGGCGTCGCCTTCCTCGCCTCGCGCGCGCTCAACAAGCTCGGCATCCCGCTTCGCGATGCCAGCGCCGTGGTCCAGGGCTTCGGAAACGTCGGCCTCCACACCGCGCTCACGCTTGCCGAGTACGGCGTCGAAGTACGGGGCATCTCGGACATCACCGGCGCGTTGTGGAACGACAAGGGCATCGATGTCCCCAAGCTATCGAAATACGCCGAGAAGACCGGAGGCGTCGAGGGCTTCGAGGGTGCCGATGCGATCGATCCGGCGGAGATGCTCTGCCGGCCCTGTGACATTCTCGCCCCGGCCGCCTGCGGCATGGTCATCACCCGCGAGAACGCGCCGAAGATCCGGTGCAGGATCCTCGTCGAGGGCGCCAACGGCCCGACCACGCCCGATGCCGACGCGATCCTCGAGGAGCGCGGCGATGTCTTCATCATCCCCGACATCCTCGGAAACGCGGGCGGCGTCACCGTCTCGTATTTCGAGTGGGTCCAGAATCTCCAGCGCTACCGCTGGACCGAGCGCGAGGTGCTCACCCGTCTCGAAACCATGCTCGAGGGAGCCTTCAACCGCGTGCTCCAGTTCGCCAAACGCCACGGTCTCGGCCACCGCGTCGCCTCCCAGTCGCTGGCGATCCACACCGTCGCCGAGGTCAAGAGCCAGCGGGGCATGTTTCCATGAAGACACTCTGTTTCTCAAGCTTCGGACGGCCGGCGGAGGCCCTGTCGCTCGATGACCGCGCCGCTCCGGAATGCGCCGACGGATCTGTGCGCCTGCGCCTGCTCGCGTCGCCGATCAACCCCGCCGACCTCAACTTCATCGAGGGCACCTACGGGGTGAAGCCGGAGCTTCCGGCCGTCGCGGGCATCGAGGGTTGCGGCGAGGTGGTCGAGAGCCGGGCCGACGGCTTCGCGCCGGGCGACCGTTGCATCTTTCTCGGTGGAACCGGCTTTTGGTCCGAGGAGGTCGTCGCCACGCCGGACGCGCTCCTGAAGCTGCCCGGCGGGATCGATCCCCTCCAGGCCGCGATGCTCAAGGTCAACCCGGCCACCGCGTGGCGGATGCTCACCGGCTTTGTCGAGCCGCGGGAAGGGGCATGGGTCGTGCAGAACGCCGCCAACTCGGGAGTCGGCCGGGCCGTCATCCAGCTCGCCCCGCTGCTCGGCCTGCGTACGATGAACCTCGTACGTCGCGAGTCGCTGTTCGATGAATTGAAGTCGCTGGGTGCGGACCACGTGCTGCTCGACGACGCCGACGCGATCGACGCGGCGAGGGACATCTGCGGCGACGTCCGCCCGGCGCTCGCCCTGAACGCGGTCGGCGGCGACAGCGCGCTGCGCCTGATGAACATCCTCGGGCCCGGCGGGCATCACGTCACCTACGGCGCGATGGCCCGGCGGCCGCTCAAGGTTCCGAACGGCCTTCTCATTTTCAAGGATCTCCGCTTTTCGGGCTTCTGGCTGACCCGCTGGCTCAAGCAGGCGACACGGACGGAGATCGAGGAAACCTACGGCAAGCTCGCCACCGGGATGAGGGACGGACGGCTCGCGTTGCCGGTCGACGCCGTGTTTCCGCTGGCGGATTTCATCGAGGCCCTCGAGCGCGATGCCGCGGCCGGACGTGAGGGCAAGGTGCTGTTCCAGCCCTGAAATGATCGAGCTGAATCTTTCCCCCCTGCGCGTCGCGGCCTTGGTCGCGCTGGTGTTCGCCTATGCCTTGGCAGGCGGATTCGCCGTTCCGGCGGATGCCCCGGTCCGGATGGTTCGGGCGTGGGTCGTCCCGGTCCTGCTTTTCGTCGCCGGAGCCGCTCTCGCGACGGTCGTCGACCACCGGGTCGGATCTCTGGAGCGGACCAGCCTCCGCTGGTTCCACGTCGTCGTCGGCGTCGGCGCGATGGCGGTGGCCGTGACGATGCGTCACCGGTCCGGGCTACCCTAACAGATCGCCACCCTCCAGGTCGCCGCCTTCCTCGAAATCCACCTCGCGCACGCGCTTGCGGTCGCGCCAGAACTCGACCTGCTTGCGCAGGGTTTCGCGCAGGTTCACGGCGTCGGCCACCGCCTCGATCTCGACCTTCGGGTGGGAACGGTCGGAGGTGTCGAGCCTCAGCGTCGAAAGCCCGAACACCCGCAACCAGAACGGCCTTTCCATGGTCGTGTCCTTCACGCGGTAGAGTTCCAGTTCGTTGATCTTCTGGTTCAGCACCCCTTCGTAGAGCCGCAGGCGTTCGTTGGTCAGCTCGTAGACCCGGCAGCGGACGACCAGGAAGTTCCACAGCATCCACAGCAGCGGCAGCGGCAGCGCGAACCAGACCGGCGGGACGAAGACCCCGCCGGTCGCGATGGCCGCCACCAGCAGCAGGGCGATCAGGTGCTTGCCGACGTTCAGAAGCTGCGACGGGCTGCCTTTCCAAAGGATTTCCTCACTCATGACACGCCGATCATTTCTGAAATCGGCCGGGCCGACCAGTGGAGAAACGGGCCGAACTTGGAACGACGGCTTTCCGGCCGCCCGTCGGCGCGCTAGCCTGCCGGACATGAGCGTGGAGATTCCCAAGAACATCGTCCTCGTCGGCTTCATGGGCTGCGGGAAATCGACGATCGCCCGCAAGCTCGGGGCGATGCTCGGCTATCCGGTCGTCGATGTGGATTCCGAGATCGAAGCCAAGGCCGGCATGCCCATCGCCAGGATTTTCGAGACCCGCGGCGAAGATTATTTCCGCCAGCTCGAGGCCGCGGTGCTCCAGGAGATCGGCGGCCGCGCGGGGCGCTTCATCATCGCCACCGGAGGCGGAGTGGTGGGCCGCAAGCGCAACCGCGGACTGGTGCGGCAGCTCGGCTACGTGGTCTGGCTGCAGGTCACGCGCGACGTGATCCTCGAGCGCACCGCCCGCAACCGCGACCGTCCGCTTCTCCAGACCGACGATCCCGCCGCGAGGATCGACGCCCTGCTGGCTGAGCGGGAGCCGCTCTACCACGAGGTCGCCGATCTGGAGCTGGACACCACCGAACTGGACGCCGAGGAGATCGCCTGCGGCATCCTCGAGAGCGCACGCTACCATTTCACCAGCGGGGCGTGACGACGGCGGAATCCATCAAGGCCGCCGCCGGGGAACTCGGCTTCGACGACTGCCGCATCGCCGTCGCGACCCGCGCGACCCATGCCGATTCCTTCCTCGGCTGGCTCGAGGACGGACGCCACGGCGAGATGGCGTGGATGGAGAAGGCGCCGCAGCGCCGCTGCGATCCCCGCGAGGTCCTGCCCGGCTGCCGTTCGGTGGTCACGCTCGCCCTCAACTACTATGCGGGACGTAATCCGGACACCGGCTGGCGGATCGCGCGCTACGCGTGGAACGACGACTATCATGATCTGATCGAGAGGAAGCTCAGGCAGCTCGACCGGGTGATGACCGACCTTGGCGGCACCCAGCGCTACTACGCCGATCACGGTCCGGTGCTCGAGCGAGACTTCGCCACCGACTCGGGCCTCGGCTGGAACGGCAAGTCGACGGTGCAGATCCACCGCCGCCTCGGCACCTGGTTCTTCCTCGCCGAACTGCTCACGACCCTCAACCTCCCGTCCGACCCGCCCTTCGGCGACCACTGCGGCAAGTGCACCCGCTGCATCGACGCCTGCCCGACCGATGCGATCACCGCGCCCCACCAGCTCGACGCCCGCCGCTGCATTTCCTATCTCACGATCGAGAATCCGGGCCCGATCCCGGAAGAGTTCCGCGAGGCCATCGGCGACCGGCTCTACGGCTGCGACGAGTGCCTCGACGTCTGCCCGTGGAACCGCTTTGCCAAGGTTTCGAGCGAGGCTCGTTTCCACGCCCGGGAAGAGGTCTTCGGGATGAAGGCACGCGACTTCCTGGCACTGGACGACGAGCAATTCCGGGCGCTGTTCCGGAAGAGCCCGATCAAGCGGATCAAACGCCCCCGCTTCCTGCGAAACGTCTGCGTCGTGCTCGGCAACACCGGCACCGCCGAGGACCGCCCGGCGCTTGAAGGAGCGGCGGGCGATCCCGATCCGCTCATCGCCGAGCACGCCGCCTGGGCCCTGCGGCGGCTGGAGCAACGGGCGACCTAGGAGGCGGGCCGCCCCCGGCCCGCGAAGCCGGCGTCCCGCCTCCTATCAACCGTATCTCCCGGCCTCGGCCCTCAGGTGCTCCAGCACCTCGCCGGCCAGCGGGCCGATCCTGCCGCGCCACAGGGCGGCGATGCGCAGGGCCGGGAAGTTCTTCGGCTCGTGAATCCGAACCCCTTTCGGCAGGGTGGTGCCCGGGGCGCGAACGCCCACGCCCACCCCGAATCCGCGGGCAACGTAAGCGACGATCAGGTCCATCGCTCCGATCTCGATCCGTGCCGGCCAGTGCAGATTGCGGCGGGTCATGCCCGTGGCAAAGAGTCTTCCGATCGCTTGGGCGGAGGGCGGCCGGATCAGGGGATGCTTCTCGATCAAGGCCGGCAGACCTTTCCTCGGCACCGGACATCCGGGCGGCAGGAAGAGCACCAGCGGCAGCTTCAGCAGCAGCTCGCAGCGGCTGCCCGAAGGGGGCTTGCCCTCCAGTTCGGTGATCGCCAGGTCGATCTCCTCCCGCTCCAGCAGCCGCAGGGCGTTGTCCTGACCGGCATCGACCAAGGTCAGTTCGAGGTCCGGGTTGCGTTCCTTCACGGCGGCCAGCACGTTCGGCAGGTGTTCGCGGATCACCGTTGCCGGGGCCGCCAGGCGCAGGTGCTTCGCGGCCGTTCCGGACACCCTCGCCGCCACGCTGGCGAGCCCGCCGAAGAACGGGGCACAGAATTCGTAAAGTTCGCGCCCGGCGGGGGTCAGTTGGAACGGCCGTCGCTGGAACAACCGAACGCCCAGATCATTCTCGAGTTGCGAGATCTGCCCGCTCACCGCCGGCTGCTGGATCCCGTAGGGCATCGTCCGCACCGCCGCCGAGATCCCACCGGCCCGGGCAACGTGGTAGAACAGCTCGACATGATGGAGGTTCGGAAGTGGCTGGGCCATGACCCCTGGATTATCGATTTTGTCGATGGTTGTGCAAATTCATTCGACTCACGGGGTGGCGGCGTTCCGTGAGAGGGTCCTTCCATGCTCTGGATCCTCATCGCCGTCGCCGGACTGATGCTCGTCATCGAGCGCCTCTGGCCCGGCCAGAAGCTGCCGACGGTTCGCCTGTGGTGGCTGCGCATCGCCTTTGTGAATCTCGCCCAGCTCGGCATCGTGATCGTTGCCGGGCTGAGCTGGGACCGCTGGCTGGCATCGGCATCGCTCTTCAAACTCGGCGATCACCTGAATCCCTGGCTTGCGGGTGGCATCGCCTACTTCATCTCGACCTTCGTCTACTACTTCTGGCACCGGCTGCGCCACGAGTCGGCGTTCTTCTGGCGGCTGTGCCACCAGCTCCACCACTCGCCGCGCCGGATCGAGGTGCTGGCCAGCTTCTACAAGCACCCGGTCGAGATCTTCCTCAATTCCATCCTCTCCGCGCTGATCGTCTACACCCTGCTCGGCCTCACGGTCGAGGGAGCGGCGATCTACACCGCGCTCACCGCCGTGGCTGAGTACTTCTACCACTGGAACCTCCGCACCCCCCGCTGGATCGGCTGGTTGATCCAGCGGCCGGAAAGCCACCGCGTGCACCACCAGTTCAAGCACCACAGCCAGAACTACGCCGACCTGCCCCTGTGGGACTGGCTTTTCGGCACCTTGAAGAATCCCTCCGACTCGCCCCGACGCTGCGGTTTCACGCCGAAGCGCGAGCAGCGCTTCTCCGAGATGCTCGCCTTCCGCGACGTGCACGAGCAACCACCGCTGCCGCCGACCTGCTTCGGCTGCCGCAAACGCTGGGCGTGTTTTGCAAGCCGCACCGTCGAGCCGAATCGCATCCCTGGCTGTGGCATGACCGTCCCGGTCATGAAGAAGCGACGCTCGAAGCGTCCCGCACGCCCCCGCCATTCCTGCGGCCCGGATCGGAACGTTCATGACCGGGACGGTCATGCCACAAGGCACCTCACTTCATGAAACTCCGCAACCGACTCGCCATCGCCGTGCTCTGCCTCGGCATGCTGCAGATGACCGGCCACTTCCTCGGCTCGGACATCCTGCGTGGCCTGGGCCTCGCGACCGGCGTTTCTCCCTACCCGAAGGTCTTCTGCGAGGCCGACGGCTACGAGGCCTTCGCCGCGAGCTTCCGGCTCGAAGGCCGTCTCGCCGACGGCTCCGACTGGTCTTGCGACATCGACTCCGAACGCTACGCCCGCCTCGCCGGTCCCTACAACCGCCGCAACGTCTATGGCGCCGCGCTGGCTTTCGCACCGCGCATGCCCGACGAACTCCGCGACCGGCTGCTGACCGACGCCCTGCGCCCCGACTCCGTACTGAGACGTGAACTGGACATCCCCGGTGACGTCGGCGAGCTGATGGTGGTCATCACCGACCGCCACGCCGGGATTTGCTGGGAGATCGGTGCGGGCGGAGACATTGAGCGATTGGAAATTGGGAAATTGGGGGGAAGCACGCGATCATCCCCGAACCGAAAGATTCCGGCCACCGATTGACCCAATCATCGAATCTCCCAATATCCCATCGCAGATGAAGCCCATGTCTCCCTGGCAGTTCACGCTCTTCCGGATCGTCTTCGGAAGCTACCTCGCCGTGCACTTCCTGCATCTGGCACCCTGGGCCGGCGAACTCTTCGGCAAGGACGGCGTGCTGCCGGATCCCACCCTCAACCCGACGCACGGTCTCTTCCCGAACCCGCTGGACCTGCCGCTCTCCGACGGAATGCTTACGGCGCTCGTCGTATTTCTGGCCGTCGTCTCCCTGCTTCTTGCCGCCGGCCGCTGGCGCAAGCCGGCGGCGGTCGTCCTGTGGTTCGGATGGACCGCCCTCTTCCACCGCAACAACCTCATCGCCAACCCGTCCCTCCCCTACGTCGGCCTGCTGCTGGTGCTCACCCTGCTCGTGCCCGGCGGCGAACCCTGGAGCCGTGGTCCGAGGAATGCCGACTGGGCGATGCCGAAGTGGGTCTTCCGCACGGCGTGGATCCTGATGGCCGCCGGCTACACCTTCTCGGGGATCACCAAGCTGCCGTCCGAAAGCTGGACCGACGGCACGGCCATGAAGTTTTTGTTAGACAACCCGCTGGCCCGACCGGGATGGATGCGCGACCTGATGCTGTCGCTGCCGGACGGCCTGTTGAAGCTGCTGACCTGGGGCACGCTGGCGGCCGAACTGCTGTTCCTGCCGCTGGCGCTGTGGTCGCGGACCCGGCCGTGGATCTGGCTGACGCTGGTGCTCATGCATCTCGGCATCATCGCGGTGGTCGACTTCGCCGACCTCAGCCTCGGGATGCTCATGATCCATCTCTTCACCTTCGACCCCGCCTGGCTCAGGCCGCGGCCGTCGCGACCGATCCTGATCCGCTTCGATGGCGACTGCCTGATGTGCTCGCGGACCATCCGCTTCGTGGCCGAGGAGGACCGCGCGAAGTTGATCCGCTTCAGGCCGCTCGACGTCGAGGGTGACCGGGCGCCCGACAGCATGCTGGTGGAAAGTGGCGACCGCACGCTCGACCGCTCCGACGGCGTGCTGGCGATCCTTTCCACCCTCGGCGGACACTGGCGGGCCATGGCGATGGCCGGCCGGCTGATCCCCCGACCGCTGCGCGACGGCCTCTACCGCTTCATCGCGAAACGCCGCTACCGCTGGTTCGGCAAGGGCGATGCCTGCGCGCTGCCGAGCGAGGCGCTGAAGGAGCGGCTGGTGCCTTGAAACGTGTTGCCTTGAGGCGTTGACTTCCGGGTGGTGATCGACAGGAATGTCGATTCTCCGGAAGCGCCCGCACTTGCATCCCCCGCCGTCCACGCCATCCTTCCGGCCGTGTCCGAGGCCGCCCGACAGGACTTCGCCTTCGCCTTCCTGAGCATCTTGTTCGAGGGCGCGCCCTTCATCCTGCTCGGCACCCTGATCAGCGGGTTCATCGACATCTACCTGCCGGCCAACACGATGGACCGCCTGCTGCCGCGGCGGACCTTGCCGGCGATTCTCGTCGCCGGCCTGCTCGGCGGCATCCTGCCGGTCTGCGAGTGCGCGGTGGTGCCGGTGATCCGGCGGCTGGTGAAGAAGGGCCTGCCGGTGTCCTGCGCGCTCACCTACATGCTCGCCGCGCCGATCGTGAACCCGATCACCGCGCTCTCCACTTGGAAGGCCTTCAAGGGGCCGGCCGTTTCACTCGGCGAGAGCCTCACCGCCAGCGCCAGTACCGTGATGACCGTCTCGCGGCTCGGGCTCGGGTTTCTCGTCGCGGTCGCCGTCGGCATCCTCGTCGCCCGGCTACCCCTCAGGAAAATCCTCCGCCAGAAGTTGGTCGATTCGCTCGACAAGGACGAGCCGGACCACGACCACGGCGAGTGCTGCGGTCATGACCACGGGCACGACCACCACGACTGCGGGCACGACCACCACGACTGCGGGCACGACCACGATCATCACCACGAGCACGACGCCGGCGGCCGCATGATTGCCGCCTTCCGTTCGGCGATGCGCGACTTCGTCGATGTCGGGGTCTACTTCACGATCGGCGTCGCCATCACCGCGCTCTTCAACACGGGGATCGCCCCCGGCGCCGAATGGCTCGACAGCCTTGCCGAGAATCCATGGCAGGCGCCCGCTGCCCTGATGCTCCTCGCCTTCGTGCTGAGCCTCTGCAGCACCTCGGATGCCTTCATTGCCGCCACCCTGCACAAGTTCTCCTGGGGTGCGAAACTCGCCTTCCTGACCTATGGTCCGATGATGGACGTGAAGCTCATCTTCCTCTACCAGACGGTGCTCAAGCGCCGTTTCATCATCCTGCTCGCCGTCGGCCTGTTCGTCGTCATCGGCCTCGCCGCCATCGCCTGGCAGGCCGGCATCAACGCCCTCAATCCGTGAAGTTGAAAGTCCTCAGCCGCACACTCCAGTCGATCGCGGTGATCTGCTGGGGCGGGGTGCTGGTGTACTTCTACACCAGCGACCGGCTGGTGAAATACCTCGCGCCCGACTTCCGCCTGCTGGCCTTCGCCGGCGGGCTCGGGCTCGTCGTCATCGGGCTCTTCACCCTGCTCACCGCGCGCCAGCACGCGGGTTGCGGGCACGACCACGGCCCGGGTGACGAGCACGACCACGAATCGCTCGACATCCACCCGGTCGCCGCGTTCCTCATCCTCGTGGTGCCGCTGTTCTGCGGCGTGGCCTGGACCAAGGACCAGTATTCGATCGAGGCGCTCACCCGCAAGGGCCTCGACGACACCGCCGCCGATGCCGGGTCGCTGTTCCTTTCCTCCGTGCTGCCGCCGCTCACGCGCGAGCTGATCGAGAAACAGCACCCGCCGAACGCCGACGGCTACCGGCCGTTTCCGGTCATGGAGCTCTTCTTCACCAGTGCCGACCCGGAGATGCGCGGGCTGGTGGAGGGCATGCCGGTGGTCACCGAGGGCCGCCTGCTCCCTGCGCCCGACGGCGAGCCCGGATGCTACCGGCTCTACCGCCTCTTCATCACCTGCTGCGCGGCCGACAGCCGCCCGATTCCGATCACCGCCCGATTCAAGCCCGACGCCCTGCCACAGGTCGAGCCGAACACCTGGATGAAGCTCTCGGGCACGATCACCTTTCCGGACGAGGGCAGGGGCCCACAGCCGGTGCTGGAGGTCGATTTTGGTCAAGCCGGCGAGGCGCCCCTCGAGGAAAGCTACATGCGCGGGGGCTTCTGAAACCGCCGCCTTCCCGTGGATTTCCAAGGGTTCCCGGCGCTTTGTGACGAAAAAGTGTCACAATTGAGCCGTTGATGTGACGGGATCGTCACATTAGGATTTCCGCGAGATGAAGCTTACGGATTCCTTCGACGTCCTTCTGGTTTTCTGCGTGGCGGCGATCTGTCTCGCCGCGCTGGCCGGCTTTGCGATGGTGTTCTTCGGTTGAGCGCGCGTCCTTGAATGTTTCCGGCCGGTGGCGCAGCGTCCCGGCCCGTGAGGCTCACCGATTTCCAGAGCATCGACCCGCATCTGTTGGTCGGACTCGTGAATACCGAACTCCGCAATCACGCCGAGTCGTTGGAGGATCTCGTCAGGACCCACAATGTCGATGAGACGGCCCTCACCAACCGCCTCGCCGCCGCCGGCTACGAATACCGGCCCGAGCAGAAACAGTTCCGATGACCGAGGCTCCGCGGCCTTCGCAAAAGCGGGAGCGATGATGGTCGGTCTATTGGGAGCAATCCCGTAGCCCGCTCCAAGCAAGGTTGACAGCGGCGAAGGGTTCGATGAACCCACGCAAACGGAAGCAACGCGGCAGCGTGATCCAAATCGGAACTGGCCCGGCCGCCGCGGATGGCCCGCGCCGACGGATGCTCGGGACACACCCTCGTCGGTGTGTCCGTGTCCGGGTGTCGCCCGCATTCGCGGGCTCGACCCCACGGCTACCACGCTTCGATGCCTCCGGCACCGGGTCCCGACCCGAACGGTCCGCCGGAGCCACCACGGTGCCACACCTCATTTGGTTGGCGACACAGGCCGCCGAAGATCTGACGCGCTTCCGATGCCGCAGCATCAAGAATCCCGCTGGTTCTCCACGATCCACTTCATGGCCTCCAGCAGGGTGTCGGGCGGCCCGACCTCGTGGCCGCCGGGGAAGTGGAACAGCTTGACCCGGCACTTGTGCCGCTTGAGCACCTCCGTATCGCTTGCGACCCACGAGTTGGCGGCCTTGTCATTGTCGCCGTTGACGATCGCCACGGCCATCTTGGGACGGTAGTCGTCCTGCCGCTTTCCTTCCCCGCCGAGCCATCCTCCGCAGGCGACGATCCCTTTCCACGGACGGTCGAAGCGGCCGCTGAAATCGTAGGCGCGCAACGCACCGCCCGAAATGCCGCCGAGATAGAGCAGCTCCGGGTCATGGGGAACGGCCTCCTCGATGGCCGGCAGCATCTCCGAGAAAATCGCGTCGGCTTCCTTCTCCGGCATCCGGTTCTTCAGCCTGTCGCAACCGACCAGGATCCACTCCAGCTCGTCGGCGGGCTCGATGAATTTCCGCAGCAGTTCCTCACCCCGCCCCGCGGCGCTGAAGAGAATCAGCATGGGCAGCTTGCCGCGTCCTTCGTAGCTCTTCGGGAAATAGACGTGAAAGGAGGCCTTGTGCTCGCCGGAGGTCATGTGTCGCTCGACCACGCCGGCCCTGGCCTTGGCGGCGTCCAGCTTCGCCTGGATCTCCGCCTGATGTTTCGCCAGAAACTCGCCGTCCTCCGCCGAGAACCTGTCTTTCGGCAGCGTGAACTCCCGTCCGTCGGCACGGCGGATGCGCACCTTGCCGGACTCCGGGTCATACTCGACCAGCTCCCCTTCAAGCGTCCGCCCGTCGGTCGATGTCCAGGTGCGCGCCTCCAGCATCGGACCCAGGAGCAGCACGACGATCGGCATCCACAAGGCTCCCTTCCTCATTGTCATCAGGCCATCGGATTATGGGAACGGGAAGTCGGCGTCAAACTCCGTACGGCATGTCACTCGGGCGATGCCTCGTTGCGGAGGCGACCGATCCCGGCCAGCGTCTCGACGCTTGAGGGGATGATGCGGCCCCGCTTGTCCGGGCCGACGTTGAGCAGGAAGTTCGAGTTGCGGGCATCGGCGGTGGCCATGTGCTTGAGCAGGCCCGCGGCCTTGGCGGAGCGGGCGCCTTCCTGCCAGAACCAGCCCGGTTCGATCTTCCAGCAGGTCTCGCTCGGAGCGGTGTGACCTTCGGGAAAGTGGCGGGTCTCCTTGACGGCGATGTCGAGGAAGGCCGTGCCCTTCCTGCCCCAGTTCCACCAGTTCGAGCTGGCGAGCACCGGGCGGTCGAGGCCGCGGAAGAAGGCGCGCGCCTCCCCGGCGGGCATGATCATGTCGTCGAGCGCGTCGTTCCAGAGGTAGAAGGCCTGCGGATACTTCTCCACCAGCTCGGTGATCTGCTTCTTCTGGAACTCGATCTGGGCGGCGAGGTCGTGGATGGCCGGGTCGCACTCGGGCGGCAGCACCTTGAACCGCTCCTTGAAGCCGGGACTACGCCAGCAGTAGTAGATCCCCGCCTTGAGGCCCCGGCTGGTGAAGGACCGGATGAACTTCGCGACGAGATCCTCCTGCACCGGGCAGTCGGGATGCATCACGTCGTAGTCCGTGTGTTCGCTGTCCCAGAGGCAGAATCCCGCGACGTGCTTGGCGGTGAGCACGCCATAGGTCATGCCGGCGGCCTTGGCGGCATCAGCCCAGGCGTCGGTATCGACCGGGCCGCCGGGATCGAAGGTGGAGGGGTCCGGATGGCCCTCGACCCACTGGCAGTCGTGGTAGGTCGCCATGTTGTAGTGGATAAACATGCCGAAACCGAGCTCGCGGAAGCCGGCCTGCATGCGCTGGACCGCCGCCTCCGGCCCGTCGGCGCGGGCGGGTGCCAGGCCGGTCAGCAAAACGGCGAGGACGGTCGGTGGCAGGGAGCGTTTCATCGGAGCTTGGTGTCTTGCGGTAGCTTCCCACACTACGGACTTGGCGACCGGATTCGTGCAGCCAGGCCGGATCTCCTTACCACTTGACCAGATGGGTAATGTGATTCAAGGTTCCCGGGATGCTCATCAAGGTGACCAGCAAGCGGCAGGTGACGTTTCCGGCGGCGGTGCTGGAGGCACTGGGAGCCGGTCCGGGGAGCCATCTGGAGCTCCAGCCGCGTGGCGACGGATTCCTGCTCCGGGCGCGCACCATCGACCGCTCGAAGCTCGCGCCGCTGCGCAACTCGATCCGCAAGGGAGCCGGAACCTTCGACCTCGGGGCCTTCCGTGAACAGCGCCATGAGCCTTCGCTACGGGATTGATACCTCGGTATTCGTCCGCCTGCTGACCGGGGATCCGGAGGCCGACTACCGCAGGACGGTGAAAGCCTTCGAGAAACGGCTCGAGGCCGAACCGCAGGCGGAGTTCTTCGTTTCCAACCAGGTCATCGGCGAAGCCTACATCGCGCTCCAGCACCACTACGGCATCGACAAGTCCGCGGCGAAAGCCGGACTGCGGGATGTCCTGACGAGCGGTCTCTGCTCGCCGCTCAACGGGGCTTCCGTGTTCGCGGCGTTGAACGCCGACAAGGGCTGCGGTCTGGTGGACCGGTTGATCGCCGACGACTACGCGGCCCGCGGCACCAGGACCCTGACGAACGACGCCAGAATGGCCCGCCTGTCCGACGCCGAGAAGCTGTGAGGAGGACCCAGCCCACGGGGGCCGACTTCGGATCGACACCACCTCCCATGGATCAAAGCCCAAGACCACGATGCGCTCACGGCGCGATGTGCGCTGGGGACACCGCCTCGGGCAGCTCAATGCTCGTCACTCCCCCGCCCCTTCACGAACTCCTGGTCGTCCGGGTGCAGGTGGCTGAGCTTGAAGGTCATGACGTTTCCGCCGACCGGGCGGACGGTGACCATTTCGGTGGCGGCGTCGTAGCTCACCAGGGTGCCGCGGAACGACTTGGAGCCGTCGGCGCTGCGGAACTCGCGGATGCCGGAGGCCGCCGGCGTGGCGGGGCCGCCGGTGCCGATCAACTCCTTCATCGCCTCGCCCATCGCCTCACCGATCAGGTAGTAGGTCTCGGCATTGCTGTTCCAGTGGTAGCCCTGCTTTGACGGTGACTCCTCCTCGGTCCGCCAGAACCCGGCGGTCTCGACGCAGGCCACGTTGCCCTTGAACTCGCCCGCCTTGGCAGGCGCCGCCTGGGCTTCGCGGATCATCAGCCGGCGCGGGTGGCTCTGGTCCGCACCGCCGAAACCGCTGTCGGCGATCACGAAGGGGAGCTTCTCGACGCCGAGGTCCTTGCGGACGTCGCGGATGAAGTTCTTCATGTTCTCCTCGTACTCCTGGCACATGCCCATGTCGCAGCCGTCGTTCCAGCCCTGGTGCCATCCGAAGCCGGCGATCTCGTAGTCGCTGCCGAGGTCGGGAAACTCCTGCTTCAGGTTCTCGAGCACGCTTTTCACATGGGCGAGCATCTCCTTGTAGAAGGGCCCCACTTCGCCGCCCGAACTCGGCGGGCGGAAATCCACGGCGAGACTCTTGCCGCCCCAGGCGGTCTTGATCAGCAGGACGGGCTCCTCGAAGGCATCACCGACCACGTGGCCGAAGCCGAGTTCCGGACCGATGTTGCCCGGCCGCGAGCCGAAGCCCGGGGCGAGCTTCCCTTTCCGGCCGAGATACCAGATCGAGACGTCGTCGCGCTCGACCCACCCGCCGGAACCCTTTCGCAGCTTCTTGTACTTCGGATCGTTCTCGGCGAGATAACTCAGCGAGCCCTTTCCTTCGTTGTGGTTCGGGTCTCCCTCGACGCGTCCGGCGCCCTCCATGTTCGACTGCCCGGCGAGGATGAAGACCTTGACGGTGTCGCGGGCCCCCAGGGTCGTGGCGGCCAGCAGCAGCGTTCCGAAAATCGAGAGGCGCATCGAATGGTTCATGGCAGCGACCACGCTACCAGACCCGTCCCCGGGCGAAAGGGGGAAGTCGGCACGTGTCGCTCCCCGATTTCGCGCTGGCTCCCCGAGGCGAAGCCGGGGACGCTGGAGCGATGCCGATGAACCGGATCTGGCCCGCGTGGGCCCTGGGAGCGTGGTGCGCCGCGGTCCTGCCGACGACCGCGAATGCGGAGGAGCCGGCGACGCTGCGGGTGCTGTGCTACAACATCCACCACGGCAAGGGCATGGATGGCAGGATCGACCTGCCGCGGATCGCCGAGGTGATCCGGAAGCAGCGACCCGACCTGGTGGCGCTGCAGGAGGTCGATGTGGGCGTGGAGCGCTCGGGCCGGGTCCACCAGCTCCGCCGCCTCGGCGAGCTGACCGGCATGGCATCGCGCTTCGGCCCGACCCAGGACCACCAGGGTGGGCTGTGCGGCAACGGCGTGCTTTCGCGTCTGCCCATCCTCGACGTGGTGATCCATCCGCTGCCCTACACGCCGTGGAGCCGGGAACACCCGACCTATCCGCGGGGTCTCATCGCCATCACGGTGAAAGGTCCGAACGGAAAGCCGCTGCGATTCATCAGCACCCATTTCCAGCACAACGTGGCGGAGGACCGCCTGGCGCAGGCGCGGCGGATCAACGAGCTTTTCGCGGCCGAAGGAGACGACCTGCCGGGCATCCTCGCCGGCGACCTGAACGCGCTGCCCGACTCCGAGCCGATGACCGAGCTGCACCGGTTGTGGACGAACACGATGAACACCCCGGCCGCCCCCAGCGCGCCATCGCCGGAACCGCACTCGCGCATCGACTACATCCTCTACCGTCCGGCCGGGTCGATGAAACGGCTGAGCTGCGAGGTCATCGACGAGACGAAGGCCTCGGACCACCTGCCGGTGTTGAGCGTCTTCGAGCTGCCTGTGGAGTAGCTTCCCGCCCTCGCCACCATGCCACTTTGCCGGACCGGCTGAGTTTTTCCGTCCGCGCCGATGCCGCAGGAAAGGGCGTCTCGGTTCAACCCTCCTTCAGCGTCGCCATGTCGATGACGAAGCGGTAGCGGACGTCGCCGCGCTTCATGCGCTCGTAGGCTTCGTTGATCTTGCGGATGTCGAGCATCTCGATGTCGCAGTGGATGCCGTGCGCGGCGCAGAAATCGAGCATCTCCTGGGTCTCGGGCAGGCCGCCGATCAGCGAGCCCATGATCGCGCGCCGGCCCATGATGAGGGGCATCGGGTCGATGGCCGGCTGGAGCGGCGTGAGCTGGCCGACGAGCAGGTAGGTGCCGTCAATCCCCATACACGAGACGTAGGGATTGAGGTCGTGCTCGACCGGCACGGTGTCGAGGATGTGGTCCAGCGAGCCCGCGGCGGCCTCCATCTGCGCCTCGTCGGTGCTGATCACCACGTGGTCGGCGCCGTTGCGCTTCGCCTCGTCGACCTTGTCGGCCGAGCGGGTGAAGAGCGTGACCTCGGCGCCGAAGGCCTTGGCGAACTTGATCCCCATGTGGCCGAGGCCGCCCATGCCGACGACGCCGACGCGGTCGCCGGATTTCACGCCGACGTGGCGCAGCGGCGAATAGGTCGTGATCCCGGCGCACAGCAGCGGCGCGGCGGCGGCCGGGTCGAGGGCGTCGGGCAACCGCACCACGAAACGTTCGCTCACGCGGAGGCGCTCGGAGTAGCCGCCGTAGGTCACCGATCCGTCGTGGCGGTCGATGCCGTTGTAGGTGAAGACATTGCCTCCGGTGCAGTACTGCTCGAGGCCGTTCTCGCAGGAAGAGCACTCGCGGCAGGAATCGACCAGGCAGCCGACGCCGACGAGCTGGCCGGGCTCGAAGCGCGACACCCCGGCCCCGACCTCGGTCACGCGGCCGATGATTTCATGGCCGGGGACGACCGGATACATGGTCATGTCCCAGTCGTTCTCGACGAAGTGGATGTCGGTGTGGCAGACGCCGCAGTAGAGGATCTCGATGGCGACGTCGTCGGGACGGGCGGCGCGGGGTTCGTACTGCCAGGGGGCGAGACCGGAGTCCGGGGCCTGGGCGGCGAAGGCGCGGGTGGGCGTGGTGGTCGATGGGCTCATGGCAAGCCATCAAAGAACCATCCGGCAGCAGGCTCAAACGAATAAACGACGCCCGCCCGTGTGGCGCGACCGCCAGCCCTTTTCACTTGTAAGACCTCGATCCCCCGGCAGGCTCCCAGCATGCGAAATCATCTCATCGCCACGACCCTTTGGATCGGTGCCGGCATCGCGGCGGTCGCCGGGGAGGACCGCAAGGTGGACCTCGACCCGCTGCTCGATTTCCCGAAGTCCTTCGAGATGGACCAGGATGCCTTCGAGGAGAAATTCGGAGAGGGCGCCAAGGACACCCCGGACCGGGTTTATGCCTGGCTGACGAAGGACCGCAGCCGCGCCGTGTTCATGCGCAAGATCGGCTACGGTCCGGAAATCGACCTGAGCATCCTCGGCGGCGAGGTGCCGTGCGACGAGGTCACGGTGGATTTCGTCGATGGCGGCATCAACGGCATCAGCTTCAGCATCTACAACCGGGCCGACGGCGGACCGATCGAGGCGGAGGATTTCGAGGCACGCTTCATGACCTGCGGCAAGGCGATGGGCGAGCGGCTGGAATCCCGCGCCTACCGGCGTGAGGCGGACCCGCAGCAGGGCCTGCTGACCGACGGCTGGCTGTGGACCTCGAAGACCGGCATGGCGGTGCTGGAACGGAACCCGGAAGCCAAGGAGGGCGACTTCGAGTTCCTGCGGCTCCGGGTCGCGCCGTACGGGGCGACGGGCGCGATCGCCAACTCGATGCGCAGCCGCAACGGAACCGCCGTGCGCAAATCGGACCTGCCCGACAACGTGCGCGAGGAGAAGAGCGGCGATGTGGTCATCACCTCCGTGCCGATGGTCGACCAGGGGCCCAAGGGCTACTGCGTGGTCGCCTCGATCCAGCGCCTTTTCGAATACTACGGGATCCCCTGCGACCAGCACCAGCTCGCCCAGGCGATGGGCTCGGACGCCACGGCCGGCACCAGCTCGGGCGAGGTGATCCGCGCGCTCGGCAAGGTCGACTATCGGTTCAAGACCCGCTTCAGCGCGCTGGCGGTGCCCTTCACCGATGGCCGGATGTACCGGGTGCGCGTGCGCTCGGGCGGCGAACTCGAACCGGGCAGCGAGTTCGAGGAGCACGACTTCGAAAAGACGGTGATCCGGAACATCGACGACGGCATTCCGCTGCTGTGGTCGCTGCAGCTCGGCTTGTACCCCGAGGAACCCGCCATCGCCCAGCAGGCCGGCGGCGGGCACATGCGCATGATCATCGGCTACAACGAGGATGAGAAGAAGGTGATCTTCAGCGACTCCTGGGGCATGGGCCACGAGCGCAAGAAGATGAAGATGGAAGATGCGTTGAAGGCGACGACCGGGCTCTACACCGTGACGCCGACGCTGAACTGATCCGCCACGAAACGCGCGCGCCCCGCGGCGATCAGACGAGGGCGGCGAGCACGCTCCCGGGCTCCGGTTCGCCGCCGCCGTCGGTCCGCACGACGTGATCGGCCTCCCCGTCGTCCACGGCATCGAATTCCTGCTTGAGCTTCTCGTAGATCGCGAGATCGGCATCGCTGGTGGCATCGGGATCGCGGGCCCGCTTTCCCAGACGCCCGCGGATGACGTGCTCCGCGGCCGTCGTTTCCAACACCACGAAGCGCGCACCACACTCCCGCGCGGCGTCGCGGGCGCGGGAGCGCTCGTCGCGGGTGCGGAAATTCGCGTCGAGCAGCACGACCGGATGCGTCCGCGAGGCGGAGGCCGCATGTCGATGGAGCATGTCGTAGGTCCGGCGGGAGAAGTCCGGAGTGTAGCAGGAGTCGGGCAGGCGGGCGTCCGGCGGGACTCCCGCCAGCTCCTTGCGGATCGAGTCGCTGGAGAAAACGGGCCAGGTCTTCCCGGAGGCGTCCGCCAGGGCGCGGGCGAGGGTGGACTTGCCGGTCGCGGGCAGGCCGCAGAGCGCGATCCAGGTTGGCGCGTTCTCCTCCACGGCCGTGGCACCGGCGAGGCTCAGGTAGCGGCGGGCGGCGATGGCCGACTCGCGGCGTTTGTCCTCCGGCATCTCGCGTTCGCCCGCGGCGATGGCCGAGACCTTGGCCCGAACCATCGCCCGGTAGCGCACGAGCATCGGCATCAGCCGGCGGATGTCCTCGTCTCCGGATTCGCCGATCACGGCGTCGAGGTAAACCCGCGCCAGCTCGGGGTGGCCGCGGAAGCGCAGGTCCATCACGAGGAAGGCGTGCTCGTTGGCGACGTCGCCGCAGCGGAATCCGGGGTTGAACTCGATGCAGTCGTAGATCGCGACCGGATCGGTCATGCAGATGTTGCGCGCGTGCAGGTCGCCGTGGCCCTCGACGACGCATCCGGCGGCGGCGCGCTCTCGAAGCAGGGGTTCGAAGCGATCGAAATCCTCCTCCGTGCGCTGCTCGAGTGCCCGGTGCAACTCGGCGGAAAAGACTTCGCCGGTCATGGCCCGGGTTTCCTCGAAGTTGGCGAGGGCGTAGCGTCGGAGCTTCTCCGGTGATCCGAGATCAACCACCTCCGGGTCGCGACGCGCCTCGCGGTGGAAGGCCACCATCCTCCGGGCGATGCCACGGATTTCCCCTGCCGAAACCGCATCGTTCTCCAGCAGCACGTCGAGCATGCGGTCGGCCGGCATGCGTGCCATCCGGACCGCGTAATCGACGGTCTCGCCGCCCCCGCTTCCTCCCGGCACGAAGCGCAGGTCGCCGTCGGGCCGCCTCACCAGCGGCACCACCTCGAGGTAGATGTCCGGGCACAGGCGGCGGTTGAGGCGCAGCTCCTGCTCGCAGAATCCGCGCCGTTTCTCCAGCGTGCTGAAGTCGGCGAAGGGCAGCTCGATGGCCTTCTTGAGCTTGTAGACGCGGTCCCCGGCGAGGCAGACGATCGAAAGATGGGTCTGGATGATCTCGACCTCCTCGGGGTGCTCCGGGAAAATCTCCGGTCGCCTGAGTTCTTCGATGCGTTCGGGGGCCATGGCTCGGTGACCTTCGCATGGAAACGACGGGAATTCACGCCGGATGGGGCGCAGATTTTGATCGAATCCCGAGCCCGGGCCGCTTTGCTGGGAACCATGAACGATTCCTCTCCGCAATTGATCGGCGTGCTCGGGTTGGGCATCATCGGCGCCATCTGGGCGCGGCACCACGACGAGGCGGGCAAGCTGGCCGGGGCGTGGAACCGGACGCCGAAGCCCGATTTCCCGAAATGGAAGGACAGCGCCGGAGAAGTGGCGCGCGCGGCGGAGGCGATCCAGATCGTCGTCGCCGATCCGCCGGCGGTGCAGGGCGTGCTCGATGCCATCCTGCCGGAGCTCGACGCGTCGAAGACGGTGATCCAGTCGAGCACCATCGACCCCGACAGCAGCGAGCGCTTCCGCGGACAGGTCGTCGCGACCGGGGCGCGCTATCTCGAGGCGCCCTTCACCGGCAGCAGGCCGGCGGCAGAGGAACGGCAGACGGTCTTCTACCTCGGCGGCGACGAGGCGCTGTGTGAATCGGTCGAGCCGCTGCTCGCGCTCGTTTCGGCCCACCGCCTGCGCATCGGCACCCACCGCCACGCCTGCGCGCTGAAGCTGGCGATGAACCTGAACATCTCCGCCCAGATGCAGGCGCTGGCAGAGGCGCATGCTATCTGCGCGCGCGCGGGCATCGACGACGACACCTTCTTTGACGCGCTGTCGCGCAACGTCAGCCACTCCGGCCTGACCAAGCTCAAGGAGCCGGTGATGCGCGCGCGGGACTTCTCGCCGATGTTTTCCATCAAGCACATGCACAAGGACATGCGCCTCGCCGGCGGCATGGCCGAAAGCGCCGGCTGCGAGCTGCTGAGAACCGTCACCGCCCGCCTCGCCGCCACCGAGGATGCCGGCTGGGGTGACGAAGACTTCGCGGCGTTGATGCGTTTGTTGGAGGAATAGGGAGGAGGGTGAGACTGTCAAATCAGCCTGCAACAAGGGGTGTAACTGAAAGTGGCAGGCAAGCCTCGAAGCGCTGCAATACCAGCGGCACGGGGGAACAGAGTCCGCCGGCGGGCCGGACCGCGAAATGTGAGCCCGGCCTGAGTGCCTCCGGCCCGAAGCCTGACCCGGGGTGCCCGCTGCCTCCGGCCCGAAGGGTCGGAAGAACGGAGCCCCGGGCCAGCGGCCCGGGGTCGGTGGGCCCTCCCTGCTCCGGCGGCCTGAAAGGTCGCGAGAGACGCCGCGAGGTGATGCCGGTTCTCGCGACCTTTCAGGCCGCCTGTGTCTCCGCCACATGGTCCCCGGGGCGCTGCCCCGGGCTTCGTTCTCATGACCCTGCGGGCCATTTCCAATACCGCCGGATGCCCGGCGCCGGACGATGGTAGGCCGTCGGGCACTCCCACCATCCTCAGCTTTGTCGGCGTGCCCGACACTATCAGACGCACCCTGCAACAAGGGCGCGGGTGAGGGTCAGTCAGACGGGCCTTGTTCGGGTTCGGACTCGTTCGGCGCGGAAGGATCATTTCGAAGGGCATTCCGTAATTCCTGGATCTCGGACTCCTGGGCTTCGATTTTCTTTAGCAGTCTTCGTACGGTCTCGTGGATTGGTCGGTCCGGTAGCGGTTCGGGGAGTTCAGCCTGAAGTCTCTGCTTCGCCGCATCGATGTCGGCACGCACCACCTCCTTTTCCTTCTCAAGATCCTCGATCTTCTCGTTGAGCCAGGCGAACTGGTCTTTCAGGTCGTTCAGTTCGGCCTCCAGGGCGCGGACGACTACCTCTGCCTTCACGCATTCCTCCCGCAGGCTCTCTCGCCGCCGGGTCATCTCCTCAAGGCCGACCTCCTCTGGCTCAAGGGCGGTGCCGTCGGACGAGTGCTTTGGCTGCTGCTCTTCGCATCCGAGCATCCCGACCGAAGCGATCAACCCAAAGATGGCGAAGTCGGGCTTCATGAGCGGACACTCACTCGAGCGGCTTCAGCTCGGGGCGCTCGTCGGTTTGCTTGAGCCATTCGATGGTCTCCCGCACATCCTCGGCCTTCTGCTTGCTGAGATGTTTCGGAAAATAGACCGGGATCCCGGCCTCGAACTCCGCGGCGAGTTTCTCGAGATCGGGGATGGTGCGCTTCGCATGCGCCCCGTAGCGGCGCAGGATCGCCAGCAGTTCCGGCGTGCGCTTCTGGCTACCCCAGTGGTTCTGGTTCTTCAGCCAGTAGAGGCAGGCGTCGATGCCCGCATCGACCCTGAGGTCCGCCAGCATCTTGAGGCCATCCATCCGGCTGCCGTCGGAAAACATGATGCCGCTGGGCGAGGGCTCCACCACCGAGCGGCGCAGGTCCGGCAGCAGGCTCTCAACCTCCGCCGCGCCGAGCATCGGGTAGATCCTGGTCACCGAGCTGCGCGCCCGGCCGTCCTGGTTGAGCAGACCCGTGCGCATGGCGGCGAGCAGCTTTTCGCGATCGACGCCCTCGATCGACTTGGCGAGCAGCTTGTCGAACAGGACGAAGCAGAGATAGCGCTGCTCCATGGCGCGGGGATCTTCGGAGCCGGGCTTGCGGATGAGCCGGTCAAGCAGATCGGGCACGGCGGGCCGGGCGGCGTCGCCGATCGCCGCCAGCGCGTCGGCGGCCTTGATGCGCAGCCACAGGTCGTCGGCCTTGAGGATCTCACGCAGTTTGGACACCGCGGGCGCGGCCTTCGGCCCGAACTGGGCGAGCGCCTGGCAGGCGCCGAGCCGGGTTTCGAGCGAGGGGTCGCCGAGCAGCGCGATGACGGGCTCGATCTTCGCCGACTTATTGCGCGAGAGCGCGATGGCGGCCCGCTCGCGGACCACCGGCGACCACGAGCCGAGGCAATTGAGCAGCACGTCTCCGGGCAGGCTGTCGTAGGTTCCGAAGCGGTCGCTGTTGGTCCAGCCGCGGCCGTCGTCGATGATGGCATCGGCCTCCCCGGCAGTGAGCTGCTTGGCGGTCGGAGCTTTCCGTCCGGTGAGCACGAGCTTCTTCAGCGGCATGGCGTAGGCCAGCAGGTAGGCGCCGGTGGCGTCCCAGCCGCGAGTGGAGTCGCCGGCGGCCTGGGGCGGCCCCTGGTGGGTGAACTGGCCCTCGTGGTCGCGGGCGAGGTCGTAGTACCAGGCGCCGAATTCCTTCATCCACGCGCCGGTCGCCTGCGGTCCCGACTGGTTCACGCCGGGCATCGCCCAGGCCATGTTCCAGAAGTTGCCGGTGTGGCCGGTGTCGCGCTCGCTGCCGTGGGAGGCGAGGCTCATGCGGGAGAAAAATTTCGAGCCCTCGGGTTCTTCCAGCAGGTTGAAGAGCACGGCGGCCATGCCGCACTTGCCGTTGTCCTCGTGCGTCTGGATCCACGGATGGTGGTCGCCGTAGGGCACCGCGCCCTTGCCGATGTAGAAGCGCAGCAGCTTCGCGCTGCGCTCGATGGCCACGGGGATCTCCTCGTCCTTCACGCCCGCCATGCGGGAAAGCTCGAGCGAGATGGTCAGCGGCACGCCGGGAGCATTCATCATGCCGTAGCCAACCAGCCGGCCGTCCTTGCCGGCGAACTTGTGACCCCAGGAGCCGACGATGCTCTGGCCCTCGGCGGATTCCAGCGCGAGGCGACGCAGGCCGGGCAGGACCGACTCGTCGCCGGTCGCCATCACGTACTCGGCGAGGAAGCTGATGACGTAGCCGTAGTACCAGACGCTGAATTGCTCGGCCGAGTAGTTGGACGCCCACTCGGCCTCCTGCTTGAGGACGGGCAGGTATTTCTCATCGCCGCTGGCGAGCAGGGCCAGGGCGTTGAGCGAGCGGGAGATCGGGTTGGTCCTGTAATCCGGAGCGGCGACCCGCTCAGCAAGCCGCTCGCAGCCCAGCTCGAGGATCTTCGCCGACTTCGGGCAATCGTAGGGGGCGGTGGAGGAATAGTCGCCGAGCACCGGGAGCGGAACCGTGACGGTCTCCGATTTTCCATCACTCCAGCGCAGGAGCTGCAGTTTCCCGGCGCCCGCCTGCGACTCGGCGGCGGTCAGCGCCTCGCCGAAGGCCTTGCGAGGATCGGAGTCGAAGGGCTCGGTGCCGATGCCGAGGATGACGTCGCCGACCTGCAGCACCCCATCGGCCGGCGAGCCCTTGGCGACCCTGGTGATGTAGATCTGGCGGGCCTTGGAGGTCTCGAGCTTGTTGCTGTACATCCAGCCCCGGCATCCGGTCGCCCCGAGGTTCCAGTCCTTGGTGGCGCCCTCCGGGATCTTCTCGCCCTTGGTGAAGTCGGGGTTCGGGAAATCCTTGAGCTTGGCGGCTTCGACCGGGACGACCAGCAGCAGGCCGGCGGCAAGGGAGGAAAACAGGATGCGAATCATGAGGGTGCGCGGAGTCATGGGTGAAGTCGTGAAAAGAATCGATGAGATCGAACAAAAACCCATACGAAAACTCCCGCCCGGACCTGTCCCGGATTCCACGCCGGACCCCTCACCGAGGCCGAAGACCCGGCAGCGTCACTTTTCCCACACGACCACGTCGTCGCGACGGATCGCCGGGGTGACCTCGAGGTGACCGACCTTGCCGTCCATGACCTTTCCTTCGACCACGGTCTCGCCGGGGGCGTGGAGCTTGAAATTCACATCCCAATCGTCGGGCCACGCGGGCAGCAGCAGGATGCGGTCGTCGCCGGTCTGCATCAGCATCTCCTGCAGTCCGATCATCGCCATGCCGCCCCAGTTGTGGTCGGGGGCGTGGTCGATGGCCGGCGGCCAGAAGGCGGGGAAACGGTAGGGGCCATCGTCGAACTTGCGGACGATCAGCTCGCGCGCCTCGTCGGTCATGCCGAGACGGGCGAAGTGGACGACGCCCTGGATCCAGGCGCGGTGGTCCATGCGTTGCTTTTCGCCGATGCCGTGGAGGAAGGTGTCGCGCATGAGGTCGAGGCCGGGCTTTCCGAGCGAATGCATCTGGTACGGGTAGAGCGGATACATGGCGGGCATGTGCCAACTGAAGCTCTCGTGTTCGACGGTCGGCCTGAGCACGGTGCGTCCATCGACCGTCGCGGTGGGCATGGGCGGCAGGGTGTCGAGCATCGTGCGCCAGCGCTTTCGTTTCACGGGGTCGGTGGTGAGTTCGAGCAAACCCCCGAGCACCCGGTGCAAGCCGGCGATCACGCTGGTCGGATTGGTGGAGTCGGGGTGACCCTCGAGGGTGTTCGACGGATGGATGCGGAGCTTTCCGTCGGGGGTGAGCTCCTTCCCGGTGCGTTGCTTTTCGCGCATCCGGTAGTGCTCGTCGTAGAAGATGACCGACTGCTCGATGAAGGGGAGATACCCGGCGATATCGCGGCCGGTGAAACGGTGGAACTCGAGGATCATCCACGCCCATTCGAGCTGACCCTCGTAGAGCCGGCTGACCGCGCCGTTGACGGCGACGCCAGTCTCGGTGTCGTCGGGCCGGAAGCGCCAGGTCCTGCCCTTGAACGACGGGTCGGCGTAGCCATAGACCATGGCGCCCGGAAGCCACTGGATGGTGGTCTGCTCGGTGAAGGCGCAGCCGTCGTGACCCCAGTAGTGGCGGACGCGCTCGCGGGCGTTGGTGAGTCCGTCCCGGTAGAAATCGAAGCCCGGAGCGAGCAGGTCGAAGTCGCCGCTCTTGAGCATCGGCCAGTACATGCAGCGCTGGTTCTGGGCGGTGAGCGCGCCGCCCCACTGGCGGTGGTCCGGGGTGTAGCCGGGGCCCTTGAACTTCGCCGCGGCATGGATCGGGTCGAAGGTGAGGACGCCGCCGTTGAACATGATCGGCTCGCGGCCCCCGAGCCCGGAGGCGAGCATGTAGCGGAACAGGGCGTAGTTGCGACCGAGCCGCCAGCCGGGGTCCTCCGGTCCCTTGCCCGGGTTGATGTGGACGTGGCTGCGCGCCCAGAAGTCGCCCCACCACGCCGCGGCGGACTTGCGCGCCACCTCGATGCTTTCGGGGGTGACCTCCGAAAGGCGACGGTCGAGCGCCTGCTGCCAATCGTCGAGAGACGGCGTCCGGTCGATCAGCGTGACGACCTCGACGCGATGGTGGCGGGACTTTTCCCGCGACCGGTAGCGCCAGCCGCGGAACGGCGTGAGCGCGTACTCGCCCTCGGTTTCGCCCGCCTGCTCGAAGGGGACGTGGGCCTCGCCGCTGGTGCCGCGCAGCTCGCCGCCGAAGGTGAGGTCGCGACACGGATCGACCAGGCGGTCCTTCACCGGATCGAGCTCCTGCGTGCGGACGAGGCGGTGGAAGACGTTGCGGTCCTCGCGCATGCGGTGCCAGAAGCGGATGCCGCGGGGGCCGGGGCGGAAGTCGTCGGGCTCGACGAACACCTCGCCGGGGTAGTTGTCGAAATTGATCAGGCACTGACCGCGATGGAGGTTCTTGCCGGTGTTCGGCAGCTCGATCCGCTTGGTACGCCAACTCTCGTAGGTCGCGCCGGCGTGGGAATCCACCTCGGTGTCGATCTCGACATGGACGACGGGGCGGTCGATCTCGACCCACAGGCGGATCTCCGCCGCATTGACCCCTGGGCGGTCGGCGCGGATCTCGATCCGGCCCTCGCGCAGCTTCAGCTCCTGGCGGAAGGTGGCCTCGGAGCCGAAGGGCGACGGGTCGATGGCGACGCGGACCCGCCCCATCTTGAGCAGCGATCCGTTCTCATCGCGGCAGCCGGCGCGCCCGAGGTAGAACAGGAGGTCGTCGCCCTCCACCCAGACGTTCAGCCCGATGTCACCGCCGACGCAGGGCATCGAGTCGCCCGAGTGCCGGCTCGGTGTCGTCCAGACGACGTTGTAGTCATCGGGCGGTGGCTTCGTCGTATCCGCAAAACCGTTCGTGACGAAGACAAGAGCGGACAACAGAGAGCGGATCACGGGGTGAGTCTGTGGATCATTTCAACGGTTCGCGGAGGCTCACGGCCACACCTTCCAGGCGGAATCCCTCCGCGAACCGGCGAAGGGGCCGGGGAACGGGCCCGACTTCGCGCCGAAGAAATTGGTGTCGAGACGATAGGGCGAGCCGTCGGGCTGGACGTAGGGCTGGCGGCTCACCGCCGTTTCACCGAGCAGCCCGGAGGTGACCAGCGGCCCGCCGGGTTCACCTTTCCAGCCCTGGCGGATGTCGAGAACCCATTCGCCTGACACCTCGCGAAGCGCCACCCGCGGATCGAAACCGGCATCGACGGTGGGCGATTGCTCGTGCTTCGACGGTTTCGCGCCCTTGAGGAAGACGTTGCCCGCCATGTGGTTCGGCGGGGCCGAATCATCGTAGGCATCGAGTCCGGCGGGGGCGACGAAGACGTTGTTGAAAAAGCGGTTGTCGCCGCCCTTCGTCGGGGCGAGACCGGCGATCGCGGTGCCGTGCTCCTCCAGCCACGGCGTCTCGCGACCGGGCTCGGGTCGGGCGACGATCCTGCCGGCGAAAAGATTGTGCGCGTAGGCCCCGCCCTCCGACCAGTCGGCCAGCGAGAAGGGCGACAGGAACAGGTTGTGGTCGATGAGGAAGGGGCCGTGGTTCACCTCGACGAAGAGGTCTTCCGACGGCGCGATGTCGTGGATGATGTTGCCGGTGACCCGGGTGCCCTGGGTCATCCAGTCGAGCCAGATGCCGCGGTTGCAGCGGTGGATGTGGTTGCGGCGGATGACGGTGTCGACCGCGCCGTGGAACTTGATGCCGGCCATCTCCGCGCCGCCGAATAGCTGGCGCACGTGGATGTCGTGGATGTGATTCCCCTCCACCGTGCTGAAGGCGGGCCCGAGGCTGCCGACGATGCCGGCCTGCTCGCAGTGGGAGATGCGGTTGTTCCGCACCACGTGGTGGCCGATGTTTTCCCGCGACCAGCCGGCGGCGAGTCCGCGCTTGATCGTCTCGACGTAACCTTCGGCGGAGTTCGCCGAGGTGTTGTCGAACTCGTCGCCGTGCTTGCCGAGCGTGACGCCGGTGCACACCGAGTAGCGGATCGTGTTGTCCTCGATGACCCAGCCCTTGCTCCAATGCGTGCCGATCAGGCCGACCTGCTCGGCGGTCGGCGGCGCCCAGTTGGTCGCCGCGTGCTCGAGGGTGAAGCCGCGCACGGTGATGAAGTTCCGGCCGGGCTCGCTCGGGTAGAAGACGGCCTGCCGCACGTTGATCTCGATCCCCTCCCGGTTCGGATCGGCTTCCGGAAGCTGCGCCCAGATCGTCGTCCTCCCGCCGGTCACGCGGGCGAACCACAGAGGCTGGTCGCCGGCCGGTGCGAGGACCGCATCCAACGTGGCCGCCTCGACCAGCCAGTGGCCGTCGAGGTAGACCGCCCCGGTATGGTGCTTCCGCCCCTTCGGCTTGAACCAGTCGCCGCGGATCTCGTCGGCGTAGGGATTGAAGTCTCCGAAAAAGGCGTCCGGCAGTGTGACGGACCAGGTGTCATGCTCCAGCTTCTCCCATCCCTTCACGACCTCGGAGCCCTTGATCGCGACCGTTTCCCCCGCCGCCGCCTGATAGGTGATGCGCTTCGTGTCCGACTCGCCGCCCCGGGGTGGATCGATCCGCTCCCGGTAGGTGCCGCCGTGAACCGTGACCACATCCCCCGCCCGCGCCCGCTCCGCCGCCGCCTGGATCGTCCGCAGTGGTTCCGACATGGTGCCGCTTCCGGCGTCATCGCCATCCATCGCCACATGAAACTCGCGCCCTTCCAGCACGCCGGCCCCAAACAACATCCCGACCAATAGCCGGGGAATCCAGCCACTTTTCATCGTCCCACCATACGCCAATCCGACCGTGAATCTTTTCCCTGCGTCTGCGAATGACAAATCCCATCCCCTCCGGCGTAGCTTCCGTTGCAAACCTCCCGACTCCCATGCGCTTCCCCACGCTCCCAGCCGCCCTTCTCGCCGTTTCCGTCTCCGTCGCCGCGGCAGCGGATGTCACGCTCCCCGGCCGGTGGTCCGAGGAAAGGGCCAACGAGTGGTACAAGACGCAGCCGTGGTTCGTGGGCTGCAATTTCACCCCATCCACCGCGATCAACCAGCTCGAGATGTGGCAGGCGGAGACCTTCGACCCCGGGACGATCGACCGCGAACTCGGCTGGGCCGCCGGCATCGGGATGAACTCGGCGCGCGTCTACCTCCACGACCTCGTCTGGGAACAGGACGGCGAGGCCTTTCTCGGGCGCATCGACCGGTTTCTCACCATCGCCGACAAGCACGGGATCGGCACGATGCTGGTGCTGTGCGACGCCGTGTGGAATCCGCACCCGCAGCTCGGCAAGCAGCCCGATCCGGTGCCGCACGTCCACAACTCCGGCTGGGTCCAGTCGCCTCACATCGAGGTGCTGCGCGATCCGAAGAAGCACGACTCGCTGGAACCCTACTTCCGCGGCGTGATCGGCCGCTTCAAGGACGACCCGCGGGTGGTCGTGTGGGACCTCTACAACGAGCCGGGGAACGACGGCGCCGGCGACGCCATGAGCACCGAGGAGAAGGAAGGGCTCGGCCTGATGTTGCTGAAGAAGATGTTCTCGTGGGCGCGCGACGTGAATCCGTCGCAGCCGCTGACGGCGGGCCTGTGGGCGCGGGAGTGGACCGGCCCGAATGCGACGGCGGTGAACGTCTTCATGCGGGAGAACTCCGACGTGATCTCGTTCCACAGCTACGACTCCCTGACACGCACCGCGGAGCGGGTCGGCTCGCTCAAGCCCTTCGGCCGTCCGCTACTATGCACGGAGTACATCGCCCGCGGGAACGGCAGCCTTTTCGAAACCCACCTACCTTATTTCAAGGAGAACCGGATCGCCGCCTACAACTGGGGCTTCGTCGCCGGCAAGATCCAGACCCAGTACCCGTGGTCGTCGTGGCGGAAGAAGTTCACCGCCGAGCCGGAGGTCTGGCACCACGACGTGCTGCGTCCCGACGGCACGCCCTTCCGCAAGGCCGAGATCGAGCTGATCCGCAAGCTGACCGGGAAAGAGTAGCACCCCGGGTGCAACCCCGGTCTTCTCGAAATGAAGCCCGTCCGCCACGCGTAAGCATCCGTGGTGTGAAGGCGAAGTCGAGAGGAGGCCGTTGGATCCCCATCGGTGCATCCATCCTGCTGGTGACCGGTGCCGCCGGGGCTTCCGCCACAACGACTCCCCGCCAGCAGCTCCTGGCCCATGCGCCCGAGCTGAGGGAGATCGTCTTCGCCATGCGCAAGCCGGGCTCGGACCCCCACTGGTACGCCAATTTCGGATACTACGGTCCCGACGAGGAGCGCGTCGCCCATGTCCCGGGCGGACGCCTGTGCAAGCTCGACCTCGCCGGCGGCTCGGTGACCACCCTCATCGACGACCCCCGCGGCGGCATCCGTGACCCGGTGCTTGGCCACGACGCCACCCGCATCGTCTTTTCGTGGCGCAGGGACACAGATCCCCACTTCCACCTCTACGAGTGCGCGCTGGATGGCTCCGGGCTCCGCCAGCTCACCGACGGGCCGTGGGACGACATCGAGCCATGCATCCTGCCCGACGATTCCCTCGTGTTCGTCTCGAGCCGCTGCAAGCGCTGGGTCAACTGCTGGCTCACCCAGGTCGCCACGCTTCACCGCTGCGATTCCGACGGCTCAAACATCGAGCCGATCTCGGCCAACCTCGAACACGACAACACCCCGTGGCCGCTGCCCGACGGCCGCATCCTCCATCAACGCTGGGAGTACATCGACCGTTCGCAGGTCCACTACCACCACCTGTGGACGATGAATCCCGACGGCACCAACGCGATGGCCTTCTTCGGCAACCAGAATCCCGGCGTGGTCATGATCGACGCCAAGCCGGTCCCCGGCGGCGACGGCGAGGTCGTGTCCATCTTCTCGCCGGGACACGGGAAGAACGAACATGCGGGCAAGGTGGTCACCCTGCATCCCCACCGCGGTCCCGACGATCCGGCGGCCGCGCGCGTGGTGGCGGACGACAGCGAGTTCCGCGACCCCTGGGCGCTCGCCTCCGGTGCCTTTCTCGTCGCCCGCGGGCCCGAGCTGCTGGCCATGGATGGAGACGGCGCGACCGAAAGGCTGCACATCCTTTCCGAGGAGGAGCGCGGTGCCGGTTTCCAGCTCCACGAGCCCCGGCCGGTCCTGCCGCGCCCGCGGGAGGAAGTCATCCCGCCACGCATCGACCGCACCAAGGCCACCGGCAAGCTGATCCTCGCCGACATCCTCGAGGGCCGCAAAATGGAGGGCGTCGAACCCGGCGAGATCCGCAAGCTGCTGGTGCTCGAGTCGCTGCCCAAGCCGATCAACTACACCGGCGGCATGGACCCGCTGTCCTACGGCGGATCCTTCACCCTCGAGCGCGTCCTCGGCACCGTGCCGGTCGAGCCGGACGGCTCCGCCTACTTCGAGCTCCCCGCCCGCCGCAGCCTGTTCCTCGTCGCGCTGGACGAGAACGACTTCGCGGTGAAACGGATGCAGAGCTTTCTCACCGTCCAGCCCGGCGAGGTCACAAGCTGCGTCGGCTGCCACGAGCAGCGCACCCGCACCATCCTGCCTGGTCGCCCCCTGCAGGCCCTCGGGCGCCCGCCCAGCCGGATCACCCCGGAACGCGACGTCCCGGAGGTCTTCGATTTCCCGCGCGACATCCAACCGATCCTCGACCGCGCCTGCGTCGACTGCCACGGCTACGACGCCACCCCGCGCGGCGGTCCCTTCGACGGCGGGCTGGTCCTCAGCGGCGACCGCGGGCCGATGTTCAGCCACAGCTATTTCACGCTCACCATCGAGGGGCTTTTCTCCGACGGGCGGAACCGTGCCAAAAGCAACTATGCCCCTCGTACTTTGGGCTCGTCGGCCAGCAGGCTGTTCGACTACCTCGACGGCTCCCATCACGACGTCGTCGTCACCCCGCTGGAGAGGAAGAAGCTGCGTCTGTGGATCGAGGCCGCCGCCACCTACCCCGGCACCTACGCCGCCCTCGGCACCGGGATGATCGGCGGCTACGAGGAGAACCAGCAGGTCGAGACCGACCACGACTGGCCCACAACTAGGAAGGGGGCCGAGGTCATCGACCGCCGCTGCCAGACCTGCCACACCCGCGCCAACGATCCGCCGCCCATCCCGCGGTCGCTGTCCGACGAACGGAATGTGTCCTTCTGGATGCCCGGCATCCCGAACGCGGTCCATGCCACCAGCCGCCACCTCGTTTTCAACCTCAGCCGCCCGGAGAAATCCCTGCTGCTGCTCGCCCCGCTGTCGTGCGAGGCCGGTGGCTTCGGTCTTTGCGTCCGGGCCGAGGGTGACCCGCCGGTGTTCACCGACCGCTCCGACCCCGACTACCGCACCCTGCTGGCGATGGTGGCCGCGGGTCGGGACAGGCTCGAGGCGATCACCCGTTTCGACATGCCCGACTTCCGGCCGCGCTCCGCGTATTTGCGGGAGATGAAGCGCTTCGGCATCCTCCCGGCCGACCTCGCGCCGGATGCCCGACCCGACCCGTACGAACTCGACGAGCGCTACTGGCAATCGTTGTGGTACCGGCCATGAGCCACCCCGTTCCTCCCGGGCTTGGGCGGAGCTTCACCGGGGAAACGATGTCTTCTTTCCAAGCTTGCCAAGATCCGGACCGCTTGCTTCCCTGCCGCCCCGCTCGCGGAAATGTGACGGGCTGTGGCGCAGTCTGGTAGCGCACCTGCATGGGGTGCAGGGGGTCGTGGGTTCGAATCCCGCCAGCCCGACTCTCAAAGCCCGCCTCCCGGGCTTGTCCCGGGAGGCGGGCTTCGAGCTTCCCTTGAGCTTCCCGGATGGTGGGGTGCCGTCCCAGCCGAAGCGCAGCGGAGGTGGGTTTGAAAGCGGGAAGCCGACCTTGCCGGCGGCGTTCATTTGCGAGCGCAGCGAGCGAAGGTGGTTTGGCGTGAGGAGCGCAGCGACGAGGGCAATTCCGCCAGCCCGGCCCCTTCATGGGGCTTGATGCGAGCTTCTCGGTGCGGGGTCTACAGGAGGTCCAACGGGTCGGGATGGTTGGGAATCCCCGCCTCTTCACGGAATTGGAACGTCTCGGGATCCTTCATCACCGCAGGCGTCACGCCGAGTATCCCCCGTCGGCGGTGACCATGGCGCCGTTGATCCAGCGGCCCGGCGCGGAGGCGAGGAAGACGACGGTGTCGGCGATGTCCGCGGCGCTGCCGATGCGGCCGAGCGGCGTCTCCCCGGCGAAGGCGTCCTGGCGTTCCTGCGGGCTCTCGCCGAACATGCCCGGCACGGTGGCGCCGGGGCTCAGGGCCTTGACCGAGATCCCGCGCTCGGCAAACTCGCGCGCCGCGCCCCGCGAAAGCAGGTTCACCGCGGCCTTGGTCGCCGCGTAGGTGGTGGTGCCCGGCAGCGGACGGTCGCCCAGCATCGAGGAGATGTTGATCACGACCCCGCCCTCCCGCACTCGCCGCCCCGCCTGTCGCAGGGACAGCGCGACGGCCCGGAAGTTCACGTCGATGAGCTTGTCCAGTTCGTCGGTGCCGGTCTCCACCAGGTTCCCGGTTGTGCCGACCCCGGCGTTGTTGATCACGATATCGAGGGTGCCGAGCGCCTCCTCGGCCCGGTCGTAGAGAGCCTCGATGTCTTCCGCCTTGCGCAGGTCGGCGGCGATCGCGACCGCCCTGCCGCCGGCCTCCTCGATCTCCCTGGCCAGGGTCTCGGCCTCCGCGCGTCCCCCGCGGTAGTGCAGGGCCACGGCGGCCCCGGCCCGCGCCAGGGCCCGCGCGATCGCCTGTCCGATCCCGCCCGACGCCCCGGTGACCAGGGCCGATTGATTCTTCAAGGCATGTCCGCTCATGCGTCAGCCTTCACCCGGGACGCAGCATTTTCAAGCGACCAGCCGCCGCGAGCGGCTTGGAACGGTCGCGGCGACCTTAGAGACGCACCACGATCCGCGAAACCTTCGGGGCAAGTTCGCGGATCGGAGCGCTGTTCGAATCGCCGGCATCGGCGGGTGGGGCGTCCGGATTCATCGTTTGTCGGCAGAACTTCTCGTAAGCCTCCTTGTCTTCGAAATCCGGCGAGAAGGTGACCTGGAAGCCGGCGGGGATCTCACCCTCCCTCCAGTCGGCGATGCCGCCGTCACAGGCCTCCCAGCCCGCGATATGGAACGGCTTGCCGTTGACCTTCTCGACGAGTTCGACGCCGGAGCCGTGGGTGATTCCGCTGATGGAGCGCCAGCGGGTCGTCCCGGCAGCGCGCTTCGACTCGGTGAACTCCTGCGCCGACGGATCGAAGATCAGCGTCCTGTCGGACACGATCACGGATTCGACGGTGTCGTCCTCGCCAAGGTGGATCTCGATTTCATCGGCCGTCCCCGGGTAGAGCAGCCATCCCTCGCGGGGCGGGTCACCCGCCCACTCGCCGGGAAGCATCAGCTTGCGGCAGTGGAGGGTGCCGAAAGCCGCCAGAAGGTCGTCACCCGTCCAATGGGTCGTGATCGGGCCGACGCGGCTGCCCGGAATGAGCAGCCAGTCGTTCCGGACCTCCTCACCCCGGACGAATGACAGGTTCACGGCGAGAAGAACGAGCGGATATATCATCATCCTCATGCTCGAAGGCCTAGCGGAAGATCGACACGCGAGGAAGCGCGAATCCGACCCGCCCGGGAGCCGCTGCCGATCCCGGGCGCCGTCCTTTTCAACCGGGGTCCTGTTCGGATAGGCTCAGGGCATGAAGTCCTTCGCCGCCGTGTTGCCTTGTGGGGTGCTGGCCTCCTGCTCGATCGCCATCGACTGGCCCGCGGACATGGAACCGGAAACGTACACCGGCCGCGTCGTCCGCGAATCATCCGGCACGCCGGTGGCCGGGGCGCGGGTCACCATCGCCCGTCCCGGCAAGCGCTTTTCGAAACACGGACTCGGTGACTGGGCCGCACAGTTTCCCGCTGAAACCATCGGCACGGGAATGACCGGAGCCGATGGATCGTTCACGGTGACGACCAGCGGCGGCTACGGCACCCAGGCATCCGCCGGCAAGGGGAGGCTCTGGGGCGCCATCGGTTCGGCGGACCAGAACCATCCCGACACCAAGCGCCTGCCGGAAACCCTGGTCATCCCCGTCGATTCCGTGAGCGTGAGGTAGGAGATCGGATCGGAAACCTGGTGAAACCAGCCCACGTAATGGGAACCCTGGAACTCGAGACGGCAGCCACGGCCATCCGCGAAACTTCGAATTTTGGGACCGGCCCCGGCGACGCCGGCGAGACCCCGGCGACGAGCGCCGACGTTGCGGTCGGTCCCGGCGGCCCTCCCTCCCGGAATGCTCCGGAATCTTGGTTATACAGACTTTCCATATAACCAAAATAAATATCGCATCTTGGGCTCCGGCCGGATATCTTCGGTCCGAGTTCCATCTTGGGGAAACGCCCTTGGGGCTCGATTCCCGGCGCTTTCCCGCCGGTCGTGGCGAAATCCATTCTCCCGTCCCCATACCATGAACCACCGAGGATCTTCTCCGCTAGGATATCTCTGCGGCGTGCTCGTTCTTCTCACCACGGCTCCCGGCAGCGGCCAGAACTTCAACCTTGATGGCTACATGACTCCCGATGAGGAGCCAAGCTATTCCAACCGGCAGGCCTTCTACTTCTTCAATGGCCATGGCGACCAGGATGTCTATGGCACGATGGAAGATCCCACCTATCAGACCTACGTGTACTGGGGGCAGGGAAAGCTCGCCAGTGATCCGACCGGCCCGGACTATTTCTTCATGTACATCGAGACGCCCATCGAGGCGAAGAACATGGTCTGGGGTGATGGAATGACTCCCCAGGAGATCTCCGAATATGGAGAGCAACTTGATTTCAACAAGGCGACGGGAAGTGAGTACATGTCCTTCGTCCTGCCCTCGGGTGACGGTGGCGACAATCCTGAAACCTATCCGTTCTGGTCCTACCTCGAGGATGACAAGTGGGGGCCGGGCTCGAGCCATTCGGGAAGCTATGGAGCGGAAGGCTGGGAGAACCTCACCTACGGCTTCATCAATGCGAAGAGTTCCGCGAACTACATCCTCGACAACGGCCTGGGAACGACATCCAGCAGCGCCAACCATGATATCGGAATGGCGTTCGAATACCAGTTCGCGCTCGATAGCGCCGAGAACAACGCGCTGCTCGACATTCTGAGGGTCGATGGCGGCGTGATCGAGTACCACCTGTCACCCGAGCGGGGCGGCATCCCGACCCAGGTTCCCGAGCCGTCCGTCCTGATCCTCGCCCTGTTGGGCGGGTTGATCCTTCCGAGAAACCGCGCGTAGCTGCCCCGGCCCGGGGCAGGCCGTGGTGACGGCGGCCCGCCGTCTCCTCCTCACAAGTCCACATTCCGGCAATGCGCCTCGATCCGGTCGCCGATCCGCTGGATTTGCTCCGCGTCCAGACCTTCCGGCGACTGCTCGGCGACCCTCCCGGAAGGGGTGCGCGACGTTGTCGCGCATTATCGGTCCTGAGCAGGGATACCCGTCCCTGGATGACTCGAAGTTGGAAATGGAGTTCTCAAGTGGTCGGAACTGGGGACCGATCCCGAAGCTGCCCACGGATGAGAGGCGGGAATCGGCTTGAAATCGGGGGATACGCCGATACTCTCCCCTAGGCCTGCCGCCACTGAAAGTCGTCTCCATGACGTCGCGGGGTATCCCGCTCAGGTGGATGGCGGGCCTAACTTATTGGCGGCGGTAAGCGGATTGCGCTGATGATCGTAGTAGTTGCGTGAGCCCTTGTAGCGCTCGGTGTCGTAGAGATCGACCACGAGCCGGATTTTTTCACGAAGGTAGTCGTAGAAGCGGAGATCCCCTCGCTCGAAGACTCTCTGGACCGCCCAGTTCAGATAGTCCGCCACGCAGAGGAGCGGTTCGCTCAGCGGGGTCTGCACGTTGAAAACAGCCTCGGCCCGCAACTGCTGGCCGCCCCATTTTCGACCCGCGCGGAGAAGCGCTTTCCGCAACGCTTCATCAAGGTTTCTTGCCCGGGTACTGGAGCCTCTGGCGGCAACATTCAACACAAGGCGTTGTTCCCGCTTCAATCGGTTCTTGATCAGGTGGGAGAGCAGATCCGCGAAGAACTCGTTCTCGCGGCGATTGTGTTTCCGAATGAACAGCGACGGGATCTTTCTAGCGACCATCACCTCGCATTCGCAGGGCAGATCGCGGAGGTAATGGAGGAAGACCGAGCGGACTTCAGGCGAATCCTTGCAGGCATGGAAAAAGAATCCTCCCTTTCCGATGCGCTTCCTGACGCTTGGAATGGCATTCAACAGCGGATCTTCTTCCACTTGGCGGTGCAAGCCGGCGATCTCCTGACGGACCTCCGGCAGCGGTCGATCAATGCGGGTGATCCCCATGCCGAAAGAAAGCGAGACACCGTCGTTGCCGATCACGACTTCGCCACCCTTCCCGAAAAAGGTCGCGTCTCCCATTTCGTCGAGAAAGCGGTGGCTGATAGGTGGTTGCGGTCTCATGGTTGGCTCCATTTGGGAATCTTGCGGCGTCACTCCCGCCGCGCGGAGTGCGGGGCCACCGGGGCACCGCGAGAACGATATTTAAGACACCTTAACCAAGGCCGTCGCCGCCGGTCAATCTGGGCATCCGGTGAACTTCCTGTGGACAACTCGACGGGAGGCGAAAATCCGCGCGGATGGGCGCGATTGGGCATGAGGTGCGCGCGGGCGATCACCGGGAGCTTTTCCGTCTGTCCGAAAAAGGGGAAGGGGGCGGATGCCGCCTTCGGGCCGGGACTGGTTCCTTGTGGATATCGATAGGGAGGTTTCACGACCCCGATCGTCCCGCCCGGCCCGCGAAAGGCAATCCAGACGACTGGCCCCCCGGCCGCGGATGGTGCTCGTGTGGCGATCATGCCGCCATCCTAGCATGGGCACTAGAAAGCAAATCGCCGCGACCGCCGCCGGCGGAGCCGTCTGGGGCCGGATTCCGTTGCAAGGCCCTTGCAGGGGTGCTGCAAGCCCCTTGCAAGACTTTGCAGGGATTGCAGAGCGGGGAAAATTTCCTGATTTCTGGCTCGACGGGATTTCTGGCAACCGCGCTTCCGGCAACACCGCTTGGATCGGCGGACGAAATGGAGCGCCGATGATGAAATCGGCACCGGCAGCAGAGAGGCCCCGGCGCGACCCCGGCGACGAGCGCCGGAAAGGGACACGCGACGCCGTCGCGCACGGCGGTTCGTGAAGAGCGGTCGCTGCGGGATGGCTTTCGGTGGTGGACGTTACGGGATCGATGTCGGACGTTTCCCTTCATGGCCGATGTCTTCACGCCGGAAAAGCGGAGCGAGGTGATGTCACGGGTTCGGGGCAAGGATACGAAGCCCGAGCGCATCGTCCGTTCCATGCTCCACCGTTTGGGCTACCGCTTCACCATCAAAGGCCCGGGCAACCGCAGGCTGCCGGGCCGGCCGGACCTCGTCATACCCAGGCACCGCACAGTCATCTTCGTCCATGGCTGCTTCTGGCACGCCCACGAGAACTGCGAATTCTTTCGTCTGCCGAAGACGCGGCGTGCGTGGTGGCGAAGGAAGCTCGAAGGGAACCGGCAGAGGGACCTCCGAAACCAACGCGATCTGACGACCGCCGGCTGGAACGTGGTAACGATCTGGGAATGCTGCCTGAAATCGGAAGGTGACAGGAGATGGCTCCGGAACCGGCTGCCGAAATTGATTGGGATTCCATAGCCGAGCGAACCGCCGGGAAGTTTCGCCCCGCCTCGGGGAGACTCCTATGGAGCGCCGATTATGAGATCGGCACCGCCAAAGGAAAGCCCCCGAACCCGCCCAAGCGAAGCCGTTCGCCCGGCGACCCTCACAAATCCGCCGCCGCGATCGCGAACATCTCCACCAAAGCCCGCAACTTCCTCATGCCGAGCCCCGGCTTCGCCTTCAGCGACTCCCAATCGTGCGCGGCCAGCGTCGCCACCGCCTCCCTCCGGTATCGGGCCATCCACTGACGGTTCGTGTAGGCCTCCAGCGCCTGCATGGTTCGGTTGTCGTTGAGAAGCGCCATCCGCACCCGCTCCCACTCGGCGGCGATCGCGTCGTTTTCGTTGCGCGGTGCCGCGAAAGCCGCGGCCGCCCACTCGTCTTCCCACCCGGACGGCAGCGCGATCTCCCGCTCGCGGAATTCCGTCCAGCAATCGACCTTCTTCGAGCGCTCGCCCGGGTTGCCATCGGTACCCGTGATGTGCTCGTGAGCCGCCTCGCAAA
>ERZ869936.377-NODE-377-length-44217-cov-15.888003_pt1 | contig 44217 bp, 48 predicted proteins | sample MGYA00520876_ERZ869936 | MGnify/ENA primary metagenome ERZ869936 (study PRJEB32218, sample SAMN09650985) | biofilter metagenome | isolation source: enrty point of leading RO module | place: Saudi Arabia: Thuwal, RO plant located on Red Sea | collected 2016-02-17 ... | reverse complement strand
CTGTCAATCGCCGACCGTTCCCGGACCTCAGGCCGGCAACCGAACTGCCGTCGAAGAGCGCCGCCCTGCCCGCGCCAACCCGCCATCTGGCCGACTTCTGGCGGACTTCTGGCCGAGATCCACTCTCCGACTGTCAATCGCCGACCGTTCCCGGACCTCAGGCCGGCAACCGAACTGCCGTCGAAGAGCGCCGCCCTGCCCGCGCCAACCCGCCATCTGGCCGACTTCTGGCGGACTTCTGGCCGAGATCCACTCTCCGACTGTCAATCGCCGACCGTTCCCGGACCTCAGGCCGGCAACCGAACTGCCGTCGAAGAGCGCCGCCCTGCCCGCGCCAACCCGCCATCTGGCCGACTTCTGGCGGACTTCTGGCCGAGATCCACTCTCCGACTGTCAATCGCCGACCGTTCCCGACTTCAGGCCGGCAACCGAACTGCGGCTGCGGATCAGCGGCGAGCCGAGTCCGCGACGGCTCGTCCGCTGCATCCGCCAAAGAGCACACCCCGCCCGCGCGCTCTCCTATTTGGTGACCAGACGCTGATTGAGCTCTTTGATGCGCTCCATCAGCTTGTCGATCTTCTGCTGCGCCTCGGTCTTGAGCCGCTGGTAGTCGTTGCGCAGCTTCTCCATCTCGCTCGATCCCTGTTTCAGGCGCTCGCTGGTCTGCTGGATCTGCTCCTCGCGATCCTGCAGTGCCTTGCGCAGGCGGTCGAGCTCGTCCTCCTTCTCGTTCATCTGGATCCGGTTCTTCTCCTCCTGCTCCTCGTACAGCCGCCGGAACTGCTGCAGCTCGAGGATCTCGGAGAAGTCTGCTGGGGAGGGGCTCATGTCATCGTCTCCTGAACGCTCCTCGATGCGGGGGAACATCTTGCGGAGCTTGAGCGAGAGATCGTCGGGATCGGTCGACTGCTCCATCGCCTCTTCGTAGGTGATCTCACCGTGCACCAGCAGAGCGAGCAGCGACTGGTTCATCGACTGCATGCGGGAGAAGGCGACCGACGTCTCGATCTCCTCGTGGATCTCGGTCGTCTTGCCGACCTCGATCGCCTTGGCGATCTTCGGTGAGTTGCGCAGGATCTCGAGGGCAGCGATCCGACCCTCGCCGTCGGCGCGCCGCACCAGCTTCATCGACAGCACCGCGCGCAGCACGTGGGAGAGCTGGGAGCGCACCTGGGCCTGCTGCTCGGCGGGAAAGCTGTCGAGGATGCGATCGACGGTCTGCGTGGCGTTGTTGGTGTGCAGGGTGGAGAACACCAGGTGGCCCGTCTCGGCGGCCGAGATCGCGGTGCCGATCGTCTCCGGATCGCGCATCTCGCCGACCATGATCACGTCGGGATCCTGTCGCAGCACGTTGCGCAGCGCCTCCCGAAAGCTCGGAGTGTCGGTGCCGACCTCGCGCTGCGAGACGGTGGCCATCGCGTCGGCGACGAGGAACTCCATCGGATCCTCGATCGTGATGATGTTCACCGGCCGGTTGAAGGTGATGTGCTTGATCATCGCGGCGAGCGTCGTCGACTTGCCGCTTCCGGTGGGCCCGGTGACCAGCACCAGTCCCTGGTTCAGATCGCAGAGATCGAACAGTACGTCGGGGAGCAGCAGGCCCTCGATCGTCTGCACGTCGTAGGGGATCAGGCGGAACGAGGCGGCGAGGGTGCCGCGCTGCAGGTAGATGTTGCAGCGGAAGCGGGCCAGACCCGGCACGCCGTAGCCGAGGTCGACCGAGAAGTCGCGCTCGAGCCTCGTCTTCTGGTGCGGCTGCAGGATGCCGGAGAGCATGTGCCCGATCTCCTCGGGCTTCAGGTCCGCGGTCTCCATCGGCTGGATGCGGCCGTTGATGCGCAGCAGCGGTGGGCGGGCCGGCTTCAGGTGGAGGTCCGAGGCCCCCACCTCCATCATGACCCTCAGAAGATCGTCGACTTGCATGCCGTTTCCGTCCTCAGCTCGGCGGCGAACGGTTCTGCGACGCCTGGCGCGCGGAGCTCCGGCGACGACGGCGCCCAATCCTCTGGAGCGCCGGGGAGCCGCGGAGCGGCGACATCGAACCGAACGGACCTGGAAGGTTCAGTGTAGCGTAGCGACGACGCCGCACGAGCCCTCGGCGGCTGTCGAGACCATGGTCCGCCGGCCGGGCCTCGCCGGGCTCTCGGCTCGCTCCCCGCTCGGCCCTCCGAGCCGATGGCTCAGTAGCCGTCGGCGGCCAGGCGCGCGGCCTGGTCCAGCTGAGCCCGCAGCCTGTCGAGCGGCACGTCCAGATCCACCGGCCGGCCATCGCGAAACGAGTCGTTGGTGCTCTCCATCAGGGCCGCAAGCCGATCGAGCGCCCGGTCCCCCTCGCGACAGGACTCCAGCTCGCAGCCACAGTGACTGTAGGCGTCCTGCAGTCGTCCCCGGAGCAGCCGGTAGGACCCCGACCAGCGCTCGAGCTGGATCGGCGGATCGCCCCACTTCTCGGCCTTCTCGACGAACTCGGCCACGGTGCCCTCGGCGAAGGCGACGCACTGCTCTCCGAGGCTGCCGCCCCCCTGTGTGCCGAGGCCGATCCTGGCGCCGAGATCCTCGAACCATGGACGACCGTAGACGTACGCAGCGGCGAGGATCGCGAGCACGGCGAGCCACTTCACGATTGCCTGCATCTGTTCGCCTCCTGCCCCGATCGAGCCTTTCGATATGCCAATGTCGATACTCGAATGCGCACCCTGCAGGATACGGGATCCCTGAGAACGGGACAAACGGCGGATCCGCGGCTCCTGAGCCCTCGCGACCTCATTCGCGGCGTCGCGGCACCTGGCGGCGCGGTGCGGCGTCTCGTCGGTAGACCAGCACGGTGCGGTCGTACTCGATCACCGTGACTCCTTCCTGATTGAAGCCAGTGGTCCTGAAGCCGACGATCCCCTGCGTCGGCCGCGACTCGGAGGCTCGGCTGGAGATCACCTCGCTCTCGGCGTAGAGGGTGTCGCCCTCGAACACCGGATGGGGCAGACGCACCCGATCCCAACCCAGGTTGACGCCGTTCTTGGACAGGTCCTCGACCGTGAGCCCGGTGACCAGCGCCATGGTGAACGCCGAGTTGACCAGCGGCCGGCCCCACTCCGTCGCCGCCGCGTAGACGTGGTCGAAGTGGATCGGGTTCGGGTTCATCGTCAGGTTGGTGAACCAGATGTTGTCGGTCGAGGTCACCGTGCGGCCGAGCGGATGCCGGATCAGCTGACCGACTTCGAAGTCCTCGAAGAAGCGGCCGCTGGTCGGCAGCTGGGCGAGGGGCACGGTCCTGGCCTCGTTGGCGCCTCCGCGTCTGGAACCGCCGTTCCCACTCTCGCTCATGTCACCCTCCGTCAGCTGTCGTGCCGTTGGATCGTCGACCTTCACCGGTGGCTGGCGGGTGCGCCATGCGCCCCAGCTCTCCGAAGACGCCGGCCTGCAGCCATCCGTCGCACACCTCGCTGCTGCATCCGAGCTGTTCGAGCACCTCGAGGGTGTGCTCGCCGTAACCGGGCGCCGGAGAGCGCACACTACCGGGAGAGCGGCTGAGGCGCGGCGCCGGCGCGGTGTGCAGCCTGCCCCGTTCGTCGCGCTCGAAGGCGCTGCGAGCGCGGTTGTGGGGATGGTTCGGCGCCTCGTCGAGGTCGAGCACCGGCGACACGCAGGCATCGTGTCGGGTGAAGACCTCCTCCCAGTGGTCGCGAGGCCGGGTGGCGAAGCGGGCGGCGATCGCCGCGGCGCGCTGCGGCCACTGCTCGACGTCCATCTGATCCTCCAGCAGCTGCGGCATGTCGAGCCCCGCGCACAGCGCCCGCCAGAACTGCGGCTCGATGGCGCCGACGGCGACGTAGCCGCCGTCGCTGCAGCGGTAACAACGGTAGAAGGGAGCGCCGCCGCCGAGCAGACCGCTCCCGGGACGGCTCAGGGCGCCGCCGGTGGAGTAGTGCGCCGACATCAGCGAGATCGAGCCGTCGACCATCGCGGCGTCGATCCGCTGGCCCTCGCCGGAGCGCTCGCGCTCCAGCAGGGCGGCCACGATCCCCAGGGCCGCGAGCATTCCACCGCCACCGTAGTCGGCAACCAGGTTGAGCGGCGGAATCGGACCGGAGTCGCCGGTGCCGATCTGCGACAGCACTCCGGAGAGTGCGATGTAGTTGATGTCGTGGCCGGCAGCCTGCGCCATCGGACCGTCCTGACCGTAGCCGGTCAGCGAGCAGTAGACGAGGCGCGGCTCGATCTCGCGCAGCGTCTCGTAGTCGGCGCCGAGGCGCCTCATCACCCCGGGACGGTTCCCTTCGACGACCACGTCGGCGCCGACCACCAGGTGGCGCAGCACCTCGCCGGCCCGGGGGTGCTTGAGATCCAGCTGCAGGCTGCGCTTGTTGCGGGCCAGCATCTCGTAGATGCGCACCGGGGGCCTCGGGGCGTCGATGCGGACCACGTCGGCGCCGAGGTCGCCGAGCAGCATGGTGCAGTACGGGCCGGGAGCCAGCCGCGAGAAGTCGAGCACCCGGATCCCGGCGAGCGGCCCGGCCGAGGTGCGGGCGGCAGGTCGCGACGTCATGCCGGGCTCCCGTGCCGCTGCAGCAGGTCGCGCGCCCATCGCACCACCGGAGCATCGACGAAGCGACCGTCGACCCGCAGAGCGCCGTGCCCGGGCTGCCGGGACTGCCACGCCTCCAGCACTCGGCGCGCCTGCGCCAGCTCGGCCGGGGTCGGCGCGAAGGCGCCAGCGACGGAGTCGATCTGTTCCGGATGCAGGAGCAGCCGACCAGTCAGCCCGGCGCGACGACCCGCTGCGCTGTCGGCGCGCAGTCCTGGCTGGTCTTGGAGGTCGGGGTAGGGCCCCTGCAGCAAGCAGCCGAGACCCGCCGCGCGCCCGGCGATGACCATCTGGTGCTGGACCGCCGCGAGGACCGCCGAATCGGGCGTCCATTCGAGACCGAGGTCGGCGAGCAGATCGAGAGGCCCCAGCGCCAGACCGCGCAGCCAGGGGTCCGCCGCCGCGATCTCGGCCAGCGACTGCACTCCGAGGGCGGTCTCGATCAGCGCGATCAGAGGCAACTCGAGCGTCGCCGCGCGCCGGACCGCACGCGCGGACTCGGCCTTGGCCATCATCACGGCGCCGATCAGCCAGCCCTCGAGCGACTCGAGATCGGCCTCGAAGTGGGCACTGCGCTCGGCGTGGATGCGCACTGCGATCCCGCGGCGCTGCAGAGCCGGTAGCGAAGCGATCAGATCCGCGGTGGCCTGGCGCGCCGCCGCCTTCTCCGGCTCGGGAACGGCGTCCTCCCAGTCGACCAGCAATCGGTCACAGCGGCCGTCGGCGAGCAGGGCGGCCGCCTTCCCCAGCTTGCGCGGCTCGTGCGCCGGGGCGAAGAGCCAGGTTCGCGCGGCCGTGTTGGGCACCGCGGACGGTGTCCGCTCGACGTCGCTGGCAGGAGAGGCGCGCGGCACCGCCTGGCGCCTCAGCTCCGCTCGGAGGCCGGATCGGTGGACTCGCCGCGTAGTGCGAGGCGGCGAGCCATCCAGCGGTTGGCGAGCAGGAAGACGACCAGGACCACCGCCCACTGGGTGAACAGGTTGGCCAGACCGTCGGGCGCCCAGAGGTCGGAGGCGCGCACCTGCCACAGCCACCAGAGCACCAGCACGATGCCCTGCACCACCACCAGGCGCACCGCCCACTCCCACCAGACGCCGATGCGCAGATCCTGGTGTTCACCCTCGAGGAACTCGCGCCGGAACCGACCCGGGCCGTAGCGCCAGACCGCGAAGGCGAAGAAGACGCCCGAGAGCATCAGCCCGACGCTCCAGACGAAGTCCTGGTTGGTGAACACGTCCTGCGACAGTGCCGAGGGCACGCCGGCGAGCCAGACGACGACGCCGAGCCAGGGCAGCACCTTGCGGCGTTCGAAGCCGAGCTCCGTGAAGACCCGCGCCACCAGCTCGAACAGCGACACCAGGCTGGTCCAGGCGGCGAACACCAGCGCGGCGAAGAAGAAGATCATGAAGATCCTCCCGGCTGGCATCTGGTCGAAGAGCTGAGGGATCCAGAGGAAGGTGAGGCCCTCGTTGGTCTGGCCCTGGAGCTGACTCGCCGCGACCGCAGCGTCGGTGAACGAGAAGACGGTGCACAGCACCAGGATGCCGGCGAGCAGCGAGATCGAGTTGTTGCCGAAGGCGAGGGTGACGGCGTTGAGGTTGGTGTCGTCGTTCTTGCGCGCGTAGATCGCGTAGGTGGTGATCAGTCCCCATCCGGCGCCGGTGTCCCATGCGTTCTGGGTCAGCGCCTGGAGCCAGATCTCGTAGCTGCCGAGGTCGGCCCAGTTGGGCCGGAACATGAACTCCAGTCCGGCCGAGGCGCCCGGCAGGGTCACCGCGCGGACCGCCAGGACGACGACGAGCCCGATCAGCAACGGCATCAGGATGCGGGCCACCTGCTCGATGCGTGCAGCGCCGCCGACGACGACTCCGACAGCCATGGCGACGGCGATGAAGTGGAACAGGAGGGCGCTCGGCTGGAAGGCGAAGCCATCCCACATCTGCTGCGAGTCGGCCCCGGTCAGCTGCCCGTTGACGCTGACGAAGAGGTAGCGCAGCGTCCACCCCATGACCACCGCGTAGTAGAAGCCCACCGCGGCCGCCGACCAGCCGATCCAGGCTCCCATCCAAGCGTACTTCTCGCCGAGCAGACCGCTGATGCCGCCGACGGTGCCGCGGCGCAGGCCCTTGCCGAGAGCGAACTCGAGCAGGATCAGGGGGATCGACCAGAGGAAGAGGAAGACCACCCAGGCGACCAAGAAGGAACCGCCGCCGTTGCCGGCGACGATGCGCGGAAAGCGCCAGATGTTGCCGGTGCCGACCGCCATGCCGAGCATGGCGAGCATCAGGCCCCAACGGCTGGTGAAGAACGTTGCGCCTCGGCTCACGGACGACTCCTCCTGGATCCCTGCAGCGCCGCGCCCACGAACCGTCGCCGACCACACCCAGGCAGCGGCACCACGGCCCACGATCCACGTCGCGACTCTCGGATGACCGGGGACTGTAGCAGCGGGCGCCGTCCCCCCTTTGCGCGGCCAGCGCGGCCCGGTCTCCGGCGCCGGACGGGGGCGCGCCCGAACCCTCTCGGGCAGGCCGAAGTGACCGAGGACGCCGTTCACCTCCTGCTGCTAGCCTGCCGCGGTCGCGACGCGACGGACTGCCTCGATGAGCCACGCTCCCACAGCGCCCGAGGTCCACATCTCGGAGGTCAGCAAGACCTTTCCAGGTGGCCCGGTGGCTCTCGACCGCGTCACCATGACGCTGCCGGCAGGCAGCACGACGGCTCTGATCGGGGAGAGCGGCAGCGGCAAGTCGACCCTGCTGAGGACGGTCAACCGGCTGGTCGAACCCGATCTCGGCGAGGTCAGCCTCGACGGCCTGCCGGTGCACGCGCTCGACCCCGTCGCGCTGCGGCGCACGATCGGTTACGTACAGCAGAGCGGCGGGCTGTTGCCGCACTGGACCGTGCAGCGCAACGTCGAGCTGGTTCCACAGCTGCTCGGCTGGAGCCGCGCTCGCCGCGCGACGCGCAGCCACGAGCTGCTCGAGCTGCTCGGGCTGCCACCGGCCCGTTTCGCCGGCCGCTACCCGCACGAGCTCAGCGGCGGGCAACAGCAACGGGTGGCGATCGCCAGGGCCCTGGCCGCGGACCCCGCCCTGGTGCTGCTCGACGAGCCCTTCGGGGCCCTCGACGCGATCACCCGCGGCGAGCTGCACGACGAGTTCCGCCGCCTGCGCGATCGCCTCGACAAGACGATGATCGTCGTCACCCACGACCTCGCCGAGGCGTTCGCGCTGGCGGACAACATCGCCGTGCTGCACCGCGGCGAGCTGGTCCGCTTCGGCACCGTCGCGGAGCTGCAGCGCGACGCAGGTCACGACTACGTCGAGCGACTGCTCGCCCACCTGCCCGGTGCCGGCACCGGCGCACGTGTCTCCGCCGACCGCGAGCCAGGTAGGACATGAGGCGCACCGCGCCGGGCCGGCTGGGGCAGGTGGGCGTGGCCGGGCTGCTCCTCGGCACGCTCGCCGCCCTGACGACGAGTTCGGCGACGGCCCAGCGCTCCGAGGAGCCACCGCCGCGACGCCTGGTGGTCGGCTCCAAGAACTTCGCCGAGAACCGGCTCCTCGCCGAGATGTTCGCCCAGCTCGTCGAGGAGCACACCTCGATCGAGGTCGAGCGAAGGCTCGGGCTCGCCGGAACCGACTTCTGTCTCCAGGCGCTGCGCAGCGGAGCGATCGACCTCTATCCGGAATACACCGGCACCGGTTGGGTCTCGATCCTCGACCAGCAGCCACTGAGCGGCTCCACGGCGACGCTGGTCGCCGTGCGGCGGGCCTTCCGCGAACGCTGGGACCTGTGGTGGCTGGCGCCGCTCGGCTTCGAGAACGCCTACGAGCTGGCGGTGCCGCGCTCACTGGCGCAGGAGCACGGGATCGAGACGATCTCCGACCTCGTACCGCTGTCGCCACGCCTGCGAGGCGGCTTCGGGCCCGAGTTCCAGCAGCGCCCCGACGGTCTGCCCGGCCTGCGCGCCACCTACGGGCTCGAGCTCGGCTCGGTGCAGACCTTTCTCGAAACGCCGAAGTACCAGGCTGCGGCGGCCGGAGCCCTGGACGTACTGGACGTCTACACCACCGACGGAAGGCTGTTGACTCACGATCTGCTGATCCTGCACGACGACCTCGGCTTCTTCCCCCCGTACGCCGCGGCACCACTGGTGCGCGGCGACGTGCTGCGGCGCATGCCCCAGCTGGGGGCGCTGCTCGGCCTGCTCGGCGGCGCGCTCGACGGCGAGCACATGCGCACGCTCAACCTCGAGCTGCAGGAGGAGAAGCAGGCCGTCTCGAAGGTCGCCCGCGACGCACTGCTGGAGCTCGGCCTGATCGCCGCGCCCGAGCCGGACCTGGCCACCGGTCTCGGCCGCACCGCGACGCCCGACGAACGCCTCACTTTCGCTCGCTTCTTGTTCGACGAGCGAGTCTCGATCGCCCGCTGGACGGCAGAGCACCTCTGGCTGTCGGGGATCGCGTTGCTGCTCGGTATCGGCGTCGCCCTGCCGCTGGCGCTCGGCCTCGAGCGACTGCCGCGACGCTCGGCCGAGTCGGCGCTGCGTGCCCTGGCCACCAGTCAGACGGTCCCTTCACTGGCTCTGCTCGGGTTCCTCATCCCACTGCTCGGAGTCGGATCCCTGCCGGCGATCGTGGCGCTCTGGCTCTACTCCCTCTTCCCAATCGTTCGCGCCGCCTACTCGGGACTACGCGACGCCGACCCGGCGGCGGTCGAATCGGCGACCGCGCTGGGGATGACTGCGAGCCAGGTGCTGGTCCGCGTGCGCATGCCGCTGGCGGCGTCTTCGATCATGGCCGGCGTGCGCACCGCCGCCGTGATCAGCATCGGCACCGCGACCCTGGCGGCCTTCATCGGCGCCGGCGGACTCGGCGAGCCGATCATCGCGGGGCTGCAACTGGTCGACACCCGACGTATCCTCTCGGGTGCGATCCCGGCCGCCCTGCTGGCGATCGCGGTCGACCTGCTGCTGGGCGTGGTCGAGCGGCGGCTCGCCCCGCCGGCGCAGCGGGCGCCGGCCGGAGGTGCGCAGCGTTGACGTCGCGGTCGGGATGCCGAGATCGACCGGCCGAGCGTGGCCGTGCGGCCAAGGCTCAGCCGGTCGTCACCACGGGCCCGCGGAGCGGCGGAGCTCCTCCCCGGAGCCTTCAGGCCGCCTTCGTCCGAACCGCCCCTGGCGCAGATCTGCCAGTCGGGCCGAACCAGGTGACCCCCACTTCGCGTCCGAGGGTCGGGCTCGACCGGCGAGCGGAGATCATCCGCATCGAGGCGCCCGGCGAACCGCTCCGCGAGCCATGAGACCCTCCACCCTCGATCCCCGCCCCATGAACGACTCCCCGGTACGCCTCGACCTCCACATCGACCCGGACGCACCGCGGCGCGAGCTCGAACAGCTGCGCCATGGCCTGCTGCAGGAGCCGCCGCGGGTGTCGTCACGCTACTTCTACGACGCGCACGGCTCCGAGCTCTTCGAGCGCATCACCGAGCTCGAGGTGTACTACCAGACGCGCACCGAGAGGCGCCTGCTCCAGCGCCACGCCGGCTCCATCGTCGAGCGGACCGGCGCCAGCCAGCTCATCGAGCTCGGCTCCGGCGCCGCCACCAAGACCCGGGTGCTGCTCGACGCGATGCGCGACCAGGGTTCTCTGCACCGCTACGTGCCCCTCGACGTCAGCGAGTCGATGGTGCGCCGGACCGCCGAAGAGCTGGTCGCGGAGTACCCTGGGCTCGAGGTGCACGGGATCGTCGGCAACTTCCTCGAGCACCTCGGTGAGCTTCCCACCGACGGTCGCAGCCTCGCCGTCTTCCTCGGCGGGACGATCGGAAACCTGCGACCGGAGGACGAGGCGGTGGAGTTTCTCACTGCTCTCGGCAGCGAGCTCGGAGCAGGCGGCTGGCTGCTGCTCGGAACCGACCTGATCAAGGACGCCGAGACGCTGCACCGCGCGTACAACGACCCCCAAGGGGTGACCGCGGCATTCAACCTGAACCTGCTGACGGTGCTCAATCGACGCTTCGGGGCGGACTTCGACCTCAGCCAGTGGAGCCACCGCGCCGTCTGGTCGAGCGAGGCGCAGCGGATCGAGATGCACCTGGTGGCGTCCCGGCCATTGGAGGTGTTCGTCGCAGCCCTGGATCTGCGAATCCGCTTCGCCGAGGGCGACCATCTGCTCACCGAGATCTCGACCAAGTTCGATCGCCCGAAGGTCGACCGGCTGCTGGAGAGCAGCTGCTTCGAGATCGATCAGTGGTACACCGACGAACGGGATCTCTTCGGCCTCGCCCTGGCTCGCTGCGTTGCGCGGTAGCGCCTCCGCTGGCGCGACGCGCGGCCCCGGATCACCTGGCGGGGCACGAACCGCCCTGGCGCTCCGCGGACCGCGAGGCCCTCACGCTGCACTCGGCGGGGTCAGGAGCTGCCACCGCCGGGCACGGTGTCGCCGCCGTCTCCGGGGTCCTTGGCGCGGGAGGCGAGCAGCCAGAGCTCGGCTTCTCGACGGTTCCTGAACAGTCGGCTCTCGTAGGCCAGCATCTCCTCGGCGTACGACAGCCAGACCCGGCCGAGCCCGTAGTCGAGATCCGCGATCAACACCACCGCCAGGCGCCCCCCGGCGAGCACCCGGTTGAGCAAGGTGCAGTAGTCGGCGACCGCGCGGATGCCTTCGTGCGGCACGCCGCCGACCGATGCCCTGGAGTGGTCGACGAGGACACGCGTGGCGTCGGTCTGTGCGCACAGGTCGCGCGTCTTGCCGATCATCTCGAAGAAGGCGTCGGCGTCGAGATCGCCCCGCGTGACGACCTCCACCAGATCCTGCGCCGGCAGGTGCGAGAGGGTGTACATCCCCGGTGGGAGTGTGGCACGGCCGGGACTGCGGCGGGAGAGGGACGTGGCGGTTGGCGCAGCCCGAGTCGGGACGCAGCCCGAGTGCGAGCCCGCGCGACGCGCCGCTCGGGAAATCTCCTCAGCGCTCGGGAGCGAGCAGTGCGCCGAGCACCCGGCGCAGGTCGTCGGCGACCTCGGGATCCAGGGGACCGCGGGTCAACAGCGGATTGCTGAAGCCCTGCAGGACGACGAGCAGCGACCGGGCCCGCAGATCGGCGGCGCCCCGGCGCACGACCCCCGCCCGCTGGCCGAGCTCGATCTGGTGAGCGAAGTGTTCCAGGCAGCGCGCCTCGTGTCGCCGGTACACCTCGCGGATGCGGCGATTGCGCGGCAGGCTGGCCAACGCCGCGCGCAGCACGACGCTCTCGGTCTGGAACACCGCGTGGGTCTCGCGCAGGAGCTGATCCAGCACGGCGGCCAGGCCGCTCTCGAGCAGCCTCTCGACGTGGAACAGCCTCTCGCCCACTCCGACGATGCGCTCGAGGGCGATGTCGACGGCCGCCGCCAGGGCGTCGTCGTGCGTGGCGAAGTGCGCGTAGAAGGTGGCGGGCGAGACGCCCGCGGCGCCGGTGATCGCGCCGACATCGACAGCGCCGGTACGGGCGACCTGATCGTGCGCGGCGCTCGCCAGCTCCGAGCGGGTGCGCCGGGAACGGCGGGTGAGTGGACGGGCGACCGCCATGATCGATCAGTCTACAGACATGCCGCAGACTGAATCACCACTCTTGATGTGGGGCCTATATTCATAGTGATACTCTGGTTTCGTGAATGCCACCCTCGAACAGGTCCGCACGCTCGGACCGAGCATCGCGGCGCGGGGCGAAGAGATCGAGCGCTGCGGAACCCTGCCCCGTGACCTCGTCGAGGAGCTCCTCGCGACGCAGGCCTTCCGTCAGTTCGTACCGTCCGAGCTCGACGGACCCGGAGCGACGGCCTGGCAGTGCCTCGAGGTCATCGAGGAGCTGGCCTACCACGACGGCTCGACGGGCTGGTGCGTGGCGATCGCCTGCACCGGATCCCTGCTGGCGTCGTTCCTCGGCGAGCCCTGGGCCGAACGCATCTTCGCCGACCGACGATCGATCACCGGCGGCTTCGCACAACCCGTCGGCCGGGCGATCGCGGTCGACGGCGGTCTCAGGGTCTCCGGACGTTGGCAGTGGGGCTCGGGAACCCGTCACTGCACCTGGATCGGCGGCGGCTGCCGTCTGGTCGGCCCCGACGGTCGGCCCGCCCCCCGGGCCGACGGCCTGACCTTCCCGTTCGTGTTCTTCGAGCCCGACGACGTGCACCTCTTCGACAACTGGCAGGTCAGCGGTCTCTGCGGTACCGGATCGGTCGACTACTCGGTCGACGCAGCCTTCGTCCCCGAGGGGCGCTGGGTGCAGCTCGCGATCGATCCACCGCGCCTCGACACCACCGTGAGCCGCTTCTCCTTCTTCGGCCTGCTCGCTTTGTGCATCGCCGCGACGTCGGTCGGCATCGCGCGGCGTGCGATCGACGAGCTGATCACCCTCGCCGCCGACAAGCGACCGCAGGGCAGCTCACGCAGTCTGCGCGAGCGCTCCTCGATCCAGGCGGACACAGCGATCGCCGAGGCGGAGCTGCGCTCGATGTGGCTGTTCGTACGCGACACCGTCGAGGACGCGTGGCGGACCGCGCTCGCCGGAGAGCCGCAGGGCGACGAGCAGCGACGCTCGCTGCGTCTCTCCGCCACCCACGCCACCCAGACCGCCGCCGGGATCACCGAACGGATGTACAAGGCGGCCGGCGGCGCCGCCGTCTACCGATCCAGCCCCCTGCAGCGCTGCTTCCGCGACGCCTTCGTGGCGACGCAGCACGCGATGATCGCGCCGCGCACCTACGAGATCGCCGGCCGCATGCGGCTCGGCCTAGACACCGACACCCGCATGCTCTGACGCTCGGCCTTGCTGGCGAAGCCAGAAGGCCGCCGCTCAGCCGCGGTCCGACTCAGGCGATGGCTGGCCTCGCCTGAGCGGAGCGCGCTCTAAACGCACGGTCTCCCGTGCGAAGCCGGGAGACCGCCGCTTGACGGTGAACCGCTGCGAGCGGTTCACCGTCAAAACTTGCGCATGAGCCCCACGACGACCCCTTGGATCTGCAGCGTCTCGGCATCGACCCAGATCGGCTCCATCAACTGGTTGGCCGGCTGCAGCCGGACCTTGCGCCCTTCGGGGTAGAAACGCTTCAACGTCGCCTCGCCGTCGACCAGCGCCACAACCATCTGACCGCGATCCGCCTTGTCGCGCTGGCGCACGATCACGTAGTCGCCATCGTGGATGCCCTCCTCGATCATCGACTGGCCGGCCACTCGCAGTACGTAGTGATCGTCCGCGCCGCCACCGAGCAGGTGGGCCGGCACCGGCAGGCGCTCGTCGCCGCGGATGGCCTCGATCGGCCGCCCCGCCGCGATGCGTCCCAGGAACGGCAGGTGCGGCAGCTCTTCGGTGCCTTCGCTCGGCACGCGACGGATGCCGCGGCGGCGGTAGCGCTCGCGCTCGAGGACCCCCTTCTCGCGCAGCAGACGCAGGTGCTTGTGCACCGTGCCGTAGGAGGAGAAACCGAAGCGGTCGCAGATCTCCCGATGGGTCGGAGAGATGCCCTCGCGGCGCCGAAACTCCTCGATGAAGTCGAGGATCTGCTTCTGGCGCCGGGTGAGCGAGACGGAAGGCGGTAGGGTGGGCTCGAGTGCGCTGCTCATCTCGACCAGGGATTCTAGGGCGTAAACCAGACGCAAACAAGTCGCCGCGACAGGCAGGCCACCCGACAGGGCCCGCCGGCCGCCGAGTCTGCAACCCCCCGGCGCGGCCGTTGGGCCGCCGCAACGAGCTGCTCGACGCAACCGTCAAGACCCTCCGGCCCCACGCAACCGTCAAGACCCTCCGGCGGGACCCATCGATGTCCGACGATGCCGTCACAACCCATCTCACAACCCATCTCACAACCCAGCGCGCTCGTGATCCGCTGATCGGAACCCGACTGCCCCACGCCGATCCGGCGCTCTACGTGGAGGAGGTCGTCGAGCGCACGTCCCAGCGCCTGGTGTGCCGCGGCCGGCTGCCTCGGGCGATGGCGGCGACCGGCGCAGCCGGGACCACGGCCCTGCTGGCGCTCGAGCTCGCCGCCCAGGCCTCGGCTCTGTGGGAGGAGGAGCGCGACGGCGAGAGCCGTCCCGAGACGGCGCTGCTGGTGTCGATCCGCCGCGCCGAGCTGTGCGAGCTGGTCCCGGTGGCGACTCCCCTGCTGGTCGAGCTGACCCCTCAGGGGGGAGCCGGAGGCCTGCGCAAGTTCGCCTGCACGGTGCGGCTGGAGGGCGACGACCAGCGCACCCTGGCGCGCGCCGACCTGGCCACCTTCTCGCACCCGGCGACCACGGACCGAGCGGTCGATCCGAAGTCGTGACCAGGAGCCGAGCGCCCCGTCTGGCTGTAGAGTTCGACCCCGAGGCGCCACCTGATGCCCACCCATTCACCACCCCCCGCGCCGCCGCAGAGTCGCGACGACTACGACGTCGTCATCGTCGGCGCCGGGTTCTGCGGCGCCAGCGCCGCGACGCTGCTGCGCCGCGCCGTGCCTGGCTGTCGGGTGCTGCTGATCGACCGCAACCGGACCACCACACACAAGGTCGGCGAGGCGACGGTCGAGGTGTCGGCACGCTTCATGACCGACGTGCTGGGGATCGGAGAGCACCTGCGCACGTGCCAGCTTCCCAAGCACGGCCTGCGTTTCTGGTTCACCGACGCCCGAGGTCGGCGGCTCGAGGAGATGAGCGAGATCGGTCCCGCCGCGGCGCCGCCGCTGTCGACCTTCCAGCTCGACCGCTCGGTGCTCGACGAGCACATCGTGAGCCAGGCCGTAGAGGCAGGAGCCGAGCTGGTCCGCCCCGCGACGGTGCGCTCCTGGGACGAGGGCTGGCCGCGCCAGGCCATCAGTCTCAGCGACGCGGACGGGCAGATGCGCACGGTGACCTGCCGCTGGCTGCTCGACGCCTCCGGCCGGGCCGCCTTCGTCGCCCGCCGCAAGCGGTTGCTGGAACGCACCGACGACCACCCCACCAACGCGGTGTGGGCCCGCTGGGAGGGGGTGCACGACCTCGACGGGCCGGCGTTCGTGGGCTCGCCGGATGGCTCCGGTGCTGACTCCGGCGCCGACTCCGGCAGAGAGGGCAGCCCCAGGCTGCGCCCGCTGCGGGCGCGCAGGCGGCTGGCCACCAACCACTTCTGCGGCCGCGGCTGGTGGTGCTGGATGATCCCCCTGGCCTGCGGTCGCACCAGCGTCGGGCTGGTCTGGGACAGCACCCTCTTCGATTTGCCCGGCGAGGGTGACGTCCAGCAGCGCTACCAGCAGTTCGTCCGCCGACAGGACGGCCTCCGCGAATTGCTCGAAGGGGCGCATCCGGTCGAAGGGGACGTCATGGCCTACCGCCACCTCCCCTACCGATCGCGTCGTTTCGCCGACCGCGGCTGGCTGCTGCTCGGCGACGCCGGCATGTTCCTCGACCCGTTCTACAGCCCGGGGCTCGACCAGGCATCGATCTCCACGTTCTCGGCGGTGCAGGTGGTCCGGGACGACCTGATGCGCCAGGCCTCCCGGGCCGGGTCAGCGGCGCCAGGGAACGACGGCGACCCAGCGAGCGAGGAGGAGCTCGACGCTGCGCTGACGTCCCACGACCGCCGCTTCGATCGCTCCTACCGACGCTGGCTCGAGGCCCTCTACCTCGGCAAGTACCGGCTGATGGGCGACGCCGAGCTCGCCACCACCGCCTTCCTGGTCGACACGGCGCTCTACTACCTGGGCGTGGTCGGCCCCGTCTACCGCCACGTCGACGCCTTCGCCAATCCGGTGTTCGGCCTCGACCTGCCGCAGTCCACCTGGTCGTACCGCTCCATGCGCTGGTTCAGCCGGCGGCTGCAGCGACTGGCCGAGGTGCGTCGGCGTCAGGGCACCTACGGTCGGCGCAACCTCGGGTGGAGACCGCGCGTGGTCACCTTCCGTCTCGGACCCCCGGCGCTGCTGCCGCTGGCCCAGGGCATCGCGTACTGGATGCGCATGGAGGGCTCGGCCCTGCTGCACAGCGTCGTCGGCCGTCGCCGACCCGCCACCGCTCCGGCCGCCACCGACGTCTCGTCCCCACCCGACGAGTCGCGCCGCGTCGCCTGACCCGAGGCTCAGCTGCCGGGGCGCCGGCCCCAGAGATCGCGGAAGCAGAACCACTGGTGTGGGTGGCGCCGCACCGCGGCCTCGATCTCCCGCGCCAGCCGCTCCGTGGTCTGGCGCTGCGCCTGCTCGCGAGGAGCGTCCCGAGACACCTCGATCGGAGGACGGATCACCACCAGCGATCGACCGCGTCCGCGACGGAAGACGAAGATCGGCACCAGGGGCACCTCGGCGACGCGCGCCAGGGCCGCCGGGCCGAGCGGCATCTCCAGCAGGTTGCCCAGGAAGGGCGCCCAGTGGCTGCGGCCACCGCGGCTGACCCGATCCGCCTGCATCGCGACGACCTCGCCGCGACGCAGCGCCGCCAGCAGCCGCGTGCCGAGGGTGAAGTCGTCCTGCCCCGCGTAGTGGAAGACGACCCTGTCGCCGGCTCGCTCGCGCAGCAGGCGACTGAGGAAGCGCTGCGACCGCGGGTCCATCTCCGCCTGACGCACGACGTGAACGCGCCGATCGGTACGACCGAGGCGCGAGCCGATCTCCCAGTGTCCGACGTGGGCGGTGACGATGACGAATCCTCCCGGCCTCGACAGCAGGTCCGCCCACACCTCCTCGCCTTCGGTCTCGACCTCGACAGCGCCGCCATCGGCGAGACCCTCGTAGGTCTCGGTCAGGCACCACGAGAGATTCAGGATGGTGCGCCAGGCGCCGCGCAGCTCGGCCAACCGCGACCGGCGACCGCCGGTGAGCCAGGAGAGATTGTGGACCACCGCCCGTCGGATCCTGCCCAGGGCGACGAAGAACGCCAGCGCGAAAAGGACCATCAGCGGCGGCTTCAGCGGCTCGGGGAGGACGCGGACCCCGAAGAGATGGAACCGGTACCAGAAGACGCCGGAGAAGTGCAGCGGCCCGAGCAGCCGACGCAGCAGCCTCGACGAGGCGGCGCCCTCTCCCGCACCGCGGCGTCGGCCGGGCCTCTCGCCGCGCGTCGTCGACGCGTCGGCGCTGAGGCTGGTGGAGGTGGCTCGGCTCATGGTTCGGCGTTCGGATCCGCGACGGGCAGGGAACGGCGCGAGCGCCTCGCGGTCTCGGCGATCGTCGCCACGGCCGGGAGCAGCATCAGGGTGGCGAGCAGCGCCAGAGCCACCCCGACCGTCACGATCGCTCCGGCGCGGCGGACCGCCGCGATGTTCGACAGCAGCAGGCTAGCGAATCCGGCGCAGGTGGTCAGCGTGGTCACCGTCATCGCCCGACCCGCCGCCACCGTGGCAGCGAGAAGCCCCCCGCTCCCGCCGGCCGTTCCCTCACCCTGCCCAGCCCTGTGCACCACGTGCAGACCGTCGTCGATCCCGATACCGAGGACGATCGGCAGCACCGCGAGTCCGATCAGGTCGAGCGCCTGCACCGACCACCCCCAGCCTCCCAGCGTCATCGCCGAAGCCACCGCCACCGGCAGCACTGCCAGCGCCGTCGGCGCGACGCGGCGACGGAACGACCACCAGACGACAGCGACCACCACCACCAGCGCCAGCGGACCGAGCAGCTCGAGATCGTGGCGCGCCGCCCGGGTGAGCTCGGCGGCGAGCTGGGGGAACGACGCCCAGGCGGCGCCGGGGGCCGCGCGCTCGACGCTCACGCGCACCTCCGGCGGCGGTCCGTCGGGCCACTGCCCGGGAGCGAGCCGCACCTGCACCAGCGCCCGGTACCTCTCGGGACCGAGCACCACGCTGCCCTCGAGCCACCCAGGCAGATCGACCCGGCCGCCCGCGCCTCCGCCTGCCGCGAGCGCCGGGGGCGCCTCGCCGCGACCCAGCCGGCGCAGGCCCTCGAGACCGGCACCGAAGGCCCGCGGGTCGAGTCCGGCGGCGACCAGCGCCTCCTCGAAGCGGCCGGCGACCGCGCCGAGGTCGAGCTCGCGCAACTCGCGCAGACGCCGCGTCAGCGCCTCGGGGCCGAGCAGGAGCTCGCTCGGAGCGGTCACCTCGCTGCCGACCGGCACCGTACGCCTCAGCTCGGCCACAGCCCTGTGCACTGCAGCCAGCAAGGCGTCGGCGTCCTCGCCCGTGACCACCAGCGCCGCGGTCTCCGAGCCGATGCCGAACTCCTCGGCGAGCAACCGCTCGGTCTCGTAGAGCGAGCCGCCGCCGGGTCTCAGGTCCTGGAGATCGGTGCCGAGGGTGATGCGCGCGACTCCTGGAACCAGGAGAGCGAGCAGAACCGCCGAAGCCGCGAGGACCAGGCGCGGGCGCCGGGCGGCACTCTCCGCCACGCGCCGCGTGGCGCCGGCGAGCGCTCGCCAGGCCAGCGGCTGACGCTCGTCGCCGGCGAGGAGCTGGAGTAGCGCGCCGCCCAGCGTCCAGGTGGCGGTGGCGACGGCCAGGATGCCGAGGGAGACCACCAGGCCGACGTCGCGCAGCAACCGCAGATCGGCGAAGAGCAGCACGGCGAAACCGCCGCCCGTGGTCAGAGCCGAGGTCCAGATCGCCGGGCCGATCTCGCGCCGGGTGCGGCGCCAGGCGAGGTCCGGCGCGGCGCCCGCCACGAGGTGCTGACGTTGGATTCCCGCGCAGTGCACCCCGTAGTCGACTCCGAGCCCCACCAGGACGGCGGCGAATCCGAGGCCGATCGCCGAGATCTCGATGCCGAGGAGCGCCAACAGAGCGAAGGTCCACACCGCCCCGGCGAGCACCACCGAAACGACGACGGCGGGAAGCCGGAGCGATCCGAAGACGAGCCACAGGATCGCTCCGCAGACCAGCACCGAGGTGCCGAGGGTCAGCACCAGGTTCCCGCGCACCGCCCGCTCGTCGGCAGCGGCGTAGAGCGGCCCGCCGACCGCGCGCACGTCGAGCTCGATCGCCGAGCGCTGGAGCCACTCCTCGCGCAGCAGCTCGATCTCGGCCGCGAGCGCGTCGGCGAACCGGCGGGCGCCGGCCGCGTCGAGCGCATCCACCGCCGGTTCGATCAGCAGCAGAGCCGCCTCGCCTCCGGCAGCGAGAAAGGAACCGGTGAGCGGCTCGAGGGGAAGCCCCCGCGGTGCTGCGGTGAGCGCCGGTACTGCCTCGACGAGACCGAGCGGATCGCTGCGCGCCAGCATCAGGAAGACCTCGGCGCCACTGGTGGTCGCCTGTCGGCGCAGCAACGCTGCCCGCTCGGCGAGCGCAGCGTCGGTGGTGCGCACCTCGATCTGCTGGCGCCAGCTGTCGTCGTCGAGCAGCAGCGCGGCGTACGGCAGGATCTCCTCGAAGAGCAGCTGCTCGTCGCGCTCGCCGATCCCGCTGCGCACCTCGGCGAACAGATCGGGGCGAGTGGCAAGCCGCTCCTCGAGTCGCCACGCCGCGGCCACCAGCTCGTTCTCGGCGGCGGGCGACGCGGCCGGCGAGGCGATGCGCACGAACACCGTCTCGGCGAGCGCGAAGTCCTCGATGACGCTGCTGAAGGCCCGGGCGGTCGGCGCGTCGGCCGGCAGAAGCCGCGTCAGGTCGGTCGACAGCTGCAGACGCGACAGCGGCCACAGTGCGGCGAGAGTGAGCGCCGCCAGGGCCGCGACGACGATCCGCGGCTTAGGCACGGGCTCAGGCCGACGCTCCCGCGTCGACCGGTACGCACTGGCCGGTGATCGCGCCGGCGTCTTCGGAGAGCAGGAAGCACACCGTCGCCGCCACCTGCCGGGCGTCGACGCCCCGCGGCAGTGACTCGGCCGCGCGCAGGACGGAGATCACGCGTTCGGGCAGTGTCGAGGTCATGTCGGTGGCGACGAAGCCGGGCACCACCGCGTTGACCCGCACGCCGCGGCTGCCGATCTCGCGCGCCAGCGACCGGGTGAGCGCGAGCACGCCAGCCTTCGACGCGGCGTAGGCCGCCTGGCCCGCGACACCGCGCAGCGCCGCCAGCGACGAGAGGTTGACGACCGCGCCACGACGACGCCGCACCATCAGCGGCACCACCGCGCGGCAGAGGCGGAAGACCCCGCCTAGGTTGACGTCGAGCACCCGATCCCACTGCTCGTCCGAGGTCATCGCCAGCAGCCCGGAGTGGGCGATGCCTGCGTTGTTGACCAGGCCGTCGATCTCTCCGACGCGATCCTCGACCTCGCCGACGAGCCGCTTGGCGGCGCCACGATCGGCCGCGTCCCATTCGAAGGCTCGCACCTGGCCCTCCCGGCCGTCGCACACCGCCTCGGCCGCGGCGGCGTCGCTGCGATAGGTGAGGGCGACCCGGCAGCCTCTGTCGGCGAGCATCTCGACGACGGCGCGGCCGATGCCCCGACCGCCGCCGGTGACCAGGACGACGCGCGGAGCGGAGCTCGAACGAACGCTCTCGCTGGTGTCGCTCATCCGCTGCCTCCGGCGACCGCCGAGCCGGTGACGAAGCGCGCCGCGATCACGGCTCGAGCGATGCGCAGGCTGTCGAGCCAGGGTCGGTAGTGGCTGGTGTGCCGCCCGTCGGCGAAACCCAGCTCGACTGGCGTCGAGGCGATGCCGAAGCCGCGACGCGCAGCCCGGACGACGATGGCGCTCTCGGCGGCGAACCGCTCGCCGTGCATCGGCACCTGCGAGACCAGTTGACGGGTGTAGAGCCGGAAGCCGGTCTGCACGTCCGAGATCGGCGCACCGGCCGCCAGCGAGATGGCGCGGCTCGACAGACGATTGCTCAGCCTGCGCACCCGGCTCATCCCCTCGAACAGGTGGTCCCGGGTGCCGAGCACCAGGTCGATCTGCGGTGTCCATGCGGCGAGCAGCTTGGGGATCTCCTCGGGCAGGTGCTGCCCGTCGGCGTCCACGGTGATTACGGCGTCGTACGGCTGCCCCGCGGCGAACAGCACCTCGAAGGCGGTGCGTAGAGCGGCTCCCTTGCCGCGATTGTGCTCGTGACGGACCACCTCGCAGCCGAGTCTTCGCGCCGCCTCGCTGGTGTCGTCGCTCGAGCCGTCGTCGATCACCAGGACCCGCTCGATCGCCTCGAGTCGACCGACCTGGTCGAGACAACGGCGCACCACCGCGCCGAGGTACGGTCCCGCCTGGTAGGCGGGGATGGCGATCGCGACCCGGCGGCTCACGGCGTGCCGCCTTCGAGGAGAAGCCAGGCGGCGGCGCCTCCCGCGGCGAGAGCCGAGACCAGGACCCGGCGGGGAGCGGCCGCGGCGGCATCGCAGGCAGGCAGTCTCAGACGGGGGTCGATCCGATCCGCCTGCGCCGTCAGTCCGGGGCCCAGATCCTCTCCCGCGCAGGCCGCACCGCCGCGGCCAGCGTCGCGCCGCCGAACTCGCCGGTGATCGCCTTCGGAGTGAGCACCGGCGGCGTGCGCCGCGGCCAGACAGCACGCAGCACGGCGGCCTCGAGCGCATCGCCAGGCCGTGATCCGCTGGCACCACTGACGATCAGGTCGATCGACTCCGCCGGGCAGTCGAAACGCTCCAGTCCCCGGCGCAGCGCCTCCACCAACGGCGCCGGGTCGTCACTCCAGGAGGTCTGCGGAGCCCGCGGATCGAACGCGGCGATACAACCGCGAATACCGGCGAGACGTCGCGGTGCAGCCTCCGTCGGCTCGACGACCACCACCGCGGCGCCCTCGCCGAGGACGAAGCCGGTGCGCTCGCGGGCGAAGGGAAGCGCCCGTTCGTCGCCTCCCTCGAGCGGCCGCGCCAGCGCGCCGTAGCGGTCGAGCACGGAGTGCAGCAGCGGGTCGAGCTCCTCCACAGACCCGGCGAGTGCCCTGGGAGCCTCGCCCGCGGCGACCACGTCCACGGCCTCGGCGACGGCGAGCAGAGCGCTCGCCTCACGCTGCGTCACCGTGACGTTGGTGCCGCGACAGCCCAGGCGCAGCGCCACCTGAGCCGCCGGAGCGTTGGCGACCGACTCGATGAACAGGACCGGCGAGGCGGCCTGCGGTCCGTCGTCGTGCACCTGGCGGAGCAAACCCTCGGTGTAGGCGGAGGGGCCGTAGCAGGTGCCGAGGCAGACCGCCGCCCGGCTCCAATCGCACTGCGAAGCCGCCTCTCGCGCCGCCGTCGCCTCGATCGCAGCCGCCACCGCGAAGCGGGAGGGACGGCTCATCCGGCGAGCCCGCGCCGGGGGCAGCCAGGCGCCCACCGAGGCCGCGTCGACCGTGGCGGCCAGGCGCGCGCCCGCGGCGGCGCCGAACCGTCGGTGGTAACGACGGTCGACCGGGGTGAAACGCCGCGTACCGGTGCGCAGGGCGTCTGCGAGGGCGGCGGTGCCGGCGCCACAGGACGAGATCACTCCCAGTCCCGAGACGACCACCGATGCGTCCTGCGTCGTCATGCGCTCTCCGTCGCGCCGGCCAGCACCACGGCGGCGTTGGCGCCGCCGAAGGCGAGGTTCGTCGATACGGCGCAGCCACCCCGAGGAATCTCGCGCGGCTGCTCGCGAACCAGGTCGACGCCGATCTCGTCGTCGACCGGGCCCGCCCCCCAGGTGGGGTGCAGCTCGCCGCGAGCCAGGCAGAGGATCGTCGCCACCGCCTCGATCGCCCCGGCAGCGCCGAGAAGGTGCCCGAGGCCGCTCTTGGTCGAGGTCACCGGCAGGGTGGCTGCGGCGGGGCCGAAGACGCTCTCGAGCGCTCGCCACTCGGCGATGTCGTTGTGCTGCGTGCCGGTGCCGTGGGCGTTGACGAAATCGACCCCCTCCGGCTCGCGGCCGGCGTCGGCGAGCGCCGCGCGGATCGCCGCCGCGGCCCCTTCACCACCGGGCTCGGGCGCGGTCATGTGGTGGGCGTCGCACGAACCGGCGGCGCCGAGCAACCGCGCCCGGGGTGTCGCGCCGCGTCGCTCCGCGTCCTCAACGCGTTCGAGCACCAGCACGGCGGCTCCCTCGCCGAGCGACAGCCCGGAGCGGGTGGCGCGGAAGGGGCGACAGGGTCGCTCGTCCACCGCGCGCAGCGCATTGAAACCGGCGTAGGTGAGCTGGCACAGCCCGTCGGCTCCACCGACCAGGGCGACGTCGACCTCGCCTCGGCGCAGGCAGCGCAGGGCGCTGACGAAAGCGAGCGAACCGCTGGAGCAGGCCGAGGAGATGGTGAGTACGCGGCCGCGCACGGCGAAGCGGCGGGCGACCGCGTCGCCCGGGCAGTTCAGCGTATGGCCGCGGGTGAGCCGCAGCCGCGGCCGGCTCGACGGATCGTCGAGCAGGGCGAAGAAGTAGCGCTCCGCCTCTGCCATCCCGGCGGTGCTGCCCGAGAAGAAGACGCCGGCCCGACCGCTCCAATCTCCCTCGGCCTCCAGCCCGGCCTGCGCCAGGGCCTCGTGGGCGGCGGCCAGGGCGAAGCGATCGGCGCGCGACGACCGCACCCCGCCGCTGCCGCCGGCCGCTTCCCCGAGTCGCTGGCGGACCTGCTCGGGCGCCGCCGGCACCTCCGCCACCAGCGCGGTGCGGTGCCCGGAGACATCGAACCGGCGTGGCGAGCCGATGCACGGGCCGGCGCGCAGCCCGCGCTCGAGGTCGTGCGCGCTCCAGCCGTAGCCGGACACGGCACCGATCCCGGTCACCACGACATCCGGCCGCTCCCGGATCGGAGCCCGACTCGGCTGCGGGGGCGACGAATCGCCGCAGGTCACGTCGTCGCGATCCTCGATCCCGACGCCGGCTCCTCTCCACCGGTCGCGAACCTCTGCTGCACGAACTGCTCGAGCGCGGCGACGCTGGCGAAGCTCTCGGGATCGACCTCCTCGCTGTCGACGACGATGCCGTAGTCCTTCTCGAGCACGACGATCAGCTCGAGGGCGTCGATCGAGTCGAGGCCGAGGCCCTCGTCGCCGAAGAGGGGCTGCTCGTCGCCGATGTCCGCGGGCGTCATCCCTTCCAGACCGAGACTCTCGATGATGATCCGCTTGATGGCTTCGCGATCGGGAGGAAGGGACATCTCACTCCGGCTCCGGTCTAGCTCTGGTCCAGCTCTGTCTCGCGGTGTCGCCGAAAACGGCGAGCCTCTCGGGCCCGCAGGCGATCCGCGGCGGCGGCGCTCGGTGGCCTGATTCCGACCCGGTCTTCGCCCGCCCGCACGCGGGGGCCGACGGGAGTCGGGATGCTGCGCCCGCCATGATTGGCATCCACCGATGGTCTGCAAAGCCCCAGGCTGTCGGCTCTCCACCGGCTCGGCAAAGGCCCGAGGAGAGTACCACAGGGGCAGACGGATCCGGGCCCGGGTGAGGTCGCAACGAGAGGCCGTCTGGACGCCTTTCGGCACAAGATCTCCGGCCCGTGGACCACCCACCGGCGGGTGCCGGCGTCGAGCTGCGGCCGCTCTACAATGACAACGCCTGGCCTCAGCCCAGCGCCCACCGCGAGACCCTCGATCCGGCCCACCGTGGCCATCACCGAGGCCGACCGTGATCCACCGTCGCCAGGCCGCGCCCGGCGCACGGGCAGAGGTCGCGGCGCCCAAGACCAGGGGTGGCCGGGCGTCAGGGTGGTGGGCCCGCTCGAACGCTGTTGGTGACGATGCATCCGATCCTCGACTGCTGGGACCATCTCCTGCGCCGCGACGCGCAACGGATCGTCGTCGTGCACGGCGAGGGCGAGCTGCGGGCGACGGTGGGCGACGTCGACCGCCTGGCCCGCGACGCGGCCCGTCGCCTCTCGTCGCTGCCAGCCGGCGGTGTGGTGCTGCTCGAGGGCGACGCGGGGCCCGGCTTCCTGGCCGCGCTCCTGGCCTGCTGGCGCGGCGGCCTGACGCCGGCCCTCGCCCCTGCCTCGGGACAGGAGACGACGCGAGCGGCGTTGGGGCAGGCTCTCGGCTGCTGCGGCGTGGCCAGGCTCATCGGCGACTGGCCGGCCGACGAGTGGCTGGTCTGCACCCGGGCGAACACCTCGGGCACCACGATGCCGGCGCCCCCAGGCGGTGCGCCCGGAGTCCTCAAGCTGACCTCCGGCAGCAGCGGCGCGCCGCGCGCCGTGCACACCACCGCCGAGCAGCTGGCAGCGGACGACCGGGCGCTGACCGCGACGATGGGTCTGGACGAAGGCGACCGCATCCTCGCCGCGATCCCGCTGAACCACTCCTACGGACTGGCCAGTGTCGCCCTGCCGCCGTTGGTACGCGGGGCGGCGATCGTGCAACCGTCTCGTGGCAACCCGTTCGCGCCGGCACAGGCGGCGTGTCGCCACCAGGTCACCTTCCTGCCCACCACCCCCGCCTACCTCGCCGCCCTGGTGGCCGCGCGCCGCCCGCCGCCGGTGCCGTCCTCGCTCCGGCTGGTGATCTCCGCCGGCGCCCCGCTGACGGCGGCGACCGCGGAGGCCTTCCGCGCCACCTACGGCCTCGCAGTGCACACCTTCTACGGATCGAGCGAGACCGGAGGTATCACCTTCGACCGCCGCGGCGGCGCCGCCGAACGCGGCACCGTCGGAGAACCGGTAGAGGGGGTGGAGGTGAGCCTGCAGCCGTTGTCCGCCGGCGACCGGCGCGACCCCGGTCAGGGCACGGTGGTGGTGCGCTCGCCGGCGGTGGCCAGCGGCTACTTCCCGACCGTCGACGAGCGGCTCGGCGACGGGCGATTCGTGACCGGCGACCTCGGGCGGTTCTCGGACGACGGGCGCGGAGTCGAGCTGGCACTGCTGGGCCGCACCGACCGGGTGCTGAACCTGCGCGGCCGCAAGCTCGATCCACGCGAGCTCGAGAGCATCGTCGAGTCGTTGTCCGGCGTGCGCGAAGCCGCCGCGCTGCAGATCCGCGGTGAGGACGGCGCACCCGGAGCCCTGAGGCTGGTCGTCGCCGGCGACGCCGACCTTCCCGACGCGGCGCGGCTGCGCGACTTCCTCCACCGACGTCTGCCTCCCCACGAGCGGCCGCGCAGCGTCGTCTTCGTGACCGAACTGCCGCGCAACGAACGCGGCAAGATCGACTTCGCGGCGATGCAACGGCCCGACTTCCGCTGACGACGTGTCCGACCACGACTCCCCCGCAGCCCCGGCGAGGCCCGCGGCGAACCGCCCGCTGTCTCCCTTCGTCGCCGCGGCGCTCGCCGCCCACGTGGCGGCGCCGCCGTTGCTGTGGGCGGCGCCGTCGACCCTCGCCGGCGTCGCCGCGGCGCTCGTGGCGCTGAACCTCACGGGGTTCGTCGCCGGGCTGCTGCCGCGCAGCCGCCTGCTGGGCCCCAATCTGACCGCCTGCGCCCGCCGCCACCCGCAGACCGGTGAGCCGGCGGTGGCCCTGACCTTCGACGACGGTCCGGATCCACGAGCGACCCCGGAGGCTCTCGATCTGCTCGCCGGGGCCGGTGCTCGGGCGACGTTCTTCTGCATCGGCGAGCGCGCCGCGGCACACCCCGAGCTGGTGCGCAGGATCTCGGCCGGAGGCCACCGGATCGAGAACCACACCTTCACCCATCCCCTGCACTTCGCCTGGCTCGGGCCGCGCGGACTGGCGCGCGAGATCGACCGCGCCCAGGAGGTCCTCGGCGAGCTCGCCGACCGTGCCCCCCGCCTGTTGCGGGCCCCCGCCGGCATCCGCAGTCCCCTCCTCCAGCCCCTGCTCTCGCGACGAGGTCTGCGTCTGGCCTCCTGGAGCCGCCGCGGCTACGACGCGGTGCACGACGACCCGCGGGCGATCCTGAGGCGGCTGACCCGCGACCTGCGTCCGGGCGAGGTGCTGCTGCTGCACGACGGAAGGGCTCACGGCTCCGCTCGCCGCGGGCGGAGGCTGCCAGTGCTCGAAGTGCTGCCCGCGCTGCTGGCGGAGCTCGAGCGGAGGGGTCTACGGACGACGCTGCTGGAGGCGCCCGACTCCTGAGCGCCTCGAACGGACGCGGTCGGCGGTTGCGGCTCGTCTCGCCCACCTCCCGGGCTCCGGCGACCGCATCGGATCCCGGGCGGCGCTGGCGCGGCGAGCTCTCCGAGAAGTCGAGGCAAGCGGACCGTGTCAGTCCGGTGCCATCCTGGCGGCGCCTCACCACAGGGCTCGCCGTAGCTCCTGTCGCCAGAATTCGGAGATGCTGGTCTAGGATGCCCGGATGCCACTGGTCGTGGAATCCCGAGCACAATCCTCCTCGAGCGCACTGGAGATCCTCGTCAGCGACGAGCCCTCGCCCGTGCGCTGGCTGAGCCGGCTCTTCGGTGACGACGCGGCGCTGACACCCGGCGTCACGCGCTCGACCGACGACGGCCAGGTCGCCCTGCTGGTCCGTTCGATCCGGGGCGCCGCGGCCCTCGACGACCGGGCCTTCGAGGCCGCCGTCCGCGAGCTCTACCTGGAGCTCCTCGGTGAGCTGCGGGAACGCGGCCTCGAGCCCATCCGGCTGTGGAACCACGTGCCGGAGATCCTCCGCCCCGGAGGACGTGGCGGGTTGCGCTACATGGTGTTCAACGCCGGGCGGTATGCCGCCTACGCCGAGTTCCACGGCGCCGGGGAGCCCTTCGGGAGACGTCTCCCGACCGCGTCGGGCACCGGCTGCGGAGGATCCGATCTGCTCCTCTACTGCCTCGCGTCGGCGGACGGCGGCGAGCCGCTCGAGAACGCCCGGCAGATCCCGGCGTATCGCTACTCGAAGCGCTACGGGACCTTCCCTCCCTGCTTCACCCGCGCCACCCGGGTCGCTTCGCGCACCCTCGGCCTGCCGGGGCCGGAGCGCCCGGCGCTGCTGGTCGGCGGCACCGCGAGCATCCGCGGCGAGTCGTCGCTCCACCGGGGTCTGTTGATGCGACAGCTCGAGGAGACGCTCGACAATCTCGTCGAGCTCACCCGCAGCGGGCTGGAGCAGACCCCTGCCGCGGCGGCCGAGATCGACGGGCGGTCGCGCGCCCTGGGTCGCTTCCGCGACCTGCGCGTCTACCACCCGTCGCGCGCCGATCGCCAGTCGCTGCGCGACGCCGTCGGCGAGCTCTTCCCAGGCCTCGACACGCTCGAGCTGGTGACCTGCGACCTCTGCCGCCCCGAGCTCCTGGTGGAGATCGAGGGTACGGCCGTTTGACCTGCACCATCGATCCCGCGGCGCTCCTCGACCGGAGGTTGGACAACGGACTGCGGGTCCTCCTCCTCGCCGACCACCGCCTCCCCCTGGTCGCGATCGACGTCTGGTACCACGTCGGCTCGCGTCACGACCCGCCGGGGCGCACCGGTCTGGCTCACCTGTTCGAGCACATGCTCTTCCAGGGTTCCGCCAACGTCGGCCCCAACGAGCACTTCGCCAGGGTCCAGCAGGTCGGCGGAGTCGCCAACGGCTCGACCTGGTACGACCGCACCAACTACTACGAGACGCTGCCCGCGGGAGCCCTCGAGCTCGGTCTCTGGCTGGAGAGCGACCGCATGGGGTTCCTGCTCGAGGCACTCGACCAGGACAAGCTCGAGCTGCAGCGGGGAGTGGTCAGCAACGAGCGCCGTCAGCGGGTCGACAACCAGCCCTACGGCGCCGCCTCCGAGCGCCTCAACGAGCTGCTCTACCCGGACGGACACCCCTACGGCTGGCCGGTCATCGGCCGCATGGAAGACATCCAGGCGGCGACGCTGGAGGACACGCGGTCCTTCTTCGCCACCCACTACGCGCCACGCAACGCCACCCTGGCGCTGGTCGGGGACTTCGAGCCCGCGGTCGCTCTCGAGGCCGTGGGTCGCTACTTCGGCGACCTGCCGGAACAGGCCGACGGAGCCGTCGACCTGGAGGCGCGGCTGCCCGGCGTCGACGTCCAGCGGCCGGCGCGGCGGAACGCACCGGAGCACGCGCTACTCGTCGACGAAGTCGCCACGGCACGGGTCAGCCTGGCGTGGTCCGTCGACGGCTACGCCAGCGAGCTCTGGTTCTCGTCGCAGATCGTCGCCGCCGTCCTCGCCGAGGGCAAGGCGAGTCGCCTCGAACAGAGGCTGGTGCGGCAGCTCGAGCTCGCTACCAGCGTCAACGCCTACGTGCTGCCCACCGAGTGCTGTGCCACCTTCGCGATCACCGCCTCGGCGCGGCCCGACGTCTGCGCCGAGCGGGTACGCGCCGCCATCGAGGAGGTGATCGAGGAGCTGCGCCGCGACGGCTGCGAGCCGTCCGAGGTCGAGCGGGTCCTCGCCTGCGCCCGAGCGGATCATCGCTGGGCGCTGCAGACGATCCAGGCCCGCGCCGACGCGATAGCACGCGACGCGACGTATCTCGACGATCCGACTCACCTGGCCTCGTTCGAGCAGCGACTCGCCGAGGCGGCCGGGGAGGCGCGTCTGCGCTCCGCGTTGCGGGAGATCGATCCACAGGCGGCGGTCGGCGTCTCGGTGGTGCCGAAGTCGGCCGACCCGGGAACGCGAGGCGCCTCGACGTGAAGCTCGATCGCGCCGTGGCTCCAGCCGTGTCTCCCCCGGAAGAGCTCGCTCTACCGCGTCTCCAGCGACCCGAAGCCGCCGTCGAGCTCGTGGTCTGCCACGACCCGCGGCCCCTGGTGCACTGCACCTGGGTGCTGCGTCACGGCGGCGCAGACGAGACGATCGCGCGGGCCGGCGAGTTCCCGCTGGCGGTCGACCTGCTCGACGAGGGCACCCGGCGGAGGCCCGGCGAGCGTCTCACCCGCGCGGTCGAGGAGCTGGGCGGAGAGATGAGCACCGCCTGCGGCTGGCACAGCTCCCTGTTGCGCGTCGCCGGGCCGTCGGAGGTCGCTGCCAGACTGGTCCGGCTGCTGGTCGAGGCAGCCACCGAGTCGGAGTTCGCGGCGCGCGACCTCGAGCGCGTCCGCCGGGCGCGACTGGCGACCCTGGCGCGTCTCGAGGCGAATCCAGGAGCCTGCGCCGACCTCGCCCTCGACGCCCTGCTCTTCCCGGGCCGGCGCGAGGCCCTGCCCCTCACCGGCACCGTCGCGGGTCTCGAGGCGGTCGACGGCGACGACGCCCGCAGTGCGTGGCAGGGTGCCGCAGGCCGCTCGCCGGGCACCCTGCTCGTGGTGGGAGCTCTCGACCGGCCCGAGATCGACGCTCTCGTCGCAGCCAGCCGCGAGCTCGCCGACGGCGGCGCCGGGATCGCGGGCGGAACCGGGGCGACCGGACCGCCGGGCCGTGAAGAGGCGCAGGAGCCCCTGAGACAACGACCGGTGGTCCTGCTGGTCGACCGACCACACGCCAAACAGACCGAGCTGCGGCTCGGCCACGCCGCGCCCCCGCGCGCCGCTGCCGGGCGCGCCGGCCGGCGGATCCTGGTCACGTTGCTCGGCGGCAAGTTCACCAGTCGCCTCAACCTGCGCCTGCGCGAAACCGACGGCGCCACCTACGGCGTCTCCGCGGCTCTGGTCGATCGGCCGCATGCGAGTCATCTGGTGGTGTCCAGCGCCGTCGAGACGACGAGCGCTGCACGCAGCGTCCGCGGAGTGCTCGAAGAGATGGAGCGGCTGCGCACGGAGCCGGCGACGGCCTCCGAGGTCTCCGACTCTCGTGGCTACATCGCAGGGGTCGTCCCCTACCGCCTGCAGACGCTGTCCGGGCTCGCCGCGCAGCTGCAGATCCAGTGGCTGTTCGGTGAAGCCGACGACCAGCTGCGCAGCGACCTCGAGGATCTCGCCGAGGTGGAGCCAGCGGAGGTGCTCGAGGCCGCGCGCTCGACGCTCGCCCCCGGCGCGGCGCGGGTGGTGCTGGTGGGGCCGCTCGCGCAACTGCGCGGGCAGGCCGCTGAGCTGCGGGAGCTGGGCTGCGAGCTGGTCGAGCTGGCCTCGGCCGGGCCGCTGCTGGCCGGCGACGTCGTCGTCGGCTGAGCGCGACACGGTCCAGCCGCGGGCGCCGTCGCGGCAGATGGGTCGAGCGACCTCCCCGGCCGGCTCTACGCCCCCCTCCAGAGCCATCCCGACCGGCTCGCCCCGAGGTGGTTCGCCGCGTCCGCCGGGGGCTGAGAGGGCCGTCGGCGCGGTGGTATATTTGCGCGTTCAGCCCCAAGCAGCACACAGCGCGCAGGTCGGTGGAGGAGTACCCCGGATGCAGGTCGAGAGCTCGGAACAGATTCGCAACGTCGCCGTGGTGGGCCACAACGACACCGGGAAGACCACCCTGATCAGCTCGATGCTCTTCGCGTCGGGTGTGGCGAACCGGTTCACCAAGGTCGAGGATGGCAACACGGTCACCGACTTCGACCCGGAGGAGATCGCGCGCGGATACTCGATTGGTCTCGCGGTGTGCCACGTGCCCTGGCGCAAGCACAAGGTCAATTTGGTGGACTGCCCGGGATCGGGCATCTTCATGACCGACAGCCGGGCCGGCCTGCGCGCCTGTGACGCGGCGATGCTCTGCGTCAACGCCGCGGCCGGCATCCAGGTGACCACAGAGAAGGTCTGGGGATACGCCGAACGCATGGCGCTGCCCACCTTCCTGCATCTCACCAAGCTCGATCGTGAGAACGTAGATTTCGACGGCTGCCTCGAGCTGCTGCGCGAGAAGTTCGGTCGCGGCGTCGTGCCGCTCCAGGTGCCCATCGGCAGCGAGCAGGGTTTCAGCGGCGTGGTCGACCTGGTCTCCGGGAAGGCGACGCTCTACGAGCGCGATGGAGACGCCAAGGGCAGGGCCGGCGAGCCGCCGGCAGAGGTGGCGGAGCTGATCGAGGAGCACCGCTCGGCGCTGGTCGAGGCCGTCGCCGAAAGTGACGAGGCGTTGATGGAGAGCTTCTTCGAGGAGGGCGATCTCAGCGAGGAGCAGCTGCGCGAGGGGCTTCGCTCGGCGGTACGTCGACGGGAGATCTTTCCGGTGATGGTCTCCTCCGGCCTGCACGCGATCGGAACCTCGGCGGTGCTCGACGCCCTGGTCGACGTCGCTCCGACTCCGCTCGAGAACCCCGGTCTGCCCGGTCGCGAAGGCGGCGAGGAGTCGGTGATCGGAGGCGAAGGCGCGGCGACGGCGCTGGTGTTCAAGACTCTCAATGACCCGTTCTCGGGCAAGGTGACCTTCCTGCGCGTGGTGCGCGGCACGCTGCAGTCCGACACCGCCTACCGCAACAACTCACGCGACGCCGACGAACGCATCGGCCACCTGATGCACATGCAGGGAAAGTCGGGCGAGAACACGCCGCACCTGGTGACCGGCGACATCGGCGGCGTCGCCAAGCTCAAGGTGACCCAGACCGGCGACACGATCGCCGAGAAGGGCACCGACGTCGTGATCGACTGGGTCCGCGTCCCGGTGCCGGCGATCTCCTTCGCCATCGAGCCGAAGTCGAAGGGCGACGAGGAGAAGATCGGCGATGCCTGCACCAAGCTGGTCGAGGAGGACCAGGCGCTGACCGCCGGACGCGATCCACAGACCGGCGAGTTCCTGCTCTCGGGTACCGGCCAGCTGCACGTCGAGATCGCGGTCGCCAAGTTGAAGTCGCGCTTCAAGGTGGAGGTCATCCTCCACCCGCCCAAGGTCCCCTACCGCGAGACGATCCGCAAGAAGGTCGAGGCGCACGGCCGTCACAAGAAGCAGTCGGGCGGCCGCGGTCAGTTCGCCGACTGCAAGATCGCCATGGAGCCGCTGCCGCGCGGCGGCGAGTTCGAGTTCAAGGACGAGATCTTCGGCGGCTCGATCCCGCAGAACTACCGACCCGCGGTCGAGAAGGGCATCCTCGAGGCGGCCGAGCGCGGCTACCTCGCCGGCTATCCGGTGGTCGACTTCCGGGTGCGACTGCTCGACGGCCAGTACCACGACGTCGACTCGTCGGAGATGGCGTTCAAGATCGCCGGCTCGCTCGCCTTCAAGGAGGCGATGGGCAAGGCCCAGGCGGTGATGCTCGAACCGGTGATGCAGGTCGAGATCAGCACCTCCGAGGAGTTCATGGGCGACATCATGAGCGACCTGTCACAGCGTCGCGGCAAGCCGCAGGGCATGGAGGCCGGAGCCCGCGGCGCCCAGATCATCCGCGCCACCGTGCCGATGGCCGAGATGCTGCACTACGAGACGACCCTGCGCTCGATGACGCAGGGGCGCTCGAACTTCACCATGGAGTTCTCGCACTACGAAGAGGTGCCGCGACAGGTCCAGGACAAGCTGGTCCAGGAGGCGCAGCGGGCCGCCGAGGCCTCGTAGGCCGGAGCAGCGCTGGCGGCGCCCGGCGCCGCGCCGACTCGGCAGCGCGCAAGGCGAGCGCCCGCCGGCCGTACCTCGATCACCACTCGACGCGGCTGCGCGAGCCGGGGCCCTGCGAGCGCTTCGGCGGCCCGGCGATCCGGCGCGGCCTGGAAAACGAAAGGGGCGCCGTCTGGCGCCCCTCCGGGTCAGTCGATCGATGCCGCTCGACGAGATCAGGCTTCGGCGCTGAACTCGTAGTCGACGAACTCGATGACCGCCTCCTCGGCTCCGTCGCCGTGGCGCGGGCCGATCTTCGTGATCCGCAGGTAGCCGCCCGGGCGATCGGAGAAGCGCGGCGCGATCTCGGTGAACAGCTTGCGGATCAAACTGCGATCGGCGACCCAGCGCGCTGCCAGGCGCCGCGAGTGCACCGAATCCTGCTTGCCCTGGGTGACCAGTTTCTCGGCGATCGGCCGCAGCGCCTTGGCCTTGGCCAGGGTGGTGACGATGCGCTCGTTCTCGATCAGGGACGCGAGCTGGTTGCGGAACATCGCGCGTCGGTGCGAGCTGTTCCGGCCGAGCTTCTTGTTGCTCTGGTTGTGTCTCATGGCTTGTGTCCCTCGCGGGCTCCAAAGTGCTGCCACCTCGCCGCGGCGGGGCCGCGGCGACGGCGGCTCACGAAGTCGGCGACGCCGGGACGTTCATCCCGAACGACAGCCCCAGGCTGGCGAGCAGCTCCTGCAGCTCCTCCAGCGACTTCTTGCCGAAGTTCTTGGTCTCCATCATCTCGCGCTCGCTCTTGCGGACGAGATCACGCAGCGTGGTGATGTTGGCGTTCTTCAGGCAGTTGGCGCTACGCACCGAGAGCTCGAGCTCGTCGATGTGCTTCTCTAGCAACGCCTCCATGCCAGCCGCCGCCTCGCTCTTCTCCGGCGCCTCTTCCTCGACCAGCGAGTCCTCGGCGTTGATGTAGATCGTCAGGTGGTGCTTGAGCAGCAGAGCGGCGCGGGAAACAGCCTCGACCGGCGTGATCGTTCCGTTGGTCCACACCTCGAGCACCAGACGCTCGTAGTCGGTCGTGCGCCCGAGGCGGGCAGCCTCGACGCGGTAGTTGACGCGACGCACGGGGCTGTGCACGGAGTCGAGCGGGATCCAGCCGATCCCCATGGTGTCCTCGAGGTTCTTCTCCGCCGAACGGTATCCCCGCCCGTTGGAGATGCGGGCCTCGAGGTGGAGGTGGCCCTCTTCGTTGAGCGTCGCCACGTGCAGATCAGGATCACACACCTCGACCGAGGGATCGGTGGCGAACGCGCCCGACTTCACGTCGGCCGGGCCCTCGATCTTGAGGGTCAGGGTGCGCGCCTCGTCGCCGTCGTAGCGGAACGGGATCTGCTTGATGTTGAGGATCATGTCGGTCACGTCCTCGACGCAACCCGAGATCGACGAGAACTCGTGGAGCACGCCGTCGATGTGGACCGCGGTGATCGCGGCCCCCTCGATCGAGGACAGCAGTGCTCGACGCAGGGCGTTGCCGACGGTGGTGCCGAAGCCCCGCTCGAACGGCTGCGCCATGAACCGACCGTAGGTGTCGGTCAGCGTCTCGGTGTCGATCTCGACCCTCTTGGGTCGCTGAAAGCCTTTCCAGAGCATTGAATTCTCCTATCGAATCAGCGCGGGCCTGAGCCGCGCGGGATTTCAATCAGACGCGGCGGCGCTTGCGCGGCCGGCACCCGTTGTGGGGAATGGGCGTCACGTCCTTGATCGACTTGATCGAGATCCCACTGGCCTGGATGGCACGGACGGCCGACTCGCGACCACCACCCGGGCCCTTGACCAGCACGTCGACGGACTGCACGCCCATGTCGCGAGCCTGCTGGCCGGCGGCCTGGGCCGCGACCTGGGCCGCGAAGGGCGTGCCCTTGCGCGATCCCTTGAAACCGCTGCGGCCGGCGGACGACCAGGTCAGGACGTTGCCCTCCGCGTCGGAGATCGTCACCAGGGTGTTGTTGAACGTGGCGTGCACGTGCGCGGTGCCCTGCGGTACGGACCGCCGCTCGCGCCGCTTCGTGCTCTTCTTCTCTCTCGTTCCTTTGGCCATCTTCGCGCTTCCTGTGCCCCGCGGTGCCCGCCGACAGCGTCTCCAGAGCGTCCCCGGCGGCTCTCGCCGCCGGCGTCCTCTCTCGACGCGACCGGTACCGGGATCCCGTCGTTACTTACGAACCTTCTTCTTACCGGCGATGGTGACGCGACGCGGTCCCTTGCGGGTGCGGGCGTTGGTGCTGGTGCGCTGACCGCGGACCGGCAGGCCCTTGCGATGCCGGACTCCACGGTAGGAGCCGATCTCCATCAGCCGCTTGATGTTGTTGGTGACCTCCTTGCGCAGGTCGCCCTCGACGCCGCCCTCGGTGGTGATCACCTGACGGATGCGCTGGGCCTCCTCCTCGGTGAGGTCCTTCACCTTGGTGGTCACCTCGACGTTTGCGGTCTGAAGGATCTTCTGGGAGCGGGTTCTGCCGATCCCGTAGATGTAGGTCAGGCCGACCCAGATCTGCTTGTTCTGGGGGAGGTCGACTCCCGCGATACGTGCCATTTGCTGACTACCTCTCTGTCGCCGTGCAGCGGGTCATCAACCCTGGCGCTGCTTGTGCTTCGGGTTCTCGCAGATCACCCGGATGACGCCCTTGCGCCGCACGACCTTGCACTTGGAACACATCTTCTTGACGGATGCTCGAACTTTCATGACTGTCTCCGAACTCGATCGGTCGCAGATCCACTAGCTGCGTAGCCGGTAGACGATCCGACCGCGGTTGGGGTCGTAGGGGGAGAGCTCGACGAGCACCTTGTCGCCGGGCAGGATGCGGATGAAGTGCTTGCGCATCTTCCCGGAGATGTGCGCCAGGGCCTGGTGCTCGTTCTCGAGCTCGACCCGGAAGGTCGCGTTGGGCAGAGTCTCGACCACCACGGCCTCGACTTCGATGGCTTCTTCCTTCTTGGACAAAACGGTCTCCAGAATCTCGATTTCCTCGGCGGCCCGTCAGGCCGTCGCGCTGAGCCTCTCCGGCACGGTCCCCAGGACCCGGGAACCACGCTCGGTGACCGCCACCGAGTACTCGAAGTGCGCCGACAGCGATCCGTCGGCGGTGCGCGCCGTCCATCCGTCGGCGTCGACCTTGACGCCAGCCGAGCCGACGTTGACCATCGGCTCGATCGCCAGGACCATTCCCGGCTTCAGCTTCTCCCTGCGACCCGGCTCTCCGAAGTTCGGGATCTGCGGATCCTCGTGCATCGCCGATCCGATGCCGTGGCCGACGAAGTCGCGCACGATGGTGAGGCCGTGCGCCTCGACCCAGGTCTGAACCGCGTGCCCGATGTCGGACACGTGACTCCCCGGCCGCACGGCTTCGATGGCCCGGTCCAGGGACGCCTCGGTGACGTCGAGCAGGTGCCGCGCCTCCTCGGAGATCTCTCCGACGCCGAGAGTCACGGCAGAATCGCCGCAGTATCCCTTGAAGAAGACACCGCAGTCGATCCCTATGATATCGCCTTCTTCCAACTTCTGCTCGGCGGAGGGGATTCCGTGCACGATGACGTCGTTGATCGACGTGCACAGGGTGGCCGGAAACCCGTTGTAACCGAGGAACGCCGGGATCCCGCCGTGGTCGCGCACCACCTCCTCGGCCCTGCGATCGAGATCGAGGGTCGAGACTCCGGGGGCGAGCATCGCGCGCATCTCGTCGTGCACGAGGTGCACGATCTCGTTGGCGCGGTTCATCAGCTCGATCTCGGCTGGTGTCTTGCGGATGATCATCGGTCTCGGTCTCAGTCTCGGTCTCGGTCTCGGTCTCTCGTGGAGATCCGGCTCAGCGGATCGCCTCCAGCATCGCCGCGGTGACCTCGTCCATGCTGCGGTCGCCGTCGACGCGGCGCAGCAGGCCGGCCTGCTCGTAGTGCGCCACCAGCGGCTCGGTCTCGTTGCGGTAGACGCGAAGCCGCTCCTGGATCACTTCCTCGGTGTCGTCGTCGCGCTGGCGCAGCAGCGCCCTGCGCACCAGCTCCTCCTCGGGCACCGAGAGGTAGATCACGTGGTCGAGGCGCTCCCCGAGGTCGTCCAGGATGTCGTCGAGGGTCTGGGTCTGGGCCGCGGTGCGGGGGTATCCGTCGAGCAGGAAGCCGCCCTTGCAGTCGTCCTTCGCCAGACGGTCCTGGACCACTTCGGCCATCAACTCGTCGCTGACCAGCTGACCGCTCGCCATGACCCCCTCGACGCGAGCGCCGAGTGCGCTGCCCTGGGCGACAGCGGCACGCAGCATCTCGCCTGTCGAGATGGCGGGAACGGAGAGCTTCGCGGCGAGCCGCTCCGCCTGCGTCCCCTTGCCGGATCCGGGCGGGCCGAGGAGAACCACGTGCAGGCTACCTCCGGCCACGGATGCGCCCCTTCTTCATGAAGCCCTCGTAGTTGCGCATCACGAGCTGGCTCTCGATCTGCTGCAGCAGATCCATGGCGACACCGACCACGATGAGGAGCGAAGTCCCACCGAAGTAGAACTGCACCCCCAGCCCCTGGCTGATCCACAGCGGCGTGAAGCTGTCGAGCGTATCGCCGATGAACGGGATGCCGGCGACGCGGAAGCCCGAGATCAGGAACTCAGGGAGCACCGACACGGTGGCGAGATAGACCGACCCGACCAGCGTCAGGCGGGTCAGGATGCGGTCGATGTAGTCGGCGGTGCGCCGACCGGAGCGGATGCCGGGGATGAAGCCGCCGTACTTCCGCATGTTCTCGGCCAGGTCGTTCGGGTTGAAGATGATCGACACGTAGAAGAAGGAGAAGAAGATGATCGCGATGACGTAGAGCAGGTAGTAGAGCGGCTGCCCCCAGCGCATCGAATCGGCGATCGGCTGGAACCACGGCTGGTTGATCACGCCGCCCAGGGTGCTCGGCACGGTGACGATCGAGCTGGCGAAGATCACCGGGATGACTCCGCCGGTGTTCACCTTGAGTGGCAGGTAGGTGCTCTGGCCGCCGAACTGCTTGCGTCCAACGACGCGCTTGGCGTACTGCACCGGGATGCGGCGCTGTCCACGCTCCATGAAGACGATGAACGCGGTCACCGCGACCATGAAGACCACCAGCAGGACCACGGTCAGGAGCGACATCTGGTTGCCCCGCACCTGTCCGAGGGTGGTCTGGATCGCGCCCGGCAGACCGACGACGATGCCGGCGAAGATGATCAACGAGATCCCGTTGCCGATGCCGCGCTCGCTGATCTGTTCGCCCAGCCACATGACGAAGGCACAGCCGGTGGTGAGCGAGATCATCGTGGTGATCACGAACAGGAACCCGGGGTCAGGCACCAGCGGCGCACCGCCCGGCGTCGACAGGCTCTGCACCCACGACGCGATGACCAGCGACTGGATGACGGAGATGATCACCGTGCCGTAGCGGGTGTACTGGGTGATCTTCTTGCGACCGAGCTCCCCTTCCTTGGAGAGCTTCTCGAGGTAGGGCCAGACCACGGTGAGCAGCTGCAGGATGATCGACGCCGTGATGTACGGCATGATGCCCAGAGCGAACACGGCGACGCGACCCAGGCTGCCACCCGTGAAGGTGTTGACGAACCCGACGATGGTGCCCTGCATCGACTGCATGAACTCGAGCAGAGCAGCCGGATCGACGCCGGGCGTCGGGATGTAGCAGCCCACGCGATACACGGCCAGCATGGCGAACATGAACGCCAGCCGGTTGCGCAGATCGGGGATCGCGAAGATGTTGCGAAAGCTCTGGAACACGGTCTTACAGCTCCTCGCAGGTCCCGCCCGCAGCCTCGATCTTGCTCTTTGCCGAGGCGCTGAACTTGTGCGCCCGCACCGTCAGGGCGCTCGACAGGTCTCCGTTGCCGAGGATCTTCACCGACCGGCCACGACGCACGAGGCCGTGGCCGAGCAGCTCCTCGGGACCGACGGTGCCTTCGAACGGCTCGAGCTGGCTGACGTTGACCACCGAGTACTCGGTGCGGAAGATGTTGGTGAACCCACGCTTCGGCACGCGACGCACGAGCGGCATCTGGCCGCCCTCGAAACCGTCGCGGTGCGAGTATCCGGTGCGGGATTTCTGGCCCTTGTGGCCGCGCCCCGCGGTCTTGCCGAGGCCCGATCCGGCTCCTCGTCCGACCCGCTTCTTCTTGCGCCGGCTTCCGGGCGCCGGCTTGAGGTCGTGTAGCTTCATGACGCCTGTTCCTCGACCACCCGCACCAGGTGCGGGATCTTCTTGATCACGCCGCGGACCGCGGGGCTGTCCTCACGCTCCACCACGTGCCTGATCCGACGCAGGCCGAGGGTCCGCAGCGCCTCGCGCTGGTCCTTCGGGCATCCGATCGGGCTGCGGTACTGCTCGATCTTGAGCTTGTCGGCCTTCGCCGCCGTCTTCTTCTTCGCCGCCATCACGCAGCTCCCTGCTCCGGTGCTTCGAGGCCACGCAGCTCGAGCACTTCCTCCGGGCTGCGCAGCGACTCGAGGGCCGCGAAAGTGGCCTTGACGACGTTCTGGGGGTTGGTGGTTCCCAGCGACTTGCTGAGCACGTCCTGCACGCCGACACACTCGAGCACGGCGCGCACCGGTCCACCGGCGATCACGCCCGTTCCCTCGGAAGCGGGCTTGAGCAGCACGCGTCCGGCGGAGAAGATGCCGAGCGCCTCGTGCGGGATGGTGCCGCCGGACAGCGGAACCTGGATCAGGTTCTTCTTCGCCGTGTCGATGCCCTTGCGGATCGCCATCGGCACCTCCTTGGCCTTGCCGGCTCCGTAGCCGACCCGGCCGTTGCCGTCGCCGATCACCACCAGGGCGGAGAAGGAGAAGTTCTTACCGCCCTTGACGACCTTCGTCACGCGGTTGATGTGAACGACCTGCTCCATGAAGTCGTTGTCCGACTTGTCTCTGCGGTTGCCGCGTCCGCGGCCGCGATCTCTGCTCACGTCGATTCCTTCCTGTTCAGCTCGTGCGTGCGTCCGGGCGTCCTCAGAACTCGAGGCCGCCGCCGCGAGCCGCCTCCGCGAGCTCCTTGATCTTCCCGTGGTAGACCGCCCCGCCGCGGTCGAAGACGACCGCCGAGACGCCCTTCTCCTTGGCCCGCTCGGCGAGCTTCTCGCCCACCGCCTTGGCGGCGGCCTTGTTCGAGCCGCTGCCTTCGCGATCGCGTAGCTCGAGCGAGGAGGCCGAGGCGAGCGTCTCGCCGGTGCGGTCGTTGATGATCTGCGCGTAGATGTACTTGAGGCTCTTCTTGACCGCCAGACGGGGCCGCTCGGCGGTGCCGACGACGCGACTGCGAACGCGGAAGCGGGCGCGACGACGGCGCTCCTGCTTGCCCAGCACTGCCTTCTTGCGTGTATCGCTCATGACTGACTCCCAGCAGGACCCTGCGGCGACTAGCCGGAGGACTTCCCTTCCTTGATGCGCAGGCGCTCGCCGGCGTAGCGGATGCCCTTACCCTTGTACGGGTCGGGCGGGCGCAGCGCGCGCAGCTCGGCGGCGACCTGGCCGACGCGCTGCTTGTCGATTCCGCCGACTGTGACCTTGTTGTTCTTGTCGATCTCGACCGTGATCCCCTCGGGGATCGGATAGACCACCGGATGCGAGAAGCCGAGCGACAAGGAGAGATTCTTGCCCTGCACCTCGCCGCGGTAGCCGACGCCGACGATCTCGAGCTCCTTGGTGAAGCCCTGCACGACACCGGTCACGGCGTTGGCGAGTAGGGCCCGCTGCAGACCGTACAGCGCCCGTTCCGGGCCGGTGGTCCCCTCGGACTCGAGAGTCACCGTGTCACCGTCGAGCTTGATCTCGATCCCCGGCAGGCGCTTGTGCGTCAACTTGCCCTTCGGGCCTTCGACGAGCACCTCGTGGTCGCGGATGTCGACCTTCGCGCCGCCACTCAGCTCGATCGGCATCTTTCCGATTCTGGACATCACCTAGGCTCCCAACACGTCCGGAGGCTCTCAAGCCCTCCGCATCAGTAGATCTGGCAGAGCACCTCGCCGCCGACCCGACGGGCTCGCGCCTCGGCGTCGGACAGCAGTCCCTGAGGGGTGGAGACGATCGCCACGCCGATGCCGTTGAGCACCGGCCGCAGGTCGCTGGCTCCGCGGTAGACGCGACGGCCCGGCTTGCTGACCCGCTCGATGTTGCGGATCACCGGGGTCCCGTCCTTGGTGTACTTGAGGATGATCTCCAGGCTCTTGCCCGGAGGGTTGTCGTCGTGGACCCGGAAGCCCTTGATGTAGCCCTGCTCCTCGAGCACGCGGCAGATGGCCAGCTTCTGCTTCGAGGCAGGGACGTCGAGTCGGTCGTGCTTGGCGATGATCGCGTTGCGGATGCGGGTCAGCAGGTCGGCGATCGGATCGGTCATGCTCATGGAACTGATTCCTGGTTCGGTCTGGTCGGCACTGGGCTCAGGCGCGGAACGGCATGCCCAGCTCCTTGAGCAGGAAGAAGGCCTGCTCGTTGTTGGGAGCGGTGGTGACGATGGTCACGTTCATCCCGCGGGCGCCGTCGATCGCGCCCTGCTCGATCTCGGGGAAGATCAGGTGGTCGCGCACGCCGAGCGTGTAGCTGCCGCGACCGTCGAAGGCGGTCTTGGAGACCCCACGGAAGTCGCGCACGCGGGGCAGCGCGACATTGATCATGCGATCGAGGAAGTGCCACATGTTGGCGCGACGCAGGGTCACGCGGCAGCCGATGGGCATCCCCTCACGCAGCTTGAAGGCGGCGATCGACTTCTTGGCGCGGGTGATCACCGGCTGCTGACCACCGATCGCGCGCATCTCCTCGACGGCGTTCTCGAGCAGCTTGATGTTCTTGCTCGCCTCGCCTACACCCATGTTCAGGACGACCTTGTCGAGGCGCGGGATCGACATGACGTTGTCGATCGAGAACTCCTTCTGGAGCCTCTCGCGCACCGACTCCTCGTACATCTGCTTGAGGCGCGGCACGTATGCTTCGGACATCACGGACTCCAGTTTCAGCTGATGACGGCGCCGCTCTTCTTGGCGTAGCGGGCGGTCTTGCCGTCGGGAAGTTGCTTGAAGCCGACCCGGGTGGGCTTGCCGGACTCGGGATCGATCAGCATCAGGTTGGAGAGGTGGATCGGCGCCTCGCGCTCGAGGATGCCGCCCTGGATCTGCTGCTGGGGATTCGGGCGCGTGTGCTTCTTGATCATGTTCACGCCCTCGACCACGGCGCGGCCCTCCTGGGGGAGGACCTTCATGACCCTGCCCTCGCTGCCGCGATCACGACCCGAGACGACCAGTACCCGGTCACCCTTCTTGATCTTCTGCTTGCTCATCTGTACTTCCTACTCTTCTCCTGACGGGGCGGACCAGCGATCGGGGGTTGCCACCGTCGACGCGGCCACGAGATCGGTGCCTCAGAGCACCTCGGGCGCGAGCGAGACGATCTTCATGAAGCGCTTCTCGCGCAGCTCGCGCGCCACCGGACCGAAGACGCGGGTGCCGATCGGCTCCTTGTTGTCGTTGATCAGGACCGCCGCGTTGTTGTCGAAGCGGATGTAGCTGCCGTCGCGCCGGCGCCGCTCCTTGCGGGTGCGCACGATCACCGCCTTGACGACCTGGCCCTTCTTGACGTTGCCGTCCGGGGCCGCCTCCTTGACCGACGCGGTGATGATGTCGCCGAGGGTGCCGAAGCGCCCAGCCGAACCGCCACGCAGGTGGATGCAGGAGATCCTCTTGGCGCCCGAGTTGTCGGCCACCTCGAGGTTGGTTCCCATCTGGATCATGGCCTCAACCCTCGGCTCGCTGGAGCACTTCCTGGACGCGCCAGCGCTTGCGCTTGGACAGCGGGCGGCTGGAGACGAGAGACACGACGTCTCCCTCGCGGCACTCGTTGTTCTCGTCGTGGGCGACGAACTTGGAGGACCGCTTCATCATCCGGTGGTAGAGCCGGTGCATGACCGGTTTCTCGACCGAGACGACGACGGTCTTGTCCATCTTGTCGCTGATGACCGTTCCGACCTTGACCTGGCGGCGACCACGTCCCGCGGTCGCGGCCTCGGTGGCTGAGGAGCCGGTCTCTGTATTCGCTTCCGTCATAGGTTCTTCTCGCTGCTGGTTCGATGCGTTCGTTCGAAGCCGGTGTGTCGGCATCGGCGTCCGGGCTCGCGGTAGCGCCGGGCGCCGGGCCACCCGCCGTGGATCGCGGTCAGCCCGCCTGACGCTCCCTCAACACGGTCAGCACACGCGCCAGGTCCTTGCGGGCCTCGCGCACCTTCGCGGGGCGCTCGAGCTGTCCCGTCGAAGCCTGCAGCCGCAGGGTGAAGAGCTGCTCGGCGAGCTCGTTCTCCTTCTCCCGCAGCTCGCTGTCGGTGAGGTTCCTGATTTCGCTTGCTTTCATCTCAGACAATCTCCAGATCCGGTGCGGATCAGTGCTCGCCGGCGCCCTGGCGGATCACGAAGCGGGTCTTGATCGGCAGCTTCTGGGCCGCGAGGCGCATCGCCTCGCGAGCGGTGTCCACGGTGACACCTTCGAGCTCGTACATCATGCGAGCCGGCTTGACCACCGCGACCCACGCCTCGGGGTTGCCCTTGCCCTTGCCCATGCGGGTCTCGAGCGGCTTCTTGGTGAT
>ERZ869936.376-NODE-376-length-44298-cov-6.123319_pt1 | contig 44298 bp, 27 predicted proteins | sample MGYA00520876_ERZ869936 | MGnify/ENA primary metagenome ERZ869936 (study PRJEB32218, sample SAMN09650985) | biofilter metagenome | isolation source: enrty point of leading RO module | place: Saudi Arabia: Thuwal, RO plant located on Red Sea | collected 2016-02-17 ... | reverse complement strand
ACTCATTTCGGGCAACATGCGACGCGATCAAATCGCTTTAACCGGACACTCGTGAATAGATTTACATTCTGTGCCGTTCACGCTAATCTTAAGATTGTAGCTCACAACCCTCCTCTTAGTGAAGTCATTGGGATCTTGGATCGAAGCCGGCCACGTTTGCGCATTCATATTTGGAAGCTGGGCATACTCGATATCAGGATTCACACCTCCGATCACGTTGCCTGAACCCCGTCTCTGATTCATATTGAATGGGTACGAAGCTCCTGAGATATCCTGGACCGGATTGATCGGATCGATCCAATAGTCATACCGCATCACCTTTCCGGCACACGGGCTACATCTAGCGACATCCTTTACTCTCGCCACTAGATACATTTTATCTTTGGTCGGAAGCTTGCCACCATGTGAGGGAAGCTGCCTTGGCTTTCCCTTCAATGCACCAAACGGCTTCAGTGGATCAAAAGCCAAAGTTCCTTCGTAGATGGTGAAATCAACGCAGTCACAGTCACCCTTAGAAACAGGAGCAGAACTACCTTTCCCGGAGGGGCTCCCCGGAGGGGCTTCAGTCTCCTCCTCTTTTTCGGGAGGCGTGGCTGCCTCCCTCGCTGCCCTCTCCTCTTGTCTCCGGCGAGCCAAAATGTCATGAATGCCGTCCAAGGAACCGCCGTTCTCTTCGACAGCCCGATTCCACTCGTCGGCAGAATATGCCTCTCGGCCCAGAATATCGATCCATCGGTTCGTGTTGTTATACACGAAGGCATACAAATTCGCGCCACCTCCTTCCTGGATGGGGTCTCTGGATGGCCACCGCCCTGTCACGGGGTCATAAAACCTGAAGCCGTATTTGATGAACCCGAGAGGTCGGGAAGGTGGGTGCGATGGCTTTAGAATCCGGGACTTACGACGCCGATGATTCCGACGGTTGGGTTCGGTTAACTTGGTTGGTCGGAGCGGGGCTTCGGGGCGGATTTTGTGTCGTACCACCAGATGTTGGGGTGTATTTAGCGCGGGAGTCCGGTGCGATCGCAGCCGGATCGCTTCCGAAGGGACCTTCGTCGCCGTGGGGATGGCACCTCGCATGAATCTCGGTGAGTTTCCGGTTGCTAACGTGGGTGTAAATGGCGGTCGTGTCGAGACGGGAGTGGCCGAGGATGCACTGGATCGCCCTCAAGCCGGCGCCGCCGTCCATGAGGTGGGTGGCGCAGGAATGGCGCAGCAGGTGACAGGCGCCCGGCTGCTGGAAGCCGATCCGATCGAGGTATTCCCGGATCATGTGACCGAGGCTTCCGGGTGAGAAGGCATCTCCGTATCCGGTGACAAACAGGGGCGAGCCTGGTTCGGCGGAGTCGGTGAGTTTGGGTCTGGAGTGGGCGAGGTATTTGCGCAACCAGCCGAAGGTGCGGCAGCCGGCGGGGACGATGCGCTGTTTGTCGCCCTTGCCGAAGCGCACCCTTATTTGGCGCTGGTGGAAATCGAGGTCCTGCAGCTCCAGGAGGGCGAGTTCCTTGCGTCGCAGGCCGGAGGCGTAGAACAGTTCGAGCATGGCGCGGTCCCAAATGCCAAGGGGATCGGAGACGTCGGGGATCTCGAGGAGGGTCTCCACGGTGTCCAGTGGAAGATAGCGGGGGAGCCGATGGGTTGGCGCTCTTGGAGATTCGAGGCCCTGCAGGGGGTCGTGTTTGAGACGGGCATTGGCGGTGAGCCAGTGTGTCAGGCGCTTCAGGTTGGCGAGCAGGTAGGCCCGGGTATGTGGTGTCGCCGCAGCATCGAGAAGATCCTGCTGGAAGGCGAGGATGTGCCGGACCGAGACCAGGGAGGACAGCCTTTTGAATCCGCCCCGGTGATGGACGAGCAGCCATTTCCGGTAGCGGAGGAGTGCCCAGCGGTAGGTCTCGATGGTGGCCGGAGACAGGTTTCTCAGGCGGAGGGACGCGAGCCAATCGAGGCAGGCCTTGTCGTAGGCTCCGGCCTTGCCGTTCTTGAACGGGTCGGGAGCGGGGGGCAGGCCGCCTTTGCGGTCTTTCCAGGCCTGCATTCTTCTGGCCCTACTGATCCCTTGTTCGTTGCGATCCATTGCCATGCCTCCATTCGGTGAAACCTAGGCGCAGTGCGGAGCGGATTCAAGGATTGGCGTTTTTCTCCAGAAAGCGGGTGAGCTTCGACGAGGAGGGCCCGCTTGGTGGACGGCGCTCGGTTTCCCATGCCGACCAACTGCTCGGATCGATCTTCGCAAGAGCTGCGGCGTCCCGGACCCGGAGGCCCCTGAGTTTGCGGAATTTGAGCATGCGTTCGGAGAGTGTCTCAGGCTTCGGGAACGGATCGTATCCGAGAAAACGGCAAACCTTCCCGGTTTCGATAATAGTTGCAGCCAACCGCATTGAACGTGCCAACCGGTGACCATGCCAGATTTCGGATCGATGCTTCTCGTGTACAGTGGCCCCGGAGGTGCGTGCAGTCTTATCATTCCGAACGCTTCAATTGCCTTCGCTCCGCTCACGCCATGCGACCAGCGGTCTCCTCCTCCGGAGCCCGGAAGAATGGTAGGCATTCCTCGCCCCTCTCCCAATCCGGTGATGTCCCGACCAGTCCGAACCCACGCCTTGAATTCCTTCTTTCAGGCAGCCCATCAGTTCTTCACGCCGGTAAGAAATGCGACTCGTCCGATGATGTTGGGGAGAGCTTGGAGGTTTCTGATGCTTACGGCAAGAACCGGAGATCAGAAGCGGAATTCAGCTGGTAAAGATGCTCGGCAGGGAGTGTTCCTGGCAAAACACCTCGATTTTCCGTCGACCACTTCCGCTTGGAACGCGACGAAGGTTCTCCCAGTCAAGAAGCGTCACGGCTCCGACTCCGATCTGTTTCGCCATTTCCCGCTGCCCGAGACCGAGGCGCTTTCTGATGGCGCGGAGCCGATGGCCGGGCTCGCCGCTTGAGGCGTTCCAGCCATCACGATCTCGCCGGGACGTTCTGAGCCTCGGTTGTAAAAAGTAGCTGCGAAGATGCTTGTGCAGGTATTCGAAGTAGGTCTCCCGCTCGTCCTTCGTCAGGCGATACCAGACGGCGATGTTCAGGGTGCGGGTGACCTTCTGCATCATCGCCAGGGTCAGAACCCGCCCTTTCCGCGCGCGCTGGACCTGCTTGTGGGTGAGTTGCTCGGGCGAGGCATCCACCATGTCGTGATTCGACAGGCCCCAGTGCTCCATCAGGGCATCCACCGGCTGGGGGCCGCGGTCTCGGGAGTCGGTCATGGGGGGAGTGTGGCGCTCCGTGTGGCAGGTGGCAATCAGCGACCCACGGGGAAGGTGACGCCGTGGTAGTCGATGCGCTTGAAGCGGGGATCCCAACTGAAGATGCAGATCTCGCGCCGGGTCGGACGCATGACGACCGTCGAGGCGCTGATCAGTTTCCAGCGATTCTCGTCCGGGTGGTAGAAGTGATAGCTGATCGGGGTGTTCCTCGGTTTCGCCAGGCCGCCCGCGTCGTGAATCCGCACGGCACCCGGCTTGAGGGCGATCCTGTCTTCTCCGAGGGTCACCGCGAGGTCGGCATTGGTGAGGTTGAGGTAGAGCGTGTCGCCGCCGGTGAAGTCGGCGAGGTCCTGCACCTTGGTGCGGAAGATCACCGGAGCGTCCTCCGCAGGAGCGGGTACGAGGATGATGAGGGCCTGTCGCACGGATTCGGGCATCCTGGCCTGCGCGAGGGTGACGAACGAGGGCTCACCTTCGCCATCCGCCGGGGGAGCCGGCTTGACCACGCGGATGAGGCCGTCCTTGGGGACCGGAACGGATTGGCTGGCCATGCGTTTCGAGAGGGCGATCTCGGTGATTTCCGTGCCGGTCATCACCTTGATGGGGTTTTCCAACTCTTCGGGGATGGCCGTAGCGACGAACCACGCCCGCCGGCCGGAGCCATCCTCGGCGCGGGTGTCGTCCCGTTCCTGGGCGAGAAGCGGCGAGGTTGCCAGGGCGATGGCAAGCAGCCTGTGGAATGGCATGGGTTTGATGGGGGCAGTCTCTAGACTTCGTCGGGATGGAGCCAGCGGAAACTCTCGATGACGAAGCGGCGGCCGAAGCGGCGGTTGGTGCCGGAGAGTTCGTTGCTGTCCTCGAAGCTGCCGTCGCCGGCCAGGGTGCGGGCGGCCTCCTCGGGTGCGTCGGCGGGATCGAAGTATTCGGGCGTGCGCTGCACGATCGCCTCGCACCAGGCCCGCGCGACGACCTCGCCGTCCGCGTCGAGAGCCTCGCCGCAGGTGCGGATGCGGAAGGTGTCGTCGCGCACCGAGAGGGTGTTGGCGATGGGTTTGAGGATGTCGGACTGCGTGACGTAGCCGGGGATGCCGGCGAAGCGCGAACCCTCGACGGCCTCCGGGGTGGCGAAGGCGTGGCGGCCGAGGTCCCTCGGGTCCATCATGAAGTCCGGGCCGTTCTTGAAGGCGTGGTTGATCGAGTCGGAATCCGGGCTGCCGTCGTCGTGGTCGATCGCGCTCTGGAGGGCGCCCGTCAGGCCCAGTTCGTCGTCGGAAAGACGGCGGTTGATGAACTCCGAGAAGTTCAGGAAGGGGCCGCGCCGCTTGACCTGTTCGACGCACTTCGCGGCGAGCAAGCGGAGCTGGTCGTCGTCGAGGAACCGCACGCCGGACCATGCCCGGTTGCCGTCATCGCGGGAGACGCCGTATTCCGGGTCGGTGTTTTCAAGGTCGGTGGTGGGTGTGTTGAAGCGTGAGATGGCGATGCGTTCGCCGGAAGGGATCTCCACGGGGCGGAGCGTCCCGTTTTCGTCGCGGTAGTGGATCCGGCGCTCGCGGATGCCGGCGAAGAGGGCGAACCAGGCATCGACCGAGGTGCTGTTGACGTTGAACATGCCGTCGACCATGAGGTGGGCGGCGGCCTTGAGATATCCGTCGGCACTTTCGAGGGCGTCCCGCACTTCGCCGGGGGTGAGGCCGCCGGGATGGTAGGTGTAGCGGCTGTTGGCCAGCGGGCCGCCATCGACCAGCCGGTCGATGTTCTCCGCGAGGCTGTCGGCGGACCCTGCTCCCGGTCTGGTCTGGTCGGCGAGGGACGAGACGAAGTAGTCGTCGAAGAGGGCGTCGTTGAGCAGCAGGACGTGGTCCCAGAAGTCGCAGAAGACCTTGTTGTCGTTGAAGTTGATGTTGTCCAGCGGGTAGCGTCGGTCGGCGGGGTCGGCGCTCACGGAGTTGTTGAAGTAGCGGTAGATGTCATCGCGCGGGATCATCGGGTGCATGAACGAGTTGCCGATGCCGGGACCGGTGACGCCGCTCTGGTAGGAGAGGGTCTTGTTGATGGCGTAGTAGTACGAGGCCCGCGAGGTGTTGTTGCCTCCGGTGCTTTCGACCGACAGGTCGGAGTTCATCGACTTGGGGTTGGCCCAGCCGGGGTTGATCCTCATGCCGGAGAACGCGGCCAGGCTGCCGACGGGTGCGGTCGGCAGTTCCAATGCCGGAACCGCGGTGACTTTCTCGAAGGGATTGGATCCGGACCCGAACAGCGCCCGTTCCCCGATATGGCCGACGACCTTCGGCATTTCCGCGGATGACATCGGGCCGAAGTTCATCACGTAGGGATTGTCGAGCCGCTGGGTGTGGGCGATGGTGCTGTTTTCCGAGATGTGCATCCCGCCGCCGAAGTAGAACGGCGGCGCCTGGATCCAGTTGCGGCAGCGCCAGTCGCGCGCCCATCCGATGCTCTCGTAGTCGAACTCGGAAACCCCCTTGAGGACGAGCTGGGCATAGGCCACCGGAACGGGGTCCTCGTCGGCGAAGACCCAGCGGGCCAGGTTGGCGGAGCCCGGCGGGGTCATCGGCGTGTAGGTCTGGGACAGATCGAACCAGTCGTTCTGGTACATCACCGGGATGTTCCAGTTGAAGGCCCGGTCGCGATCGGAGTCGGGGAGCCAGAACGGGGTGTGGCAGAGCGACCCCGGGGTGTTGCCGTAGCCGACGTTGCCGCCCCAGATCGAGTGATGGAACTGGATGAGGATCGCGGGATCCTGGGCCTGGGTGTAGCCGGCGTTGCTGCCGATGCGCATCAGGTCGCCGCCGTAGGCCATCGGATCGAAGCCGGGCATCAGGCTTTCCGGGGCGAACTGGTTTCCCTGGGCGCCGATCGACGCGTGGGAGAAGAGGCGGATCTCACCCGGCTTGAAGACGATGTCGCGTCCGCTTCCGGAGCGGAGGAACGAGTGGGCGTTGCTGGTGAACAGACCGTCGGGTTCGTTCTGCGGGACGTTCCGGAGATAGAACTGCTTGCCCATCGGGAGCACCTGATAGGTCGAGCTCAGCGATCCGAGGGTGTTGTCCGGGATGCGCAGTTCGACGTTGTAGGGATTCCAGTAGGTGAATACCGGCGTGTAGACGAGGTAGAGGCGGTAGCGGTACGGATCCGCCTGCGACCCCGCGCCGCCGGCACGTTCGGTCTTGAGGCTGTAGATGAAGGTCAGTTTCGCGAGGACCGGCACCCGGTGGTAGGAATTGTCCCCCCACCATTGGTTCGCGTTGGACCTGTCGCGGTAGAGCAGCGGCACCTGCACCTCGGACCACGGCTTGCCGCGCTCCCACCGGAGTCCGCCCGAGGAGCCGATGCTGCCGGCGTTGGCGTCGCTGTCCTGGCGGTACATCCGGTAGAAGTGCCGCATGTTGGTCCATGAGGCGAAGTGCCGCTCGGTGATCCGCGGGTTGCGGGCGAGCAGGTCGGGACTCATGGGCCGGATGGAGGGTTCGCAGACGTCGCCGCTGTCGTAGCGGTAGCGGTCGGGAAGCTCGCTGCCGTCCTTCTCGAAGAGCAGGCTCAGGTCCTTCTTCAGGTGTCCGGTCCGGACGCTGGCGAGCACCCCCTTGCCGGTGGCGGTGAGGTCGAAGAAATGGCCGGCGACGACCTCGGGATCGACCCCGGCATTGCCGACGGTCAGCCGGGACACGAGCTTGTCGGAGACCTCCTCGTCATCATCGAGGATCTCCAGCCCGTCGAGCGCGCCGACACCGACCTCGGCGGTGCTGCCGTGGGCGAGTTCCCAGGCGTCGGCGGCGAGTTCCCGCTGTTGTTTCGCAAGACCGGCCTTGGCCTTGTGGTTTTCGGGACCGATCCACCAGGCGTGCCGCCCGCCGTCTCCCACGTTGACGAGGAAGGCGCGGGTGACCTTGTCGGGGGAAGCGGTGGCCGTGCGGCCGAGGCTTCCCGGGCCGACCAGGGCGACCGAGTTGGAGTCGTCCCAGTCGTCGAGCGATTCCGGGGCCTCGGGGAGCTCCTCCAGGCCGGGCGGGAGGGAGAGCATCCAGCGGCGGAACATCGCCTCGCGCCGCGGCGTGTAGGTGTCGCCGATCTCGAGGTTGGTTCCGTCCTCCGGGTGCCGGTAGGACGCGTTGAGCCAGGTGCCCCACGAATCGTAGGTGGCAAGCCACCGCGACTGGGCGAGGCCGTCGATTTCCTCGGTCGCCGGGTTCTCGTCGAACACGGCGGATTCGGTGCTGATGCGCATGTCGGGTCCCATTTCCCGCTGCAGCTCGCCGATGGCGATGGTCAGGGCGAGGCGGGCGTTGGCACGGGCCTCGGCCATGGCGAGGTTGTTGGAGCTGTTCCTGAGCCCGATGCTGGAAAGGCTGAGCATGCCGACGGCGAGCAGGGCGAGCAGCACCATCAGCGAGACGGTCACGATCAAGGCGAAGCCCGTCGGCGGCCTGGTGCGCGATGCAGGGCGTCGGATCCGGGTGCGACGGTGAAGTTGCATTGTAAATACTGGTGGCCGGGGACTACGGCCGCGTCAAGACCGATCAAGCGGATCGCATGTTCGTGGGACCCGGGGCCGATCCGCCTCAGAACAGCCCGACGATCTCTCCCTGGTCATCGATCCCGATGCGGTTGGCCGCGGGATCCTTGGGCAGTCCCGGCATGGTCATCACGTTGCCGCAGATGGCGATGATGAACTCCGCGCCGCCGGCGAGCCGAACCTCGCGGACCTTGAGCACGTGGTCGCGGGGCGCGCCGAGCAGTTTCGGGTCGGTGGAGAACGAGTAGGGCGTCTTGGCGATGCAGACCGGGTAGTGGCCGTATCCCTGTTCCTGCAGCCGTTTGATCTGGCGGCGCACGTCGGTGTCGGCGACGACCTCGCGGGCGCGGTAGATCTTTTGGGCGACCGCCTCGAGCTTCTTCCACAGCGGCAGCTCGTCGGGGTAGGCGAAGCGGGGGTTCGAAGGGGAGCGATCGAGCACGCCGACGACGGCCCGCGCGAGGTCCTCGGCGCCTTCGCCGCCCTTCGCCCAGTGTTCGGCGAGGCAGATGTCGACCTGGTGGTGGGCGAGCTTTTCGCGGAGCACGGCGAGTTCGGCCTCGCTGTCGCCGGTGAAACGGTTGATCGCGATGACGCAGGGCAGGCCGAAGTGCTCGCGGACGTTGCGCAGGTGACGCTCGAGGTTCGGCAGGCCGCGAACGACGGCTTCCGGGTTCTCCTCGGAGAGCTCCGCCAAAGGCACGCCGCCATGGAATTTCAGCGCCCGGATGGTGGCGACGAGGACCGCGGCATCGGGATGGAGGCCGGACTTGCGGCAGACGATGTCGATGAACTTCTCGGCGCCGAGATCGGCCCCGAAGCCGGCCTCGGTGACGGTGATCTCGGCGAGCTTGAGGGAGGCGCGGGTGGCGACGACCGAGTTGCAGCCATGCGCGATGTTGGCGAAGGGCCCGCCGTGGATGAACGCCGGGTTGCCCTCGAGGGTCTGGACGAGATTGGGCTGGAAGGCGTCCTTGAGCAGCGCGGCCATGGCGCCGTCGGCCTCGAGGTCGCGGGCGGTGACCGGTTGTCCCTTCAGGTTGTGGCCGATCACGATCCTGCCCAGCCTTTCGCGCAGCTCGGCGAGCGACCCGGCGAGGCAGAAGACGGCCATCACCTCGCTGGCGACGGTGATGTCGAAGTGGTCGATGCGGGGGAAGCCGTTGGGCAGACCGCCGAGGCCGACGGTGATCTCGCGCAGGGCGCGGTCGTTCATGTCCATCACGCGGCGCCAGGTGATCCGTCGCTGGTCGATCCCGAGCCGGTTGCCGTGGTGGATGTGGTTGTCGATCAGCGCGGCGAGCAGGTTGTTGGCGAGTCCGATGGCGTGAAAGTCGCCGGTGAAGTGCAGGTTGATGTCGTCCATCGGAACGACCTGCGCCCGTCCGCCTCCGGCGGCGCCGCCCTTCATGCCGAAGCACGGGCCCATCGACGGCTCGCGCAGGCAGACCGCGGCCTTCTTCCCGATCCGCGCGAGGCCGTCGGCGAGGCCGACCGAGGTGGTCGTCTTGCCCTCGCCGGCGGGGGTCGGGCTGATCGCCGTGACCAGCACCAGCTTGCCGTCGGGCCGTCCGGAGATCGAGTCGAGGTAGGCGAGGGAGATCTTCGCCTTGTCGCGGCCGTAGGGTTCGAGCTGGTCCTCCGGGATGCCGAGCTGCCCGGTGGCCAGCGACAGGATGGGGCGGGTGACCACCGACCGCGCGATCTCGAGATCGGTCATGTGGGAAGATTAGACCCACCCGGGCCGTCCGGAAGGTCGATCGCGCCGCGCATCCTGCCAAAAGCAAGGCATATTCCGGGTTTCGGGCCACTGATCTCGTCTTCGCGCCCGGTCCGTGTTAGAAGCCCCGGATGCCATGAGTGCGGGTTCACTCACGGGAACGCGGGTCATCCGCTCGATCGGCGGCTTCGCGGCGCAGTTGGCCGAGGTGGTCGGCCATGCAGGAACGCACCTCGGGGCCTTGCGGCGCCCGGCGGTGCGCCTGGTGTTTCACAAGCAGGTGCTCTTCACCGGCATCCAGGCGCTGCTGCCGGTGACCGTCGCCGGCCTGGTGGTGGGCATCGCGCTGATGACCCAGATGCGCACGCTGCTGGGCAGCGGGGTCGACCTGAACGTGAAGATGCTGCAGGTCGTGGTGCTGCGGGAGTTCGCGCCCTTGCTTACGGCGTTCATCGTACTCGGGCGGAGTGGCTCGGCGATGGCGGCGGAGCTCGCGGGAATGAAGGTCCGGGGGGAGTTCCGCACGCTCTATCTGATGGGGATCAGCCCCGGCGACTACCTGATGGTGCCGCGGGTGATCGGGTGTGCGCTGGCGGTGCCGGCCCTGACGCTGGTCTTCCAGTTCGCCGCGGCGATCGTCGGTCCGCTGGTGGCCTCGCTTTTCGCCCCGATCGAGCTGACGCCCTTCTACCTCGAGCTGTTCACCGAGATCCGCCTCATCGACGTGGTCCTGTCGCTGACGAAGACGACCTTGTTGGGATTCGTCATCGCCGGGGTGGCCTGTGCGACGGGCAGCTACGTGCCGCCGGAGCGAACCTGGATTCCCCAGGCGGCGGAGCTGTCGGTGCTGCGGGGTTTCGTGCTCCTGCTCGGCGTCGATCTCTTCTTCGCCTTCATTCACATCCTGCTGTCATGAACGAGGCGGTCCTGGAAACGAAAGGGGTCGGGGGGCGGAGTTTCCCGCCTCTCGGATTCACGATTTCTCCCGGAGAGGGGCTGATCGTTTCCTCGGCCTCGAGCGAGGCCTTGGACGAGTTGCTCGAGACGGTGTTCGGATTGGCGGACTTCGGGAATGGTGAAGTGCGGCTGGGAGGGCGGTCCCTGGGACGAGGCAGCGAGAGGATGCTGCTGACCGACCTCGAGAAGATCGGCTACGCGTCCGAGCGCGGTGGCCTGATCGGCAACCTGAAGGTTTGGGAAAATCTGATTCTTCCGCGTGAAGGCCGTGGAACCCCGGTGTCCGGACCTTCGATCGAGCAGATTGAGGAGCGGGTCATCGAGGCGTTCGCGGCGGCGTCGATCGGAGAAGCTCGCGCCGTCGGACTGATGCCGCGGGTGCCCGACCAGTTGAGTCCTTTCGAGCGGACCGTGTGCGCCCTGGTGCGTTGCCATCTCGCCGGGTTCGGCCTGCTGGTCTGTGACCGCATCTTCGAGCGTCTCGACGAGGGGCGCCGACGGCGTTTGGCGGCGCTGGTGGACTGGCTCGGTGAACGTCACCAAGGCAGCGCCCTGTTCGTGCTGCACCATTCGATCCGCGAGGCGGAGGACCGTTTCGGCCTGGAGGCCTGGAATCCGATCCACAACATCACCCTGGAGGTGGAATCATGGCGCGCTTCCTGAAAAACACCGACCCGAGATTCCACCTGGTGGAGCTGCGCTCCGGCTTTTTCATCGGGGCGATCCTGCTGCTCCTGCTGGGGTCCGTGGGATTCGGGATCTGGAAACAGGAGTGGTTTCGCGGTGCCAGGCACTACCGGATGACGGCCGAGACCAGCGAGGGGCTGCAGAAGGGAATGGCGGTGCGGCTGAGCGGCTTCCGCATCGGGAAGGTGGACGCGATCGAGCTGGTCGCCCCCGGCGAGGTCGCCGTGCAGGTGAAGGTCTTCAACGAGTATGTCCATTTCGTGCGGACCGATTCGCAGGCCAAGGTGCGCGGAGAGAACCTGATCGGCGATCGTTTCATCGAACTCACCGCCGGCGGCGGAAGCGCACCGCAGGCACCGGAGTGGGCGGAGATCCGCATCGAGTCCGAACCGACGATCGGCGCGATGGTCGAGGAGTTGAAGAAGGACTTCGAGCCGATCCTCGCCGGGCTCGGCGGCGTGGCCGACAAGCTGCCGGCGACCATCGACCGCTTCGACCGCGTGATCGACGAATCGCACGCGCTGGTGGTGGACCTGCGTAGCGAGGACGGCGACCTGCAGCAGGGTTTCATCAACTTCAACGAGGCCCTCGCCGAGGTGAAGTCGCTGGTCGGCGAACTGCGCGAACCCCGCAACGACCTGATGAAGGGGATCGACCAGTTCGAGGACGCGACCCGGGCGATGAGCGAGCACCTCGACTCGATCATGACCAAGCTCGACTCGGCGACCGGCCGGCTCGACGAGACGATGGCCAAGGCCGGCGACTTGATCGAGGAGACCGACGGGGTGGTCGGGCGCCTGGGTGAGGCGCTCGACGAGGCGGCGCCGGAGGTGCCGGAGATGGTGCGCAAGGGCGCGCGTACGGTGGACAAGGCCGACGACGTGATGGGCGCGGTGCGCGACATGTGGCCGATCCGCGGCGGCGTGTCCAGGGACGACGGCAAAACCCTGAGGACTTCGAGCGATGATTGATCGCGTCCTGATGTTGGTGGCATTTCTCGCGGTGGGATGCGCGGGCTCGCGAAACGCCGTGCCACCGGTCCTGCGCGAGGCGCGCGAGCGGGCGGATGACGGCCACGACGCGTTTGCCGAGGGCCGGCTGGATGAGGCGACGCTGGCCTACGGCGAGGCGCTGTCGCGCTACCGCTCGATCGACGATCCGGTCGGGATCGTTCGTTCACTGGTGAACCTCGCCGTCGTGCGCCACGCCGCCGGGGCGAAGGGGGACGCCTCGGACTGCCTCGACGTGATCGACCGCTACGTCGCCACGCTTTCCAGCGAGGAGGCCGGGGGCGAGCTGAACGAGTTGCGGGCGGAGGCGGCGTGGATGCGGGCCTATCTCGAACTGGATGCAGGCCGGCGCGGTGCGGCGTGGCAGGCGTTGGAACATGGACGTTCGCTCGATCCGCCACGGGGGTTGCTGGGGCGCTTCGACAACCTGGAGGCGCGGCTGCGGCTCGAGGAGGGCGATCCCGGGACTGCGCTGGCCGTGGCCGGGCGGGCGGTGAGGGCGAACCGGGGCTCCGGGGAACGCGCGGAAGAAGCGGACTCCCACCGCCTGATCGGTCGGGCGGCGCTGGCCACGGGCGATCCAGAGTCGGCTGGGGAGGCTTTCGAATCCGCGTTGGTGATCGACCGCGACCTCGCGCGGCCAACCAAGGTCGCCGACGACCTGCAGGGCATGGCGGATGCGGCGCGAGCGATGGGCGACGACAATAAAGCCTCGGCCTACGAAGAGCGCGCGCGACTGGCCCGGTTGGCGGGAAGCTGAAGTCCGCCCCATCTTGCAAAGCCTGCGCACGGATTTTGCGCAGCTTCTAACGTCCGGCGGCACCGGGCATGTAACACGACGCCCCCCGGGGCGAACGGGGGCTGACGCCATGCCTACCGAAGACACACCCACCGCCGCCCGCATTGACATCGTCATCGCGGCCATCGCGATCCAGTACTGTCTCGGCGCGATCTACGCCTGGTCCGCCTTCACGCCGACGTTGAAAGAGGCGGGATGGAGCGTGTTGCAGACCCAGATCGTGTTCTCGGTGGGCCTCGTGACTTTCGCGATCGTGATGGTGCTCGCCGGGCGGCTGCTGCCGAAGCTCGGGCCGCGCACGGTGTGCCTCTCGGGCGGGATCCTGCTCGGCCTCGGCTACGTGCTGGCCGGGCTTTTCGGCGGCACCAGCTTTCCACTGCTGCTGGTGTTCATCGGCATCCTCGGCGGTGCCGGGATCGGGCTCTCCTACGTGGTGCCGATCGCCGTCGGCGTGCGTTGGTATCCCCACCGCAAGGGACTGATCTCCGGCCTCGCCGTGGCCGGTTTCGGTTTCGGCGCGATGCTATGGATCAAGCTCGCCGGCGACTGGGGTCACCTGCTCGACACCATCGGCCTCGGCGGAACCCTCGTCGCCTACGGGATCACCTTCGCGCTGGTGGTCGGCATCGGAAGCTTCTGGATGTTCTTCCCTCCGGCGGGCTGGGCGCCGCAGGTGCCGGCGGGCAAGGCCAAGGCGGTGCAGGCCGGGCCGGACCTCGACAGCGGGGCAATGCTACGGACTCCGCAGTACTTCATCATCGTGCTCTCCTTCGCCTTCGGCGCGGCGGCCGGCCTGATGAGCATCGGGATCATGAAGCTTTTCCCGGAGGAGGCATTGGTCGGGTCGGGGATCGATCCGGTCAAGGCGGGCGCCCTGGCGGGCACCGCGGCCGGGGTTTATTACGCGCTGGCCAACGGCCTCGGGCGCATCATCTGGGGGATGGTTGGCGACAAGCTCGGCTGCAAGCGCTCCATCATCCTGATGTCGGTCTTTCAGGGGCTGGTGGTGTACTGCTTCCAGTTCATGGCCGGCACGCCCTTCCTGCTGTTTGTCGGTGCCGCCCTGATCGGCTTCAACTATGGAGGCATTTTCGCGCTGTTCCCGACCATCACCGCGGAAACCTTCGGGGCGAAGCACATCGGCCAGAACTACGGCTGGGTGTTCCTCGCCTACGCGATCGGCGGGATCATCGGCCCCAACCTGGCGGGCAAACTCGGCGACCTGGGCAACTTCCCGCTGGCCTTCACGATCTGCGGCGCGCTGTGCGTGGTCGCCGGCCTGATCGTGCTGCCGCTGCGTCCGCCCAAGCACGTCCACGGGTGAAACATGCGCCCGCCCGGCGGCGTACCAGGGCATGCGGAAATGCCTGCTCTTTCCCGCCGTGGTGGTGTGCGGCGGTGCCCTCGCGGCTGACCAGCCCAACATCATCGTCTTCATGGTCGATGACCTCGGCTGGAACCACAGCAGCGCCGAACAGCCGACGATGGGCACCTCGCCGGAGATTTACCACACGCCAAACCTGGAGAAGCTGGCCGACGGCGGCGTCAGCTTCACCCACGCCTACGCCCAGCCAAACTGCGCTCCGACCCGGGCGGCGATGCTCACCGGCCAGTATCCGGCGCGGGTCCACAACGACGTCTATGTCGTCGGCAACCTGAACCGCCACGGGAGGGGTGGCGTGTCGAAGGATGAAGCAAAGTTCCGCGGCCCCGAGCAGTCCGAGGACGTCGCGGCGCAGGCGGTGACGATCGCCGAGGCGCTGAAGAAGAACGGCTACGCGACGGCGCACATCGGCAAGTATCACGTCGGCGGGCATTCCGGTCCGGAAACGTTGCCGGAGCAGCAAGGCTTCGACATCAATCTCGGGGGGTGCGACCAGGGTCACCAGCCCACCTGTTTCGCGTCGAAGCAGAAGGACGGGTGGTGTTTCAAGGGTGTCGGGCTCGGGCACTTCGACCGGTGGGCCGAGCCGTACGACAAGGCCTACCTGGCGAAGAGGGAATGGCCGGGGTCGCTTGAGGGGACGCCCAAGCACATCAGCGACGCCTTGGGCGATGCGCTGGAGGACACCGTCGGCAAGCTGGCGGCGGGAGAGGCTCCCTTTTACCTGCAGTTCCACACCTACGCGGTCCACGGCCCGGTGCGCGCGAGGCCGGACCTGTGCGATGCGGCGATGGAGCGGGCCTCAGGAAAGAAGCAGGCCGAGTACTTCGGGTTCATCGCCGGGGTGGACGAGAATCTCGGCCGGATGCTGCGGATTCTCGGAGACCCGGATGGTGATGGCGATGTGGCCGACTCGATCCTGGAGAACACGCTGATTCTCTTCACTTCCGACAATGGAGGGACCCATGCCGACAACCTTCCGCTGAAGGGCGTGAAGGGCATGTTTGCGGAAGGCGGCACCCGGGTGCCGTTGATTGCCTTTTGGAAGGGAAAGCTACCCCCCGGGAAAACGAGCGACCGGATGGTGCATGCGGTGGATTACTACCCGACTTGTCTGGAGCTTGCCGGTCGCCGATGGATGCCACCGGCCGACGAACATCCCCTCGACGGCGAATCGTTCGCGGCGGAAATGCGGGCGCCGGGGAGCGATCCGGACCGGGGGCCCGTCTGCTTCCTCTTTCCCGGCTACCTCGACCGCCGGGCCGCGCCCGGTGCGTGGGTCGTCGATGAGATCGGCGACAAGCGTTTCAAGGCCGGCTACGACTACGAGTCGGGTGCCTGGTCGCTCCATTGCCTGACGGATGACATCGGGGAAACCGTCGATCTCTCCGGGAAGCAACCCGAGGTCCTGAAGTCGATGGCTTCGAAGCTGGATGGCTGGCTGCGGCAGGAGCACCCGACCTGGCAGCCGAAGTATCCGATCCTCAAGGAGACCGGTCAGTCCGCCGGCCCGCCGCCCGTGCCGTGAGTTTTCCGCGGAGAAATCCGCCGGCGCTTTCCCCGCAAAACAGCGAGGCCGCCGGGGTCCCACGCCCGGCGGCCTCTAAGTTGCCAAAATCCCACACCCATGGGAAATCGACTGTGCTGTTTTACCCTTACGTTGAAGCCGCTTGCGCGGCGTTCAGTGGGATAGACCCTTCACCTTTCCGGACGTTCAAAGAATTCAGGTATTTTTCCGAAATAATTTTCAAACCCTGATGAAACAAGGCTTTCCGGCCCACTTGTTTTTCAATCGCGGGTCACCGGCAGTTCCCGGACCGTGTCGCGCAGCGGGACGAAGACCCGGTCGCCCGGCCCGGGCCGGATCGGGTGGGTGCCGGTGAAGGAGCCGAAGCCGGGCAGGGCGAGGCGGCAACCGTGCAGGTGGAAACACGGAACCCTGGTCGAGCGGCGCGGGCTTTCCGGCAGCCGCACCGAGGGGTGGAGGTGGCCGCAGATCGCGGGGCGGTCCGGCGCGAGGTCGGCGGGGTCGTGGATGAGTGTGACACCGTCGATTTCGAGGGTGCGGCGGATCTCCAGCGGCAGACCGAGTCGGCGCAGGCCGGCGGAGCGGTCGTGGTTGCCCTTGATGAGCGTGACGGCGGCGGGGCAGGTGTCGAGGAAGCCGCGGAGCCGGTCGACGACGCCCGGCACCAATCCGTCGGCGGCGTGCACCAGGTCGCCGAGGATCAGAACCCGGGCCGGACCGGTGCGCTCGACCAGGGCCTCGAGCCGGGCGAGGTCGGCGGCGGTGTCGCCCTCGGGCACCGGGATGCCGCGGGCGCGGAAGGTCGCGGACTTGCCGAGGTGGAGGTCGGCGACCAGCAGCGCCCGATGCGCCGGCAGCCAGGCGGCCATTTCCGGCAGCAGGGTGACGTCGAGGTCGGCGAGGCGGAGGGTCATGCGGGCTCGGGCCGACGATAGGCCCGGTCCGGCGAGTGGCCAATGGGCGGTTTCAGTCCGTGGCCTCCCTCGCCATCAGTTCCGCCTGCGCGATGACGAGCTGGGTCGCCGCCTCCTGGGCGTCCGGCGGGTAGCCGTGCTTGGCCAGCAACCGGCGAACGGTGCGCCGCATGTCGGCGCGGACGCTGTCGCGCTGAGTCCAGTCGATGGAGGCCTTTTCCTTGATCCGGTCGCTGAGTTCCCGGGCAATCGACCGCAGGCTGTCGTCCGCCATCACCTCGCGGGCGGAGGCGTTGTCGGCGAGGGCGTCGTAGAAGGCGACCTCCTCCTCGCTTAGCCCGGATTCCTCGCCGCGCTCGACGGCGTCGATGATGTTGCGGGCCAGGCCGAGCAGTTCCTCGATGACCTGGGCGATCGTGATGGCGCGGTTGTTGTAGCGACGCAGGCTTTCCTCCAGCGACTCGCGGAAACCGCGCGACTGCACCAGGTTCACCCGTTCCCGGCCGCGGATCTGGTCGTTGAGCAGGCGGCGCAGGGCGTCGAGCGCGAGGTTGCGGTGGGGCAGGGCGGCGAGGCGGTCGAGAAAGTCGGGGGTCAGGACGCCGACATTGGTGTCCGGCAGTCCGGCGGCCTGGAAGAGGTCGATGACGCCGTCCGAGGCGAGCGCTCCGGAAATGACCTGCCGCACCGCGGCCTCGGTGTCGCGCGGGGGTGGCGGGGCGTCGGTAGCGAGGCGCTTGCGGATCGCGGCGCGGAGGGCCTGATAGAAGGCGAGGTCGTCGCGCACCGCGTCGGTTTCCGGCCTGGGGACCGAAAGCGCGAAGGCCCGTGAGAGCGCGGCGACCAGATCGAGGAAGCGACGGCGTCCGTCGTCGCGGGCGAGGACGAAATCGACGCCTTCGACGATGGTCCGCATCTGTGCCGTCTCATTGCCTCCGGCGAAACCGCTGGCATCGAAGCCGTCGAAGAAACTCCGCAGCGCCTCGTGCTCGCGCTGCATCACCGGGATGGCCTGGCTTTGGATCTCCTCGACCGGATTGCCCTCGCCGCCGGCCTGGGTGTAGGTCTGCACCGCGTCGCGGAGCTGGTCGGCGATACCGAGGAAATCGACCACCACCCCGCCCGGCTTGTCGCCGAAGACCCGGTTCACCCGGGCGATCGCCTGCATCAGGTTGTGGCCCGCCAGCGGCTTGTCGAGGTAGAGCGTGTGCAGCGGCGGACAGTCGAAGCCGGTGAGCCACATGTCGCAGACGATCACCAGCCGCAGCTCATCCTCGGGGTCCTTGAAGCGCCGGGCCAGCGCCTCGCGCCGGGCCTTGGTGCGGCCGTGGGTGCGCAGCGGCTCGACCAGCGGATCGATGCGCCGGCGGTAGTCGGCACCGCTCTCGCCGCGGCGCTGCGGCGGCAGGCCATCGGTCATGACGACCTTGAGAAAGCCGGCCTCGTCCTCGTCGGCCTGCCAGTCGGGGCGCAGCGCGACGATCTCGTCGTGGAGCCGCATGCAGATCTCGCGGCTCATGGCGACGATCATCCCCTTGCCCTCGATCGCCTCGCGCCGTTTGTCGAAATGCTCGACGACCTTGGCGGCGATCTCCTTCAGCCGTGGCTCGGCGCCGGCGAGGGCTTCGAGCGCGACCCGGTGGTAGAGCGGTGCCTCCTCGCCCTCGGCATCGGCGGCGAGCACCTGCTCCAGCTCGTCCTCGGCCTCCCGGACGCCGGCCTCGTCGGGCCGCAGCGAGACGAGCTGCATTTCGTAGTAGATCGGCACCGTGGCCTCGTCGGTGACGGCCTGCTCGATGTCGTAGATGTCGGCGTAACCGCCGAAGACCGCCTCGGTGTTGCGGTCGTCGCGCTCCAGCGGGGTGCCGGTAAAGCCGACGAAGGTCGCCTCGGGCAGCATCTCGCGCATCCAGCGCGCGCCGCCGTCGAGGAAGCCGTACTGGCTGCGGTGGGCCTCGTCGGCCAGCACCACGATGTTTGCCCGCCCGCTGACCGCGCCGCGGCCCTCGGCGAACTTCTGGATGGTGGTGAAGATCACGCCGCCCGAGGCGCGGTTGAGGCGCTCGGCGAGGTCGTCGCGGCTCTCGGCCTGCTCGGGCGGCTGGCGCAGCAGGTCGCGGCCCGCCGCGAAGGTGTCGAAGAGCTGGCCGTCGAGATCGTTGCGGTCGGTCACCACCACCACGGTCGGGTTCTCCAGCTCCGGATCGGAAACCAGCGCGCCGGCGAGCATCAGCATCGTCAGGCTCTTGCCCGAGCCCTGGGTGTGCCAGACCACCCCGCCGCGGCCGTCGCCGCCGGCGGTCCTGAGCGCGGTCTTCACCGAGGCCCGAACGTTCCGCATCGCGCGGAACTGGTGATAGGCGGCGACCTTCTTGCCGATCTCGCCCGAGCGCGGGTCCTCCTCGTAGGTGATGCCGTGGCGCAGGTAGTCGAGCAGGCGCGGCGGCGCGAAGAGGCCCTTGATGCAGTTCTCGACCGGGGTGCCGTTCGGCTCGCGGTAGTCCTCGATCGAGCGCCACGGCGCGAAGCGGCCGCGCCCGGCGGTGAGCGAGCCGACGCGGGTGCCGTCGCCGTCGCTGACCACCAGCAGCTCGTTGTAGGCGAAGAGCGCCGGGATCGCCGTCTTGTAGCCCTGGAGCTGGGAAAAGGCGCGCCACAGGTCGGCGGAGGCGTCGGTGGGATCCTTCAGCTCGATCACCGCGACCGGCAGGCCGTTGAGGAAGACGACCAGGTCGGGCCGCCGCGTCGCGGGGCCGTGCTTCACGGTGAACTGGTTGACGACCAGGAAATCGTTCCGCGACGGGTCGGCGAAATCGACGATCCGCGCCTTGCCACCGCGCGTCTCGCCGTCGGCGGCGCGGTATTCGACATCGATGCCCTCGATGAGCAGGCGGTGGAACCAGCGGTTGTTGGCCTCCAGTGTCGGCTCCGGCGGGCGGGTGACAAAGCGGACGGCCTGCTCGAAAGCGTCTTCGGGGAGCTTCGGGTTGAGCTTGCGCAAGGAAGCGCGCAGACGCGGCACAAGGACGACCTCTTCGTAGGTTTCCCGTTGAGGAGAGGATCCATTGGGAGACAGCTCGGCACCGATTGCAGTGTCGTAACGCTGAGCCTCAAACCACCCGATGGAGGCCTGTTCGACGGCGGATTCGTTCATGATTCGTCGCTTTCGTCGGGTTCAATGGCGGGTAGCCCTTCGGAGTCACCTCCAGAAGGACCGGATGACGGGGTCGGGTCTTCCGGGTCCTCTTGGGTCAGGAATTCGATCAGCGCAGTCCGGTAAGCGGCGAAATCTGTATGAAAGAACGCTTCGCTGGGGACAAGTGGTGTTTGATAGACGTAGAAGGTTTCGTGCTCGTCGTCGATTGCCTGGTCGAAATCCGGATGATCTCCGTATTTGAATCGGGATAACGGATCACGCTGGGCGTTGCGAAGATGTGATCTGAACAAAAGGCCAACCACGGCATCGGTTGAACGCGCGATGACTTCGGCATAGCGACCATCGAGAAGCGGGGTGTAGGCGTCACTACCATGTGCTGCTGATCCGTGGGCGTTCCGGATCGCCGTTACTCCATCGACGATGCTGTTCAATCCGCGAACCAATTTCTGAGCCCCGTCCTTGAGTTTGGGGTCGCTGTTGTCCGGCTGGCCAAGATTGACGTATTTCAGCGCTTCCGAAAGCAGCTTCGGCGCTTCCCAAGACGAGTCCACGATTGCCTTGCGGTCTGTGAGGATCGTTTTGCAGGTGGTTTCAATGATCGTCCGGCAGAACGACACTACGACGCCCGGTTTCTCGGGTAGCGCCTCCTCAAGAGCCTCAACTTGCTCGCGGATCCGGAGGGACTCCGGATGCGATTCTAGTAGTTCACGGCAGGCAGGGAGAACTGGATTTTCGTCCATTATGAACTCCTTATTGCTGAGGTCGTAATGTCGCCCGAGATCAACTTTGGTAGTAGGGAGTCGCGGGTGGCGGCGAGATCATGGTTTTGTCGGCAATTCTCGCGCATCTGTTTGAGCAGTGGCTCCACGCAGCGATCGAATGCTTTGGAGATCTCCTCCGTAGCGTGGACCGCGCTCGTGCTGTCGAAAGTCTGGCGAGTGATGGTATCAAATACGGATCCGTGGGCCTGTTGGGAGAGAGAGCCCACCGCGCCCATCAACAGGAAGTAGGTGTAGAAATCGGAACCATCGACGGCACCCTGAACCGCGTAGCAGGATTGATTCATCGCCATCGGTACGGCGGTCAAAGCAAGTTTTCCGACCGTCCCCCGGGCCGAGACAATGGTGGTTCGGGGACGCACGACCTTCGCCGAACTGTTCTGAATGCCTAAGTCGGTGATGGTCTCGGTGGTTTGCGTCACCCACGCGTCGGCGGCATCGGGAGCGTCCCTCACCGAATACCACGGGATGTTGCCGTTCCAGTTTTCAGCTTGCTTTCGCTTTGGCGTGCCGCCGCCAATGAGGATGATCTGCTTCGAGAGTGGTTCCGCATTCCACCCCTCCGGGATCTCGCCGAGTTCGGAGGGGGTGAGGCGGTTGGGGAGTTGGTCGAAGGTTTCCTGCGGCATGCCGGGGAAGCTCGTGGCCCCGGCGGCCTTGGCCTTGACCGGTTCGAAATCGACGAACCACGCCCGGAAGATCGCCCGCGCCATCTCCTCCAGCACCGCGTTCATCCGCCGGTTGGTCTCGATCTTGTCGTCGAGGGAGGAGAGGGCCGATGAGATGGATGTTTGGAGTCGGAGCGGTGGCAGGTGCAGAGGGATTCGGCGAATCACCGACTCATTGAGATTCGGCATCACCGCTCCAACGGCATTTTGGCGGATCCAGTTGAAGGTCGATTGATCGCTAAGGTGGTAGGAAAGGAAGACTGGGTCGATGTCAGACGAAAGCGGACGAAGGAGGATTGCTCCTGTCCCGCAAATCCATCCAGATTCCGCTTCCGACACCAAGGCCGAGAGGCCGGTGGCCTGAATGCCTCGGCGGGCAAACAGAATATCGCCTTGCCGGATGAAGTGGCGAGAAAGGCGGTTCGCCGTTTCTTCCGAGACGAGCGGAACGTCGATCGGGAGAATTCGACGGCGTCCAATTGCTTCGGTTGGCACGACCGGCACTCCTCCATCCTCCAGGTAATCGCTCTTGTGAAGCTGAGAGCCGAAAGGGCCGGTCTGGGTATGGAGAATCCCTTGGTCGCACAAATCGCCAATCGTGGTGTGCGTCCAGCCGTTCACCTTTCCCCCTCCTTCCCCTCAATCCGCTTCGTCTCCTCCACAAACCGATCGAAGTCACTCGACGGTTCGCTTGCCTCAATCCTCCGCCGTTGTTCCTCGAACGACGCGAACTGTTCCAGTGCCAGCCGGTCGGCGATCTTCTTTTCCACCGTGCCGGCGTTTTTTAGCACCTCGCGGCCGTTGAACTCGAGGAAGGCGTCGAGGCGTTCGGCCCACTGGGTCATGGTCATCGGGTTTCGCCGCTGCGCCTGGTCCTCGGCGAAGTCGAGGTACATGGTGACGATGCGGTTGAGGTCGCGCAGCTCGGTTTCGTCGAGGTAGTTCTTGGCCACGATCACGTCGGTGCGGCGGATCTTGCCCTCGGGCGCGCGTTTCCAGGTTCGCAGGCCCATGTTCGGCTGGCCGGCGTCGGCGCGGTCGCGGATCAATTCCGCGGCGGTGCTGCCGGTGATGGCCCACTCGAGCTTGTTCTGGACGGTGGCGAAGAACTCGCGGGTGACGGCGGCCTTCGAATCGTAATCGACGGCGGTGGCGTAGATGTCTGTGATTTTCTGGTAGAAGCGCCGCTCGGAGGCGCGGATGTCGCGGATGCGCTCGAGCAGCTCATCGAAGTAGTCCTCGCCGAAGGTGGTCTCGGCGGCCTTGAGGCGTTCGTCGTCGAGGACGAAGCCCTTGAGCAGGTATTCGCGCAGCGTCTCGGTGGCCCAGCGGCGGAACTGCGTGCCGCGCGGGCTGCGGACGCGGTAGCCGATGGCGAGGAGCATCTCGAGGTTGTAGTGGAGCGTGCGGTAGCGCTTGCCGTCGGCGGCAGTGATCAAGTAATACTTGATAACTGAATTCTTCTCCAACTCGCTCTCTTCCAGAATGTTGAGAATATGGCGGTTGACGTTCTGGACGCTGGTGTCGAAGAGCTCGGCGATGGCCTTCTGGGGCATCCACACGGTCCGCTCCTCGACCCGCAGGCGCACGCGAGTGGCGCCGTCCTCGGTGGCGTAGAAGAGAAAGTCGCCCTCGGGCGGCTCAGGGGTGGTGAGTTCGTCGCTCATTCTGAATCGGGCACGGGGTAGCCGATGGCGGCGAGATTGTCGCGAATGGCGGATTCGAGGCGGGCGGATTCGGCGAAGTGGCCGGCGAGTTCGCCGGTGAGGCGGTTCATTTTCTCGTCGAAGGGCTCGCCGTCGTCCTCGATCTCGGCGGCACCGACGTAGCGGCCGGGGGTCAGGACGAAGGAGTGCTTCTGGATGTCGGCGAGGGTGGCGGACTTGCAGAAGCCGGGTACGTCCTCGTAGTCGCCGGCGTCAGTTTCCCCGCGCCAGGCGTGGTAGGTGCGGGTGATGCGGCCGATGTCGGAGTCGGGGTCGGGCGGGTACTGCTCGCGGCCGGAGAGCACCCGCAGCGTGCGGGTTTCCATGGAGCCCATCTCGCGGGCGTCGATGAAGAGCGTCTCGCCGCGGCGGTCGCGTCCGCCGTGCTTGAGGTTGCGGCCTTCCTTGTCGCGGCTGAGGAACCACAGGCAGACGGGGATGCCGGTGGTGAGGAAGAGCTGACTGGGCATGGCGACGATGCAATCGACCAGGTCGGCCTCGACGATCCTGCGGCGGATCTCGCCCTCGGTGCCGGAGGTCGAGGACAGCGAGCCATTGGCCATGACGAAGCCGGCGACGCCGCCGCCGCGGCCGTTGGGCGGGGCGAGGTGGTGGATGAAGTGCTGGATCCAGGCGTAGTTGGCATTGCCGGCGGGCGGCACGCCGTAGGCCCAGCGGGGGTCCTTTTTCAGCAACTCGCCCGACCAGTCGGAGATGTTGAAGGGGGGATTGGCGAGGATGAAGTCGGCCTTGAGGTCGGGGTGGAGGTCGCGGACGAAGGAATCGGCCGGCTGCTCGCCGAGATTCGCCTCGATGCCGCGGATGGCGAGGTTCATGTGGGCCAGGCGCCAGGTGGTGGGGTTGGATTCCTGGCCGAAGACGGAGATGTCGCGCCGGGTGCCGCCGTGGGCCTCGGCGAAGCGCTCGGACTGGACGAACATGCCGCCGGAGCCGCAGGCGGGGTCGTAGACGCGGCCTTCGTAGGGCTCGACCATTTCGACCAGCAGTCGGACCACCGAGCTGGGCGTGAAGAACTCGCCGCCGAGCTTGCCCTCGGCGGCGGCGAACTTGCCGAGGAAGTATTCATAGACGCGGCCGAGCACGTCCTTGGCGCGGGCCTGATCGGTGCCGATGGCGATCTTGGCGATCTGGTCGATGAGTCCTCCGAGCCGCTCGGCGGGGATGCCGCGGCGGGCGTAGTCGCGGGGGAGCTTGCCCTTGAGCTTCTTGTTGTCGCGCTCGATGGCGTGCATCGCGTCGTCGAGGATGACGGCGATGTTCGGCTGCTTGCCCTGGTTGCGGATGTGTTCCCAGCGAGCCTCGGGCGGCACCCAGAAGACGTTCTCGGCGGTGTATTCGTCGCGGCTCTCGAGGAGCGATTCGAGCTGCGGGCCGCTGATGCCGTCGGCCTCAAGTTCCTGGCGCAGCGTCTCGCGTCGGGCGGCGAAGGCGTCGGAGATGTATTTAAGGAAGATCAGCCCGAGGACGACGTGCTTGTATTCGGCGGCATCGACCGAGCCGCGGAGCTTGTCGGCGGTCTGCCAGAGTTCCTCGGGGTTGATGCCGAGTTCGTTTTCGGTGACGGGCGGTTCTTCCGGAGTGTTGGGCATGGGAGGCGGGAGCGGCGTTTTCGGAGTCGAGCCTAACGGGGCTGGAGGGCGGGACGATGAAATTGTGCCTGTCGGGAGGGGGAATTTCGCTCGTGGTGACCCCGCGCGGTTGCGGTCGAGATCGATCCCCGCGCACCGGCGAAAACCGGGAATCGCCACCGGTGCGAGGCCGTGGCTAACTTTTCGGGCCGTGAAGCCGTTTATTCGGTGACCGCCCGCTGCCGGCCCCTGATGAGTTCGTTTCTCCACGCCCTGCCGTCCGACGACCCGAAGGATCCTTCGGAGGCGTTCGTGGGCCTGCTGACGCAGCACCAGAGCGTGCTGCTGGCATTCATCCTGGGGCTGGTACCGAACCGCGAGGATGCGGAGGAGATCCGGCAGCGGACGAATCTGGTGCTGTGGCGCAAGCGGGAGGATTTCGAGTTCGGCACCAGCTTCCGTTCGTGGGCCTTTTCGGTGGCCCGCTGGGAGGCCCGCGGCTTCATCCGGGAAAAGGGCCGCAAGTCATGGCTGGTCTATGACGACGAGGTGGCCAACCTGCTGGCGGACCGGCTGGCCTCGCTGCCGGTGCCGGCGATCGGGGACCGGGCGGCCGCGCTGAGGCATTGCCTGGCGGAGCTCAACAAGGACCATCGCCGCCTGATCGTCGCCCGCTACCAGGAGGGGCTGACCTTTGCCGAGTGCGCCGAGCGTTTCAGCCGCTCCGAGGGCGGGCTGCGCGTCACCCTCCACCGACTCAAGATCACGCTGCGGCGCTGCGTGGTGAAACGACTGGGAGGGAAGTCATGAATCCGGACCATCTCGATTTCGTGATCGGCCGCTATCTCGAAGGCCGGGCCACCGACGAACAATCGGCCTGGCTTTCGGCCCGGCTCGGCGAGTGTTCGATGGACCTCGACCGCATGGTGGATTCGCTGCTGGTCGAGGCGGAGCTGATCCAGCTCGGCGAGGAGGGCGACCTCTTCTCCATGCATCGCCGTCGCGAGGGATGGTGGCGGCGTGCCGGCGCGGTCTCGGTGTTCTCCGCGGCTGCGGCGATCGCGCTGGCCGCGCTGGTGCTTTCGCGGATCGCCGCGCCCGAGCCCGAGCCCTTCGCCGAATGGCGGATCTCGCCGGGTGGTGTCGTCTCGGTGGCGGGCGGCGAGGGCGTGGACGGCGAACTATCGGTCGGATCGACCCTCCGGGTCACCCAGGGCTGTGCCGAGGTCACGCTCCGGGAAGGGGTGCGTTGCCTGGTTCAGGCACCCGGCGCGCTCAAGATGGAGGCGGAGGGCCGGGTGCGCTTCGAGCAGGGTGTCGCGCGCTTCCGCGTGGAGGAGGAGGCCCGCGGCCTGGAGGTCATGACCAAGGACCTGAAGATCGTCGATCTCGGCACCGAGTTCGGCATCGACGCGCGGGGACATGACCGTGGCGAGGTGCACGTGATGGAGGGCGTGGTCGAGGTCTCGGCCCGCTCGGGCCACAGGGAAACCATGCGGGTCGAGGCCGGGGCCGCGGTGGCGCTGGGCCTGATCGGCCGCTTGGAGAGCACCCTCTACGAGCCCGAGCGTTTCGTCGATGAACTGCCGGCCGGCATTCCCGCCCTGCATTTCGACTTCGAGCCGGCGGGTGCCGAGGTCTTCGGCGCCCACGGGGCGATCGCCCGTCGTGACCGGGTGCGGCTCCCGGTCGCGGATCTGGAGCTGGCCTCCTCGGTCCCGGGACGGCAGGGGGGTGTCCTGAGTTTCGACGGCGATTCCTACGCTGCGACGAACTGGCCGGGGATCGGCGGCACCAGTCCGCGCACCGTGGCGTTCTGGATCCGCCTCGACAACGAATCGAGGACCAGAGGCCACGCGATTCTGGGATGGGGCGATTTCCGGGATGAGGAAAAGATGTCGGATTTCGGAATCCGGACGGTGGGTGAATCAGGAAGACTGCGGGTCGTCTCCGGCCGACGCTGGTTGGAGGGCGAGCGCTCGATCATCGACGGGCGCTGGCATCATGTGCTCGTGATGCTCGGCCAGCATCGTCCGGGCAAGTGGCCCGAAGTGAAGCTTTTCATCGACGGCGAGGAGGATTCCCTGATTCCCGGGGTGCCATGGAAGAAGCCGAGAGCCCGGCTCGATACCTTCTGGACCGAGATCCACAGCGATTACTCCCAGCCGCTCACGCTCGGGCGCTTCGTCGGCGAGGGCCCCCAGTATTTGCCCGGGCGCCGGGGCAAGCTGGATGACCTGATCATCGCGGAGGGGGTGATCACCGAAGCGCAGGTCCGGGCGGTCTACGAGGGGCGCTTGGAGGACAGCGGGCTGGACCTGGCGAGGTAGGGGCGGATCACGGTGCCGCGATCGGCAGAACGTAGCGCTCCTTCTTGTCCGGAAAGCCGAGGCGATAGAACCACCGGTCGCCGCTTCCCGGTCCCGGGCCGCTCCAGGTGCCTCCCGATCCGGCGGGGATCACGCCCTGCACGCTCCATCCCGCGCCCAGGTCGTCATTCCCTTCCAGGTCATAGGAGACGTCATCCTCGAGGTCGGTGGCCTGCAGCGACAGGCCGGCACCCTCGATCGACAGGCCCGGCGTCGGCACCGGAACCGGGATCGCGGTCTTTTGCGGGGTTCCGGAGCCGGCCTCACCGATCACCTGGACCCCGCCGATGGCGGAACCGCCCCCGTGGAGCGTGTCGAGGGTCAGGGTGATGGAGTCGGCCGTGAGCGGCGAAGACTCGCTCCCGAAGACGGCATACTGGGCCTCGGGGGCGGTGTCGCTGCCGTCGTCGGTCGTGTCGGTGGTTCTGACGAATGTCACGGGTGCGGAGGGCGAGTCGATCGCCTGGAAATGGTAGGTGGTCGAGCCGTCCGAGATCGAGGCACCCTCGTTGGAGTTGAAGCCGGTGAGATAGATGATGACCCGGCAGCCGGTGGGGAAGGTGGCATTGAGGCCGGAGAGGGTCAGCGAGGTCGGATTGGTGGTGCCGGTGTAGTCGTCGATGCCGCCCTTCAGCGGGGTGTCGTCGTAGGCGGCGTTGAAACTGGCCCAGCCGTTCGGGCTGGTCAGGGCGAGATCGACCGTGGTGGCCGCGCCCAGGTCGTTGGTCAGGTCGTTGGCGGTGTCGGTGCGGTTGATGTTCACCCAGCCGCCGACGACCGAACCCTCGGCGGCGATGCCGAAGGTTTCGTCGCCGTCGATTTGCTGCACGTCGGTGGCGAAGTCGGTGAGGTTGACGCTGATCGTGCGCGGGCCTTCCGACTCGGCGGGGGGCGCGTAGTCGAGCGCCGGTGCGGTCCGCGGCTCGTTCGTCGAGTCGTGGGCGACGTACCAGTCGTTCATCGCCTCGACCCGGGCCTTGTGCGGGTGACCGCCCGGGATGGCGGCGACGGTGTTGAAGCCGGCCACCAGGTTGGTCGCCTCGCCAAGGTCGGTCGCGAGGTCGTAGAGTTCCACGCCGGTTCCATCGAAGTTGCGCTTGAAGAACCATTTCCCCTCCGCGTCGTCCATCCGCACGCCTCCCTCGTTGTTCGCGCTCAGGTAGAAGTGATGCATCGTCCGGACCGGATCCGCGGCATCCGGATCCTCGGCGAAAAGGAGCGGCAGCATGCTCACCGAGTCGTAGTGCTGGTCGGAGGCGACCGAGCCGCCGACGAGGTCGATCATGCTCGGCACCCAGTCGATCACCGAGACAAGCTGGTTGCAGACCACGCCGGGCGGGATCACCGACCCGCGGGCGGTGCCGTCGCCCCAGCGCCAGATGAAGGGCACGCGGTGGCCGCCCTCGTAGATCGATCCCTTGCCGGAGCGCAGCGGACCGTTCGGCTCCTGCCCGGCGGCGATCTGCTGCTGGCCGTCGCCGTTGGCGTCGCGGAAGCCCCCGTTGTCGCTGCTGATGATCACGATCGTGTTGTCGGCCACACCCAGCGCGTCGAGCTGGTCGAGCAGCAGGCCGAGCTGGGCGTCGAGGTCGAAGACGAAGTCGGGTCGCTTGCCGAGGCCGGTGGCGCCATCGGCCTCGATGCCGTTCACCGAGGGCGTGTGGGGCACGTGGATGGCGGGCGCCGCGTAGTAGAGCATGAACGGCTTGTCCGGGTGGTTCGTCCGGTGGTCCTGGATGAACTCGCAGGCGAAGTGGGCGAGGATGGGCCCGTGCTCGCTGGTGTCGAATTCCGAGTCGCCGTAGCCGTCGGCGACCATTTCCCCGTTGCCGACGGTGTCGCCTTCGGTGAACGAGCGCAGAAACGAGCTGCCGGAGGCATCGACCCCGTCGACCTCGGCGGCGAAGTCGCTGATCGGGCGGTAGAGGTCGTTCTCGAAATAAGCGTAGACCGGCCCCTGAATCCCGTCCGGCGTGACGAAGGTGTAGTCGAACCCGTGGTCGAGCATGCCGTTGTCGAAGCGGCGGGTGTAGTCGATCTGGTGAAGCTGGTTGTTCGGCAGGTCGCGCAGCAGGGTGCCCGAGGCATCGTAGAAGTCGCCGCCGAAGTGCATCTTGCCGAAGTAGCCCGTGCGGTAGCCCGCGTCCTGCAGGACGCTGCCGACGGTGCGGTGGGGATTGCCGATGCGGTCGTCTTCGGCATTGCCGAAATGGAACGCACTGCTGCTGGTGCGGTTCCAGGTGCCCCATGGCCGGGAGCGGAAGGTGTAGCTGCCGGTCATCACACAGAAGCGGTTGGGCGCGCACAGGGCCGCCGGCAGTTGGGCATCGGTGAACATCATGCCCTCGTCGCAGATGCGGTTCATGTTCGGCGTGGGGACCGGCGCCGGGATGGGTTGGTTCACGCCGTCGGCGTAGTGTTCGTGGTAGCGCCCGACATCCGCCCAGCCGAGGTCGTCGGCGAAGAAGAAGACGACGTTCGGCAGGCTTTCCCCGGCTCGCGCCGCGGCGTGGACGGCGGGACCGGGGAGCAGCAGGATGGCCGTCAGGAAAAGGGCGCGTGGAGACATGTCTTTCGGGATTTAGGGTTCGGTGAAATTGAGCCCCGTCGGCCACGAGGCCTCCGGGGCGGCGAAATTCGGAGGCCGGCCGGTCGCAGCACCTCAGTCCTCCCGGATCCGGAGGAAAAACCGCGGAGGACTGCCGGGCGGCGTGTAGGAGAAGCTGGCGGTGCCGCCGGCATCGACGATGTCGGTGGTGCTGATCTCGGGCCAACTGGAGGCGTTGGCGAGGTCCGTCCCGCCGTAGGCGCTGTAGGTGACGGCCGCCTGCGACTCGAAGACCACCGTGAGCTCGCCGCTCAGCGCATCGCGATCGACCGAGAGGACACGGATCTCGGTCTCGGCGGGGGTGCCGACGATCTGGATGCCGCCGATGCCGCAACTGCCGTTGAGCGTGGTCATCGTGAGCGTCACGCTGTCGGCGGTCAGGCCGTTGAAGCGCACGTAGGTCGCGGGGTCGGCTCCGTCGCCGCCGTCGGTGTCGGTGGATTGGACGAGCGCAGGATCGAAGGGATTGGGCACCGAGTAGACGTAGGTGGTGGTGCCGTCCGAGATGCTGCCCTGGTTGCCGCCGGCCGCGGCGTTGAAACCGCCGAGGTAGACGATCACATCGTAGCTCGAAAAGGTCGCGTTGATGTCGCTCAGGGTGACTGTGGCTGGAGTTCCGTAAACCACGATACCGGCGCGCATCGGGGTGTTGTCCAAGGGGCCGAAGTTCCAGGTGTCGAAGCCGCTCGGGGCGGTGGCCGCCAGGTCGATGGTGCTGCCGCCACCGCCGTCGGTGACCAGGTTGCTCGCCGTGGTGGCAGCCTCGAGGTTGGTCCAGTTGCTTGCCGGCACCACGCCGTACGGCTCGAGCGGGTCGTTCACCGTGGTGGGGAACTCCTTGAAGTTGATGCTCACCGGTCCGGAAACCGGCAAGGGCGTCACGCCTTCGCCGATCACCTGCACGCCACAGATCGCGGCACCTCCGCCGTAGAGCGTGTCGATGGTCAGCGTGATCGAATTATCGGTGAGCGGTGAAACATCCGAACCAAACACCGCATACTGCGCCTCCGGCGCGGTGTCGTCACCATCGTCCGTGGTATCGGTGGTGGCGACGAAGGCGACCGGTGCCACGGGACTGTCCGCCGCCTGAAAATGGTAGGTGGTCGTCCCGTCGGAAATCGATGCGCCGCGGTTGGCGTTGAAGCCGCCGACATAGACGATCACCTTGCATCCATCGGGGAAGGTGGCGTTGAGGTCCGAGAGGGTGATGCTCGTCGGCAGGGTGGTGCCGGTATAGTCGTCGATGCCGCCCTTGAGCGGGGTGTCATCGTAGGCGGCGTTGAAGCTCGCCCACTGGTTCGGTGCCGTCAGGCTGAAGTCCACGCTGGTGGCGGAGCCGACGCTGTCGGTCAGATTCGTGGCGGAGCCGGCCTGGTTCAGGTTCACCCATCCTCCGGCCGCCGAGCCCTCCGCCGCGATGCCGAAGGTTTCGTCGGAATCGACCTGCTGGATGTCGGTGGCGAACTCGGTGAGGTTGACGCTGACAATGGTGGTGTCCGCCTTGGCGAGACATGCGCCTGTGACGAGGAGGCAGGCGGCTCTGGAAAATGAAAGCGGGATGGATTTACGAAGGCTGGGTTTCGACATGGGTTTCGGAGGGTTGGTCAGGACGATCTGCGACGAACAAAAACGGGAAGAACACCGGAAAGGATCAGCAGGGGAATGCCCGGTTCGGGAATCCCGACGATCTGCACCCCCGTGATCGCTGATCCGCCACCGTAGAGGGTGTCCAGGGTGAAGGTGATGGAGTCGCCGGTAAGCGGTGAGCTGTCCGAGCCGAATACCGCGTACTGGGCCTCGGGCGCGGTGCCGCTTCCGTCGTCGGAGGTGTCGGTGGTTGCCACGAAGGTGACGGGTGCCGAAGGGCTGTCGGCCGCCTGATAGTAATAGGTGGTGGTTCCGTCGGAGATGGAGGCGCCTTCGTTGGAGTTGAAACCGCCGAGATAGACGATGACCTTGTAGCCGTTGGCAAAGGTGGCGTTGAGTTGGCCAAGCGTCAGCGTGGTGGCGTTCACCGTCCCCGTGTAGTCATCGATGCCGCCCTTCAGCGGGGTATCGTCATACGCGGCATTGAAGCTCGCCCATCCGTTCGGGGCGGTTCCGGAGATGTCGACCGTGGTGGCCAAGCCGTTGGAATCGGTGACATTACTGGCGGTCAGCGTCTGGTTCAGGTTAACCCATCCCCCGACCACGGAACCTTCCGAGGCGATGCCGAAGGTCTCGTCGGAGTCGATCTGCTGGGCGTCGGTGGCGAACTCGGTGAGGTTGACGCTGATCACCGAGGCGTTCAGCGGCAGGAGGCTGACCACGGTGGCCATGAGGGCGGCAGGGAACTTGAGACTGGGACGGAAGGATCGATTGGGAGTCTTCATCGCTGGAACGGAACTCGTGACGACTCGCGGGATCGGCGAGCCTCACAACAGCAATGGATGGTGACAGGTGCATTTGTTAACCGTCTTCCCGCATTTTTTTTCAGGTTTGATGGCGGGGGACCGAAGGTCGCGCGGGATGAATGGCGAAAGTCTCTGATAACCAGTTTATTTGGAGGTCTTCTGGAGAACGGGGTGTCTGCCGCTCGATGATGATCGGTTGAAGTCCGATCGTTATCCGCGGTTCGCCGCCGGGACCGGTGGGCGGTTCGATGCTTTTCGCGATTGGCGTGGACAATCGGTGCCTTTTGGCGGAGGGATTCGATTCCCTTGCCGGACATGAACACATCTTGGACCCGTCGAAGACTGCTGGAACTCGGGACGATGGCCGGGCTTGCAGGCCTGGCTGGTTGCCGGACCCGGGAACGTCCGGCGGCAGCGTCTCCCGAGCAGCCGACCGGCAAGAAGGGCCTGTGTCTGACCACCAAGGCGGAGGATTGGCACGAACGGCTGGCGTCGCTGGACTGCGAATGGTTCTACACCTGGGGGGCGCTGCGGCCTCCGCAGACGCCGGAGGGGCTGGCCTTCACTCCGATGATCTGGGGCTACTGGAGGGACGATGAGAAGATCGCCGAAGCGGGTCGCAAGGCAAAGGAGGCGGGGATTGGTCAGCTGCTGGGATTCAACGAGCCGGACAAGAAGGACCAGTCGAACCTGAGCGTCGAGAAGGCGCTCGGGGCGTGGCCGCTGCTGGAAGCCACCGGGCTACGGCTGGGCAGTCCGGCCTGCGTGCATCCGGACACCGAATGGATGCAGGCTTTCATGACGCGGGCGAAGACACGCGGGCTGCGGGTCGATTTCGTCTGCGTGCACACCTATCACGGACCGAATGTCGAGGCACTGGTCCGGCGGCTCACCGAAACCCACCGGATGTATGGCAGGCCGATCTGGGTCACCGAGTTCGCGGTGGGCGATTGGGAGGCGAAGTCAGTCGGGCAGAACCGGCACAAGCCGGAGACGATCCTCCGGTTCATGGAGAAGGCGCTGCCGGCGCTGGAGAAACTGGATTTCGTCGAGCGCTACGCGTGGTATCCCGCGAAGCCGGACAACCGGGCACTGGGTACCAGCGCCCTCTTCGATGGGGAAGGCTCGCTGACTCCGCTGGGGGAGTTCTACCGCGACTTCACGGCATAGGATGCCCCGGTCAGCTCGTCGAGCATCGCCTCGAGGCGCGTGGCGGCGTCGCCGGCGGGGAGGTGGGCGGAGAGCCGGTCGGCCCACAGCGGGAAGGCCATCGGGGTGAGGCGCTCGGTTTCGACGAGGCGGAACGGGCGGTCCGCGAGTTCATCGAGGGTCGCCTTGAGGCGGGTCCATTCAAGCTGGCGCTGGAGGATCTCGCGGCGCGCCTGGTCGAGCAGCAGGTTGGCGGGGTCGTATTTGGAGAAGACCTCGAAGAGCAGCGAGGAGGAGACCTGCAGGTCGCGGGTCGGGCGGCGGCGTCCGGGGAAGTCGGGCACCAGCAGGCCGGCGACGCGGGCGACCTCGCGAAACTGGCGCCGCGCCATTTCGGCGGTGTTCATGCTGGCGAGGAGATCTTCTACGAGGTTTGTCGTAGAAAGGGCGTCGCGCAGCAGGGCTTCGTCGAGGCTGAGACCGCGCGCGGCGATGAGCGAGAAGCCGTAGTCGTTCTGGGTGAGGTCGATCGACTCGCCGATGCGGCTGGAAATTCGATAGGCGGCGAGCGCGGCCAAGCCTTCGTGGACGAGTCGGCCGGCGAAGGGGTAGAGGAACAGGTGCTCGCCCTCGCGGGTGCGGGTGAACTCGACGACCAGCTCGCGGGTGCCGGGCAGCGCCGACCATTTCCGCTGAATCGCGAGGATCGGGCGCACGGCGCGGTGCTCGGGCGCGGGCCTGGGCCGACCGTGGAGGCGGGCGGCGACGGCGGTCGCGAGTTCGGTCGAAAGCGGCATCTTGCCGCCGTTCCAGACCGGCACCTGGCCTCGGTGTTTGCGGGTCGAGGGACGGACCGTGGCGGTGAGCTTGTGGAAGCGGATCAGCTCGAGCTGGCGCCCGCCGAAGATGAAGGCCTGGCCCGGCTTGAGGCGGGTGATGAAGCTTTCCTCGACGGTGCCGAGCGTTTTGCCCGAGGCGAACTTGAGCGCGATGGCCGAGTCGCTGGTGATGGTGCCGATGTTGAGCCGGTGGAGCTGGGCGGCGCGGGTGTCTTCGAAGTGCAGACGGCCGTCACGCAGGGTGGCCTTGCGGTACTGCGGGTAGGCCTTGAGGGCGTCGCCGCCCTCGGTGATGAAACCCAGCAGCCACCGCCATTCCTCGGCGTCGAGATCGCGGTAGGCGAGGGTGGAGCGGAATTCCCGGAGGAGTTCGTCGGGGGTGTCGGGCTGGCCGAGGACGCAGGTGAGGGCGTGCTGGACGAGCAGGTCGAGCGGCTTGTGGAGCGGGCGGCGCGACTCGATGTGGCGCGCCTGCCAGGCGTCGCGGGCGGCGGCGAACTCGAGCAATTCGAAGGCGTGGGTCGGCACGCCGACGATGCGGCTGGTCTGGCCGGGCGTGTGGCCCGAGCGTCCGGCGCGCTGGGCGAGGCGGGCGATGCCCTTCGGGCTGCCAACCTGGATGACCTGGTCGACCGGCGAGAAATCGACGCCGAGATCGAGCGACGAGGTGCAGACGACGCAGCGCAGCGAGCCGTCCTTGAGCCCGGCCTCGACCGCGGCGCGTTCCTTTTTCGCCAGCGAGCCGTGGTGCATGGCGATCGGCAGGTCGGGCAATGCCTCGTGCAATTCCTGGAACCAGATCTCGGTCTGCGAGCGGGTGTTGGTGAAGACGAGGGTCGAGCCGGCGGCTTCGATCCGCCTGGCCACGGCGCCGACCATCCGCGTGCCGAGGTGTCCGGCCCACGGGAAGCGGTCGATCTCGTCGGGGATGAGCGTTTCGATCTCCAGCGGCTTGGTGGCTTTGGAGGAAACGGTGACGGCCCGGGGGTGGTCGGGACCGAGCAGGGCGTCGCGGGCTTCGTCGAGGTTGCCGAGGGTGGCGGAGAGACCCCAGATGCGGAGGTCGGGACGCCAGCGTCGGAGCCGGGCGAGGCACAGCTCGGTCTGGACGCCGCGTTTCGTGCCTAACAGCTCGTGCCATTCGTCGACGATGACCGTCTGCAGGTGGCGCAGCTTTTCCCGGAAGTCCGGGTAGGTGAGCATCAAGGACAGGCTCTCGGGGGTGGTGACGAGACCGAAGGGCAATCGCTGGCGGAGCTTGGCGCGGCGGTGCGAGGAGGTGTCGCCGGTGCGGGCCTCGATCTCCCAGGCGGGGGCGACGGCGGCGACGGGATCGCGCAGCGATTTGAGGGTGTCGGCGGCCAGGGCGCGCAGCGGCGTGATCCAGAGGACCGAGCACGGTGCGGGTTTGTCGGGGGAGTGGTGCTGGAGGGCGTCGGCGACGGGGCCGAGCCAGGCGGCGAGGGTCTTGCCGAAGCCGGTCGGGGCGTGGAGGAGGCCGGATCTGCCGGCGGCGTGGTGCTTCCAGAGTTCGGTCTGGAACGGGAGCGGCTCGCCCTTCTCGCGATGGAACCAGTCGAGCAGCGGCGGCGGGAGCATGGCGGAGTGGCGCTTTCCAAGCGCCATGATGGGGCAGGGCGGCTTTCAGCCGCGGAGTGCACGACTGAGTTACCAAGAGCGGCAGGAAGGCTTGGTCAAGGCCGACTGCTCATTTTCTGGAATCAGCGGAGAGGGAGTGTGGACCGCTCCCAGCGATCAGGAGATCGCCCAGCCCCGTCATGGCGCTTGGAAAGCGCCACTCCTACTCCAGCGTGAGCGTGCGGGAGCCTTTTTCGGGGTGGCTGATGAAGAGGGCGATGCGGCCGCTTGGCGGCGGGGAGCCGTCGGTGAGGGTGCGGTAGTCGAATTTGCCGCGCAGGTCGGTGTAGCCGTCCTTGAGGAACTCCGCCTCGCCGTCGCGCTCGACGTAGGCTTTCACATACGCACCGGAAAGCGGGGCGCCGGTGGTGGCGTCGCGGACCTGCAGGACGGGATCGGCGCGGCGACAGGTGACCTCCAGCGCGCGGCTGTCGAGGATGCGCAGGGCCTTGGCGTTGCCGGCGTCGGCGGCGACCAGCACGTTGCCGCGGCGGAAGGCGTCGGGGAGCTCGACGCTGGTGCCTTCGCCGCCGAGGCGGACCTCGCGGACGAGGTTCGGGCGGGTGCCGGGCAGCTCGCCGGCGTCCTGCAGGAAGGGATTGCGCGAGAAGAGCATCTCGAGGTCGATCTGATAGAGGGAAAGCTCGACCTGCTCGAGGTGGCGGTGGGTGAGGCGCAGAGTGCCGTCGTCGGCGAGCGCGAGGTCGAGCTGCGGGGCGTCGGCGGCGGGCTCCGGCTTGGCGGCGTCGCGGCCCTTGGTAAGCGCGGCGATTTCCGCGGCCTGGTCACGCACGGCGGCGAAGCGCTCGGCCCACGGTCCGGGCGGCAGGTCGGCATGGCGCTCGGCGATCTTCGCGGCGTCGGCGGGCTGCGACTGGTGGAAGCTTACGAGGCATTCGAGGTAGTCGTAGGCGAGGGTGGTCGGCAGCTTGGCGCGGTCGATTTTCGCGAAGCGGTCGATGGCCTCGCCGATGCGGTCCTGGAGGAACAGGAACCAGCACAGGTGGAGCTGGTCGTCGGCGGCGAGCGCGGGTTTCCAGGCGAGTTGGCGGAGGAAGACGCGGTAGTGGGCGAGGGCCTCGGGCTGGGTGAGGTGCGGGTTTTCGCCGAGTCGGTGGGCGCGCGGGTTGACCAGCGGGTCGAACTCGAGCGAGCGCCAGCCGAGGTGTTCGACCGGGCGGACGTCGAGCAGCGGGCTTTCGAGGAAATGGCCGAGGTCGCGGACGAGGTCGGAGTTCTCGAGCCAGGTGCGCATGGTGTCGGTGTCGCCATGGAGGAAGCCGTAGCGGGCGAGCGACCGGGGCAGCACGAACCGCTCGCGCAGGGTGGCGACGGCTTTCTGATAGAAGGCGCGGTCGCGCATCCGCCAGGCGATGAGATCGAGGTCGAGCGCGTGCAGGTTGGCACCGGCGAGGCGGGCGAGCACGTCGGCGTCGGAGCCGTCGCGGGCGACGACCTTCCACGAGGCCTGGTCCTCGGCCGGGTCGGCGTCGGTGACCTCGAGCGTGCGCTGCGGCGCGCAGGCGAGGACGGTGTCGCCCTCGGCGACCTGCAACGGGTAGCTGGAGAAGGAGCCGGGGGCGGGGAAGTAGAAGGCGAGGTTGAGGGTGAGCACGCCGTAGGGTTCGAGTTCGCGGGTTTCGGAAAGCGTGGCCTCCCTGCCGGCGAGCGGGATCGCGCCGGCGGGGATCTGGGCGAGGACCTCGATGCGGCGGCCGGCGCAGGTCGGGTTGGTGACGACCAGCGAGGTGCCGTAGGCGACGCCGCTGCGGAAGCCGCCGCTGATGGTGTTCTCGACCTTGCGGCCCTCTTCCAGGCGGAAGCGGTCGTCGAGACGGTGGAAGGTCTGGCGGACCAGCACCGGGGAATCCGGGGCGACCTTGTCGGTCTCGCGGGTGTCCTTGTAGTAGAGCAGCATCGGCGCGCGGGCCTTGACCTTGAGCGATGAGCCCTCGACCGAAACCTCGGGCCGCTCGGCGGCGAAGGGGAGATCGAGAAGGGCGAGGCACATCAGCGCCTCGTTGGAAGACGAGGTGCAGGCGTTGAAGTTGGCCGAGAGGAACGGGCCCTTGCCGTCCCATTTCGCGAGGTCGAGCCAGAAGGCGTTCAGCGGGATGAGCCGCTCGTCGGTGACCGTGCTACGATGGTGGTCGTAGTTCGATTCGAGCCACAGCCGGGTCTGTCCGCGGCGGCCGGACCAGGAGGCGCGGCTTTCGTAGAAGACGGTGGGAGTGGCGGGGGTCACCGGGAAGGCGCTTGCGAACGGATCGACCCCGACGCTGTTCGGCAGTTCGGGGGGCTCGTAGTCGCTTTCCACGTCGAGCATGCCGAAGGCGTAGAGGTCGGCGTCGGGCTCGGGAGCCGCGCACGCCACCGTCGAGGAGGTGATCTGCTCGATGAGATCGAGGTTGGTGGGCGTATTGCGGACGATCAGGCGGCTGGTATCCGCGTCGAAGGTGGCGGAGGCGTCGGCCGGGAAGCGAACGCCGTTGGACTTGAGCGCCTCGACGAGGTTCATGCGGGGACTCAGGGCGGTGCTGTTTGGGTCGGGATTAGGCGCGAAGGGATCGAAAGGTCCACCGCTGTCCCCGCCTCCGATCCGGTTGATGAAATCCGGAGGAACGTTGAAGGCGCGAGTCTGGAGGCTCTCGTCCACCTCGTCGGCGGGTTTGATGGTGATGGCATAGTCATCGACCGACCACCGCATTCTGGTGGCTTCGCAAATGTAGTCGAGAGCCTCGGTGTAGGGGACGTTGCGCAACTTCAGGCTGCCAATCCGTTGGGTGCCTTGCGATGCTCCGCCGCCGATGTCCAGGCCATCGTCGTCGCTGGATCGACGGGATCCACGGATGAAGAAGCCGATGCCTTTTTTGTCGGGATCCAGCTCGGTATCATCCAACTCGATCGCCCGCACGCGCAGATAATCGACTGCCTCCTCAAGGGAAACGTTCTCGAAGTCGATGACCGGAATGACGATGTTGCGGAGTTTCTGGAGAATGTAAGTTGCTCCCGCTGATTCGCTGACACCGGGCGAACCCAGGCCGGCCCGCGCCAGGCCCAGCGAGTCCTCGGTCGCCAGGTCGGTGCCGCGCAGCGTTTGGGTGAAGAGGATGGTCTGCTGTTCGGGGTCGGGCTGTTCGAGTTGCCAGCGGTTTTCGAGTTCCGCGGCGATGCGCTCGCGGGCATCGGGCAGGGCGCGGGCGAGAAGGGCCTTTTCGGCGGCGTTGAGCTCTTGCCAAGCGTAGGGACGCAGGTAGGGGGTGAGGTCGCGTTCGAGCAGGTAGTCGTCGATGAAGGTCGGCTCGCGCTTCTCCCTGAGCAGGGGCTCGACGTGCTGCTTGAAGAACTCCGGGTCGCGGCGGGAGAGGAAGAGGTTCAGCTCGTGGCAGGCGTGGTCGGACCAGAAGGCGAGCTTCGATTCGGCGTCGAAGTCGGGCCAGTCGAGCAGGCCGGCCAGCTCGCGCAGGCGCTCGCTGCCGGTGGCGCCGTAGAGGAAGGCGTGGGCTTCCTCCAGCGTGGTGAAGGCGCGCCAGTCGGCGTCGATCATGTTGTCGATGGAGGCTTCGGCGCCCTTTTTTAGAACGGCGGCGCGGCGGGTGCCGAGGTGGTGTTTGTCGGGGTCGAGCGGACGCGACAGGCGGCGGTCGCGCAGCGGGATCGGATTCTCGGGCAGCGGCAGGACCTCGCGGTGGAGCGAGTCGGCGGCGGTGACGATGACCTGGACGAGCTGGCAGCCGTCGAAGGCGGCGAGCGGGACGCTGACGAGACCGTCGGCATCGGGCTCGAGGTCGTAGCGGAGCTCGGAGGAGCGGGCGAGGTAGTCGAGATAGTCGGGAGTGCCGTCACCACCACCTCCACCACCGGCGGCGAAGGGATCGGCACCTCCACCACCGGACCCGCCTTTGCTAAAGAAACCGGAGTCGCGGCCTTCCTCTCCTTCGCCGGGCAGGAGGTCATCCATGTCGAGATCCTCCTCGCTCCAGCGGTGGGCGAGCAGGCCGGCGCGGGGGAGCATGGCGCCGGGGAAGGTCTTCGCCGCGCGGCGTTCGAGGATGTAGCGGGTCTCCTCGTCGAGGGTGCGGTCGGTGAGGTAGCCGCAGGCGGTGAAGCCGGGCGTGACGACCGGATCGCCTGGCGGGTCGTAGGGGAGGAGCCGACGGTGGGCGCCGTCGTTGTGGAGGAAGCGCGCGCCGATGAGATGGACGCGGGTGTCGGGGGTGGGATGGGCGAGGCGGATGCGGAGCTGGTGGTTCTCGATGGCTGAGGCGAGGGGAATCGGGGTGGCGGCGGGGAGGTGCGGGGAGATCTTGGCGGGAGTAACGAAGAGAGGCGGACTGAAGTCCGCGGTCCTTCTCGCGGCGGTGATCTCGAGGCGTGAAAGATCCGACGGGGTGCGCAGCTCATACTGTCCGGGTGGGAGGCCGGTGATCGTGAGGCGACCGTCCTTGGCAGCGAGGTTCGCGAAGTGGTCGGCGAGCGGCTTGCCGTCGAGGTCGTGGCGGAGAAGCGAGTAGCGGATGGGATCGAGCGGGGCTTCAAGGGGGAGGTCGATGCTTTCGCCGGCGGCGACGCGGATGTCGTAGGGAATGAGGCTGAGCGGCTTGAGGTGGCTGCCGCCCAGGGTGGCGAGGGTCCCGCCGTCGTGGGACGCGGTGACCGAGCGGATGCCATCGAGGCGGCCGAGGTGGACGAAGCCGTCGGCGTCGGTCCGCAGGCGGAGGTCGATGGAAGTAATGTGATCGTAGTCGTCGTGGTGGAAGGACAGGGTGACGGCGCGGTCGGGCAGCGGCTCGCCGTTGCGGCCGCGGAGTTCGAGGCGGTGGCCGTCGGGCGTCAGGGTGAAATGGCCGTGGGTGAAGAGGCCCTCAAGCAGCGAGTTGAAGGCGAAGTGGTCGCCGGCTTCGAGCTGGACCGGGTCGGTGACGGTTCTGTCCTTTTCTCCCTCGCGGATGGATTCCGCCGCCACGGTGGCGGAGAGCTTGAGGTCGAGGGCGACGGTGTCGGCCGGGACCTGGAAGGGGACGGTGAAGACGGGGGCGAGCTCGAGGTCGTCGTCGATCACGTGCTCGGTGGTGATGCCGGAAATCAGCGTGGCGGAGAGGGTGAGGCGGGCGTTTTCGACGAGGTCGAGAGGGAGCGGCCGGTTGTGGTTGGTGAGGGTGAGGTCGATGCGGACCCTCGCCTCGGCGTCGGCCCGGAGCTGCTCGCGGTCGAGGTGGAAGCTCGCCTGCAGCTTGAGGTCGTCGTCGCGGTCCTCGACTTTCACGAGGGTGGCGAGGGGGCCGCGGGTGAGCACGGCCTGGCCGGAGGCGGCGAGTTCGGCGTTGGGAATGGTGATGAGCCCGTGTTCGTCGGCGGTGAAGGTGTCGGGGCCGAGGGCGAGGGTGGCGTCCTTCACCGGGTTGCCCTTTTCGTCGAAGACGCGGAGGCTCTGGCCGGTGGCGGTGCGGGCGAGGTAGGGGACGAGGCGGCCCTTGCGGACGAGGGCGCGGCAGGCCTGGCCGCGGGAGACGAATTCGACGATCCAGGCGCCGGGGCCCTGGAGCTCGGGGAGGTCGATCGTTTCGCGGTGGCGGACGAGCGGTGGGTGATCGTGGCGCAGCGTGCGGGTGTGGTGGGGGACGAGCCCGGCGAGGTCCATCGAGGCCGAGGGTTCGCGGCCCTGGCGGGCGAGGATGGCGGGGAGGTCGAGCTGGTGGATGCGGACCAGCAGTTCGGGGGTGTGCTTGAGGTCGAGGGCGAGGGCGACCTTGGCGTCGGCATCGAGCAGGACCGGCCGGCCGGGGGCGAAGTCGATGCGGGTCTCGTCGCGCAGTTCGGCGAACTCCGATGGATCCAGTAGTTTGCCCCAGCGGTCGGGATCGGCGCCGGCGAGCAGCCGGGCGCGGGCGTGGAGCCGGGCGAGTTCGTCATTCTCGATGAAGCGGGTGAAGCGCTCGGCGGAGTCGGTATCGGCGAGGAAGTGCGTGAGCAGCTCGCGGATGAGTGGCGTGTCGTCGCCGACGGCGGGGCAGCCGGTGATGTCCTCGTAGCGCTTGTCGAGATTGAGCGACGGGATGTCTTTCTCCTTGGTGCCGGTGAGGAGGTTGTGCGGGCGGCGGGGGATGGCGAGATAGGCGAGGAAGTCGTCGGGCGACGGCTCGCCGGTCTCGCGTTGAAGGCGGAGGTGGTGGAAGAGGATGTGGGCCTTGAGCGAGGTGAGGGCTGGCGGCAGGTCGGTGGTGGCCTGGCGGAGGCGGGCGAGGTGGTCGGCGTGCAGGACGGGCTCGCGGGCGAAGTCGTCGTCGGTGTGGCGGCGGAGCTTTCGCAGTCGGCTGCCGACGAATTGCTCGTCCGACATCAGGGCCGGATGGGCCTTCAGGAGCTCATCGAGCTGGTCGAGGGTGAGGGCCGAGTGGACCGGGCTGTCGCCGAAGCGGACCGGGGGCTTGAGGGCGAAGCCGCGGAGGACGAGCCACACGGCCTTCGGATGATCGGCGCGGCGGAGGGTCTGTAGCGAGTGGCGGACGCGATCTTCGGAGAAGGAGCCGAGCTGGTCGAGATCGCCGAGAAGGCGGTCGGCGGCGTGGTGCTGCCAGGGTTGCCTGTCGCTCCCGGTGGCGGCTTTTTCGAAGGCGGCGCGGGACACGAGTGCCGGATCGAGGGTGGTGGGGAGCTTCTCGACCTCGCGGGCGTCGGGGCGGGTGTCGTTGAACTTGAAGTGCAGGAGCTTGACGAGTTCGGCGCGGGATTTCTCAGGGTCGGCCTCGTAGCGCATCAGCAGCTCGCGGGTGCGCAGGGTGTCGAGTCCGTCGGAGGAAACCGGGCGGACCTTGCGGGTGGCCGCCGCCTGCCAAGCGTCGATGACCTTGCGGAAGGCGTCGGTCTCGCCGCGGAGCTGGTGGTTGAGCGCGTTGTGGAAGAACCAGTCGCGGGTGCCGGGGACGAGATCGGCCAGGGCGGCGTCGCGGGTGGCGGGATCGGCGAACTTTTCCTCGAAGTCGAGTTCGGCGGCGAAGGTGAGGGCGGGAATGACGGCCAGCAGGGCGAGGAGGCTGGATTTCATGGTCGCAGACTGAGGGAGGCGGGGCGACGGGGGAAGGAGAATGGAGTGGCGCTGTGCAAGCGCCATGACGGGGCATGGCGGTCTCCTGACCGCGGGTGACGGCGGAGGGAAAGGGTGACGTTCGCAGGCTGCTTGGTGAAGCCGGCGTCTTGATGCGGCTGAAAGCCGCCGCGCCTCGCCATGGCGCTTGGAAAGCGCCACTCCGCCCGCTAGATCTCGGGCATGCTCGATGAAGTCGACATCGTGGGAGCCGGTCTGGCCGGTTGCTGCCTGGCATGGCAGTTGCGCGAGCGTGGGGTGGATGTCCGCCTTGTGGACGATCACCGTCCGGGCGCGGCATCGCGGGTGGCCGCGGGGCTGGTGAATCCGGTGACCGGCCAGAACTACGAGCCGAGCTGGCGGATCGCGGAGTTCCTGCCGGAGTCGGTCGCCTTCTTCGAGCGGATCGGGCGCGAGATCGGCAGGCAGCTCTGGTTTCCGATGCCGGTGGTGCGGCTGGTCACAGAGAAGGAGTGGCCGAAGGCGGCGGGCAAGCTGGAGCGTCCGGAGGTGGCGCGGTGGGTGGAGCAGGTCGAAGAGCATGTGGGGAAGTGGCGGGCGCGGGTGACCTTGAAGGGTGGCGGACGGGTGGACACGCGGGCTTTCTGCGAGGCGACGGAACGAAAGTGGGGAGTGCGGAACGCGGAGTGGGGAGCCGGAGAGGTGGTGAGATGCGGAGGGGCATTCGACTTGGAGGAGGGATTGCTCGGCGAGCACCGGTGCGCGAAGGGGGAGATCCTCACGGGGACGATTCCGGACGGGGACGAGTCGCGGATACTCATCGGCGGGGGCGGGTGGCTGGTTCCGGTCGGTGAGGGACGCTTCAAGCTGGGTGCCACCTACGAGTGGGATGATCTGAAGGCGCTTCCGTCGAAAGGAGGGATCGACAGGCTGCTCGGGATCCTGCGGCGCCTCGAGGTGAGGCATTTCATGATGGAGAGGCATGAGGTGGGAATCCGGCCGATCGTGCGCCGGAGCATGCCGTTGATCGGGAAGGCGGGCGACGCGGTCGTCTTCAACGGCCTGGGCTCGAAGGGCTCGCTCTACGCGCCCGGGGTGGCGCGGCGTCTGGCCGAGTGGCTGGTGGACGGGACGGAGATCGAGGAGGATCTCGATGCGGGGCGGTGGTTGGGCAGGTGATGCCTGCGCGGTCGCGGTTTCGGCAACCGCTTCCTCCGGGCCGGAAACGATCTTGCGGCTTGCAATGCCGCGCTCCATGGAACCGACTCCGGTGTGCACCTGCGGTTTTCCGAAGACGAACTGGCGACGCTGGTCGAGATGCTCTCGCTGGCGGCGAATGTCGCGAGCTGGAACCGCAAGCCGGGATCGGACGAGGGGGTCGCGGCCTTCGAGGCGCTGGAGGACAAGATCCTGAGCAAGGCGAAGCTGGCGGGGTTCGGCGAAGCGATCACCTGGGACGAGGAACGCCAGCGGCACGTGGTCAGCCGGGAGTTCGCCGACGACGCGTTCTTCTCGGAATGCTACGACGAGTTCCGCAACGCGATTCGTGAGCCTCTCGTCGGTTCGCAGTGCATCCT